>PVBE010425936.1_pt1 | contig 26110 bp, 15 predicted proteins | sample 1631181 | NCBI WGS metagenome assembly PVBE01 (sample SAMN08397723, study PRJNA350692) | Marine metagenome, whole genome shotgun sequencing project. | isolation source: water | place: Pacific Ocean | collected 2012-04 | reverse complement strand
TGGCTCGACTTTTCCCCGGATTACCACTGGATTAATAAAGTAGCCAACGATTTCAGTCTGATCCGACTGAGAGCGCCCAGCCGTGGGTGTTGACACCAGCATGTCCGACTGTCCGCTATACCGGTACAGCAGAAGAAACCACCCTGCCAGCGTTACGCTGAAGAGCGTGGTGTGATGCCGCCGCGCAAGTGCTTTCAGATTTCGGACGAGGGCCGGCTTGAGTACTCTGGTATACAGTTCGCCGGCGTATGTCTGCAGGGCCGGCCGCGCGAAATCTGTCGGCAGGTCCGTTACCGGTAAGGGTGGTCGAAGAGTTGTCTGCCAGTACGCGGATAACGTTTTTCCGGTAGACCCAGACAGCATCGCGCTTTCCCAGGCAACATAGTTGCTGTAACTTCCGCGCAGTACGCTGAGCGGTTGTCCGGTCATCAACTGGGCAAGTTCCCGATACAGGATTTCCAGCGACCAGCCGTCACAAATGATGTGGTGCATGGTGAGCAAGGTTGTGACACCCTGGTTCCCATGGAAAGAACGAATCCGGACGGGTGGTGTCGCCGTAACATCAAACGGTTCACTATGCGCTTCGATAAGCCGGTGAGAAATCTGATCAGGCTGCCCAACATTCTCAATGGTCTGGTAGTCCACAGCACCGTCTTCAGGTAATACAGTTGCGACGGGCCTGCCATCGTGGTTCGGAAAACAGCATCTCAGCATCGCGTGTCGCCTGACCAACGTGTGCCAGGCTGATGACAACTGTTCTGCCCCAGGATCTTCTGAAAACACGATAGGCAGTGACTGGTTATAGGCGGTGCTTTCAGGAGCGAGGTGCCACAGGTACCACAATGCTTGCTGCCCTTCAGACAAAGGCATTGGTTCGGTTGAATGAGCGTTGTGTGTGCTGGTCGCGACCGCGTCGGGCCTATCGGCGATAGCATTTGTTACGAGCGAAACAAAGCCGCTGAATGACTGGCAACGCGCAACCGCAGCGACAGCCAGCGATACGGTGAGTGTGGTGCCGACCTGATGCGAGAGCATGGCGGCCATCATCGAGTCCATCCCAAGCTCGGCGAAAGAGGATGTCGACTTGAATTGAGCGTCTTTCGTCAGGCCGATCGTTAAACAGACCTGTTCTTGAAGATACGCCGATAAGGCATCGGCATCAGCGCGCAGTCTGATTCCCAGGATATCAGGGTCGGGTTGTGTTGGTGATGTTGATTCAATCGATGTCGATGCGTCAGCAGCAGGTGACTCCACGGCGCCATGGCGGTGAGAGGTGGGTTCCGGGGAATAATGATCGTCAATCCAGAAGGTCTGCCGTTGAAAGGGGTAATTGGGCAACCTGACCCGCTTTCGATCCTGACCCGGATGCAAGGCGGCCCAGTTGATCGCCGCCCCATTCGCATAGAGTGCGGCCAGTGTCTGGTGCATTTGCTGGCAGCCATCCTGGTTTTGACGCAAACAGGGCAGTCGGCGAATATTAGCCGAGGGGATCAGTTCCTGGCTCAATGCTGTAAGCGTGACTCCGGGTCCGATCTCGAGATGACAATTCATGCCAGTCTCGTTAATCGCGGCGAGACCATCCGCAAAGCGAACAGTAGAGCGAATCTGCTGCGTCCAGAAAGCCGGGTCGAGCCAAGCCTCGTGCTCAATCCTCCCGCTGACCGTGGAGACAAACGGAATATCAGGCAATCGCAGATCAACAGATTCGACCACCGAGCCGAATTTTTCGAGGACAGGGGCCATCAAGGATGAATGAAAGGCGTGGGAGACCGAGAGTATCCGGCAGTTGATTCCACGTTCGGTTGCCAGGATGCGAACCTCATCAACCGCGTTTGCCCGACCTGACAGAACGATATTCTCCGGGCCGTTAACAGCTGCCAGCGAAAGATCAACAGAGCTTTCGGAGAGTAGTTGGTCGGCTGCCTCCTCGCTGGCTCGAAGCGCAATCATTGCGCCCCGATCAGGTCCGGTGCTGGGGAGGGCTTGCATCATCCTGGCACGGGCGCTGACCAGCCTAGCAGCGTCGGACAACGTGAGTACCTTTGCGGTGACGGCCGCTGCGTATTCACCGATGCTGTGGCCGATCACCGCATCTGCCTCTACTCCCCAATGGCCCCATAGTGTTGTCAGGGCAATCTGCAGTGAAAAGATCGCCGGCTGGCTATAGCCGGTCTGGTCTAGCTCGGCGAAAGCCGGATCAAATACAACTTCGTGCAACGGTCGTTTGAGATCAGGGCCAAACAGTTCCGCGCACTGATCAAAGGTGTCGCGAAATACCGCCTCGGTGCGATACAGATCATGGCCCATGGTCGAATACTGGGCGCCTTGTCCGGTAAAAAGAAACGCGCAGCCGTTGTATTGGCCAGCACGGTCAGGCGCAGGTTCGGCGAGCTGTTGCACCATGTCCGCGACCGTGTTGCCCATGATCGCGATGCGATGGGGGAAATGCTGTCGACCGAGATTACTGGTGTAACAGAAATCGGCAAGGCGATTGTCGGGCAACGTCGCCATGGTATCGCGGTAGCGTTTAGCCAATGTCTCCAGGGCCGCGGAATCCCGCGCGCTGATGGTCAGAATCGGATAACCGCCTGGGTTCTCCGGTTGCTCGCCAGTCGCAGGCTTCGGTGCCTGGGCTACAATGACATGGGCGTTGGTGCCGCTGATGCCGAAGGAACTGACCCCGCCGGTCCGTTCGCGCCCGCGCTCGGGCCATGGGCCCAGTTTGAGCGGAACATCAAACGGGGTTTGCTCCCAGTTGAGCGCTGGATTGGGGGTATCGAGGTTCAGATGAGGCGCAATCTGACCATGCTGTATCTGAAGTACCAGCTTCATCAGGCCGGCAACACCTGCTGCCGCTTCAAGATGGCCGATATTCGTTTTGACTGAGGCAATGGGTAGTGACGCGAGCCCGGAGAAAACCGCGCTCAGGGCGTTCAACTCAATTGGGTCTCCGAGTTGGGTTCCCGTGCCGTGTGCCTCGACATAGTCAATATCTTCGGGTTCTATCCCGGAGCGGGCCAGTGCATGGCGGATCAGTTTCTCCTGGGAGCGGCTGTTGGGAACGGTGAGTCCGCTGGAGTGGCCGGTATGACTGGTGGCGCTACCGCGGATAAGTGCCAGCACCGGATCACCCTGTACTATCGCATCACTGAGTCGCTTCAGTATCAGGATGCCACATCCTTCAGAGCGCACATAGCCGTCTGCAGAAGCATCAAAAGTCTTGCAGTGGCCGTCCGCCGCCAGTGCGTTGGCTGATGCCAGATAGCCGGTCAGTTCCGGTGACAGAATCAGGTTGACGCCACCGGCAATGGCGAGGTTGCTATCGCCATCGGCAAGTGACCGGCAGGCAAGATCAACCGCAACCAATGATGACGAGCAAGCGGTATCGATAGCCAGACTCGGACCAGTCGCGCCAAAAAAATGGGAGATACGCCCAGCACTCGCGCTTGGTGCATTGCCGGTCGCTATATATCCTGTCTGCCGGATACGCTCAGCAGGGCTTAGGCGTTCGGCGTAATCGCGGCTACTGATGCCGATGAAAACCCCGGCTGCGCTGCCATTGAGGTCAGGCGGGGGAATCGCGGCGTTTTCGAGCGCCTCCCAGGTGACCTCCAGAAGCAGTCGTTGTTGTGGATCAAGCGTTATCGCCTCGCGTGGAGCAAGGTTGAAAAATGCGGCGTCGAATGTTTTGACATCATGGAGAAATCCCCCGTAGGTTGTCGCAGTGTTGTGTCGAGTGTCACTGTACCGGCGGTTATCCCAGCGGTCGCTCGGAGCGACCCCGATGGCATCAATACCTTCCGTGAGCAGCGTCCAGAATCGCTCCGGGGTATCGGCATCGCCAGGAAAGCGACAGGCCATGCCGATAATGGCAACAGGATCATCTGATCGTCGGGGAGTTACCGACTCGACGTGAGCGGCTGGTTTTGGGTCATCACCACTATCAAGAAATCGCGCCAGCAAGCGAGGCGTCGGGTGATCGAAAGCCGTGGTGTACGGAACCTCCTCTCCCAACTGTCCAGACAGGCGATCGACCAGCGCGATTACATCCAGAGAACTCATGCCAAGGGCAAAAAAGCCCAAATCTGGATCGATCAATGTACTACCAGACGTATCCAGTAACTCGGCAACCAGGTGGAGTATGTCGTTTTGAATATTGGGACCGTCGACCCACGCCTTTCGCTTAGGCGGTCTTTCAGGGTGACCCGTGGGTTGCCCGCCAGCATCTGTGACGCCCGGGTTCAGCATCGCCTGGCCAGGATCTACCGGGTAGCCCATGCTGAAAAGTCTGGCGACAGCCACTTGAATCTGAGCCATCGCTGTCTGCTTCTCGAGGTCGGTTGCGAGCGTGATGGCATCGGCACCACGTAGCGTGTCCCTGATGAAGCCGCTCAGTCGGCCAGCAGGCCCCACCTCAAGGAATGTGCGCACGCCATCGTGGTGCATTGCTTTGATGGTTTCGCGAAAGCGGACTGGTTCGTGCCATTGACGCGCCAGCAGATCTATGACCTGCTCTTGCTTCTCAGGGAATGGTCGCGTTGTCTGGCAGCAATAAACCGGAAATGCCGGCGTGTAGATCTCGATCGGGCGGTACAACTCTTTGAGAGTGTCTAGCGCGAGCGGGAAGTCAGGGGTATGCACCGGTTCGGTGACCTGATCGAGACGGAAACTGAGTTCCCCGGCGTTTTGCAGTCGTTGTTCCTGTTCGGCGATAGCATCGGCGGGACCGCTGGCGATGATCTGCGATGGACAATTATCCAAGGCGAGGTACAGCGGAGGCTGGATGTCTTGCCCAGACGTTGAGTGCATCGCCAGCATTTGCCGGGGTGTTGTGCGTCCGGCGGCCTGTGCAACGACCTTGCGGACGGTATCAAACAATGCACCCGGATCAGCCAGCATTCCTGCTGCGGCAAGTGCGGCATTCTCGCCATGGCTGTGTCCCACTGCGCAATCACAACCGATGCCGAGCGCTTTCGCGAGTTTGGACATTGCCAGGTTCATCACCAGAATCGCTGTTACCAGTTCTCCGCTTGTCAGGCCAGTCCCACGCTTATCGGTGTTCGCAAAAAGCAGTGGATTGGCTCGAAATGCCTTGCGATGACTGCTGGAAAGATTTTCGAACCACTCTTTGACAAAGGGGAAAGCGGTATACAGGCCCGAGAACATGTCGGGATAATGGGCCCCATAGCCGGGGAAGACAAAAGCGAGTCTTCCAGGCGGAGAAGCCGCAGGGCAGTGGCCAAAGAAGATCTGGTTCGCCGCATTGAGCCGGTCGGCGCTGGTCTCGCGCACCAGGGCGATCGCCCGATCGCAGTGATCGCGCAGTTCATCGTTGGTACTCGCCAGTATTGCTATTCGGTAATCCAGGTGTTCGCCAGTATCAGTTGGACTGAATTCCCGCGTTTGCAGAGCCTGCAGCAGTGCGCTTTTGCTCGTGCGGGACAGACTCCAGATTCTTTGGGTGGATCGCATGCGCAGTTCTGGCGGATTGGTTATATAGCAAGTATGAATATGACTGGCCCGGCACACGACAGTTTCAAAAGCAACGCTACCGACTCAGCAGATGGAACAGCCTGGATATCTAGCATATCGGTAAATCGCGTATAGTAACAGCCCAAGTTTTACGCACGAAAATCTGCAAGGTGGTTGTAGTCGAACCTGCGTATTTGGATAATCTGGAAAATGACCGCGATCAATCATTCTCATCTTTTTCTTTGTGCCGGTATCGATAGGGCAGATTTCGCCGATTCGCTTTCAGTACTGGCAGCGCGGGCAACGGCAGATTTTGCTCAGTGCGAGGCCAGTGATATCACGGTTATTGAGGCCGGAAGAAAACCGATTCGCGCCGGGATCATCGCCGATTCTGCCGATGATTTGGCTGTAAAGATCTCACAAATCAAGGAGTGGCTCAGTAGCGATGCAAATGTGTCAGCGAGCTTTCAGACGCCGTCCGGAATCTATGTCGGCGACCTTGAGCAGCTTGGTGGTATCGGCAAAACCGCATTTCTGTTCCCAGGGTTCGGCTCGCAGTATCCCAACATGCTGGGTGGTCTGCGCTGCCAAATCCCCGGTTTTGACGGACTCTTTGAGGAGTTGGAGCGTCTTGTCAGCGGCCTGGTGACGCCGTCGGGTAAGCCATCCGTCAACACCAATGATCCTGATCATGGTGAAGTGCCTTTATCCCTCAAGCCCCAGGAACAGATCCGGGGAATTCCGGCATGTTTGCTTTCGAGCGTGCTGCTTCACGGCCTACTGAAGGATATCGGTGTACGCTGTGATGTGGCGGCGGGTTACAGCGTTGGGGAACTTGCGGCACTGATCTGCGGAGGGTACATCAAGTGGACCGATCAGGACAATCTACTTTCGATCCTCGAGCGTTTTGGAGATTACGCACTTTGGTCCGACGACATCAATACGCAAAAAGCGTTCCAGCGGATCGCGGTCAATGGTGAGTTTCGTCACGTGCTGCCAAGGGTGCTGGCCGAATGGTCGGACACACTGTCCGTGCAGTTTGATAACAGTGCACATAATGCCATTCTTTATGGAAAGCCCCGTGCGATCAATACGGTAGCCGAGCAATTGAGCCGCGAAGCCGGCGTTGTGACAATGCCGCTGCCCTATATGGAGCCATTGCATACGCCTTGGTATTACAAACAGGCTGAACAATTGCGCATGGCGCTTGCGGATCATGAAGCGGTGCGCGGTGATATCCCTCTTCTATCGGGAAGTATGCTCGACTTTTTCTCGGTGGATCAAGCAGAACTGATCCATGAGCAGGCAGGGCATCAGTGGACCCACACCGTTAGATTTCACGAAGTTCTCACTCGTCTGGCCCGAGAAGGGGTGTGTTCTTTTGTCGAGGTGGGCCCCGGTGCCATGTTGACTGGATTCGTCATGGATACAATCGGCCGAAACCGAGCGCTTACCGTAGCGACAGATAAACAAGGCGTTGATTCGGTCCGCCAATTGCAGACCCTGATAGCGCAGTTTTTTCTTCGGGGTGCGCAGGTGCGACCTGATGGCTTGAGAAAGAGGATGGGCCCATCTTCGTCTTTGCCGGAGACGTTGCCGCAACCCAATGAAGCACAACCAGGGATGCCGCGAATAGAGGCACTGAGAGCGCATTTCTCTCTTATGCGCGAGTTTCTTGATCAACAACAGCGTGTAATGCTGAGATTTATACAAACAGCGCCCGGGCGAACACAAAGCGCGGCCGTAAGACATTCGTCGGATCAAACTGATCGGTGGGAACCAGCGTTGCAGAACGGCCCGGAAGCACCCACAAGGTCGCAGCAAAGTGGGGGACAAACAACAGTTGAGTGGAATCTCGACTCTACTAAGCATTACTTTCTGCGGGATCACTGTTTTGGTAGGGCGGTATCCGATAATCAACCTGAACTCAGGCCACTGCCGGTACTCCCCTTCACAGTATCGGTGGAATTCATGGCACGCTCAGCGATCGAAGTTGCCGGAGCTCACTACCGGACGATCTCTGCAGAGAACATCAACAGCCTGCAGTGGATTACGGCCGACACCGGTCAGTTGTATATCACGGTGGTTGTCAGTGAGCAAAAGAATCGGCAAAAGGTAGTTGAACTACAGCCGCAGGAAAGGGTTTTTGAGTGCCAGCTTTATGCGACCGCTGAAGGCGTCACCCAACAGGAGTCGAACCGTCCTGCTATAACCGCGCAGATTCGCGTGGCGCGGCGTTTTGCGGGTGCCATACCTTTGCATCCGAAAGTGGCGCCGATGGCACCCTCTCGTACACCCCTTTTTAATGTTGATGAGTTGTATCGGTACTGTCTGTTTCATGGGCCGGCGTTTCAGGTGTTGAAGGATCATACCTATATCAGTGATTCCAAGCTGAGTATGACCTTGGCGTCTCCCGCTCTTGGTGGGACTGCTGGTAAGGACGGTCAGCAGATCTCCCAGACATGGCCCTGCCTCATGGACAGTACTGGGCAGATGGCCGCTGTTTGGTTGCTGGAGCAGGGTGCAGTTGCCTTTGGTAGTTATCCTTCCAGGGTGGCATCCATGGAATGGTTGTGTCCACTACCTGCGCCGGGGCAAACGCTGCAGTGCATCGCTTACTGTAGTCGCAGAGGTGAAGATATCCGGGCGGATTTCGATTTTACCGACCCCGAAGGAATAGTTGTTGCCCGGGTTCGGGGCATGATAAGCCGATTTTTTGACTTCCCGAACGACTATTACGCCGCTGTTAGCTGGCCAGGTGGAGGCAAGCGGCTTACTATCCGTAAAGAAGGTCTTGCGCCGGGCTCGTCGCGCTATCACAGAACCGTGAAGCGCTTCCCGGAGCGCTATTTCTCCCAGAGTGGGGCGATCTGGCTCAGGGTGTTAGCTCATACCTGTCTGAGTAGAGATGAGCGGGCCCACTTTGCATCAATCCCAGGACAAGCCAAGGGCCGCCGTGAATCGTGGTTGCTGGGGCGGATTGCAGCCAAAGACGTCCTGCGTGACTGGTTTGAGGTGGAGCATGATCTTCGTGTTGCGCCTGCCGATCTTGAACTCACCGAAGGAGAAGGCCTATACCGTGCCCGGTATGTTTGCGATCCTGAGTTTGGGCCGATCCCCCCGGTGCAGACGGTAACTGAGAATGACGATATTGTTGCACTACTGGTCATCAGCGACACGGTTATGATGACAGCCAGTTAGCGGCACAGGTAAATGGTATACACGTTTCAAAGAAGAACTGCTGATATGCAAAACCCGGATTCAAAATCGATTGAAACGATGATTCTTGACCACCTTGAAGAGGTCGCGGAAGACATGGGACTGATGGCGACTATCTCTCTGGATACTTGCCTTGGAGGGGAGCTTGGACTATCGTCGGTTGATACCATGAATCTGCTGGCTGCGATCGATGTGTATCTTGGCCGGCGCATCCGTTATGAAGCGTTGCTGATGCCTGAGGGCGAGTATGCCCGGGAATTGACGCCACGCGAGATCAGCACGTACGTGATCGAGCACTACGACGATCAACTGGATCTTGAACCAAAGGCGATGTGAGCCGGCCCGGTGATCAGGTTAAGTGGGTAGTTTAGGCGGGCAGTGTAGGTAGTAATGTAGCAATGAAGTTGAGTGAAAAAGCAGGCATTCGGTGCGTGACCCTTTCTCCAGCGGTTGGGGAATCTTTGGGGGTCGCGGTGGCTTCGGTGAGGTCTGGGGGGTGGGGCCTGCTGGATACCCGGCGGGAAAGACTGCCTCTGAAGCTGGTCACCGACATATTCGAACGTCTGGTTGAAAGGACCACGGGGGCAACCGGTCTGCCCGGCCTTGCCATGCATTGGTCCGATACCCGTGGTGTCTCAGTACCCAAGCCCTCGAAGGAAGTGAAGCACGTTCTTTTGGTGCAGTTACCGGCTGGAACACCGCTGAAAGACTGCAAGGAGCTGATCAACTGCCCCGGCCGAGTGCTGCTATTGCAGCCTGATTCGGCCTCGGATCTGCAAAGCTATGTGGAACATCCCCTGGCTGATACCGGGCGGGTCAGTGGGTGGGTCGTGGCCGGCAACGAGGCGACCAATTCAGATAGCGACGTTGGTGCATTTGTGGCAGCGCAACGGGCATTGGCGCTTACAGATCAGCCGGTCTTTATCCACGGCGGTCTGGGGCCACGCGCGACCCAGGCATTAGCGGCGATGGGAATTGCGGGAGCAGTCCTCGACGATGCGCTTGTCGGGATGCCCGAAGCACCCCGGTTCTTTAAGCCGCAGCGGGAACAGGGAGTTGACGGGGCCAGCCAGCGCACGGTTGTCGGGTACGAGGGCGGCAACCTTGAACCGGTGACGCCATTCCAGATTGACTTGGCGAAGCGATACCTGTCAACGGGTCGACTGGTTGGAGCGATACAGAGCGGGCGTGTTCAGCCATTGACTGAAACCGGACGGCTGATGGATCCTTTTGCACCTGGTTCAGCATTGGCCCAAAGTCACGGAACACGGTTTCCTTTGGTGCAGGGGCCGATGACCCGGGTTTCGGACGTGCCGGCGTTCGCTGCTGCAGTTGCGGAAGCGGGAGCCCTGCCGATGCTGGCTTTAGGTCTTATGTCTCGGGAGGATTCCAGGTCTTTGTTTGCTGCGACTGCCGCCCTGATGGGCGGACGGCCATGGGGTATCGGAGTGTTGGCTTTTGCTCCCCGGGATATAAGAGACGCACAGATCTCTGAAATTCTTTCGGCCCGACCGGATTATGTGATCATCTCCGGCGGGCGGCCGGATCAGGCCCGGGAGTTCGAAGATCAGGGTATAAGAGCCTATCTGCATGTGCCGACGGCCGGCTTGTTGGAGCGTTTTCTTGACGCCGGGTCACGCCGCTTTGTTTTTGAAGGACGTGAATGCGGCGGCCACGTAGGCCGTTTTGGGTCCCTGCAGTTATGGGAACAACTTGGCGATGTACTGCTGGGCCAGGTCTCAGGTTCCGATGCGGGTGAGATCCACGTGTTGTTTGCTGGTGGAATTCATGATCGATGCTCGGCTGCCGGCGCGGCAACCCTGGCCACGCCCCTTGCCCAGCGCGGTATATGCACGGGGGTGCTCATGGGTAGTGCCTACCTGATGACCTGTGAGGCCGTTGATTCCGGCGCAGTAGTTGCTGAATGTCAGCGCGTTATTACGAAGTGTACCGAGACGGCACTTCTGGAGAGTCGACCCGGTCATGTTTACCGGGTCGCGAAGACACCGATGGCAGAGCAGTTTGGACATTTCCGATCCAGGTTGATCAGTGAGGGCGTCTCGGGCGACCAGTTGGGGGACGAGCTGGACCTGTTTGGACTCGGCCGTTCGCGGATCGCCACCAAGGGCGAACAGCGAGATGCACAAGGACACTGGCGTGCGGTTACTGAAGATATCCAGCGTCAGGAAGGGATGTACATGGTCGGGGAGGTAGCCGCCTGTTGCCATAGCGTCACTTCTATGAACGCGCTGCACGAGTCAGTGGCAATGGGGTCGCAGGATGCTGCTGCCCGATTCAAAGAGAAGCAGCCGGTTGTATCCGGCCCGGTGACCCAACGACCGCCCGCCGATATCGCAGTTATTGGCGTAGCGGCGCTGGTGCCGGGTGCGAGTCATCATGACATGTTCTGGCGAAATATTCTGGATCGTCATTCAGCCATCATCGAAGTGCCGCAAGACCGGTGGGATTGGCGGTTGTTTTATGAGGAGAAGGAATCCGGAAAAGATTCCGCACTCTCAAAGTGGGGAGGTTTTTTCCCCGAGATTGCATTCGATCCAAGACGGTATGGCATCCCGCCAAAGGTGATGCCGCATATCGGCGTGCCCCAGTTATTGTCTCTGGAAGTGGCGCGCCGTGCGCTGATTGATGCGGGATATGAAGGTGGTGAATTCGACCGGGAAAACACATCTGTGATCGTTGGCTCGGCCGACGGCGGCGGCCTGCTCGGTGATTCACTTATTGCTCGCGCACATCTGAATCTGATTGAACCGGACAGTGAGGCTTGGGACCGTCTTCCGGAGTGGACCGAGGACGCGTTTGCCGGCGTATTGACCAATATCTCGGCGGGTCGCGTGGCCAACCGTTTCGATCTGGGTGGGACTAATGTGACTCTTGACGCAGCCTGTGCATCGGGCCTGATGTCTGTTGACATGGCGGTCAGTGAGCTGGTTGACGGCACTGCCAACATGGCTCTGGCCGGCGCGATTGATGTGGGGCAGGTACCGTTTCAGTTTGTTGGGTTTAGCAATACCCGGGCCCTGTCGCCCACTGGGAAGTTACAACCTTTTGGCCAAGGGGCCGATGGGACAGTTATGGGTGAGGCCATCACCTTTATCGTTTTGAAGCGCCTTGCCGATGCAGAAAGAGATGGTGATCGGATCTATTCGGTAATTAAGGGGATAGGTACTTCCAGTGACGGCAAGGGACTGGGTATGACGGCGCCCCAACCGGCTGGCCAGATGCGGGCACTTAGCCGGGCCTACGCGCAGGCTGGATTCGAAATGTCGTCGATTGGCCTTTACGAGGCCCACGGTACGGGAACACCGGTAGGCGACAAGGCCGAAGCCGAGACCCTGTTTACGCTGCTCGATAGGGATGCTGTCCAGCGGTCGGAGTGCGCGGTCGGTTCGGTAAAGAGTCTTACCGGGCACACCAAGAACGCAGCTGGCATGGTCGGGCTGATTAAGGCATCACTTGCCCTCTATCACCGGACCCTGCCGCCTCACGCCGGTATCGATCAGCCGATAGATGTTTTCAAAAGAGCGGAATCCCACGCCTATTTGCCCCATGCCGCAAGGCCGTGGTTATCCTCATCAGTTTGCCGTCGTGCCGGGGTCTCTGCCTTTGGCTTTGGTGGGACGAATGCCCACGCTGTGCTGGAGGAATATCCGGTTGAACGGTCCGGCAGGCCTGTGGAATATGGCGCCGGCCAATGGACATCAGAACTGTATCTTGTTGCTGCACGCGATCGCTCTGCTACGGTCGCGACCTGTCGGAATCTGGCCGAACTGATCAGGTTGAACCCAGACCTGAATCCGCGTGACCTGTCCTATACCCTTGCGACAGATTTCGATAAGCAGGCCCGACGCCAGTCAGAGCAGAGCGTGATGCTGGCAATTGTTGCACCATCCATAACAGATCTGGGGAAAGACCTTGAGAGTGTGGCTTTGGCATTAACCGATGATGGGCCGGTATTGTTGCCGACCAATGCGTGTATTGTTGAAGGTGCGTCGAGTTCAGCCAAAGTAGCTTGCTTGTTCCCTGGCCAGGGTTCGCAATATCCGGGAATGGCTGGGGGTCCGGCTGTGTACTTTGAGGAGTTCCGGGGGCTGCTCGAAATTGCTGATGTATCGAGTCAGTCGGTACTTGGTGAAAAGATATCCAGATTTGTACTCCCACCATCCCTTTGGTCCGATCAGGATCAACGGAGTGCGGCTGATGCGCTCAAGCGTACAGAGATCGCGCAGCCGGCATTGGGCGTCATAGAGTTTGCCTATTTCAGATTGTTGCAGCGTCTGGGACTGCGATCTGACATGGTCGCAGGCCACTCCTATGGCGAGTACCCGGCACTGGCTTCAGCCGGCGTATTGGCCGTGGAGGATCTGTTTGATCTTTCTTTGAGTCGGGGTCAGGCGATGGCCAACTGTAAACGCGACGATGGCGATTCGGGAACCATGGCCGCGGTTTTTGCCTCAGCCGATCAGCTTGATTCAGTGCTGAAGCAGGTCTCGGGCCTGGTGTTAGCCAATGATAATGGCCCGGCGCAGGTAGTTGTTTCCGGCGATGCAAACGCGGTTGACCAGGCTATCGAGCTTCTTGATCAGCAGGGCATCCGGGCTGTCCGGCTGCCGGTAGACGGGGCCTTTCATTCGCACCTTATGAAAGCGGCAGCAAAGCCGCTGAGTGACGCTATTCAGCTGACCGAGATCTCATCGCCGGCAATACCGGTTTATGCGAACTACGATGGAACGCCTTATCCTGTTGACCCCGCTGGAATCCGGAGTCAACTCAGCGAACATCTTCTGCAGCCGGTGCAGTTTGCCGCACAGGTAGAGCGGATGTATGCCGATGGTGCGAGGGTATTCGTTGAGGTCGGTCCAGGCCGTTCGCTGACCGGGCTAACCGGCCAGATTCTGCAGGACCGTGACCATACGGCGATATCGGTTGAGGGCGATACAGAAGGTCTGCAGGGATTTCTCCTGACCGTTGGAAAACTGGCAGCCCATGGTTTTCTGGATAATATCGTTGCTCTATATCGCGATCGATCGCCTGAGCTCATTGATTTGGCTGATCGCACTGAAGAAATCGATCCGAACTTCTGTTGGTACCTCAATGGGGCATTCTGTCGTCGTGGCGATCAACCACGTGGCCAATACGGGAAGGCGCCATTTCTGACAGCCGATAGTGTAGCGTCGTCACAGTCGACCATCGTTGATCAGGAGCCGGTAGCTAAGCAAGAGTCGGTTGACTGGGTTGCCAGCGCGAAACCGCATGCGCAACCGATAAACCAGAACGGGAGAAATTCCAATAACAGCACAGGTCTAATGGAGGTCTACCGCGAGTACCACGAGACCATGCGTCAGTTCCTTGCTGTACAGGAATCGGTAATGAGCGCGTTTTTGGGGGATGGTGCACTCACGGCCAGAGGCGATCCGCTACCGGGACCCGATGAGATTGCTGGTGAATTGTCTCGCGGGATTTCCAGGGTCAGCGATGCCGATCCGCCGGTTTCGCGGCCGGCTCCCGCAGTTGCTTCTGCCGAGGCAGCTGATATTTCGGTAGTGGCCCCACCGGTTACCGCAGAGGCGGATACTCCCAAGGTAACGGCGCCAGCCATTAACATGCACCAGATTCTGACTGGTCTGGTCAGCGAGATCACCGGCTATCCCGAAGATATGCTGAAGGCAGATCAGGATCTTGAGGCCGAACTTGGCGTGGACTCGATAAAGCGGGTGGAGGTGATCGAATCCGCACTAAAACTGCTACCCGATACTGCCTCGGAAGAGCTGCGTCGGCGACTCGATGAGCTGATTCGGCTGAAGACTATCGCTCAACTCGCCGAACAACTGCAGGACGTGGCGGGTGAAGTACGCGAAGCAACCCAGAGTGCCCCACCGGTTACCGCAGAGGCGGATACTCCCAAGGTAACGGCGCCAGCCATTAACGTGTCGCCAGATTCTGACCCGGTGGAATTCTGTCCGCGCTATTTGATCAGGGGAATGCCCGAAGAACTCGCAGTCTCTTCGGTCAGTCGTGGCACGGGTGCCAATCGGCTGACGGGCTTGTATTTGGTTACGGAAGACAATTCTGGAATTGCTCGCAAACTTGTGGGGTTAATGCGTAGGTCAGGCAGTAAGGTTGGATTGATTGCCAGGGATTCTCTTTCAGACCAGGTCGAGATCAATGAGCAGATTTCAGCGCTACGGAGCCAGCATGGGCCAGTACGCGGCGTGGTTCATCTGGCCGGATTGGGTGCGTTTGATATGCCTTCCGGGTTGTCGACGTGGCGAGAGGAGACAGCAGTGCAATTGAAGAGTCTTGCCGTTATGTTGACATCCTGCGTAGCGGACCTAAGACGGCCCGCACACCAACGGTCCCGAGTGATCTCCGCGTCGACGCTAGGCGGTGATTTTGGCCGTGGTGCAAGCCCCATGTCCGGATTGCCCGTTGCCGGTGGTGCAGTCGGACTATTGAAGTCCCTGAGATACGAATGTCCAGAGATTGCCGTTCGAGCAGTGGATTTTGACCATGTCGACGCGCAAACTATAGCCAGTCGGCTGTTGTCTGAGTTATCAGTGCCGGCTGGGCACACCGAAGTTGGCTATGTTGGGGGCGAGCGTCTTGCATACCGTGCGATTCCGGGACCTTTACCTTCACATACGCTGGTTGATGGCGCTTTGCCCGGACCTAACTGGACGGTAGTGGTGACGGGCGGAGCCCGCGGGATTACCGCCCAAGCCGTCAAGAGGTTTGCCTGTCCCGGCATGACGATATTGCTTCTGGGAATGTCACCAATGCCCCCGGACCCGGAGCCTGAAAACGTATTACGTTGTGATTCGCCAGAGGCCTTGCGCGCCATGTTTCTTGCCAGAGGTCTGCAACAGGGGGATTCAGTCACACCGGCTGAAGTCGAGCAACAGGTGCGTAGTGTGGTGCGCGGGAGGCAGATCAGGCAGACAATCGAAGAGCTCGAGCACAAAGGGGCGAAGGTTGAATACCATCAGGTTGATGTGCGCGACGAAAGTGCAATGGAGCGTTTCTTTGAGTTTACAAACTTTCGCTACGGGCCGATTGATGCTTTGGTGCATGGAGCAGGGCTTATTGAAGACGCCTATCTGGAGCACAAGGACATGGTTTCGTTCAACCGGGTATTCGACACCAAGGTTGACTCAGCCTACCTGATCGAGCGGTATCTGGATCCGAAGAGCCTCAAGTTACTGTTACTGTTTTCGTCAACCGCTGGCCGCTTTGGGAATGCAGGGCAAGGTGACTACGCGGCTGCTAATGAGACTCTTAACCGGTTTGCCTGGCGCTGGCGTGAGAAATTCCCGCAAGCACGGGTGATCAGCATCTGCTGGGGCCCCTGGGCTGGTGCGGGCATGGCTTCAGAACGTGCGCTTGAAAAATTCCGCACTGCGGGAATTATTCCGATTAGTACAAGATCAGGAACGGATTTTCTGGTGGATGAGATGCAGCGCGGCCAAAAATCCGACGTCGAAGTGATCGCAGGCGAAGGTCCGTGGGATACGGTACCGGCATTGTCACTGGATATTCTGTTTGACCTTGGGCTGTTGATGCTGGGCCGGGGATCAGAGGACGACTCAGCGCCCAAGCGTGAAGACGGGCTTCCCGACTAGGTCTGCTTTTTCTCTATCTCGAAGATATCACAGCGGGTTATAGCGGCTATAGGGTGGTTGGCAAGACCCTGCTCAAGAAGCTCGCGGGTTGGCGCATTAATGATAAAAGCGGACCCACCGCCTTCAATGGTGTAGACATCTTCAATGATGCCTTCGTCCTTGTAGATCTGCAGTAGTTCGTTACTTTGTTGAAGTTTTTCGTGGTCGATCTGGGACTCCGTGTGTTTATCTCTCGGACGGAACATGATCAAAAATTTCAAGGCAATATCTCCAGTGCATCGCGGGATAACAAAAATCCGGTATTGAGAAAGATCTCACAATGATAGTCTAGCTGAACATGCGGGTAACATTCGGGAAAGAGTTTTTTCAGTATGCCCTGTTCGGACTCAGCGGCAGATTTAACCGGCGCAACGGTTGCCGCCCGCGAAAAAAACTCAACACAATAGCTGGTTTTTCCAATCCATAGTCCACCATTGAGATACCTGAACTCACTATGGGCTTGTCGTGCGAGTGGTTCCTCGAATCGCGCAAATTCCCGCTCTGGCGGCCAGTTGATTCGGTCAGCTCCAAAAAGAATATCGCACGCGAACTGATGTTCGTAGCGCTCCAGCACCTTGGCAGGATCTCCGATGAGAATAGCATCTCGTGAATCAGCGTACAGGACGTACGGCGTATCGACCAAAGCCAGAGCATTGGCCAGTACTGCTGGCTTATCGCGACTGTTCAACCATGGATTAATGTCTTGCCCAAAGACACGATACGGGACGCCCAGATACTCGAGGCTACTTTCGAACATTCCCATCGCGGGATGGCCGTTGTTGCAGGTAATAACGGTAAGCCGAGAGGGTGTCGCGAAGCTCCTGGGGGCACTTGAGAAGAAAGCCGACTTGATTGGCTCCCACCAGTATTGGTAGTCATGTTTGCCGTGTCCGTGCACCAAACAAGGCCGGGTGTTGAACTCTCTGACGAGAACTTCCATCGTTTAATCGTATTTCAGGTATCGATGGTTGTTGGTGAGGTAGCGCAGCCGAGGTGATAAGAAGAACGCGAGGTGGTGAAGGGCGCCTGTTTGCGTCTGGCACAGACTGATAACAGGCGTGGAACCGAAACCGCGTTTGAGTCGGCGCTCTCTGGGCCGGGAAAAGAAAAACCCCGACATAGACATCTGCCGGGGTTTACCGATCCTCTCTGACAGGGGGAGTATTTCCCGAATCCCGCTGGAAGTTATAAAGTTAATCTAAATGTTGCCTTGGTATGGATCCCTGTTGCGATACGAGCGGTCAGGTCGGCAGGTGTTCCTTGCCGGTAAAGTGTTTGTGGCCTTCATGGTACTCATTGAGAAAGTGACTGGCATCCTCAATCGGAATGATCTCGGTGTCGGATGACTTGAACAGAGGGTTATAACGTACTAATTTAGCCAGTTCGTGGGTGTTTTCGCACTCAGCGATAATGATATGCCCGCCAGAGATAAGTACGTAGCAGGCCTCAATATGACCCTTTTCAAGAGCGTTTTCCATGACGACCTGGCCGTGTTTGCTATGGTCGATATTACCATCGCCATGACGTGCGCCACGTGAGCGATTAATGATCATAAATTTCATAAAGTCCTCCTTGGGGTGTCAGATTGATTATTGGAAAGCATGCTATCGACCAATACTTTTTCTTCGATCAGCGACTTCCCCTCCATTCTCACATACGTTTTCGAATGATTCAAGTGCACAGCCCTCCCAATACCTATCCCATTCCTATGCTTGGTTGACAACCTTAACGTAACGTCAGTTTGTCCAGTTACTTGGAGCTTTGACTCGCTAGAAGGCTGCTACTTAGTCCGGTAGCCTTTCGCGCTGTTAGAGAGATCGTGTAAATGCTAACCATTTCTGTGATGGTTGTGGCGATTGCAGCACCGACGATACCAAAACGGGGTACGAGAACGGCGAGTAGCGCCACTTGCACGACCACTGACAGGGAGTAGACCTTTACTAACTGAGCTTGCTTGCCCGTCATGATTAGCAATAATCCGGGGATACCGGATGCTGAGCGTAGCAATTGCATCACCAGCAGGATCAGCAGAGCCTGGTAGCCGGCAGTAAACTCACTACCAAATATGGCGAGCAACTGGTGACCGAAAAAGGCGATTAGTGCGGCCCCGGCCAGAGTAAAGCCAAAGGCCAGTCGCGAGAGATAGCCCCCAAGTCCCTGGATAGAATCGTAGTCTTTCTTGTGGAAAAGTGGTGCTATGATTGAGGTAACAACAGTTTTGGCAGCATCTTTAAATAATGCCAACAGTTCGGCGGTAAACAGCACTACCGCATAGATTCCGGCTTCGTGGTGGCCGGCAATAATCCCGATCAGGATGAGGTCGGCCCGGTTTACAATGACACCGAACAGCATCATCGCCAGCATGGGTAACGATGCATGCATCCATGGCTTTTCCTCCTCTTTCTCTTTCGACTGTTTAATCTCTGTGGATTCCTTGACTTTATTGAGAACCCATTCCAACCCCACTGATACGACGCTGGCCAGTATCAACGCTAGAGTCATGTGGGCGGCTGTCAACTCTCCTGCTCGTTGATGCAGCAGCCAGGCAAAGCCCAGCAGAAGCGCAGGCGCAAGAAGCATCTTAGGAAGAAAGGACTCTAGCCAGAGCGACTGGGATCGAAGCGTAGGTCCGATGATGTCACCCAGGGCAAGCAAAGGTACCAATACCAGGGCTAGCCACATAACGTGGATCTCGGCACTTGCCATCCCTGTATAGGTGATGAAAGGAAAAGCAAGAGCGCACAATAGGATGCTCGTCAGCAACGACATGCGTGTTGCATAACTTAAGAGCCCTTTGAAATGACCCAGATCTTTCTCACCGAGGTACTGGGGCATAAATCGCCCCATACTCATTGGAAAACCCATTGACCCCATCATCGAGAGAAGGATTGCGATGGTGGTCGCCATGGAGTAATAGCCATAATCTTTTACTCCCAGCCATCGGGCAAGGAAAATCTGCGACAGGTACGCCAAGACGATCGCGCCGCTACGAACCGTAACGTAACGGCGGACTCCAGCCATAAACTGAGCTTTGAGCGCTGATAACGCCTGAGATTCTCCAGTGGCACTTGCATGTATCTTTGTTATCAGATGCCGCGCGGATAACAGTACCTTGCCGTCATCCGTAATTTGCTCTTTAACTAGATGCCCCTCAATCGCATCGTGTAGTAGGCGACCTGCGTGTCCTGGACTTACCCCGATATGCGCAGCGAGGTCTTCTATTGTGGACTCGCCGTTTTCACAGAGATGATCCAACGCAGCGCGAGCTTGATCGGTGAGTTTGTGGTACTCCGCGACATGCCAGGCATCGCCCCCATCCTGGCCCACCATGACTTCACCCAGATGCTCGTGAATGGCTTTGGTCATATATCCTCCTCCGGACTTTTAACTCTTCGCAGCCGATGGTAACATTTTCTTCTAATTGTTTGCCGTACCACACAAGATTTGTCAGAGGACATTAAATGCTCTAGGGCGTAAAATCTCTGGCCGAGATTCTAAGTGAAAGATAAGTTGTCATAATGGGGCGACTCGATGACTACAAAACAAAAAGGGAAAGTTGGCGATTTTTTAGCTGTATTCCATGAGGAGAGGTTGCTACAGTTGGGTGCGGCGTTCTTGGCCGCACACTCAGGTGGAGCGCTCTTGAAAAGTGTGATTGATGACCTGTTGATGCCCCTGATATTTGTAGTGGTAGGCGGGGAAAATTGGGAGGAGGGCGCTATTACTCTGGGAAATGTCGTCATTTTTCGATGGGGCCCGCTTCTTTCCCAGGCGATTCATTTTGGAGTTGCTATGCTTGTTATCATGGTCGTATTTCACCACATAAAAAAATATTCAAAATGAAAGATAGATGATTAACGATATTCTCCGGACAGTATCAACTGGTGAATACAAGCTCGTCTTAAGCACGAGCCCAACCAATAGGTTACTGTGAAGTCTCTGTGGCTCAGGCTCAGAAATTCCGAATTGAAAAATTCTGAATCTATACACCATTACACACATATATAGAAAACTGCCATTATGAGCGTAAAAGCCAGACTGACCCGAATTCTTCGTTTTGCCAATGACAGTAAAGTACGCATTGGCATAGCGATATTCCTGATCTTGTCGGCCGGAACAGAGGTATTTATCGATGTGGTGAAATTGTTTCAGGGTGGCGGATATGATCCAAGCGCAAGTCATGGTGTATTCCTGTTGGGGATTATGCAATTGTTCAGTGAATTGGCTGACCTGGCAGAGGACGCAGGAATTGCGGCGGAGGGTATGGTCGAGGCAGAAGAGGAAGAAGAGGAAGAAGCTCGAGAAACCACCTCGCGTGATGTGTGAATCTAAGACACCTTTTTTCTTTGGATTTTTGGGGCGTGGCGTTTCGAGAGATTCTTTGGGAGATTTGGTATGTCAGATAGCCCTCTACGGTGGGTCGATACTTGGGAGGACGTCCGCGACCAGGATATCGCGAAAGTAGCCAAGCTCCTTCGTGCTGGCGGATTATCGATAGTCGATGGCAGCATACTAGACACCTTTGAGGAGCGTTTTGCTTCGTTTGCTGGCTGCGACTATGGCGTGGCGTTTAACAACGGCACGATGGCCATTCACTGCGCATTGAGGGCCGTGGGAGTTGGGCCTGGTGATGAGGTTCTGGTAGGGAACTACGGCTTCCATGCCATGGCCGCAGCAGTGGTCACGCTTGGGGCGCGGGTTGTGGTCTGTGACTGTGACCCCGAGGCATTGACTATCAGCCCAGTTGATATTGACTGTTATAGAACAGAACGTACCAAAGCGGTGCTGGTACACAACCCCTGGGGTCTGCCAGCAGACTACAGGGCGATCCGTGAGAGCGCGCGGGGTCTTCCCATCATCGCTGATGCATCTCATGCACATGGCGCTCGCTACGAAGGAAAGCCTCTGGGCGCATGGGCAGATTTAAGCGCCTATTCACTGGGTCTGAACAAATTGATCTCTGGAGGTGAGCTCGGTTGCGTCGTGACGGATGATATTCGCTACCGCGACCGCTTGTTGGTATCCGGCCATGTTAACCGGGTGCCCGGAGCGCTCAAGACCGACGAATGGTCTCACAACGCGATAGGGCTCAAGGGTCGGCCACACCCGGTTGCATTGATGCTCGCGCTGGGCCAACTCGATCGCTTCGAACAAAAGCGTCTGTCAATTAGAGATACGGCTCAGAGGATCGAAGGGTTCCTCAGTAGCGTGGGAGCCACACCCCTGCGCAGTCCGTGGCGCAGCGAGCGTGTGTGGTGGCGGATCGTGGCACACGCCGCAACAGCGGCGCAAACCGAAGCACTTTCGAGAGTGCTGGCCGAGGCCGGGATCCCGCTAGAGAAAAATCATTATGACCCCCTGTTGCAGGATCAGCCGATCTTCTCCTGGCCTGATTACCAGGGCCTATTGCAGCGGCATGCTACCCCAGTATGCGAGGATCTGAGAAGTCGCCTGCTGACTGTCCCTGTCCTCGTTAGTCCTCCTACGGGATTGTTGGATCAGATTGAGACAAATCTTGGGCGTTGAGGGATCTTCACAATTCAATGACCCTAACGCGTTGGCAGGGTTTTCCAATGATGTCGACTATACCGAGCAGCAGATTGGTGCATTTCTCAATAATGAAGTTGGACTGAGCGTTGTCGCTATAGAGCGACTCGGTCAGGGAACCGACTCCATTGTATTTCTCATCACTAAGAGATGGATTTTTAAGTTTGCCTGCCGCCGGCAGGCTATAGGCCTTACCAAGGCAGAGGCATATGTCCTGGCAAGGCTGGCGAAGGAGTCCCTCCCCGTAGCGGTACCGCGCATTATTTGGTCAGGCCTTTTTGACGGCCAATGGCCTTATATCGGCTATCCGCTTATCCCCGGTCGGGTAGGCTACAGGTGTGATTTTGACGCCCAACAGCGCGCGCAAACGGGCATTGTGCTGGCCAAGTTCTTACGCGCATTGCATGCAATCACACCCACTTCAGATGATCTTGAAGCTCTACCAGAAGACCGCTTCGGCCGGGTCCCGATGAATGACTGGATCGACGAGATCGAATCGCGTGTAAATGCACTTTTACGGACCGGCCTTGTGAAAGAACCATCAGACCGGCTGACAGTCACTTCAGCAGCCAGGGGTTGCTGTCTTGGTGATAGGGTATCGCTCGTTCATCGGGATTTAACTGTAAAGAATATGCTGTTCGCTGACTCTCTCCAGGGGGTAGTAGACTGGGCGGATGCCCGGATGGGTCACCCAGCGATCGATCTGGAGATCGTGTATCTGTTTCTTCCCGCGAGTTGTCGCGCAGTCTTCTGGACTCACTATGGAGAAGTACCATCCGCTTGGCGAGCACTGGCGAGGCTGCGCGCGCTGTATCGCACCGGATTCTGGATCAGTGCCCCGGAATATCAGACTGATCCGGCATTCCGCAAAGAAGCGCGTCAAGCGCTGCAATTCGCTCTTGAATCACGCTGTTGATGCGGCTTTGAATAGATTGATGATCTGCTTTTCGGTTATAGCCTGCAATTAATCTTCCAGCGGCACCATATTCCGGGATAAGTCTGACGCCTATGGCTCTGAAGAGGTCTCGCCTCGACCAGTACTGGGACTGCGCAGTAAATAGTTCGAAGCTAGTCTTTGCGCTGAGTACTGCTGAGCAGGAACACCCCGGGAATGATAAGGAACACAGGCCACAATTTGCCGATATTGAATGTTGTGATCCCGTAATTGTTAAGGAGAAACCCTATGCCAAGGACAACAAGGAAAAGTCCTGGTAGCGTTGCTCCCCACACCCTTTTTCTAGTCGATGAGCTTTTTGTCATCCTCTATTATCCGAATAATTTTCTGGAATTGTCAATAGGATAAGTACTAAGTTTATATATCAAGCAGATGGCTGGTTTCTCGCATATCACTGGAATATTTTATGGGTTGATAATAACGAGATGCCTCTTGTTTTGAGCAGATGCGGAAGTGCGTCATCAGTGAAGATGCTGAGTTCCACCTCTCTTTGGATATAATTTCTCTAGGCTTGGGTCAGAATATCCCGGATGACAAACAAGTTCCAGACTTCCTCTCCCGCGTCACTTTCTAACACTCGAGCAGCTCATCCCTTTTTGACTGGTCGGTGATGCGCGCTGCGTTGGCAAGCGCTGCCACATTGGCCCATGGATATTCCTCGGTACAGTCTGTTTCTGCCGCCGCGCGGGGCGCTCAGCCCCAGACTTCCTCCGCAACCTCGCGGATCAGGGCAAATTTTGCACGCTCATCGTCCACGGTGACCAGATTGCCGATCGCGTTTGAGGAAAATCCGCATTGCGGTGACAGCGCCAGCTGATCGAGGTTGACATATTGTGCGGCTTCATCGATCCGTCGTTTCAGCTCGTCTTTGCTTTCCAGTTCACCTCGTTTAGTCGTCACCAGGCCGAGCACAATCATCATCTTGCCCTTTGGAACGAAGCGTAGCGGTTCAAAGCCGCCTGAACGCTCGTCATCGTATTCGAGGAAAAACCCGTCGACCTCGGTCAGGTTGAACAGGCTGTCCGCCACTGGCTCATAACCACCCGATGCAAACCACTGACTCTTCGTGTTACCACGACACATATGGACACAAACTGCCATATTGTCAGGTCGATTCTTGATCGATTCGTTGATCAGGTGCGCGTATGTGGACGGCAATTCGTTGGGGTCTTTGCCAAGTTGACGTGCGTTCTCCCGCATCTTGGGATCACATAGATAGGCCAGATTGGTATCGTCGAACTGAACATAGGTGCACCCCGCGTTCCCAAGATCGGCCAACTCCTCACGGTAGAGCCGGGCCAGGTCGGCAAAGAATTCTTCCATTTCTGGATAAGCTTCCTTGTCGATGGCATCGCGACCGCCTCGGAAATGGGTCATGGTCGGTGAAGGAATAGTGAGCTTGACTGGTAGGTCAGTCAGTGAGCGGGTGTAGCGGTAGTTGGCTATCTCAATACCGCCAGCGGGTCGATCAATCTTGCCATTGATATAGGGAATGTAGGGCATCTGCTTGTTTATGCCAGCGGTGTGATCTTCACCCAGCTTGATGGCTTTTTGAAGATCCCAGCTTGAAGATACATTCTTAATCTTGCCGATGAAGTCGACGTGGAAGCTTTCGCGGCGAAATTCGCCGTCGGTCACGGCTTTGAGGCCCCATTCCTCCTGCAACTTTACGACCTCCTTGATGCACGTGTCCTCGTGCACGCGTAATTCTTCCAGTGTGATTTCACCGCATTCCATTGATCTCTGCAAGCCAGCAACGAATCTGGGCGCAGCAGTGATCCGACATGATCGTAGCGGAAAGGGGGAGCGGTTCTTACAGTCATTTTTTTCTCAGTTGAAGGTATGATTGGTACAGTGGATAGTAACCCAAACAATTCTCGTATAGAACGTGCAGCATCGTCCGATTCGCCGGCACCTCAAAGACGTCCCCAGTCGAAAGCACCTTGATACTGAAGCTTTGGCTATCGGGTGAAAGCATTGTGCATTGTCGTCTATTCCCCTACACGGAGTTATATCTATATCATTGCCAAGATAGAAAACCCCATGTCGTTTTTTTGACAGGTAGGTTCAGCGAAACTTTTGCTTTGCCCACTCTGATCCGGGGTGGGAAATCTTCCAAGTCGGATTTCAATTCACCGGATATCAATTCATCGGACAAAAGAGATAAGAGCATTTTTTAACGAAATGAACCCAAGGACTAAAGCTTGATGAGTGTGGTGCCAGTAGCAGCGAAAGATTGGTTTGAGATCTGCCATGTATCTGATGGCGTTGCACTCCTTCGAGAGAAATACGTCGCCGACTGGTTGCGATGCAATATCTGGTTTATCCAGGGCCGGGATAGAAATCTTGTGATCGATTCAGGGATGGGCCTGTCGCCTCTGACTCCGATGCTTTTGGACTTGTCAGAACTACCGGTGACCGCGGTGATGACCCATTGCCATTTTGATCATATGGGCGGCGCCCATGAATTTGAACACCGGCTGGGACACCGGGCCTGTAGCGATGTCTATCATGATCCTATGCCCTCGTTCGACCAGGTCAGGGGGCCAGCATTTGTGCGTACAGAAACTTTTAACGCTTTGCCGTACTCCGGTTTTACTTTTGAGTCGTACATGATCAGGCCTGCACCGCTCACCGGCTACCTGGATGAAGGAGATATTGTTGATCTGGGCAATCGGACTTTCCAGGTTTTTTATCTTCCCGGCCATTCGCCAGATTCGATCGCCCTTTACGAAAAAGAGAGCGGCCTCCTTTTCAGTGGGGATACCATATATGATGGCGACCTCTTTGATACCGTTTATCATTCAAACAGGCAAGATTATCGGCAAAGCCTGCAAAGGCTAAAAGAGTTACCCATCAGTACCGTGCACGGCGGCCACTTTAGCTCTTTTGGAAAGCAAAGAATGCACGAGATTATCGAGCGGTATCTGGCGGGAGAAGGACGGCTCGTTGATCCTTTTGCCTGGGTTGACGAGCAGATCTAGCGATGCGGTTGGATTTGCTGGTATCGTCAATTTTTGTAACAGGAAATCAGGTACTCGCTTTTCAAACACGGAGATACGTGGCGACCCAAGGTTTTTCACTTAATCTCGACAAAGGTGCGCAGCATTGAACGAAACCGAGGCAAATCAAGATTTATCGCTGGTCAATGATTATCTTGAGCATTGGAATACGCCGCCTTACCGGCGCTATGGATTCCACCATCTGCATCAGATCGTCCGTTATGCCTGTAGTTTTCGTT
>PVBE011588238.1_pt1 | contig 26117 bp, 24 predicted proteins | sample 1631181 | NCBI WGS metagenome assembly PVBE01 (sample SAMN08397723, study PRJNA350692) | Marine metagenome, whole genome shotgun sequencing project. | isolation source: water | place: Pacific Ocean | collected 2012-04 | reverse complement strand
CCTGACGCCCGCCCAGGACCTGGAAACATTCACAAAAACGGCCCCCGTGTCTCATATGTCTTGAACCCATACAGTACTTCATGGGCGCTCTGGAGTCCGAGTCGGGCAAGTTCAAGCGTCTTGTAGCGCGTGGGCGGACAGCCCTGAGCCAGGAAAAATTTTATAAGGCTTCTCTCGACCTTCGGCAGGCGGTCAAGATCAAGAAGGACAACGCGGAAATTCACCTTCTCCTGGCCCGCAGCCTGATGTGGATTGGGTACTTCAGGGACGCGGTCGGGGCCTACGAGGAATCCGTCCGGATCGACCCCGCGAATGCGGATGCGCTCACCGAATTGGTCGCGGCCCTGCTGAACTTCGGTCATTTAGACAGGGCCGAGCGGTACGCGCTCATGCTTGAAAAACTCAGGCCCAACAACCCGGGCGTGCGCATTGTCCTGCGGGACCTATTTCTGCTTGGCGGCAAGCTGGATCGGGCCCTGGGCGAGGTCGTCCGGGCGATTCAGCTTGGAAGCAACACGGCCGCCAGCTATGTCGTCCTGGGCAATATCTACGCGCGCCGCCGCCTCCGGGAGCAGGCGGAGGAGGCCTATCGAAAGGCCCTGGCGCTGGACCCGGACTCGGCCGTCGTCCATCTGGGGCTGGGGAATTACCACCGGTCCGCCAAAGCGTTCAAGAAAGCGGACGCCGCGTACAACAAGGCGAGAAAGCTGGACCCTGAGAACTTTCTGGTCCTGTGGTCTCTGGGCGAGCTCCGTTTGATGGAGGGCAAGCGCAATGAGGCCCTCAAGGCCTTCCGCTTGAGCCTCGAAGCCCGGCCGGGCTTCGTCCCTTCCCAAGAGCGGATCGCCCGAATCCTCTACGTTCAAGGCAAGCGCGGGGAAGCCGCCAAGATCGTCCGCGATCTGAGCGCGGTCGATCCCAATAATCCCGATGTGAACTTTCTGCGGGCCCGAATCCGGCTGGATCAGGGAAAAATCCGGGAGGCGCTCGTCGACCTTCAGCGGGTGCTGACCGTGCGGCCCCGTTATCCCAGGGCGCGGTTCCACGTCGGGATGGCGCACATGAGACTGGGGCGATTGGACTTGGCCACCCGGTCTTTTGAGAAAAGCGTGGAAAGCCAGCCCATGTTCGTCCCGGCTCGGGTGAGACTGGCGGAAGCCTACATGCGGCAAAACCGCCCGCGCGAAGCCATTCAACAGTTCGCGACGATCATGGAGATGGAACCCAAGAATACACCGGTCAAGCTGCGCCTGGCGGCGCTTCTTCAGTCTGTGGGGAGTGAGAATCAGGCGCGCGATTTGTACCAAACCCTCATGAAAGAAGACCCCGGGAATCCCCGGGTGTTTCTTGAGATGGGAAGAATCGCGCGTAGGGCGAATCAGCGGAAAAAGGCCGGCGAGAACTTGAAAAAGGCGTTCTCGGCCTATTTCCAGCTCGCCAACCTCTACCGCGAAGGCAAGCGCTATGATGCCGCGATTCAACATTACCGGAAGGCTATCCGAGGGAATCCGGGTTTTCTGGCCGGTTACATGATGCTGGGATTGCTCTACGAGCACCGGAAAAAGCCGGAGGAGGCCATGAAGGTCTATGACGAGGCCCTGAGCAGGACCCCGAAGAATCCCTCCGTCATGTACCACCTGGGCATGGCGTACGCACGCGCGAAAGAACGTGAGCAGGCGTTGCCGCTCTTGCGGAAGGCCTACAAGGCCTTGCGCAAGAGCGGCCGGAAGCCGAGACCATCCGCTGGACCCTCATCTCGCTCGGCGACAAACTGCCTTGATGGCGACCCTCCAACCGGAACGCTTCGCCGCCGCGGACGCGACGGCCCCCCCCCGGCCCGGGTGGCGCTGGTTCGCGGCCCTTGCGTTCGGCCTCCTCGTCTTCTATGCGCCCGTCCTGCCCTGGGTGTTCTCGGAATGGGGGTCTTACTACCCCCGGAACAGCCATGGATTCCTCATCCCGGTGGTTTCGGGCTGGCTGGCCTGGGGGGCGAGGGACCGAATGGACCTCTCCGGCGGCGGAAATCCATGGCTCGGGTCGGGGCTTCTGCTGGCCGGAATCCTTCTCTACTGGACCGGGGTGAAGGGGCCGTTTTTGGGCGCGGTCCTTTTTTCTTTTCTTCTCTCGGCGGCGGGGGCCTTGGCGCTGGCGGGAGGCTGGGGCGCCCTTCGGCCCATGCGTTTTCCGCTGGAGTTCCTGATCTTCATGATCCCGGTTCCCCGGATGTTTTATGATCAGGTCTCGTTGCCCCTCCAGATGGGCGTCGCCTCGGCGGCCTCGCAGATCCTGGGGGCGGCGGGGATGTCCGTTTTTCTGGAAGGGAACCTGATCCACACGCCCAACGCCGTTCTGGCCGTGGTCAACGAGTGCAGCGGCTTGACTTATCTGATCGCCCTGCTGGCCCTGGCCGTCCTGTTGGCCCGGCTCACCCAAAGGACATAGCGGACCCGGCTCCTGCTCGTCCTCTTCGCGGTTCCCGTCGCCCTCGCGGCCAATGTGGCGCGCGTCACCGTGGGCGGGTGGGCGGCCCAGGTCTTCGGCCGGGAGGCGGGAATGAGCGTCCTGGGGAACGTTTACGGCATCGCGGTCTTCCTCTTCGCGGGCGTGCTCCTTTTGGGGGTTTCCGGGATCATGGATTGGGTCCGCGGCCTGAAGGCGCCCCCTGTGCCGCCGGAGAGGTTCGAGGAGGCGGATCTCATGGGGGAGGCGGTTTCCGCGGGAGGCCGGTCCGACCCGCCGCGGCCGGCGTTTCCCCGGTGGATCACGTCGACGATGGCCGTCGCGGCGGTCTGGGTCTTCCTGGGCGTTTACGGGACCCCGCCGCCACGAGACGGCGCGGGAAGCGCCTCGGAGAGCGAGGTCCGGTTTCCGCCCCAAAGCCGGAACGGCTGGCTCGGCGAGGACTAGGAGCTGGCGCTCGACCTGTACCGGGCCGCCGGGGCCGACCGATTTGTCCTCCGGCGTTATCAAAACCGGAAACCCGTCCCGGTCTGGTTGTTCGTGGGCTATTACCTTCGGACCGCGAACCCGAACCTGATTCCCCACAGCGTCTCTGTCTGTTATCCGGCCAACGGTTGGACCGTCTTGTGGGAGAGTTCGCGGCCGGTCCCTTTGGGCCCTGCCGGGAAGCCGTGGAGGGTCAACGAGCTCACCGTCCAGCGCTTCGGCGATCGCCGGCTGGTGTCCTACTGGTTTGTCCTGGAGGACCGCGTCAAGCTCAATCCCTATTTTGTCTGGTCGATGCGGCTGAAGTCGGCCTTCACGTCGCGCGCGTTCAACTCCGCGCTGGTCCGTATCTCCACCCCCGTTGAAGCGGGCGGGCTGGAGACGGCGAGAAAACGCATACACCGCTTCATTCAAGATTTCAGACAGGACCTTCGGGCCGTCAGGTCGTGACCCTCCGGGGATGAACGGCTCGCGGTCGGAATGGCCCCATCGATGATTTGAAGGAAAGGCTCCGCGTACGAAGTTGTGCTATATTCGCGCCTGCGGAGGGGGCCATGCGGGGATTGTCGGTCCGATGACTCACGCCGTCCCTCGCCCGAGGGGAGCGGGGGGGGGCGAACGAAAGGAAGTCAGACGCGATGCCCAACGTCGGCATGCTGGATCTGGAAGCGCTGAAAAAGACCAAGATCGGTCCTTTCATCAAAAAGTCCCTCAAGCACCGGGCCCCCGACCCGGCCTTTCACACCATGATGGGGCACAACATCGATCTCTGTAAGGCCATGTACATCGCCTGGGGGACGCTCTTCAACACGGGGAAGATCGACCACAAGCTGAAGGAGATCATCCGGGTGCAGCTCTCGCGGATGGCCGACTGCAACTACTGAGGCAACGTCCGGTCCGCTTCGGCGAAGCGGCAAGGCCTCACGGAGGAGGACATCGACGAGGGCATCGAGAACTACATGGAGAGCGGTCGGTTCACCGGGGCCGAGAAGATCGCGCTTCGCTACAGTGAGTGGATGGGCGTCGCGCCCGAGAAGATCGACGCCGCCTTCTACGAGGAGCTGAAAAAGCACTACTCGGTCGAGGAGATCGTCGAGCTCGGCGTCTTCATCGGCTTCAACGTGGGCTATCACACCTTTTTCGGGACCCTCGACTTCTATCCCATGTTCGACAAGGAAGGAAACCTGGTCAGCCAGGAGGAGTCGGCCCGCGTTTACGGCTGCCGGCCGGTTTCTCATTTGAAAAGCCCGGTCGAGGCCGAGCCGGCCGCGCGGGCGTCCGCTTCTTGATATCTTGATCTATCGCCTCGATTCCGGAACAGGGGGTGTTCAACGTGCCGCGGATCGACCCCGTCCCTCCCGAGAAAATTCAAGACCCCGACCTGGAGAAGCTCCGGGAAGTCTGTGAGGACCTCCAGGCGCCGGATGACCTCTTCCTGGGCATTCTGGGTCACGTCCCCGGGTGCGCGAAGGCGCTGATCGAGGCCATGGTGATGTCCCACGCGCAAGGCGGCGTGGACCATAAGATCAAGGAGATCATCCGCGTCCGGCTCGCCCGCACGGCGGGGGACGCCTACTTCGCCAACCTGCGCTCCCGCAAGGCGAAGCGCGAGGGCATGACCGAAGAGCGGGTCGAAGCGGGCTCGGGCGACTTTGAGAGCGACCCGCGTTTCACCGAGGCCGAGAAGTGGGCCCTGCGCTACGCGGACCGGATGTACCGGGACCCGAAGTCGGTGGACGCCGCGTTCTACGGCGGGATGAAGGCGCACTACAGCGAGGCCCAGGTCATGGAGCTGGGCGCCTTTATCGCGCTGCATTATGGGATGCAGGTGTTCATGCGCACCCTCCGGGCCTTCCCCGCGCGCGACCGTGACGGCAACCCCGTCACCCAGGAGCAGTCCGAGAAGATTTACAGCCCGGAGGCCGGGCGGCAAGAAAAAGCGGGCCGGCGCCGGCCCGCTGTTGAGCCGATGTCGCGGTCTCGACAAAATTTTTATGGGAAATCCAGCCCAATCGGCGATCAAGGAGAATTCAACATGGGAAATGAGAAGGTGATCCGCGTCCCGGCCGGGGAGGCGAGGGCCTTCGAGGCGAAGGCCGGCCAGTACGTGACAGTCGTCAACCTGGAGGGCCGGCAGGTCGGGGACTTTATGGTATTCAACCCGGAAAACCTGAACGAAAGGCTCGGCACGAACGCCACCATCGTTCACATCGGCAAGCTTTTTCCCGGTGTCGGGGATGAGATCCTCTCGGACCTCAGGAACCCGATGCTCGAAGTCGTCCGGGACGACTGCGGGCGTCACGACCTCCTCATCGCGGCCTGCGATCCCCGCAGGTATGAGATCTATTACAACGTCTCGGGCCACCCGAACTGCTCGGACAACTTCATCGAGGCCCTTCGCCCCTGGGACCTCGAGCGCCAGCAGCTTCCCCAACCCATCAACCTCTTCCAGAACATGGGCTACGGCGACGATGGGGGGCTGGAGTTCCGGGAGTCCCTCGCCAGGCCCGGCGACCGGATCGTCTTCCGGGCCGGGATGGACCTGGTGGGAGGCGTCTCCTCCTGCCCGATGGACCTGAACCCCATTTCGGGATTCAAGGTCACGGACCTGGAGATCCGGGTCGCTGACGGCGTTTGAAGAAGTCGAAGATCCCGCGCGGGCGCATCGAGATCCCCATGGCGATCATCTCCGCTTCGTATCTCGAAATTGATGAGGACAGCCCCTGGACTCTTTGCATGTATCGGGATGAGTAGAAGGGCGGTTGTCATGACCGACCGGCGAAGAAGATGAATGCGGGATGAGCCGGACGATTTCGGCTGACGTGTGCCAATCGGCTTGCTTTGTTGATGGCCGGTGCAGAAGGGATTATATTAATCGCAGGGGAAACATGACCGGAAAGGAGCGACCGATGCTTCCCGATCGCCGAAAACTCATGTGGCAAGCCATGCTCACGGCCGAGTTTAGGTCTCGTTATTGGGGGAGCGTAAGAATGCCGGTACGAGAGACTTGAGCTTTCATTGACGATTCTTATCGCCGCATTTTCTCTCGGGGCTGTGGCGTCCTGGCTCGGCGATCTTGTTTCCGGTCTTCCTCCGGCGCTTATGGCCGTGACAGGCGTGCTATCCATCACCCTTGCCCTCGCCAAGTTCTCCCGAAGGGCGGAATCTTCCGCCGGGCTCGGCTCGAGATGAAACCAGCAGCACTACGCCTACAGCCATTTATGGTCAGACCTGCCGGTGCTGCCGGAAGAGGACGCCTGGAAACGTTTTGTCGGCTTACGGGAAGCGGAACAGGACCTGTATGATTTGGGGGTCCGCTTGCACGACTCGAAAAGACTCGCGAAGAAGATCCAAAGCGCCGTTCTCCGAGCGCACAATTTGAATCCCACATAAATGTCCGCCGAAAAGCCGAAATCCCCGGAATCCTCTAAGGAGGTGTGGCCGCCCCTGCCCGAGCCGTGGCCTGAACCTCCTCCGGAGCCAAAACCGCCTGAACCGAAGCCTGAGAATCAAGACACAAATCCATTGTGGTGATGATGGGACGAGAGAACCATTCCTGGTAAGACCGTCTTCATGCGTGGAGCGGTTCCTTGGGTTTTACGTAGCGCGCGTTTTAATGGCCTGTTACGAGCAGAACCAAGGGAACTTCCCTGGCGGTTTTCGGCGTTGCTTCACAACCCGTAGCGGTTGATTCCATGACATTCATCCCCCCTCCCACCGACATGGAGTGAGAACAGAGTCATCTATCTTGTGCTCTCATCTGTATCACGATGATTTGCACACCCCACACCATGCGCGGTTTTTCATAACAGGCCTGAGTGAAACCCGAAAGAACCCTCCGGGGGTTTGTGACCGTCGCGCCTCAATGACAGATCCGCCCGCCATTGACCAGAAAGGTCTGGCCCGTGATGAAGCCCGCCCGCTCGGACGTCAGGAAGGCCGCGAGCTCGGCAATGTCCTCGGGCCGGCCGATCCGGCCCATCGGCACTTGCGAGGCGATCGAAGCCTGGAATTCGGGGTCCAGATACCTTCCGCCTCCGATTCCCGTGGCCGTGACGCCGGGCGAGACGCAATTGACCCGAATGTCGGGCGCCAGTTGGAGCGCGAGCCACTGGGTCATCATCACCCGGCCGCTTGCGGCCACGTGATAGGGAAGACTCTGGTTCTTGGGATGAAAGGCCATCTCGGAGCCGATGTTCACGATGATCCCGCCGCCCGATTTCCGCATCCCGGGGACGGCTTCTCGGGTGCAGAGAAATTGGCCTTTCAGGTTGACCGCCAGAATCCCGTCCCAAAGCTCTTCGGTGACATCGTCGAAATTCGGGGCGACGGGCGCGATGCCCGCGTTGTTGATCAAGACCGTGGGCGGACCCAGGGAATCCTCCACGGCGTGGAAGATGGAGGCTACGTCCTCCGGGATTGAGATGTCTCCGGCGACCGCGACGGCCCGGACGCCCGTCTCGCGCGCTTCCCGGGCGCCTTCCTCCGCTTCTCGCCGGCCCGTCCGGTAATGAAAGGCCACGTCGAGCCCCTCGCGCCCGAGCCGCAGCGCTATGGACCGGCCGATGCCGCCGCTTGCCCCGGTGACGAGGGCCACTGGGTTGTCCATCGGATTCCTCCTCCCGTGGGGCGAGTGGTCAAAGAGAAAGGGGGTCCATCCTGAAAAAGAACGGACCCCCCGGATTCATTCTCGGACGGCGTTTCGGGTTTCTAGGTCAATCCGCTTTGTTTCGCAGAAAGGTCGGTGTGTCCAGCTCGTCTTCCTCGTAGGGTTGGTAGGCCAGGGAGCCGCTGATCGGCAGGGAGACGCCGGCGTTGCCGCGGCGGATGTTCGTGGGGATGTCGAGATCCTCGTGGACGACCTTTTTGAGGACGGGCTCGGCGGCCGATTTATCGCCGAAACCGGTTGCGATCACCGTGACGCGGACTTCGTTTTCCATGTTTCCGTCGACCACCGCGCCGAACATGATGTTGGCGTCCTCGTGGGCCGCCTCGTGGATCAGCTGGGCGGCCTCATGAATTTCATGAAGGGTGATGTCCGGACCGCCGGTCACGTTGAAGAGGAGCCCCCGCGCCCCGTCGATGGCGGCCTCTTCCAGCAGCGGACTGGAGATGGCTTGCTGGGCGGCCTCCAGGGCCCGGTTTTCGCCCGCGGCCTGGCCGGTCCCCATGAGGGCCATCCCCATCTCGGACATGATGGTCTTGACGTCGGCGAAGTCCAGGTTGATCAGCCCCCCTTGCGTGACCAGGTTGGAGATCCCCTCCACCGCCTGGCGGAGCACGTCGTTGGCGATGTTGAAGGCATCGGACAGCGTCGTGTTCCGCGCCACGACGTTCATCAGGCGCTGGTTGGGGATGGTGATCACGGTGTCGCAGGTCTCTTTGAGCTCCCGCAGCCCGTCTTCGGCCTGGGCCAGACGCGTCTTTCCCTCGAAGAGGAAGGGTTTCGTCACGACGCCGACCGTCAGGGCGTCGCAGTCCCGGGCGATGCCGGCCACCACGGGGGCGACGCCCGTTCCCGTCCCTCCGCCCATGCCGGCCGTGATGAACAGCATATCCGTGCCCACCAGCAGCTCGGCGATGCGCTCGGCGTCTTCCAATGCGGACTTCCGCCCCAGCTCCGGGTTGGCCCCGGTTCCGAGTCCTTTGGTGAGCTTGGCGCCCAGCTGGAGCTTGGTCGGGGCGGTGGAGATGTCCAGGGCCTGAAGGTCGGTGTTCGCCGCGATGAATTCCACCCCTTTCACGCCGGCCGCTATCATGGCGTTGACCGCGTTGCCTCCCGCTCCGCCCACGCCGAAGACCTTCAGCCTCGCGCCCACGTTTCTTTCTTCTCCGAGCTCAAATAGCATCGTCTGGCTCCCTGCCTCGTGGTGATTTCCCCCGCCCTTCGGTGAAATCATTGGAAAACCTTGGACAACACGGACTTCATTTGGTGGTAGACATCCCCAAAACCGCCCCCTTGGCCGTTGCCCCCGAATCCATTGGATGGGACCTCCCGGTTGAGTCCGTACAACAAAAGGCCAATCCCCGTCGCGTGAATCGGGCTTCGGACCATCTGCACCAGGCCGCCCCCGACCCCTGCCGGGATCCCCCGGCGCACCGGAATATCCATCGTTTCCTCGGCGATTTCCGGCATCCCTTCGAGGAGGGTGGACCCGCCGGTGATGACGATCCCCGAGGCGATCAAATTGTCATAGCCGCTCTTTTGAATCTCCCCGCGCACCATCCGGAAGATCTCCTCCACGCGCGGTTCGATGATTTCGCACAATACGCGGCGGGAGAGGATCCGCGGCTCGCGCCCCCCGATGCCCGGAACCTCGATGGTCTCGTTGCGGTCGACCAGCGCGGCCTTCGCGCACCCGTACCGCCTCTTGATCCGCTCGGCCTCGCCGGTGGGCGTCCGAAGCCCCACCGCCAGGTCCCGGGTGATGTGATTGCCCCCGACCGGGAGGACGGCGGTGTGCTGGATGGAATGATCGTGAAAGATGGCGAGATCGGTCGTGCCCCCGCCGATGTCCACCACGCCGACGCCCAACTCCCGCTCGTCATCGGTGAGGCAAGACAGCGATGAGGCCAACTGCTCCAGGACCAGCCCTTTCGCCCGCAGGCCCGCCTGCTCGACGCTGCGCGTCAGGTTCTTGGCGGCCGTCACGGCGGCCGTGACAAGATGGGCCCTGCCTTCCAGCCGCACCCCCGAGATCCCCAGGGGGTCCTGAATGCCGTCCTGATTGTCCACAATGTAGTTCTGGGGGAGGACGTGAATGAGCTGCTGATCGACCGGCATGCTCACGGCCTGCGCGGCGTCCAGAACGCGCTCGACATCGTCTTGGGCCACCTCCGGGCCGCGAACCGCCACGGTCCCGTGGCTGTTGTAGCTGCGGATGTGGCTCCCGGCGATCCCCACGTAGACCTCGTAGACGGGGACATTGGCCATCCGCTGGGCCTCCCCCACGGCGGAGACGATGGATTCCACTGTCCTCTCGATGTTGACCACCATGCCCTTGCGGAGGCCCTGGGAGGGATGGGTCCCCACGCCCAGGATATCCAGAAGACCGTCCTCTCCCCGCTCCGAGATTAAGGCGCACGTCTTCGTCGTCCCGATGTCCAGGGCGACGATGTAGTCTCCTTTTCGGCTCATTTTTTGTACCCTTCCGGGCGACGGGCCGTTGACCGCACGACCACCCGGCTCCCCATGGAGAGGTCCGCCTCACCCGGCCAGGGTTTCCCTCCCCGGCGCTCGAGGATGAAGGCGAACCGCCTCAACGCCTGCTCCATGTCCCGGGGAGAGAGCCGGACCCAAACCGTCCGCCCCTTCGACCCCAGGAGGTTCATCGAAATCCTTTCCTTGCCCGGGTGACCGCCCAGGTCCACCGCCGCCAGCCGGACCCCGCCTTTTCGGCCGGGGGGCCAGACGGCGAGATAAGCCCGAATGGCGGCCAACCCCGTCTCGATCGCCTTGCCCGAGAGCGGCCGGCCGGCCCGGAGGGACTTCGGGGTGCCGCGCACGTCCAGCCCCCGCAAGACCGGGAGACCCTTCCAGCCCTCCCCCCCCGCTTCGGCCCCCCCCTCGGCCAGGATGACGCCCTCCGCGTCGATCAGGCGCGTCCCCCGGCCTCTGTCGCCCGTTGGGAAAAGCACGGCCCAGGGCTTTCTTTCGACCACTTCGACCCGCAGGGTCCCGGGGAGGTCCCGGGAGAGCGAAGCCGAGCGGACCCAGGGATGGCTCTCGATCCTCCGCCGAAGGATCTCCAAATCGGCGGCTAGGAAGTTGTCCGTTCGCCGGAGCCCCAGGCGGGCCCTCACGACCGACTGGCTCAGGTGGGCCGTTCCCGAGACCTTCACCTCCCTCATCTGGAAGTAAGGGGAGGCGAGCGACCAGCGGTAAAGGGCGTCCGCGCCGGCCAACAGGGCGAGTGCGGCGGCCCCGCCGCCCGCCGCCCGGCGCCAGACCCGCCGGGTCCGGCCTTGGGCGGAAGCTTTGGAAACGGCGGACGCCCCGGTTTGCGATGAACCCCGGCGCCGGACTCGGCCGGCCGGGGTCGCGACGGCGCTTGCGCTCATGACGGGCGCTTCTCCTTACGCCTCATGGTCCCGCTCTCCCATCCGGTGGATCTCCAGCTCCAGCTCGGTCCCGATCCGGCGCCGGATCTCGAGGACCAGCCGGTCCACGTCCCGGGCCGTGGCTTGGCCGCGGTTTACGATGAAGTTTGCGTGGACGGTGGAGATTTCCGCGTCCCCCGCCCTGAGGCCCTTGAGGCCCGCTTCCTGGATCAGGCGGCCGACCGATTCGCCGGGGGGGTTCTTGAAGACCGACCCGGCGCTCGACTGATGCAAGGGCTGCGTCTTCCGCCGCTCCCGCACGCGGCTGCGGATGTCGGCGAGCGTTTCCTTGCGCGGCCGGTTTACGCACCGGAACGAGCCGCCCACGACGGCGCCCGCAACAGGGTAGGCCGTCCGCCGGTATCGGAACCCGATCTCCTCTCCCGGCAACAGCCAGAACCGGCCCTCGCCGTCCACCACCTCGACGGACTCGACCACGTCGCCGATGAACTCCGTCGTTGTCCCGCTGTTCATGATGAGCGCGCCCCCGACGGTGCCCGGGACGCCCGCGAGGAATTCCAGGCCCCCCAGGTCGGCATGGGCCGTCCTGCGGAGCAGGTCCCCGATTTGGGCGCCGGCGCCGGCGTAGACCACGCCCCCGGCGTCCGTCCGCGACGTGACCTTCACCTCGTCGAACCCCTTGCCGAGCGTCACGACGATCCCCCGGAACCCCCGGTCCGAAACCAGGAGGTTGGTCCCCCCGCCCACCACGCGGATGGGAATGCGCTCGGTGTTTCCACGAGCCAGGACCTCCTGAAGGGCGTCCAGGTCCTCCGGCTCGACCAAGGCGTCGGCGGTCCCGCCGATGCGGTAGGAGGTCCGGTCCCGCATGGGCGCATCGATGCGGACGCGGGTTTTGACGTTGTTCAACCAGCTCAACCAGTCTTCCCGATCCATGAGGTTCTCAAGCCGCCTCGCCGCCCGCCGCGGAAGGGCGGTCTCCCCGTCCGGATTCTCCGCCGGAACGCTTCCCCCTCCCCCGCCCGGCGGCGGGGGTTTCTTGAAGCCGCTTCACGAAATCGGGGGCCGCCTTCCAGATGTCCCCGGCGCCCATGGTGATGAGGAGATCGCCCGCCCGGACGGATTCCATGAGAAAGGTCTGGGCCTCCTCCAGTCCATCGACGCCGTCCGCCTCCACCGTCTTCCGGGCGCGAACGCCCTTGAGGATCCGGCCGGCGTTGACGCGGGGGATGGGCTTCTCGCCCGCCGGGTAGATGGGCAGGATTCCCAGCCGGTCGGCCTGATCGAACGCGTCGAAGAATTCCTCCAGGACGTCCCGCGTCCGGGTGTACCGGTGGGGCTGGAACAGCACGACGATCCTCCGATTCGGCCAGGCCCCCCGGGCGGCCGACAGGACGGCGCGGATCTCCCTGGGGTGATGGCCGTAGTCGTCCACCACGGTGACGCCGTTCACCTCGCCGATGTGCTCGAATCGGCGGTGGATGCCGCTGAATTCCTCCAGGGCTTTGCCGATCGGCCCGGCGCCGATGCCGAACTCGGTCGCGACCGCAACGGCCGCCATGGCGTTGCAAACGTTGTGCGAGCCCCGCAAGCGGATTTCCATGCGGCCTATCCGCCGGTCCCCCTGGAAGGCCGTGAAGTCCATCCCGTCGGGGGCGGGCGCGACGTCGCGGGCCGTGTAGTCGGCGCCCTCCTCGAGGCCGTACGTCACCGACTTGCGCTCGAGCTCGGGGATCATGTCGCGGATGTGCTCGTCGTCGGCGCAGAGCAGAGAAAAGCCGTAGAAGGGCACCTTGTTGACGAACTCCCGGAACGCCTCCCGGACGGCGTCGAACGTTCCGTAGTGATCCAGGTGCTCGGCGTCGAGGTTCGTCACGATGGCCACGGTGGGCGCCAGCCGGAGGAAGGACCCGTCGCTTTCATCGGCTTCGGCCACCAGGTACTCCCCTCGCCCCAGGCGGGCGTTGCTCCCGAGGCTGTTCACGCGGCCGCCCACAATCGTCGTGGGGTCGAGGCCGCCTTCCGACAGCACGGCCGCGACGAGCGAGGTCGTGGTGGTTTTCCCGTGCGCGCCGGCCACCGCCACGCCGTACTTCATCCGCATCAGCTCGGCCAAGATCTCGGCCCGGGGAATGACGGGGATGTTCCGGCCCCGCGCCGCCGCCACCTCCGGGTTGGAGGCCGAAACCGCCGAGGAATAGACCAGGACGTCGACTTCCCCGATCTGCTCGGCGGTATGCCCGTGGCGGACCTTCATCCCCAGCTCGGCCAGCCGCCGCGTGGTCTCCGATTCGGTGATGTCTGAACCGCTGACGTCGTAGCCCAGGTTCATGAGAAGCTCGGCCAAGCCGGACATGCCCACCCCGCCGATGCCGACGAAGTGTATCCGGCGGCAGCGGATGAGAAACGGATAGCTCTCAATGGGGTTCGCGATCATCGGGTTCTCCTCCGCCCGCGACGGACCCGCACAGCCGGGCGATCCTCGCCGCGGCGCCCGGCTTCGCTTTCGCCCGTCCCGCGGCCGACATGGCCCTGCGCCGGGCGGGGTCTCCCAGCAGGGCCGCTGCTTCGCCGCCCAGGCGCGCCTCGATCTCCCCTTGGGGAATCGTCAAGGCCGCCCCCGCGGCGGCCGCCGCGTTCGCCGCTTGATGGTGATCGGCCCCCGCCGGCATCGGGACGAGAATCGCCGGGACGCCGGCCGCCATGAGCTCCGAGACGGTCAACGCGCCGGCCCGGGCGATGGCCAGGTCTGCTTTGCGGTAGGCCGCGGCCATGTCTTCCAGAAAAGGCGAGACTTCCGCGTCGAAGCCGCCCTCCCGGTGCGCCCGCCGGACCGGTTCGGCGTCCGACTCCCCCGTGACGTGAATCACGCGAACCCTCAGCCCCCGGGCCTTCCAGGCGGGCAGGGCCCGGCAAAGGGCTTCGTTGAGCGCATGGGACCCCTGGCTTCCCCCGAAGACGAGCAGCGTCGGAGGCGACCCGGACGCGCGGTCCGGTTCCCCGTCCGATTGGGTTTCGGAGGCCAGGGCTTCGATCTCGGGACGCAGGGGAACCCCCGTCACCACGCAATGCGTCCGGCCGAGGAGGTCCCGGGCCTCGGGAAACCCCAGGGCCGCGGCCTTCGCGAACCGAGAAAGGAAGCGGTTGGCCGCGCCGGGATGCGCGTTCTGCTCCATCAAGACAACGGGACAGCCGGTGCACCACGCCGCCAGGACCGTCGGCGCGCTCGCGTAGCCGCCGACGCCCAAGACCACCCGGGGCCGGAACCGAAAGAGGATCCAGAAGGACGCCATCACCCCTCCGAGGAGCAGGACCGCCGAGCGCAGCCGTTCGCCGAAGGTCTTTCCCTTGAGGCCGCCCGCCGGAATCAGGCGGTGGGGAAGTCCGGAGGCGTCGAGAATCTTGCGGTCCAAAGGCCGCTTTGCCCCGACGAGCAGCACCTCCGCGCCCGCGCGCGTCTCCAGCCAGGTTCGGGCGACGGTTATCGCCGGGACCAGGTGTCCCCCCGTGCCGCCGCCCGCAATGAGCATCTTCAAGGTTCGGCTCCCAGGTCATGACGGCCGGCCCTTGCCGGGATTTCGGGACCCCACGCTCAACAAAACGCCCACGCCCGCCATGGACGCCACCAGCGACGATCCCCCGGCGCTGAAGAACGGCAGCGGCATTCCCTTGGTGGGAAGTAGCCCGGACACCACGCCCAGGTTCGCCAGGGCCTGAAGGCCCATCCAGGAAGTGAAGCCGGCCGCCAGATAGGCGCCGAACGGGTCCGGACAGGATGTGGCCAACCGGGAGGTCCTCCACAGGAGAACGCCGAACAAGGCCAGGATGAGGCCCGCCCCCAACAGGCCGAGCTCTTCGCCCACAACGGCGAAGATGAAATCCGTATGCGGGGCCGGAAGAAAGAGGAGCTTGGCCTTGCCCCGCATCAACCCTTCGCCGGTCCAGCCCCCTTGCGCGAGGGAGAGATAGGATTGGACCATCTGGTATCCCGAGCCTTCCGCGTCCGCCCAGGGGTCGAGAAAGCTCAGCAGCCGTCTCTTGCGATACGCCGCCGAGATCACGAAAGCGGCGAGGAAGGGGAGGGCGGCGGCCAGGACCGCTCCCAGGTGGAGGGGCCTTGCGCCCGCCAGGATCAGGAGCGTGATCGCGACGCCCAGAAGAAGGAGGCCCGACCCGACGTCCGGCTGGACCATCACCAGAACGGACAACGCGCCCGCCATGCCGATGGCGGGGAGCAGGCCGAAGCCCAGCTCCCGGATCCGATCGCCCTTGAGGGCGAGAAGGTGGGACATCAGGACCACCAAAGCGAATTTCACCGGTTCCACCGGCTGGACGGAGAGATCTCCCAGTCGCAACCAGCGGCGGGCGCCCCCGGCCTCCGCGCCCCAGCCGGGGATCAAGACGGCCGCCAGGGCCAAAAGCGAGAGTCCCAGGAGGGGATAGGCGGCCCGGCGCCAGAGCGCATAATGGATTCGGGAAAACGCGAACAAGACTCCCAGCCCCGCAGCCGCGAAAACGATCTGCCGCTTGAGGAAGTAGGCCGAATCTCCATGTCGCTCAAGCGCCAAGACGGCGCTGGCGCTGTAGACCATGACCACCCCCGCGCTCACAAGGGCCAGGACCGTTCCGAGAAGCCAGGGGTCGGGCCGGTGGACGGCTCGGGTCGCGCTCATGGCGCCAGGTTCTCCACTTCGGCCGCGAATTGTCGGCCCCGGTCTTCGTAATCGGCGAACATGTCGAAGCTGGCGCAGGCCGGGGACAGGAGGACCACGTCTCCGGTCCGGCCCCGTTCGTCCGCCGCCCGGACGGCCTCCGCCATGGATTCGGCCTCGACGCAATCCGCCAGGCCCGCAAAGGCGGACCGGAACCGCGACCTCGACTCCCCGATGAGGATCAGGGTTTTCACCCGGTCCCGGACGAGCGGCCGCAGCGGCGTCAGGTCGCCGGCCTTGTCGCGGCCGCCGGCGATGAGAATGATCGGGTCGGCGAAGCTCTCGATGGAGCGGACGGCGGCCCCGACGTTCGTTCCCTTGGAATCGTTGTACCAGCGGACGCCCCGCCGTTCCCGGACCAGGGTCAGGCGGTGTTCGATGGGCCGGACCGCCCTCAGGGCGCGGCCCGTGGACTCGGCCGGGACGCCGCACAGGGCGGAGACGGCGATGGCCGCCAGGGCGTTCTCGACGTTGTGGACGCCGTGAAGCGGGAGGGCGTCGCGCTCGAGGACGTTCTCGGACGAACCGCCGTCGCGCCGGACGAGGCGCCCTTCCTCCAGGCAGGCCCCGTCGGTTACGGGTTCCCGCCGGCTGAAGAACCGGACCCGGGACGGAGCTTCCCCGGCAAAGGCCCGCACCCGCTCATCGTCCGCGTTCAGGACCAGGTGGTCTTCGGCCCGTTGGGCGGTGAAGATCCGCCGCTTCCAGCCGACGTATTCTTCCAGGTCCTGGTGCCGGTCCAGGTGATCGGGGGTGATGTTGGTGATAACGGCGACGTGGGGCCGGAAGATCTCGACCCATTCCAGCTGGAAGCTGCTCACCTCGACCACGATGAAGTCCGGGGGGTCGTCCTCGGCCAGGGCGGCGATGAAGGGGGCGCCGATGTTTCCCGCCGCCGGGGCGCGGAACCCGGCCGCTTCGAGCAGGGTTTGGATCAGGCCGGCCGTCGTGGTCTTCCCGTTCGTCCCGGTCACCCCGATGACGGGGGTCCGGCAGAAGCGGAAGGCCAGCTCGATCTCGCTCAGAACGGGCACGCCGGCCGCGGCGGCGCGCGCCAGCAGGGGGTGCTCGCGCGGAACGCCGGGACTGACCACGACGCCTTCGGTCTCCTCGAACAGCGCCGCGGGGTGGCCGCCCACGGCCCGCGCGACCCCGGTGGGAAGCCGGGAGAGGATGTCGGCCAGGTCCGCTTCGGGCCGCTGGTCCGTCACGGTGACCCGGGCGCCGCGATCCGCCAGGAACCGGGCGGCGGCCTCTCCCGTCCGGGCCAGGCCCATTACCGTATAGCGCTGTCCCCGAACATCGGGTTCCATCACGGGGGGGGGGGCCGCCATGGGGTTCATCCTTTCGTCCCGGTCATCGCAGCTTCAACGTGCTGAGGCTGAACAGGGCCAGGATGACGGCGATGATGAAGAAGCGCACCACCACCTTGGGCTCTTCCCATCCCTTCAGCTCGAAGTGGTGGTGGAGCGGCGCCATCCGGAAGATCCGCCGGCCGGTCAGCTTGAACGAGACCACCTGAAGAATGACCGACACCGTTTCCAGGACGAAGATTCCGCCGGCGATGACCAGCGCCGCTTCCTGCCGCGTCACCACCGCGATCGTCCCCAGCGCCCCCCCGAGGGCGAGCGCCCCTACGTCGCCCATGAACACCTGGGCGGGATAGCTGTTGAACCACAGGAATCCCAGGCTGGCGCCCAGCATCCCCCCGCAAAAAACCGTCAGCTCCCCCGCGCCCGCCACGTAGACGACCTGGAGGTAGCGGGCAAACAGGACGTTGCCGGCCACGTACGTGAAGAACACGAAGGCCATGGTGGCCACGAGGAAAGGTCCCAGCGCGAGTCCGTCCAGACCGTCGGTGAGGTTCACCGCGTTGGAGGTGCCGGTGACGACCACCAGGACGAAGAAGAGGTACCCAACGACGCCGAGATACGGAAAGACGTTCTTGAAGAACGGGACCGCCAAGCGCCCCTGGATGTCCGGGTTGACGGGGTCATACAAAAGGAAGACCGCGATTGCCAGCCCCACGACGGCCTGGGCGGAAAACTTGGAGGAGGCCCGGACTCCCTTTCCGTTGTTGGTCGTGACTTTCAGGTAGTCGTCCACGAAGCCGATGGCGCCGAAACCCAATGTGGCGAACAGGGCCAGCCAGATATACGGGTGCGTCAGGTCCGCCCAGAGGAGCGTGGGGAAGACCAGGGCCAGAATGATCAGGAGCCCCCCCATGGTGGGCGTGCCGGTTTTGGCCCGGTGCCGTTCCGGGAGATCCTCCCGGACCGACTGGTTGGGCTGGCTGGATTTCAGGAACTCAATCAAGCGCGGACCCACGAGGAAGCTGATGAGCAGTCCCGTCAGGACGGCGAAGGCCGTTCTCAGCGTGATGTACCGAAACAGGTTGAAAAAGACGTGGACGTCTTTCAGGGGCGCCAGGAACAGGTAAAGCATCAGGTGGACCTTTTCTTGCGTTGCAACGGGTTTTTCCCCCTACGGATTTCTCCGGACCCCTCTTTTCCCGGGAGGCGGCCTCCACGCCCTGCCGGCCGAAGCCCCTCCAGGACCCGCTCCATCCCCATTCCCCGGGAGCCCTTGAGAAGGACCCAATCCCCGGACCGCGTGTGACGCTTCAGCCACCGGGCGGCTTCGGCGTGCGTCTCGCACACGGTGACCCGCCGTCGGTTCATCCCCCGTTTCAGGGCCTCGTCGGCCATCAGGCGGGCGCGCTTGCCCAGGACCAGCAGGTGATCGATGCGCCCGCTGGGCTGTTGCGCCATGCGCGCGACGGCGGCGCCGACGGATCGGTGGGCGGCGGCCGCCCGCCTGCCCAGCTCGAGCATGTCTCCCAGGACCGCCACGGACCGGCCGCCGTTGGTCAGACCGGCGAAGGTCGTGAGCGCCGCCGCCATCGAGTCCGGGTTGGCGTTGTACGCGTCGTTCACCACGTGAAGGCCCTCGGGCAGGTCCAGGACTTCCATCCGCATCGGGGCGGGCCGGAAATCTTCCAGACCCGACGCCACGTCATCGGCGCCGACGCCCAGGCTCCACGCCGCCGCGGCGGCGGCCAGGGCGTTGGCCACGTTGTGCTCGCCCGGCGTCCGGAGACGGACGGCGCGCCGCTCCGTCCCCATCCGCAGGGTGAAGGCCATGCCCGCCTTGTCCAGGGACCGCACGTCCGCGGCCTGCACGTGGGCGGCGGCCAGCCGGCCGAACAGGACGATCCGTCCTTCCAGGTCCCGGCCGTAGCGCTCGGCCACGTTCAGACAGTGGGGGTTTTCGGCGTTCAGGACCATCACGCCCCGTCCCCGTTCCGCCATGACCTGGGCCATCTCGGCCTTGGCGTCGCGGACCCCGGCGACCGTCTTCAGGAACTCCAGGTGGACCGGCCCGATGTTGGTGATCACGCCGACCGAGGGCCGGGCGATTTCCGCGAGCCGTCGGATCTCCCCCGCGCGGTTCATCCCCAGCTCCACCACCGAGGCTTGGTGTCCGCGGTCCATCCGAAACAGGGACAGGGGAAGGCCGAAGAAGTTGTTCAGATTCCCTTCCGACTTGTGGACCCGCCATTTTCGGCTCAGGACGGCCGCTGTCATGTCCTTCGTGCTGGTCTTCCCGCTGCTGCCGGTGACGGCCGCCAGGTGAAGATGAAATCGCCCCCGGTGGAAGGCGGCCAGATCCCCCAGGGCGCGGGTTGTGTCCTCGACGGTGATGATCGACGCGTTCGCGCCCCAGCCGGGCGCTTGCGCGCCGATGCGGTCCCCCTGGGCCAGGATCGCCGCCGCGCCGCGTTCCAGGGCCTGGGGGATGAAGCGGTGAGCGTCCCGCCGCTCGCCGATCACGGGGATGAACAACTCGCCCGGACCCGTGGTCCGGGAGTCGATGGAGATCCCCTCGATGGTGCGGCGCCTCCCCCTCTTTACGATGACGCCGTCCGTGGCCGCCTTCACCTCTTCCACCGTCATTCGGGGCATGATCCTTCCCCCTGGGCTTCCGCCCGCTTCGCGCGCTACATCTCGTCCGGCGCCCGGTCGCCGTAGCCCAAGGCCCCTACCGCCTTGCGGGCCTCTTCCCGGTCGTCGAAATGGAGGACTTCCTCCCCGATGATCTGGTAATCCTCGTGTCCCTTCCCGGCGATGACGACCCCGTCTCCGGGGGCCGCCCGGGCCAGGGCGCGGCCGATGGCCGCCCGCCGGTCCGCGCACATTTCGTGACTCGCGCGCCCCGCTCCGAGCCCGAGGATCCCGGGCTCGATCTCCGACAGGATGGCCCCCGGGTCCTCCGTCCTCGGGTTGTCCGATGTGACGACGACGTGATCGGCGACTTCGGCGGCCGCGGCGCCCATCCGGGGGCGCTTGGACCGGTCCCGGTCGCCGCCGCAGCCCATGACGGCGATCAGCCGGCCGCTGATGAGCTCCCGCGCCGCCGTCAGGACCCGGCGCAGGGCGTCCTCGGTATGGGCGTAATCGATGATGACGGCGAAGGGCTGGCCCCGGTCGATCCGCTCGAACCGGCCGGGGACGTTTTTCAAGCGGTGCAGGCCGTCCGCGACGACTTCGGGGGGAAGTCCCAGGGAGAGGCCCGTGGCCGCGGCGGCGAGGGCGTTGTAGAGGTTGTACGAACCCGCCAGGCGCAGCCGGACGGGGGTTTCTCCGCCGGGTCCGGCGAGGCGGAAGCGGAGGCCGGACCCGTCGATCTCCACGTCCCGCGCGGTGACCGAGGCCGGTGCCGAAAGACCGTAGGTCAACCCCGCCTCGCCGGCCGGGGTGTCCTTGACGTCGGCCCAGATGCGCTCGCCGTAGGGGTCGTCCAGGTTGACGACGGCCCTTCGGACGGGATGGCGGATAAACAGGGAGCGCTTCGCCTCGAAATAGGCGTCGAGGGTTTCATGGTAGTCGAGGTGATCCTGTGTCAGGTTCGAGAAAACGGCGGCCTCGAAAGCGGTCCCCGCGACCCGGTCCAGGCTCAGGCCGTGCGAGGAGACCTCGATCAGGCAGTATTCCACTTCGGCGTCGGCCATCTTCCGGAGGATGCCCTGGAGATCGGGGGCCTCGGGCGTGGTCTGGCCGGCTTCCAGCTCGGTTTCCGCGCCGCCGTCCGGCCCGGGGTCCCAGCGATAAGAGATGGTGCCGATGACCCCGCTCCTCACCCCGGCCGCCCGGAAGATGGACTCCATCAGATACGTCCAGGTGGTTTTGCCGTTCGTGCCGGTGATGCCGATCACCCGGAGGTCGCCGGATGGATGCCCATAAAATGCGTCGGCGAGGCGGGCGAGGGCCCGGCGGGTGTCGGGGGTTTCCGCCAGGGCGACCGAGGAGTTGAGCCCCCGGGCCTTCGCGTCGGCCAGGTCCCGGACAATCAACCCGGCGGCGCCGCGTCCGACGGCCTCCTCCAGGTAGCGCTGTCCGTCCGTCCGAGTTCCGGGCAGGGCGATGAACAGGTCGCCCGGCCGGACCTTTCGGGAGTCATAGGCGACCCCGGTGATGTCCGTGTCCGGGTTCCCCGATACGGGAAACGGCCCCAGCCCTTCCAGAAGTTCGCTGAGTTTCACCATCCCTCGGGTTTCTCTCTATCCCCGGCCGGACCGGGTGTTTTCGCCCGCGCCGGCCGAAGGGGCGCGCGGCGTTGCCGCCCGGATTCGGGGGGCCCATCTCGGCGGAACACGCAGGTAGCGGAGGGTCTTCTCCGCGATTTCGCGGAAGACGGGGGCGGCCACGGCGCCGCCGGAGATGCGGGTTTTGGGGTGGTCGATGGAGACGAAGATCACCACCCTGGGGCGCTCCGCCGGGGTGAATCCGACAAACGAGGCGATGTATCGGTCCTTGGAATAGGCGCGCGTGACCGGGTCGATCTGCTGGGCGGTGCCCGTCTTGCCCGCGGCCGAATACCCCCGGGGCTTCGCGGCCCGGCCGGTTCCGCGTCGAACCACGCCGGCCAGCATTTTCCGGAGGGCCCGGGCCGATCGGGCGCTCATGGCCCGCCGGACGATCTTCGGCGCGAAGACGCGCAACGACGTCCCCCGGTCTCGGATCTCCCTGACGACCCTCGGCCGCATGAGGTAGCCGCCGTTGGCGACGGCGCCGTACGCTAGGGCCACCTGGAGGGCCGTGACGGAGACCTCCTGGCCCAGCGGCACCGCCCCGATGGAGGAGCGGGTCCACTGCTTGACGGGGCGGACGAGTCCCGGAGATTCCGCGGGCAGGCCGGAGCGGGTGGAGGTGCCGAAGCCCAGGAGGCGGATGGCGCGATGCAGGTTGGAGGCCCCGACGCGCTGCGCGATCCGGATGGTGCAGATGTTGCTGGACACTTCGAGGGTTCGGGCCACGGTGAGGACGCCGTACGGGCGCGCGTCGCGGATCTTCCTGCCCGCTACGCGGAAATGGCCCTTCCGGCAGTCGAAGGTGTCCGCCGGAGATCCGCCGCGGGTTTCGAGATAGGCCGCCATGGTGACGATCTTGAATGTGGAGCCCGGCTCGAACACCGTGGTGATCCCGGGGATCCCCCGCATCCCGGGCGGGTTGGCGCGAAACCGGTTGGGATTGAAGGGCGGAGAGACGGCCAGCGCCAGCACCCTGCCCGTTTCAGGCTCCAGGACGAGCGCGGTTCCGGAACGGGCCCGGGCGGATTCGACGGCGCGGCCGAGGGCGGTCTCGGCGAAGTGCTGGACCGCCTCGTCGATGGTGAGGACCACGTCGGCGCCTTTCCGGGGCGGATGCCGAAGGATCTCCAGAGGGTAGAGGTCGCGGCCGCGGCCGTCCCGCGAGACCCGGATGATTCCGGGCAGTCCCCGCAGGTATGGGTCGAAGGCGTACTCCAGACCCTCCAGCCCCTTGTTGTCGACGCCCACGAATCCCAGCAGGCGGCCGGCCAGCGGACCTTTGGGGTAGTGTCGCTTGCCCTCCGGAACCGCCGCGATCCCGGCGAGGTTCAGTTCGCGCACCCGCTTCGCCTCCTGCGGCGTCGACTGCCGGCGCAGCCAGACGAAGGGTTTCCCGGAGGAGAGCTTCTCGCGCAGTTCCGGTTCGGGTAGCGTCAGTTTTTCGGAAAGGAGCCGGGCGGCGACAGTCGGCCTTGCCAGGGCGGCTGGCCGTACAAAGATAGAATCGGCAAGGACGCTCAGGGCGAGCGTCCGACTGCGCCGATCCAAAATGGTCCCACGCTGAGGCTGGATGGGAACGCTCTTTGCGTACTGCCGCTTCGCCCGGCTCAGGGTGAGCTGGTTTGGGGTCACCTGCAGCCGATACAGCCGTGCGGCGACCATCCCCAGTCCCGCCAGGAGCAGGACGAGGAAGAAGCGTTGGCGACGCCGGAATCCTTTCAGGGACATCACGGCATCTCCTGACGAACCGGGGCAAGACTTGGCGCCTCGACCCAAAGGGTTTGTCGCTGCGCCGGATCGATGAGGCCCAGGTCCCGGCGGGCGATCTCCTCGATTCGGGCAATCGACCGCAGCTCGGCGTTCTTGAGGCGGAGGCGGCGGTTTTCCCGCACCCGCCGATCCTGCTCCGCCCGGAGCGAGCGGAATTCGTAGCGGAGCCGCAGGTCGTAAAGCCTCGGCCAGGCCAGCGCGACAACCGCCGCGGCCAAGACGGGCAGGCAGAGCAGGCAGCGCCAGCGGCCCGCCATGCGTCCGCGCGCCGGGAGAGGGAGTGGCGTCACGGTTGTTCCCTCCGCTCGGCGGATCGCAGCAGCGCGCTTCGGGACCGGGGATTCTCTTCGATCTCGAATTCGCTCGGTTTCAGCGGCCGCTTTGTCAGGATATCGAGAAGGCGCGGACCCCCGGGATCGCCGATGGGGAGCCGGTTCGGGTCCTCGATTCCGGTCGCCAGACGCCGGAAGGTCTGCTTGACCCCCCGGTCTTCCAGCGAATGGTAAGCGAGGACGACGATCCGTCCCCCGGGTCGCAGACGTGAAATCGCGTCCTCCAGCGCCGCCGGCAGGACGTCCAGCTCGTGGTTCACGGCAATCCGAAGGGCTTGAAATGTGCGGGTCGCCGGATGCCGCCGCCGGGGCCAAAACCGGGAGGGGATGGCTGAAGCGATGATCGCGGCCAGCTCATCCGTCCTCCGGATGGGCGATTTTCGGCGAACCCGGACAATGGACTGGGCGATCCGCTTCGAGAATCGCTCTTCACCGAAGGTCTCGAAGATCTCTTGGAGGTTGGCGACCGAGAGGTGGTTCACAAGACTCGCGGCTGTGATATCCTGATCCCGGTCCATCCGCATGTCCAATGGACCCGGATGCGTCCAGCCGAAGCCGCGCTCCGCTTCGTCCACTTGGGGCGAGGACATTCCCAGGTCGAACAGGGCCCCGTCGATGCGGTCGATACCGAGGTCGTCCAGGGCCGTCGACAGATTGGAGAAACTCTCTTTGACCAGGGTGACCCGGTCGCCGAAGCGGGAAAGCCGGGTCCGGGTGAAGTCCAGGGCCTCGGCGTCCCGATCCATGCCCACCAGCGTCAGATCCGGATCGCCCGCATCCAGGAGGGCCTCGGCGTGTCCGCCATAGCCCACCGTGGCGTCCAGGAAGATCCCCCCCCGCGGAATGAGGAACTCCAGCGTCCTCTCAACCATGACGGGACGGTGGGGGTCTTGCGCGGTCATGATTTCCAATGCGGCCAGGAGGGTTGGCATGGTCCCGTTTCTCCGGGGAGGGGCTGTTGTCTTGGGCCGGTCTTCTCAGAAGCCGATGCCCGAGTTTTCGGCAATTTCAACCATCCGGTCCTGAGAGGGCTGGACTTCCTGGTCCCAGCGCTCCCGGCTCCAAATCTCGAATTTCGGTCCGATGCCGGACATGTAGACCTCTTTCTCCAGCCCGGCGCCGGTTCGGAGGTGTTCTGGAATGAGGATGCGGCCTTGTCCATCGACCTGACAATCGGCGGCGTTGGCGTAGAACATCCGGAGGAAATTGCGGACGTCCTCCCGGCTGGTGTCCAGCTCGCGCGCCTTGTGCTCCACTTCCTGCCACTCGTCCATCGGGTAGGCGACCAGGCAGCGCCCGAACAGGGTGATGACGATCTGGTTTGTCCCCCTGGAGGTGAGGCCGTCCCGAAATTTGGAAGGCACACTGATCCTTCCTTTGGGATCCAATTTGACTTGGTGTTTCCCGATAAACATGATGAATATTCCCCACTTCCATCCACTCTATACCGATTTATACCAAAATAATGGCATCGCGCGGCATCCCTGTCAAGGGATAAGACTCGATTATTTTGACGAAATTTAGACAAATGTCCTAAGCGTTTCAGAAAATATCTTCCGCGTTTCGGGGTGCCGGATTGCGGGTTGCGTGGCCCTGTTTTTCACTTTCTTACAATCGAATTTGTAAACCTTGGATACGGTCCCGGTGTGGCGGGACCCATCCTTCATTCAGGAAGAGTTGTGCCCAACGCCTCTATGTCATTGAAATAAGATGGCTCGGGCCTGATACGCCATTTGACAATGAAGCGGCGCTTCGGTTTCCGACGCACTTAGAAATCGCAAGGGGCGTACCAATGGGAGGTGACGGAGGACAGGGGGGGGCGCGAAGCAGGGCGGATTTCTTGTGGAAGATGGCGTGGCGGCCGCCAACCGTGGAAAATGGGAATTCTCCCCGGCCGGCTCAAGGAAAAAGGGCGGGGCCATGGGCCCCTCCCTTTTGTGGATTGGATTCGGGTTGAGACTCAGCGCGCCGGGCGCCTCATTTCTTCTTCGGCGGGACGTGGCGCACCTTTCGGACCGCGGGCAGCGGTTTCAGGGGCGCAGGTAGGCGACGATGGCGTTCAGGTCCTCCCAGGTGATGTTTTTGTACCAGTTATACGCCATCGGCGGGAGCATCTTCGCGCCGTCCTTGCGGACGCCGTTCGTGATGGCGATCTTGATCTGCCGGTCCGTCCATTTGTCGATGCCCGTTTTCTTGTCGGGCGTGATGTTGGACGCATAGGCGGTGAAGGGTTTCTCGTCGAATTTGAAGCCGCCGGCCAGCTCCATGTCTTTGATCGGACGGCCCCGGTTCTTTGGCGTGTGGCAGTTCCCGCAGAGCAACAGGGCCCCTCATGAGGTACGTCCCACGCTCGAGGAGCGTTTCGGCGGACGCCGGACCCTGGAGCGCGATGGATCCGATAGACAAGGCGGGAACAGCGAATGCGGCCGAAATTGTTCTCATGATTTCTCTCCCCATTAATCTTCCCCTTTCAGCCCAACGGTCGAATCTCGAACTAACAGGTTGCGGAAAAACGATTCTGAGGGGTCTGAAATGCCCCAATCTGTCATTCCGAGGGCGGCGATAAATCTCCACCGGAGTCAGCCTCATTCATACAACTGATTCAAAAACAACGTGTTTCGAGCTTGAGCCGATTCCTCACCTCGTTCGGAATGACAGCGCGCAAGGTCCGAATCTTGGCCAAAACACCAACCCATCGGAGTTTTT
>PVBE011386794.1_pt1 | contig 26123 bp, 15 predicted proteins | sample 1631181 | NCBI WGS metagenome assembly PVBE01 (sample SAMN08397723, study PRJNA350692) | Marine metagenome, whole genome shotgun sequencing project. | isolation source: water | place: Pacific Ocean | collected 2012-04 | reverse complement strand
TAAAAAGTTTGTTCCCTTCAGTAACGAGGACGGCTGGCATGTTCCAACAATTATTCTTCGTCAAATTGAAAGTGCTGAAATGCAAAAATTTAAAACTGTTACTCGTCCTAATGGTGAAAAAGTTTTAGAACCATATTTAACTAAGAAATTTAATGTACAAATTTTACCAGATCTTACTAATGCAGAAATAAAAAGACTTGCTGATCAACAAACTACAGCAGGATTTAATGTAGGAGTAAACTAATGGCCATCACTATTGCTAATTTAACTGCTGGTGTATCCACGGATGCTAGTAATGTAGTAACAGGTACTGGTGTATTTGACGACATGATGGAGACTGTCAATGCACATATGGCCGCTCAGTTTAATCTAGGTAGAATTACTGGTAGTGATTACGCGACAGTATATTTAACAGCTATACAGGCTACTGTGCAACAAGCAGTCGCTTATACGATAGGCATGCAGAAAGGCAATGCTGAAGAATCTCTGCTATTCCAAAAAGAAGTTACTGAGTTTGCGCAAACAGAACAGTCAACTAAAGTAGCTCCAACTACTACTAGTGTAATAGGCAAATCAAATAATCTAGCTACTGAACAGGCTAAAGGTTTTCAATGGAATGCAGATCAGAAATACCTTAAAACTTTACTAGATGCTTGGAGCATTAATATTTCTACGGCAGGAGTAGCAGCTACAGGTGTAACTTCTATTAATGAAACGGGCACAGGTAACATTAACACCCAAATAGCCAACGCCGAGCCTACCTAATAGGAGGGCGTTTAATGAGTTTTGTTGCCAGTATTGTTGAAGCTGTCGTTGATGTTATTGTATTTATAGTTGAAGCAGTTGTACAAGTAGTTGAGATGGTTGTACAGCTTATTATGGTACTTCTTGGTATGGACGGCGGAAGTACCCAAATTATTGAATACTACGAAGTTCATAACGTTCCTCTATTTGAAGATGTAGACAGGAAAAATCCCCTCCTAAAGTCAATTATTTCATCTATTATTTCTGAACAAGATGTTGCGTCTAATTTAATCTATCACACCGTATTTCGTAGTCTTAAAGGAAATGTTAAAGAGTTCATGGATTTTATTGACAATGGGAATTATTTTGAAAATTTCCCTACTGTAGAATCTTATATTTTAACTATAGATTACACTGAGTTAACAGCTGCATTAAATACTCTCAATAGCGTTCCGTGTACTCCTGAAGGTTCATTCTTAAGAGCATTATCTAATAGAGATTGGGTTAAATACTGGCTTCAGGAAAATAAAGAATACAACGTAGGAACTAATACAATGGGGGTAGATTACTCTACGACAAGTACTAGTCCTATTACTCCTGCTGCAGATACGGTTACAGTGACCCCATCTCTTAATCACTTTGATATTGATATAACTAGTGAAATAGCTACTGAAGATGAAGTATTTGCCGATGAACGATGGCAGGCTAATCTTAATACTATTACTTATAATTCAGGTACAGATGACTATTCAGTTGAAGTATACAACGCAATAAATGTTGGAAATATAACTAGAACCCTTCCATACACAGTACCCACTAAACCACTACAATTACATTACGTTTCTACTTATTACAGGGATAGTGCCCCTTCTAGACAATACCTATTTGTTTATAAAGTAGGTGACGGAACTTACCCCGATTTAGATGAAGTAGAAAATCCTATTGATGAGGATGGTACTACTATTGAAGCACTCCCTTGCGTCCCATTAAGACTAAGTAATGCTAATTACACTACTTTTGGAGCAACTAAACAGACTCAAATTGAGGACCTACTAGATAGAATTCATTTAGATGCTGAAGCAGTTCTAGATACAATTTTAACTGAATCAGCAACAGATCCAGCAGATTTAGATCATATTTATGTAAACTTTGGTGTACGAATGTGGGATACCTCTCAAGCAGGAATGTCATATCTATATACTATGTTTGAGAATTTATACCCCTCACAGGGCGTTACACAAGGTATTTATAATAATTCTCCAGTTGGGGATGATAAACCACAGAATAATTTATTAGTTACAACAGATGATAATAAATTAGCATACCAATGGTCATATATTACCTACGAGCATACTAGTTTAGTTGATATTGACGCAAATAGCGGGAGTGTTGAAAATGGCATATATTATTCAGATATGTCTAAATTTGTTGATGGAATTTTGAAATACAACTACTACGTTTCTTCTGGAAAAGGAACCTATAATGTAGGCTATAAAGCCGATAATTTAGATGAAGTACAGGACTTTCTAGACGGTAATGGTGTACCTAATCCAGGCACTACTAGTGGAGAAGCCACTAATTGGTTACAAGTAACTGAACGCTTATCGTATAACAATCCCACCCCTAATTTACTAGAATCAGATGATTCTGCTGCTGATTTAAAATATTTAACTCCTGATTTGGTTTATGAAAATAATGGATCAGGAGTATTAAGACTAGTTGAGCAAGCTTCAGAAGAAACAACTGTAGGACAATCAATCACTTACTATTGTTGTAAACCGTCTGGATTAGATGCGTATACCGTAGTTGCTCCAATCGCTGCTTGTAGAGTTGTTGATGGGTCGAGTGGGCATTTTAGAGTAGTTAAATTTAATTTAGGAAATAAAGCTGATTTAATGGTTCCCTTTATTTATAATTTTATCAAAGACTTATCCAATGATAGAGTTGCTCGATTATTTTTAGCGGGGGCACATGCATCTATATACATAGCTCATTATGAAAAGATTGTACATGAAGGCATGAGCTTTCTTACAGCTCTAGTAATGATTATTGTTATTGTAGTTATAGCTTACTACGCATATCCAATGCTTAAAGCTGGATTTGGTAAAATGATGGTACTTTTTGCAGATATGGCTGCTGCTTCAACGCTTACTGGCGCTTTATCTATAATGATGGGTGCATTTATAAAATCAATACCAACTATGCTTTTCAAAATGGCTGCTCAGTATGTTATTCAAACGATTATTACAGAAGTAGTAGGAGATAACCCAGAACTTGCAATGATACTCAATATGCTTGCTATGGTGGCTATATCATCATGGGATGTACAGGTTAGTATTGGATCGGCTCCTGGTACAGCCCCATTAGGCTCATACGGAACTACAGGAGGGTCTATTGTAGATGGGAAACTAATAGGCGGAGGAACAATGAATGTTCCAGGGACTATTAATCCTCAAGGTGTTTATATTACAGGTGCTACATCCTTTAGTCTGCCTGATTTAAGTAATCCAATGGAACTATTTTCTTTAGGAAATAAACTTATAAATACGGTAGGTAAATTTCTAGACATTCGAGCAAAATCACTAAACGAAGAATTAGATTTAGAAATAGAAGAATATGGTAGATTAATGGGCGAAAGACGAAAAGAACTCAAAGAGAAGGATAAGTATATAGATACGCATTCGGGTATAAAATCTGTAGATTTAAAGTTTACAGAGAGAAAAATGTTTCAAACAGCTAGCTATAAAGCTGAAGATTATTACGCAATATGGAATAATAAGTCATCTATGATACCTTCTTACTATATGTATGATTTTCCTACTCTTGCAGAAACAGCTATTGCTTTTTCTTAATTATATGGACAATTTTAAGATAAATAGGTATATTTAGTAAGACTACTATTAGGAGATTAAATAATGGCTGGGTATAATAACTTACAAGCAATGAAAGATATGCAGTTAGCTTCCCAAATGAGCGCAATAGCAGAAGCTATGGGTGCTCCTGATTCATTTGCAACACAAGGTATAAGTTCTACTCCATGGGCAGTAGCATTAAGTGCTGGAGGTCCTCCAACACAAACAGGGAATCCATGGTCAGGTGAACAAATGGAAAGACTTAGACTACTAGAGCCACGGGACAGACAACAATTATTAGAAGGACTAGCTCGTGAGTCTGCACCAGCAGCTTCTCCACAAGAAATGCAACAACCTGGTAGATTTAGAATGCATGGAGATAGGTGGAGACAGTTTACTGGTCAACCTAATGGAAATCCATTTTCTATACCAACAAACGAAGAAATGAAAAGATACAAAAGGTATCAAGAGAATCATCCTTTAAATAAATTTAGAAATTTTATTCAAAATAAAATGGATCAATTCAGGAGGTAAACTATGGGATGGTGGTGGGACGATCCAGTAGATGATAAAAAAGTAAAGCAATGGGGTAAAGAATGGGATGAAGGTACGGAAAACCCAAATATACAACAACCAAAAAGGACAAGTGTTATGGGCGGAAATACATACGAATTACCTAGTTTAGGAAACCTTAATGATGTTACTTTTGGGGAGAGTTTGTTTGGTAATAACAAATCTAAAGATGATTATGATAATTATCAATGGGGAAATCTTCTCAATTTCTTACCTGCAGAAGACAATTCATTGGCAGATAATCAAAATGAAGTGAACTTAGACCCATTTCAAGATTTTAAATGGGGCATGAATATGCCAACATTTAAGGTAGCTAAAGGTGCACTTGATACTGGAGCAGGTATCTTTAATGCAATTGATAAATTTAGAACGTTTGGTCTTCGTGAAGATATGTTTGAGGAGCAAAAACGGCTGGCTGAGAGAGATTATCTAGACGCAAAAGAATTACGAAATATTAAATTTGATCAGATGGATCATAATAGATTAGCAAAAAATAATTTTATAGAACAATACGGGGGTCCAGATGGCAAGTATATTAAGCAAGCTCCCGTAAATCGAAGATCACTTGGATAGAGTTTAATTAAACTATCAGTTTAGGAGAACATAGATGGCAGCATCAAACATATATGATGATAGTGACTTACTTGAGGGTATTAGACCAATTAAATCTAATTCTGATGTAATAAGGGCAATGAATGAAAATTTAGCTGCTCGTGCAGAAGCTTCATCTGGTATGGCAGATGCTGTAAAGGGTTTAGGTACTAATGTTCTTAATATTGGTGAAGGTATTAGAGATTTTAAAACTGATCAACTTAAACGTGCACTAGCTCAAGCTAGCCGAGCAGGAATGCAATTAGATCCAACTACTGGTCAACCTATAGACCCAACTGGAAAGAATGTAGCAAAGTTAATGGCACAAGCAAGAGAACGAGCACAAAATGTTGGTCCTCTCTGGTTAGATAAATCCGATACCCTAGATAATTACGGTAGAGTTGCACACGGTAGAACAAGTGGGTTTAATCCTGATTTATCAGGCATGGTTGATTTTGATGCTCTTGATGCGTATCAAGAGAAACTATCAGGAAGACGGCGTACAAAAGCTCAAGAATTTCGTGCTGTAGATGCAGAAAAACAACTACGTAGTATGGATGAAAGTAATCAAAGAATAAATAGATTGAAAGGAGAAGCAGCACAACAATCATTAAATATTAATAAATGGAAAGAAGAAGATCGCAAAATACAAGCAAAAATACAACAAGGTTTAAAAGGAGAAGAATTATTTGAAGCACAACAGAGATCAGTGGTTCTACAGCAGAAAATAATACACGAACTAGAAAACCAAAGACAAACTAATCTAGGATTAGCATCTACTAGAAAATATCATGATGCTCAAGCTAGATCTTTAGGTTTTACAGATAAAGAAACAACCGCTAAAACTGGTAAAATAGCAGAAGAAACTAAAAAAATAACAACTTTAACAGATATTGACAAAGTAAAATTAGAGACGGCAAAACGAGTAGAGGGAGAAGCTGCTAAACAACTAACAGATGCAAAAGAAATGGCACCGCAGTTTAAAAAGATTAGAACTGCTCAAGCTACTGATGCAAAAGCTGGTATTACAGACTTTTTTAAATCCGGAGAATTTAAAGAATATAATAAAATATTTGATTTAAATCGTAATAATCGTAGAAAAAATGAGGCATTGCAAGCAGAGTTTGCCGAAAGAGTTAAAAATTTAGATCTACCAATAACAGAAGAACAATTACTTAAAGCTGGAGTTAGAACAAATCCATTATTTGATGAAGATAATGTTTCTCCTCTAAAAGGTGAATATGACTATTCTCCTTCAGCTCAAGAACGACTAGATAGACTATTAACCCGAAATTTCAGAGATAAATTTGGAAAGAAAACTCCTCCAACTGCAGCTATTCTAGCAGAATTAAGAAAATCTGCTAAAAACCAAGTACAGCATCTTAGAGTAGGATTCACAGATGCATCAGCACTAGCTGCTAAAGGTAAAATAGCTCGAGATACAGAAAACTTTACTGAAGCATTAAAAGATAAAGTTAAAATTATAGATGGACTTGATCGAGGAACTAGAACTGCAAAAATAAAGGAACTCCGTAAAGAATTAATAGCTATGCCAGGAAGTACAAAAGAAGCAATTGATGCTGCATTAGGTAAGTTCAGTGATGAAGATCTTGACTTTATTAAAATTGATCTTGCTCCTGAAGGTAGATGGGGTCAAAAAGATGGTGTAAAACCAACTGATCCTAGATTTGGAAAAGTTAAATGGGACCAAAAAGAATTAGCTAAATACGGTCTTAGTACTATTGATCTTAAATCAAGAAGAACTACAAAAGCTACATTTGATACTTATGAAACTCATGTAATAGAGAAACTTAAAGATTCTCCAGAAGGTAGACGAGCATCTACTGCTGCTATTAAACTTAAAGCAGGAGAAATTCTTGCACTTGTTCCTGGGTATAATAAAGCTAGAAAGCATGCAGTTATTAAACAAGAAGCTGTAGATTTAGTAAATAAAGTAAACGTAGAAACAGATGCGGTAATTGCAAAACAAGTATCTGATATGAGAACAGCAATAGCTGCAGATGGGTATATTGCATTCATGACAGGATATCTAGAAAAAAATCATTCAAAAGCTTTTGCAGCAAGTCAGTTAGATGATATGCAAACATCACTTAGAGAAGTTATCGCAACAGCCGAAGAGCTATATCATGATAAAATACATGAGCCATTAACTGGTGCAGTAAATAAAGCCGCTAGAGCTGAACTCTATCATGCAGTACTTAAAATGTACGCAGGTAGTACAGGTGATAGTACTTGGTGGTGGCACAATACTACAGGCCCAAAAGGTACTGATCAAGGTTTTTTAGGTACCGGTATCGGTGATACTGGTATTGAAGATTTAGAGGGTGATGCATTTAGATCAGCAATAAGTCCTCATTTACCTGATAACTTATTAACAAAACTTTCAGATGCAGAAAAAATCCGGAATCTTAAAAATCAAATAGCTATAATAGAGAAAAATAAAAAAGGATAGTAGCCGATGGGTCAACGAGACTTTGTTAATAGGTTACTTACTGCACAAACAGAAGTACAGGATGCTAGAGATGCATTAGCACTTCGTGTTTCTAATGCTAAATCTGCACTCTTATATGATAATCCCACTCCTTTAGATCTTCAACAAGCCGTAGAAGAAGAAGTAATTAATCCTCTAGATTTTCAAGAATCCGTTGCTAGTGAAATTGTCGATCCTTACGACCTCCAAGAAACCGTAGCAGAAGAAACAACAGATCTTAGAGAAGATCTTTTTAATACTTTTGTAAACCCACTATTACCAGATTCTCCTGTAGTAGGTAAAACTAAAAGAGGAGCTAATATCCATGCAGATGGAACTTATTCTGTTGTAACTCCAGATGGAAAAGTTCATGCGGGATTAACACACGAACAAGCTGATAGATATGCTGTTTATGCTACACAAGAAAAAACAGAAGAAATAAAAGATGTACCTACAGATTTTATACCTAGAAAACTTACTGGGCTTAAAGATCAAACTGTAGAGGTAGGTAAATCATTAATACAAGGTCCTATTATAGGGGCCACTAGTTTAGAAGAAGCAGTTAATGATCGTAATGCAGAGATTAAAACTCAACAAGAAATAGTAGAGATGGGAGTACCAACAGGCGTTATTCCTAGTATGGACCCTTTCTTTAAATCTGATTATGTTACGCCGCCTAAGCCTCTTATTACTCCTGAACAAATTAAACAGTATGAAGAACTTAAAGATTCTATAGTTCCTGAAACAGCTACACCATTATTTAAAGAACTAGCTGAATTAGAAGAATCTGCAAAAGCTAATAAAGCACGTTTTGAATTTACAGAAAAAGTTGCTACTAAACTTAAAGAAATATTCCCAGCTAGTTATAAAGATCAAATGGCTGCTAAAGCAGGATTTGATGCTGTAGCTGAAGATAAGGGCACTTGGGAAGCTATTAAATATACGTTTGATAATGATCTAGGTACTCTATTAAGTGCAGGTATTGATAGTACCCCCTGGATGGTTGCTTACACAATTGGGGGCCCTCTTACACAAACAGCAGTTATTACATCTTTAGCTCGCTCTAAAGGAAGACAAGCTATTGAAGAATTCAAAATAGCAGAAGGTAGAAATCCTGATGCTATAGAAACACAACGAATTAAATTATGGTCTGCTATTGGATCTGTAGCTGAGAAGTATGGTGATCTATCTGCCTTAAGAGCATTTAAAGGTAACCTTCCTTTTTTAAAGAATGTCAGTAAAGCACTTGCTGCTAATACAACTGCTAAGGTTTTATCCTTACCTACAATTGCTGCACTTAGAGTAGGAACAGCTTTAGGTGGAGAAGCTTTATCCGGCGGTATCACATCATATTCAGAACAAATGGCAAAGCATGGAAAGGTTACAGATCCTGCTACTATTGCTTATGATGCTCTTGCAGAAGCTGCTGGTACTCCTGGTAGTATAGCTACTATGGCAAGTGGTCAATTAGCTTATAACATAGCTGATGATTATGCAAAAAGACCGGGTGTGCGTAAAGAAACTATAGAAGCTGATTTACAAAAGTCTGAATTAACTTTAGAAAAAATTGAAAATGGTACTTTTACCGCTGCAGATCTTGCGATAGGCCCTGTAGAAGCAGATGCACTAAGACAAGAAATTGCAAATATTGAAATACCGCTTATTACTGATGAATCTCAAATTGAAGTAGATGAAAATGGATATGCAAAACCAACAAATAGTAAATTATTTAATGATATATACAATAGACAATTAACAGAAGGGGGAATGACAGTAGACCATGAAGATGGTAAAGGTCCCAGGAAAACAGGTTTAAATTGGAAAGAAGCATTAAAAGCAACTCAACTAGAAATAGATATTACAAAAAATGGGTTAGAAGAAAAAGCGCCTCGAGAAGACATACGTGCTCTTAAACGTAATGCTAAACGAGACATACCGTTCTTAAAAAAAGAATTAGAAGATAAAAAATTTAGTGGTAAAGATGAAAAAGAACGTAAAAAAGTTTTAAAAACACAAGCTCCTGCACGACCTTATACGAAAAAAGCAGACAAAGCTAAGATAAAAGCACAGGAAGCAGAAGTTGCAGCTGCAGAAACTGAAGCTGAAAAAAAAGAAATAATAAACAGACAACAAACAGAAGATACAGATGAAGTTATTACTCAAATTGCAGAAGATAAAAAATCTTCTAATGCAGAAAAAGTAAAAGGTTTACAAAACCTTCAAAAAACTAAAGAACTTCCATTAAAGGATTATCAAAAAAAGAGAGTAAAAGACTTATTAAAAGAATACACCCCAGCTGAAGTTGAAGGTAAAACTAAAGAAGAGGAATCTTTAACTAGTTTACAAGAATTAAGTGATCCTACAGAGGAGAATGAAAAAGAACATCAAGATATTATTGAAAATCTTGAATCAGAAGAATTATCAAAAACTGATAAAGCTGTTCTTGCTGCAGCTAAAAAATTACGAAAATATTTTAATAAATTAAAAGGTTTAGGTAGGCGGAATAAAAATCTAACACAAGTAGACCAGGAAATATTATTTGGTACTGCTAATGGGTATAAAGGATTTTCAACCTTTCGTAATGAGATTGTTGAAAAACTAGATGAAAATAAAAATGCTGACCCTGCTAAAATTGAAAGAAATCAAATAGCTATTGATAATCAGCTGAGGGGAATGAAGCAGCATTTAGAAAATCTTAAAAATAAGCTTAAAAAATTCAATGAAGCAAAGAATACAAAACCAGAGAAAAAAGGAAATATTGTAGTTGTACGTGGAACAAAAAATGACACTAAGTCAAGGGGTGCAGCTCGATGGATGGATTACACTCTTGAAGAAATGACCCATGCTGACTATCTCAAGCTTCGTAAAAACACACCTGATTTTGTAAGTTATATTCATAGCGGGTCAAGTAAGTTACTAAATGAAATCCAAAATGAAATAGAGTATGGCGAACAAGCAGTAATTATTGCTGAAAATCATGGATCTACCTCTTTCTTTAAAGCAGCTACTCAACGTGCAGAACAGCTTAAAACAGATCAAGCATTAGCTGACCAAATTGCTGCATTAGATAAAGAAGTAGATCTTGATGTTGAAGATCTTACTGATGCAGATCTTGCTGCTATAGATGATGATACTGAAGAAGGGGCCCCTAGTACTCCTACTACTACTACTTCTGTAAAACCTATATACGCTAACCAAATACAATCAGCAGAAGGAATAAAAGCTTTATACTCTAGATTAAGTGATATAAATATTCGTATAGTAGACCTCGGTTCTTTAGGTATTAAACGTACTAGGGCACAGAATATTGAATATGATCTACTTATTAATGAGCAAAAAGATATTAAACAAGCTCTTTCTACTCCTACTACGCCAGTAGCACCCTCGTCCGAAGGACGAGAGGGTGCTACGGCTGAAGAAACTACTCCTCCAGAAGAAGTAGGACTGCCTGACACCGATGACTTTTCAGATTTGGCAGAGTTAAGTCAGGAGGAGTTAAAGGCTGAGAGAGTCCGACTACGCGCACAAAGGAAGTCTGTTAAAGATGGTGACGGGGATAGTCGCTCCAAAATTTTGGAAACAAATGCGATTAACCGTAGATTGCAAGCTGTAATTGATGAAGCAAACCGCAAGCAAGGCATGAAGAAAAAGTCTCAGGCGGAATCACTAAAAGAGCAGTATAACCCTGAAGTGCTACAAGATGAGATAGACACGCTACAAGAGAGGCTAGTAACTGAAAAAGGGCTTTTGTTTGCGAGTGAAGTTTTCGACATTAAAAAAAGAATCACAGCATTAGAAGACCAGTTAGATTTTCTTAACGATGAAGACAGAGAGTATAACCCTGCCGATATAGACAGAATCCAAGGGTTGATAGATGATCCTCCAAGTAACCTTGAAATGGATAGAGCGAAGGATTCATTGCGTAAGGCGAAGAAAGAGATACAAGAACGCAGACAAAAAAACAATAGATTACCTACTCCTCCTGTTACTGAAACTACTCCTACTGAAGTAGAAGAAACACAAGAAGAAGTTGTTGAAACTGAAGTTGAAGAAGAAACACCAGCTCCTACTACACCTATAATATCTAAGATGCGGGAAGTAGTTGATTTAATTACAGCAGATGATTTTAATTGGCAGGAGTGGGTCAATAGCTTTCACGGTAAAATAATTAGTTCAATTGGTAAGTTTTCTATTCCTAAATTAAAATCCATGATTTTAGCTAGGAAAGAATCAGAGGCATATGATACATACCTTAGGTTTTTAGAAATAGAATTAGAATATAGAAATGCAGGTGGAGTAAAAAGTGGGCCGCTATCTCCTGAGAGTTTAGCTAGACTTCGTTGGAATATTGATTCCTTAGCTTTTGACATAGAAGGATATGATCCAGTAACAAAAACTACTCGGTTTGATGACAGAGAGAATAAAATTGAATTTGATATCTCTGCTGCTAAACAAAAATTAAAAAAATGGGAAAATGATCTTAAAATTAGAATTGATAAGGCTTTAGCACTAGTCGAAGATCCAGCTAATCGAACAGAAGATAGTGCAGTAAGAGCTCTTAAAGCAGAAAGAGAACGTACAATTGATGAAAGAATAGCTAAAGCTCAAGAACCACTTGATAAAGCAGTTGCAAGTTTAAAGGATGCTATGCCTGGGAGTAATAAAAGAGCGTGGATACATGAAGTAAATCTATTTCTTGATAAAGTTAATGCATTGCGTAAAAAATTTGGAAGAGAACTTCTCCCTTTTCCTGTTAAAGATAAATCTCTTAAAGAAAAATTAAAAATTTGGAACGATGCAATTAAAAGCTTAAGTAAAAAAGAGATAAATACATTAAATAAATATCTAAACTATAGTGGTAAAAAGAAAGAATTTACTAAAGAAGATTTCGTAGATTTTATGCTTCATCCGTCTTCTAAAAAACTTGGAAATGCAATGATGATGAATAATCCAGACGGATCAGTAGAGTTTACAAAGTTAGGAATTGCATCTGGTACAGAAGCTGCAGCTAAAGTCTTATTTCCTGCATTAAAAATAGTACAAAAATTACGTCAAGAAAGGACAACTGATGAAATTCCTACAGTGGAAGAGCAACCAGAAGCTACAACCGAAGATCAACGAGTTGAAGGACAGCCTCCGGTATCTGAAACAGCTCCTCCGGTTACTGAGCCATCTGCTCCAGATACTACACAAGATGGGGATACTGGACAAGAAGGACCTGTTAAACGAATCCCATTACTCTCCCGTACCAAACAAGCATTCCGCACGGTATTCCCCCAGATTATTACTAAAGAAGGAACACTTGTAGAAGAGGAAGAGTTAGAAAAACACTCAAAATTGGTTGGAGAACTCGCAAAAGAATTGGGTGTTCCTGCCGGATATTACAGACTTCCAGGAGTACATGTTGATGAAGATGGCGATATTATACAAAAAGGTGATTATGAAGGAATTATAGATGCTTTAGAAGAATTACCAGATGCTAAAAACTTTATAGAAGAAGCTGTTGGTTATGATGTAGACCCCCCTAAAATTGCTACTGAAAAGCAATTAGAGACAGCTCTTGGAGAAGCTTTCCAGAAAGCAAAAGAGCGGGTTACTGATGCATTTGAAAAAGATATAAATATCGCAATAGATTTAGGAAATCTTCCTAAAAATTTCTTAAAAAGAACAGCAGAAGCACAGAAAAAGATCTTAGCTTTACACAATAAAAAATACAAATACATTTCATCAAAGAAAGAACGTATAGATAAATTAAAGACGGTAGAGGAACGTAAACTAGCTCGTCCTGAAACTATACTCGGTATTATAGGTAAAACATTTAAAGACTTAATTACAATGACTACGAAAAAAGGAATTCAAACAATTCCTAATTTTGTATTCGATGATAAAACTGGGAAATTACTTACACAAGCTCTGTTAGATTTACTACCTGATTCTGAAACAAAAGAAGCTACTGTAAAAGAACTTGTAAATGAATATATAAGCTATAAAGCTAAATACGATGGCATGAAATGGGATGCTAATGAACTTATTGATAAAGAATCTGGTAATTTTGCAGATCAACCATTAAGTATATTACATCTCTACAACCCAGAAACTAAAACAAATCAATTACCTAATGTTGTTGTATTTATGATGATGTTAGGAACCACAAATTTTGTGCATCAACGTAGTAACAGGGGCAATCAGCCATTTATGTATAATTCTGAAATGGATGATTTTTTATATTCAGGACTTGAAGAGCTATCTGATAATGAACGAGAACAACTAGATAATCTTGGATATAACTATAGAATATCATCTAACCAAGTTGGTACTCAAATTATAAAGGCTTTAAGATTTAAATCCAAACTAGCCCCAGAATACTATGACAAATTAAAAACTGCTCTAGGTATGCAGGCATTACAAGTAACTCATGGAATTTTTGATTATCGAACAGCAGATAAATCATTTACTGATAGTGAAGGAAAAATAGGTAGTCCATTGACTCAGTCTGATAAAGACTCAGCTGAAAGTGAATCTGATGCTTTTTTCCAAATTGAAACGTATACATGGAATTTTGAAGATCCTTTCAGAGAAAATAGAAACCGTAACAATCCAATTACTAAGAATAATGATGGTACATTTACCTATTTCTTTAACGGTAAAAGAAAAACAATTAGTGCAAAAGAAGCTAAAGAATTAAATCTTAAAGAATCAGTTCAAGGGGATTACAAACATATTCGATTTAATCCTGATATAACTATTGACGAAGCTGGAGCTATAGCCTTAGCTGAAATCAATAAAGCACTTAAATTAGGGTTAGATGAAGAGCAACCATTACAAGAACCAGAAGGCGAAGTTAACAGAAAAATTCGTAATTCAATAGGTAATATAGCTAGTAAAATTGTCAATACAGTAAAGAGTCAACAAAAAGATGTGAGTTGGACAGGTACAGAATCAATGTCTATTGTAGGTCTTCTTGCAAATAATGGAGATAAGAGCAGAAAAATTATTGATAAACAATTAGGAATTGATGAAGCAGCAAATGATGAGAATACACACCAAGCAAAACGTAAATCACTTACATCTAGAAATAGAACAACACTAGCTAATTTTAATAATGCTTTACGAGCATTTAATAGTGGAACATTAAAAAAATTCTATGTTAAATACAGGTTACAAAATCAACTTAGATATTTAATGGAAGGACCTGTTAATGCACAACAGGATAAAAATGTAAGGTATTTAGTTAAGCCATTTGAGACTGCTGAATTTAATGAAAAAAATGTATATTTATTTCAATTAGCTGTTGCCTTTAATTTTGGAATCAAGGTTGATAAAAATAATCTGCCTTATGTTATTAAACAATTCAATGCTATTGTAAAAGATCCTAAAGTATTAGCCGCTGTACAGATTCTCAATCAAATTAATAAAATAAAAGATAAATCTCTTGATATCACTCAGGAAGAGCTTAGATCTAAACTAAATGAAGATGGTTTATTAGATCAATTTGCTGAGTCCCTTGTACCCCTTAACGGAGCGTATTCTACGAATATAGCTCTTATTGGTGGATTAACAGCATTGTCTAAATACATGACTGTAACGGGAAAGAGGGACGACCAGAAGGGTCCACAAGAGGGATTACGCAAGACTACCAATTCTACATTTGAATCAGATGTACCTATTGAAATTGATGGAATATCAAATGGTTTTATGATTAATATTTTACAATTCCCTAATTTTCAACAACCTGGAAATCTTACTGAACTAATAGATCTACTAAGTAAAGTAGGAATGTATCCTGGTAAAACCTCAGATGATGTTACTCATAATATTTATGCTCCAGATAGCTATCAATCATTAGCTATGCTAATGAAAAAATATACAGATTCGAATAATGATGAAATTAAGGAATATGTTAAAGAGAATGAATTAACAATTGTTCCTGAAGAAACTAAAGCATTACATGAACTATATAAAGATTTAGTTGATAAATCCGGTAATCTTGAGCTATTACGAGATCTTGTTAAATACCCATTCTTAATTTATTTATATGGTGGAGGAGTAAGAAGTATTTCAGAAGGTGTAGGTAAAAATATATATAAAGACTTGATTGATCAATTAGATCGTCATCAAAAAGATTACAACGCACATGTTTATAAAACAGTTATTGATTCAGATGGAAATAAAGAACAAATTAAAAATACAGATAAGGATCAAGTTAAGAAATATAATGAAGAACTGTGGGCTAAAGAGTCTTTAGCAGCATCTGAGCAATTTATAAAAGAAACATGGACTCCATTTCTTACTAATTTAATAACTATCGGTGCTCTTGGTAATAATCCAGAAACATACACAAAGCGATTACGAGAAAATAAAACACAGACTCTAGGACTTAATGAAGTAAAAGTTATAAAAAAGATTGGAATACTCCTACGACCTAGATTAGATCTTAGTTTACAGAAAATGTTAGGAGTTACTACAGAAAGTAGAAGTGCAGTAATTAAAGCTGGTGAGCTCTTAAATGCAATGTTTATAGTTAAATTTGAGAAACTGTATGCTGCTCATTTAAAAGAGACTGGACGAGAGTACTTAACAGAAAAAGAAGTTAACGAATTTATTAGAACAACTGACGAGTTAAATGATTACTACCCAGAGTATCAAGTTCCTTTAGCTAAAGAAGGTGAAACTGCAACTATTGATTTAACAAAACGTAAAGTAACTAATAAAGAAGATAGAGTTGGGGAAGTTGAAGTTTCATATTTTTCAGTTGTGACAGGTCAGAAAAAAGTCAATAGAACAACTACTAGAACATTTGAATTTGAGCTTCCAGGACCTGCTGCACTAACACGCAGTATTATGAATATTGACTCATCTGCAATGACTAAGTTATTAGCTATCCATAAAAATATTCTTGGATTACATGATGGAACTATGGGAGACCCAATAACTTTACTTAAAGGTGCTGGAACATACGGTAATGTAGTAAGAGATCTTAATTTTGAAAATAGTATTTTAGATAATATTTATAATATGGTTGAAGAAAGATGGGGGAATCTTGAATCATCTGATCAAAAAGCAATAGATACGTGGATTCAAAAAAATGGTTACGATAATCAATTACTAGCTAAACGAGGAGAACCGATATTAAATGTTGAACAGATTCTAACTACTATTCATGAAGCTAATGAAATTAATAAAGACCATAGAGACAATCTAAAAAAAATGTCTCAGAAAGAAGGAAGCATACTGCAAGGTGGTTTGCATATGTATATGCCTACTCAAACATTAGAAAAAATTAAAGAAATTGTAGCTAAATTAGGTTTAACAGATTTTAAATTTAAACCTACTGATCCTAAATTAACTCAAGAACAAAAAGACGAGTATGCTGAATTACTAAATAACTCAGAAGATACTGTAACACTTAAGAATGGCGAGAAACCCTCTCCTAACTCTGAAGAACAAAATAACTTAGAAAATGGTATTAAAAAATCATTAACCACACTACGAGATTTACCTAGATCTAATGTAAAAACTATAGTTAATAAGGGCATCTCACGAGGAGATATTAAAAACTTATTAAAAAGATTAAGAGCTAAATCTACAAATTATTACAATAGTGCTGAAGAACAAACTGCTCATTCTGCTTTTTTAGACACTATTATTGATGTTATTGAAGATGGAATGCAGGAGCTATCCAAACTTAGGTTGGAATATGTGAAGATAGATGGAGTTACACAAGGTCGTTTCTTAGTAGAGAGTAACAAAATACGTATATCTTTAAGTAGACAGGGCCCTCAATCTTCTAATCCACAATCCCCACAAGAAGCTTATGCACATGAATTAGTACATGCCATGAGTTACTTTGCACTGAGAAGTGACCCGAAATTAAAGGCTAAAATTCAACGTGTTTATGACGAAGTTAAGAGAAGTGCAACAGAGAATATATTCTTACCTAAAGATCGTAAACCTACAGAGGATGACTATGCTTTTGCAAATAAAGAATACAAGTTTGTTTTTGATAACACTGATAACGCAGATCGTCTATTAGATGAATTTTTAGCATATGGTTTAACTAATCAATACCTGATAGACCATTTAATTAATTTTCCATTAGCTAAAAGACAGGGCTGGTTAGGCAGACTCTTAGATATACTAGAGCAAGTAAAAGTCGCTTTTTTAGGTGCTTTGGGAGTTAAATCTTTAAAAGCTACACAAGATACTGCTTATGCTGAAATATTTGCAGTTGCTGAAAGACTAATCGCTATTCAAAATAAACATGAAAGTTTTGTAGTTAAAGGGGAACGTAAATTATATGAAAATTTAGATCCAATAGATAATGGAATACGAAATTTGTTAAGTAGAATTGTAAAGTTTATTTTACAAGCAGAATCATTTAAAACATCAAAATTAGGAAGGATTGTTCGTAAAGGCACTGTACCGATTTATATTTTCTTAGGTGATAATGCTCTAGCTATGCGAGCTAAAACTCATGCAGCGGAAATGCTCAATACAACTATGAGATCTATGCTTAATGAAGTAAGTGAAGCAGGAACACTTAATAAAGACTATATCGATCAATTATTAAAAATAAGAAACCTTATTGCTAAAACACAATATCTAGTAGAAACATATACTGCTGAGTGGTTTAATGGTAGTAAAGAAATTGATATGCCTAGCATATGGAAATCATTTGATATGACAAAACCACATGCTATGTCTGTGAATACACGAGAAGCTTTAACTTCAGTATTCTATCGTACAGACTTATCGAGTCTTTTATTTATAGGATTATCCCATGCTGAGATTGGTAATTTAGTAAATAATAACAAAGCAATTCAAACACAAAAAACAAAAATATTAAAACAACTTAATTTATCGGTGGGAGACGATGTAATTAAATATACTAATAATTTAGGGTATTGGATAAGTACTGGTCTTAATAAATTACATGATGGACATACAAATGTTCGATCTATTGCACATAAATATAAAATTACTGACGAGAATGACATCGCTTTATTAGATGCTTATGCAACATTATCTGCTTTAGTTAGTGTACAAACAACTAAACTATCTGGAGTTAACCAGGACGGGTTAGATGAAGTTAAAAAATTAATCAATGATGAGTTTAAAGCTGATCCTAAAAACAACGCTATTATTGATATATTAGATACTCATTTAGATTACGTAGATAAAACTACAAAAAATCTATTTGATAAGAACCTTAACCAAATGGTTAAAGGATATATTGTTGAACGTGTAGATGATTTAACCCATTTAGAAACAGGGTTACTTAAAGATAAAAGAGCATGGTGGCTAAAAGGTTTTAGGCATCATGAACAACTAGTAGGCATTAAAGGTATAGATAACCATCATGATACATTATATATGGCTTACAATAGGCCGAAACAAAAAGACCAATCTGGTTTAGTACCTTCTACAAATCAGAAACATATGGGTACCACACTAACAGAGATATTAGCAAAAAATCCTAAATATCAAATTGATGGACGACCTAATTTTGTAAAAATTAACGCAGAAATTAAGAAGATTAAAAAACGAGAATCGGCTTTTCCAGTTGTAGAAAGTAAAGCAGATGTACAATTAATGCCACTAAGGGATGACAATCACAATATTGTTGATTACCGAGTTATGCTTAGTCACGCGGCAACAAAAAAGATACTTAGACCAGATTTACAAATACAGAATGTATTCGGTCATATGAAATCTTCATATATTGATCGTAAATATTCTTTAGTAGAAGGTAAACGTACAGTTGATCTAGCAATTGATGAACGAAATAATATGTTAGATAAAGACAATAGGCATATGTTTATTGATCTTATAAGCCCAGAATCAGGCTATATTGATCGATACAGAAAACTCCCAAAAGCATTGCGTAATTATATTCTAGAATTCGTTGATAAAAATGGTGAATTTCTAGTTAGAGAAGACGTTGTTAATAAAGTATTTGGATATAAGCCTATAAATTTTGCAGACGTATCTTTTTTACAAGGTCCTGGAATGTTCACTCAAGCAGCTAAACATGCAGTAAATAATATTCATGTTATAGCTAAAGAGTTTCTAGGATATGGTAAAGATAGGATAGTTATTGCGATGCCTGAAGTAGTTATCAGTAATCTTATATCAAATATATTTAGATTGGGAATGGGTAAAATTCCACAAACTTACATATATCCTAAAATTGATGAAGGAGTACGGGAATTTTTTAAGTATCGTAAATTACAACGAGAAAGATACCATTTACAAACTTTAGTGGATAGTAGAAAATTAGGGGAGAATAGTCCTCAAGCTAAAGAATTAAAAATAATAATTAGTAAAATTAAGAATAATGCTATTCATCCTTTAAGTGAGGCAGGAGTAAATTCAATTATTGTTGAGGATTTAAATGAAGCACAAATTGATGGGTATATTAATAGAGTTCGCCGTCTATTTAAATCAGATAAAGCGGCTAAATATACAAGTAAAATTCCCCCTAAACTATTAGAGGTGGCTAATTGGATTTACTGGACTAAAGGAGTTAAAGGCTACAGGCACATGCGAACACTTGTGCAATTAACTGATTTTATGGCTAGATACGTAATGGTTTCATATGATGTAGACGTAAAAGGAATACCGTTTGAAACTGCTAAACATAAAGCAATTGATTCTTTTGTATTATTTGATGAAGCAGTAGCTCCTATACTAGAAATGATTGATGGTATAGGAGGTACTTCATTTATATCATATCACCTACGTAATCAAAGAGATAATACTAAACTTATTAAAAGTAGCCCTACATCTGTAGGGATATCTGCGGTTATACAAAATGCTACTGGTATTCCTACATTAGCTAATTTAAACGCTGGGTGGGTTACAGGAGATATCGAACCTAATTTATTTCAATTTGATGACTTATTGGATGAAGCTACTAAAGCTACAGGATTTGAAATAGCATCCTATTTCGGGGATATAATAGATGAAATAATTGATTAATTTTTTTTTTCTTCTTCTTCTTCATCTGTATCTTCATCTTTTTCTGATAAAACTGCCTTAACAACTATAAATACCATTAATCCAGCAATTAATAAAATTGCTAGTGGTATAAGAACTACCCCGCTTATAACAACGAATACTACAGCTAAAGCGATAAGTCCTGTATAGAGTATACTTTTCACATTAAGCCAGGTATCTTGTGTTTTACATCCAGATTTTTTAGCTTCTTTCTCGTATTTCTGTCTTAATTTTTCTACTAAGTCTATTGGTTTTTTTCGTTTAGTCATATGAATAGAGAGTTAGGGAGATCCTCAGTTTTAGGGATCTCAGCTTCAGTTTCTTTCTTTGGTGCATCTAAACCATCAACTGAATGAACTAAATTTTCAGCTTCTAATTCTTTAGACGCTGCAGCCATACCTTCAGCAGCTAATTTATCTATACGATCCTTCTTAATAGCAGCCTCTTTGATTGTATTTTCAGTAGTCTCATCTATCTGAATAACTGCTTTAGCTTCTCCCTTCTCTTCAGGAGTTAGTCTACGACCTTTCTCTCTTTCTAGATCATGGAGAGCCATCTCTTCTGGAGTACGTCTTCTTCCATTCTTACGCCCGTATTCCCATTTAGATCTACTATTAGTAGGAGTAGTTTCTATAGGGACAGTATCTTCTGATTGCTGTTTTTTAAGCGCTTCTTTTACTATAGATTCAATATCTATGTCTATTTCTATCTTCATACTTTCTCCTTATAATGTAACCCATAATGAGCAACCATTAATGCATCGGATCTTCCATCGAGTAATCCTCCACGTTTACCGTAGATACTAGCTGTTGGGTATAATGTATTAGCTATTTTAGCTACTTCTTTTTTAATGGCCTTACCTTTAGCAGTAACACCTGCAAATTTTTGCCATATTTTAGGAGTAACTGTTTTAGCTGTCATTCCTTGGGTAGCTATTTGTGAAATAGCAGTAACTATTCCCAGGTTTCTTCCAAATCCAAAATTAGATTTAGCTGACATCCCAAATAAAGAATGAACATCTTCTATCCAGACTGCATGTACTTGGTGGTATTCTAACCATACGTGTACATCGTATATCGATGTTTTACCTAAATCTAATAAAGCAATGTGCGCTAGATCTTGATCATTTAACACGCATATTGCTCCATTAGCTCCAGGGTCTATTCCACAGATTCTCATTAGATAAATAGTGAACCCTGTTTGTCAGTAGCAGGATTCGCAGGTGTTCCCATAATATTAGCAGCAGAATTATTATCTTTACTTGCAGTAGATGTATCGATAACTGTGCCTGTATTCTTCTGCGCCCATTTATCGAATTTAGTTGCAGATTCGCCTTTTTTAATTTCTTCAGCAGTTTTTCCTTCAGTATTGCCAAAGAATTTACACTTATTTATAGTACGTGTTAGCCCAGTCGGTACGTATTCACCATTTGCATTCTTAGCAGTTCTGTCTTCAATAACTTGATGAACTGCTACTTTAATGGATTTACCAACTAAGCTCATTATTACTTTACGTTCTGCAGGTAATTCTTTTTTCTGTTCGGGATTCCAAACCTTAACAGTTTTCATTTCTCCAGATTCCATGCATTTAGGTAGACTTTCACCTGTAACAGCTACGCACATAGAATTTGCAATTGAATATCCAGGAAGTGGGTAATCTTTACCGTCTTTAGTGTAATAAGTTTTATTACCCTTAGCTTTACCAGATTTAATACAGAAATTCTCTCGAAGTTCTGCCATGTTACCGCTATTCTTTTCTAAAATAACATTAAAAAATTGCGCTTCAGATGTGGTTTGATTAAGATATACCATTTTAATAGTTGCATCATACACTCCAGATTCCCATGCAAATCCACCGCCTGTTCCTTCTATAGACTGTGTCTCTACACTTTTAGGGAGTTCCCATTCACTCATAATTTGTTTCCTTTCATATATTATTGTTAATACTACTCTGGTCATCCACACAATAATTATTAATTTTGTTGCATGGATCTTTGCTTCTCAAGGTACTGATCTAGTACTTTTGTAAATTCTTTTACAGACATACCGGGTTTTCGTTTTAAAGTCTCTATAGCAATTTCCTGCACAATTTCAATTCCCATTTCTGTTGCTGCAAATACCATCTTTTGAGACAAAGCTATTCGGTTATCTCGTGCATTATCTATGATTTCATCATTGCCTGGATGGCTCATAATTCTCCTTAATTTAAAGTGGTAATAAGGTGGGTCCGGAATAGTAGTAGCAACACTAGTTACTACTACCATCCAGTCGAGGACCAACATGTTTGCCTCCCCCTAATAAGAGGGAGGACTAGTGATTTATAACTCTTCAGTTAGGATAGGTTCTATAAGGGAGGAGACCCTATGGCATATAGCCTATCCCGCAGTAGATGGATTAACGTGGCTCTAATACTGCTATACCACCACGTTATTATATCATTTATTTATAATACTGATGGAGTCGATTAATAACATTTTGTAGGTTATTATCGATATAGGTTTCATTCATAGGCCACATTCCCATGGGACTACGAATTCTCTCATTAACTGTTTCTTTAGTCAGTCTAGTTTGAAATACATATTTAAATCCATTAGCTTTGTCATCTGCACTAACTTTAAATAATGAAGATTTTGCGACCTTGTCTTCTAATTTAGTTAAAGTAAGTTTCTTCGTTGAAATTACACAAGTGAAAAAACTTTCAATACCTTGATTCATTAAAGATCCTTTAACTTTAACCATGGTTTCATTTACCATTTCAGCTTCATTAAGAACATCAGAAGTATGTGCTAGAAATACTACATTTTTAGTAGATTTAGCTACTATCTGAGACATCAATAATTTCATGTATTGTGCGTATTGTCCCCATGCTTGCATAGTATTCGTTGAATTCAATACTTTAGTACTTTCATACATATCCATTAGATACGTAAGACTATCAATAACTATAGTATGTACGTCTTTCATTTTTTCAGCTTCACTGAATGCTTGGTATACCTGATCTGGATCAGTAACAGTTAATTCTTTGAATTTACTTTTAAATGGTAACTTCTTACCATTTTCACAATTCAAATACATAACGCCTTCAGGTTTATCCATATCTAGTAAGCTAGCGCTTTTACCTGAACTAGATTTTCCTGAGACTAGTACTAGATGATTATTATTCATATTTTTTTCGCTCTCCTTTTAATTGTTCAATCTCTTCTTCTAGGTCCCAAACTTCTTTTTCAAGTTCTTTAATTTTTTCTTCAGATGTATCATCAAATATATTATCCCACATGTTTCCGCATACTTCCCATAATGAAGAGAAAGCATCTTTCACTTGTGTTTGATCTTTATCTGATAATCCTATTTTCATAATAGTTTCCTTTATTTAAAGCGTTGCCATATTTTATCATGCTGAGTGCTGTCTTACTGCACCGGACTCCATCGGACTGGGCCATGTTAGATAAATAGTTTAAGAGTCGCTTCTAGTGCTAATCTATCAGGATTGCTATTACTAGCTATTTCCTTAGTAATTATATTTATTCCATCACCTGAACTAACAGTTTTAAGAACATTAGTAGCTGTCATTTGTATATTCCATTCCAATTGTTTACTTGCTGATAATTTATCGTACTCAATTGAAGTAAGTCTATGCATATCTTTCTTTACTTTTCTTTGATATGAAGGCAAAGTTTTTTGGCTTTTTTCCATTTTATCTTCATCTGTCATACGTTGTAGACCAACATTACGAATTGCTTTAAATTCTATTCCTTTATTTTTAAATAAAATATCTCGGGCAGATTTAAGAAAACCATACTTAATGCCCCCTGGTGCACAATTTCCCATCGCTGTTTTAGATAAATCTGGATACTCTGCAAGTTCACCATCTCTTAAATGTTCTAAATCTTTCATCAAACCTGTAGTCTCTATTGCTCGACAAAAAGGTTCTCTTTTTTCATTTACTGTTGGATTGGTCATATTATTCCTTTCCTTATAAAATTTAATTGCGTTGTGTTATTTCATTTTACCGCACTATGCTACACTACACAGTACTCCACTGAATCATGCTACGTTACTTGATTTAACTACATTCTAAGGCACTATACTAAGCGCTACTAGGACGTTTTAGTTACTTCATTGAGATGCGGTACTGTACGCTACTCTACTCAAACCTATGATGCTTGACTAAGCTGCTTTAGCTACTTCACTTTCTTTCCAGTCAACTTTATCAACTGTAAATCGTCCGTACATTCCATTGTTACGAGGTCGCCATCTACCGATACCAATAAATTGACCGGCTTGCCCAAGATGTGTTTTAAATACTTCTTCTGTAATGGTGTGATCAAAAATTGTAAATGCTATAACTCCTGACCAACTAGGTATTTTTGGAAAAGTTTTGTAAACTCTATTACCATCCCCTCGTTTTCCACTAGAAGGAACAAATACAGTTTCACCGTTAACATCATCTGCCTTAATGTCTAATTCCATAGAATCCATAATTATAACACCGGCTTCAAAATGCTTGGTATACGTTGCTTTTCCTTTACCTGGAATTTGTTGAGACATATACTTTGCACATTCTGCTAGGCTATTTTTAAATTGCATTGCTGGAATTACAATTTTTCCAGGATTCTTTTCACTAAGATGCATTCGTTCTTTCCATGTTCTTTTTTCATAATCTGCTGGAGTTTCTCGAGGCTTCTTTTCTACTTGATACGGTCTTGATTGACTATAAACACTTGCACTTGATAGATGACACGTTGCTGTTACAAACATTTTGATACTCCTTTTTTAAAGTTAAAGTTATGTTACCTTGTGCTATTGAACTACATTTTACTATGTGATACTGAATTCCACATTACTATACTAAACTCGGTTCCACGCAACTGCGCCGAGGTAAAACAAACTGCGATGCATTACTTCATCTAATGTCACTGTACCGGGTTCCGCCCGATTATTAGAATTTGTTAGGGGGAAAAGATTGCGATGCGATGTGATACTGAGTTTTATTTAACTGAACTAAATTGCACTGCACTTAACTCAATTACGCTACACTGTACTCTACGCTACCGAGTTAAATTTGTTAGGGGTAAGTAAATCCTTGAGATATGAGATTTTATTACATTGCATCATGTTATAAGAAACATTACATAATGTTACTGGGCTAGGCCTAAGTATTTGTTAGGGGTAAATCATTACGATGTGATATGTTATTCAACTAAACTCCATTTCATTCCGTCTCACTTCACTAAACGTTACTAGACTCTAAGTCACCGCAGTAAAGTTTAATAAATTTGTTAGGGTAAATAAATCCTTGTGGTATTTTATTCTATTTTACGCAATTACACTTAATTCCACTGAGCTTGACTAGGTCTTACTAAGTTTATATAAGTTTATTAGGGGAAATTACGATGCGGTATTCTACTGTATGTTACTGAATTCCACTAAACTGGATCGAGTCTAGTTTGACTAAATCGAACTAAGCCATACTCAGGTATTACAAATATTTTTTAGAGGGGAGTAATCCTTGAGATATGGTATTACACTACATTCAACTTAATTACGCTGAATTTCATTTTACTGAACTAAGCTGTACTGTACTCGATTGAGTTGCACTAAACTGGACTCGACTGCACCTAACCAAGTTTATATAAATTTGTTAAGGAGTAAATAATTACGATACGAGATGTAAACAAACTCTACTAAATTACAAGATACTGAACTCTACGATATGATTTCCCGTGTGACTTTGCCATACCTTTTCTGCATATTTGTTGTTTGTCATTCGCTCAGTCATAGCCCAATCTGGTGGGCCCAGATCTAAATCTTCATTTTGTAAAATCTTCTGAATATCTCTAGCTATCTCCATAAACCAGCCCTTTTGTGCAATAT
>PVBE012884813.1_pt1 | contig 26124 bp, 26 predicted proteins | sample 1631181 | NCBI WGS metagenome assembly PVBE01 (sample SAMN08397723, study PRJNA350692) | Marine metagenome, whole genome shotgun sequencing project. | isolation source: water | place: Pacific Ocean | collected 2012-04 | reverse complement strand
TTAAATTTAAATATCAAGTTAACCTGAAGAATTTTAAAGAGTAAAGTTATGAATAAAGAAGAATCAAAGGAAGAAACTTCTAAAGCGGAAGAGCCTAAAGCGGAAGAGCCTAAAGCAGAAGAGCCTAAAGCAGAAGAGCCTAAAGCAGAAGAGCCTAAAGCGGAAGAGCCTAAAGCAGAAGAGCCTAAAGCACCAGCATTAAAAAATTCTTTGGTTGGTAAAATAGAAGAATTTAGACCTGGTGATACTGTTATAGTAAATATTAGAATCAAAGAGGGAGATAGAGAACGTATTCAGGCATTTCAAGGTAATGTAATAAAAGGTAGATTCAACAACCTTCGTTCCCCTTCTATAGAAAGCACTTTTACTGTTAGAAGAATATCTAGTGGAATAGGCGTAGAACGAATTTTCCCTTATTTTTCTTCAGTAATTGATTCCTTAAAAGTTACTAGGAGAGGTAAAGTCAGACAGGGGAAACTTTATTACCTACGCGGAAGAACTGGAAAGAGTGCAAGAATTAAAGAACGTAGATAATTTAATGAGTTTCATTCTAATTGAAAGGTATAATTTAAAATGTCAATTTTACAAATAAGAACATTTCCTGATCCTATTTTGAGATCTAAAGCAAAACCTGTCATGGAAATAAACGATGATATCAAAAATTTAACTTCTGATATGATTGAAACTTTACTTGAAGCTAAAGGATTAGGATTAGCAGCTAATCAAGTAGGAGTATTAAAAAGAATAATAGTATTAAATTTCCCAGAAAAACAGCCTATGGCATTAATTAACCCAGAAATAATGAAGAAGATAGGAAGACGAGAAGTAGAAGAAGGATGTTTAAGTTTTCCTCATCACAGTGGATTAGTAGAAAGATCTATAAAAATTAAAGCCCAAGCACTTGATGAACACGGAGGTAGGTTGTATTTTAATAGTGAAGAATTGTTCGCTCAAGTTTTGCAACACGAGATTGATCATTTAAATGGGATATTATTTATTGATCATTTGAAAAATCATGAGAAATTACATCCAAGGAAAGCAAAATATCCAGAAATCCATGAACATGACTTAAAAATTGAAGTAGAAGTAATCAAAGATCAAGCTTCTGATCAACAAGATAATACATATAATGAAAAATTATACTCTGAAATAAAAATCGAAAAAATGTTAGAAGCATTGGAAAAAGGTAATTTGTTAATTGATTTATCATCTTCAAAACCGAAATCTGAAAATGAGAAATTGGTAGGGAATTTATAATGTTGAGATATAGAGGTTTAATATTTATTCTAATTTTCTTTGTAATAGCGTTAATTGCAATATCTATTCCCCAGATCAACATAAATTTATGGGGTAATGAGTTTAAAAGAGGAGAAGAGGGAAGTTTCATAGGTTTATCTCTAGGACTTGATTTGAAAGGTGGAACACATTTAGTTTATGAAGCACAACCTAAAGAAGGAGATGTGATATCTGCTGATGATATGGAAGGTGTTAGAAAAATCCTTGAAAAAAGAGTTAATAGTTTTGGAATTAGCGAACCTTCAGTTCAATTATTAGGTTCAGCAGGTTCAACTCCTGATAGAATCCTTATTCAATTACCTGGTTTGGATAAGACCAACGTTAACTTATTTTTTGCTTCACAAGCTTCCTTAGAACAAGTTGAAAGTTTATTTAAATCTGAATCGCTAGGTTATGAAAATGCAAAGGTTTCCCAATCAGAAGATGGAACTTTTTCTGTGATGATTGATGAGTTAAATTCTTCTAGAAATTCTAATGATGTAGAGGACGATATGGCTGATCCAGCTATATTAGATATTTTAGATGTCTTGGATAAAGAGTTCCCGATTAAGTTGGTTTTGGCTTTTTCTCCAGGAGAGAATGAATCGGAAGACAATACTCAAGAAAATGATTTACCAGATATTTCTAAGGTTGAAGAGATAGCTAAATCTATGGGTATGCAAGATTTTGAAGTTGAAGATCTAAGGCAAGGTGTTTATCAAATAACTTTTAATAATTTTAAGCATAAGTTTGATTCTAAGAATTTCAGAGAATTTGATTCATCAGATTTACAACAAATTGTAAATCCTTTCTTTACTTTAGGCTCAATATATCAAGCTTCATTAACTGGAGGAGTTGTCAAGTTTAGTATTACAGGTGGTGTAGAAGAAGCTAAAAAGCTTATTGGAGAGACAGCTTTATTAGAATTTAAGGAAAGAGATTGTATGCCTGTAGATAATCCTTCTGTAACTGAATGGCCTCCTGATGGATTATCTAAGACTGATTGGGTAAACCAAAGATGCCTAAATCCAAAATATTATGAAGATAAAGCAGTGAATTTAAGTGGAAAAAATTTAATTGATGCTTTCCCCGATGTTCAACCTGGATTATCAAAACCTATAGTAAGTGTGGTTTTTGATGAACAAGGAGGAGATGACTTCTTTTCTATCACTAGTAGAATTGCAAATAATCAAGATGCCCTAGCTATTTTCTTGGATGGTGAAGAGTTAATAGCACCTACGGCAAGTTCAGGGATTTCTGGAGGAAGAGCTTATATTGATGGTCCTACTTTTACTTCTGAAAGAGTTAGAACTATTTCTATCCAACTTAAATCAGGAGCATTACCTGTAGGACTTAAGTTAATTCAGGAAAGAAACGTGAATGCCACATTAGGAGAAGATTCTCTAAATAAAAGCGTTATGGCAGGAAGTATTGGATTAATATTAGTGTTAATTTTTATGGTTTCTTATTATAAAGCTCCAGGACTAGTGGCCTCTGTTGCTCTAATATTATATGGAGTACTACTTCTTGCAATCTTTAAAATAGTTCCTGTTACTTTAACTCTATCAGGAGCAGCAGCTGTGATCCTATCAATAGGTGTAGCTGTAGATGCAAACATTTTAATATCTGAAAGAATTAAAGAAGAAATTAGATCAGGAAGACTACTACTTTCTTCAATAAGAGAAGGGTTTCAAAGGGCTTGGCCATCAATTAGAGATAGTAATATTTCTACAATTATTACATGTATGGTTTTGTATTGGTTTGGAGATAGATTTGGTACTAGTGTGATTCAAGGGTTTGCTTTAACTCTTGGAATAGGAGTAATTTTAAGTATGTTTAATGCTTATTTTGTAAGTAGAGTCTTAATGAGATTAATTGGAATGACACCTCTAGGAACACGGTTATCTTTATTTGTCCCTACAGGAAAGGTTAATGATAATACAGAGGGTAATTCTAATGATTAATATTGTAGATAAAAGATTATGGTTTTTAGGCTTATCTTTTGGATTACTTTTAATTGGAATAATAGTAATTGCTATACCACCTCACTTGAATTTGGGTATAGATTTCACATCAGGTTCTACTGTTACAGTAGAATTCAATAATGATCCTGGATCACAAAAAATTGAAAATTCTTTAGCAAGTATAGGTGTAAATAATTTTTCAGTACAATCTATGGGAGAAGGTAGTTATTTTATTCGTCTTCAAGAATTGAGTGATTCTGATGATAATTCAAAATCTAATCAGGAATCAGGAATTTCACGAGAAGATTTGGAAAAAAGTTTTTCTGGGATTAATGAAAATTTCAAAATCCTTAGTGTTGAAACTGTAGGCAAAAAAATTGCAGATGGTACAATTCAAAACTCTATTATAGCAGTAGCGGTAGCATCATTATTTGTAATGGCATATATAATGTATGCATTTAGAAGCGTAGGGAATTCTTTTAGATATGCTCTAGGAGCTATTATCGCTTTATTGCATGATGTTTTTATAATATTAGGTTTATTTGCTATTTTAGGAGTTTTGTTTGGAATCCAAGTAAATGCAATTTTCATAGTAGGAATTCTTACTGTGATTGGTTACAGTGTGAATGATACCATTGTTGTATTTGATCGTATTCGTGAAAATCAATTACGTTTACCTAATAGAGTATTTTCAGAGACAGTTAATTTGGCAATTAACGAATCTATAGCTAGGTCTCTGAATACAAGTGCAACTACTTGTTTAGTTATAATAGCTATGTTGCTTTTTGGGGGAACTTCACTTAGGGATTTCTTATTAGTTTTATTATTAGGTGTAATAATTGGAACTTATAGTTCTATATTTATAGCTGCTCAATTTCTTGTATTCTGGGAAGAAGGTTTTAGAAGAAAATAAATCATTTTTTATTTATTTTCACAGAATCTCCATTAATTTGAATTATTGAATTTCCGACTACTATTTGTTCTGTGCCTAAACGAATGAGTGTCTGCCAAATTTCTATCAGTCTAGTATTAGAATCATCTTTTTTTGTTTTTAAAATAGATTTAGATGATATTCCCCAAAGAGTACTTTGTTGAGGGTCAGTTTTTAAAATTCCTATTAATTCATCGAAGAAAAAATTAAATGAATATTCAGATAATTCTGTTAAGTTTATTTCGGTGTTGTCTTTAGAGAAGAATATCTCAAAAATAACTTTTTCGGATGGGTGATTTTCTTTTTTTATATATAATTTTAATGTAGGTTTATGAGAGTGTTCAAAATAATTTTTACCAAAATCTGATTTAATAGCATCTTCTCTTATTTTTGCTTGTAATAATCTAAAAAAATTAGATAGATTTGATAAGGAAAAGTGAGATTTTTTTATTATAAGAATTAATATACCTGTTTTATTCATAATAATTCTACGCATGTAAGGGATTACAAATTTCTTGGAAAAACTTGAGTGTTATTTCATTGCTAATAAGTATTCCTTTATCAGTTAATTTGGTTTTTTCAGTGTTATCTTCTATTAATTCTAAGGTTGTAAGTTCAGATAGTAAGTTGTTAAATTTATTCGAGAAATCTATATTGAAATCCTTATTTATATCTTTATGAATTATTCCTTTTATTAATTTTAGACTTAACATAATTCTATCAAAGAGAATATCATTGTTACTTAAAATCTCTTGGTCATTAATCATCCCTATATTAGACATTCCTAATAGAGGATTATTATTTGGATGATTATGAATTATTCTCATATTTTCAATGTATTTTTTGGGGGATTTTATATTAGAAAACCTTTGATTGTTAAAATACGAATGTGCTCCAGCACCAACTCCTACATACTCATTACCTGACCAATATCTCAGATTATGGTTACTTTCCATTTTAGGCTTAGACCAATTAGAAATTTCATAGTGATTAAATCCTATTTTTGGTAAGAAGTCTTTTTGAAAAAAATACATTTCTTCTACTTTTTTATCTCTTAAGCCCGTAATTTTTCCTTGTTTCTTCCAAGAATAAAATGGAGTTCCTTTTTCAAAAGTCAGATTATAAGTAGATAAATGATTTATCTCAAAATCTTTTATCTTTTTTAATGAGTTTTGCCACTGAGAAATTGATTGAGATGGAATCCCATACATTAAATCTACGTTAAAATTTTTAAAACCTGCTTTTAAAGTATTTTCTATAGATTTTAATGCTGTTTCTTTATTGTGATTTCTACCTAATTTTACCAATAATGAATTACTAAAGCTTTGTATTCCAATACTTAAACGATTCACACCTATTTTTAACAAGGAAGATAATTTGTTTATATTTAGATCTACTGGATTAGCTTCTAAGGTAACTTCAGCATTTGAATTTAGATGAAATTTAGATTTTAAGGATTCAATAATATCTTTTATATACGAATCATTAATATAAGATGGTGTTCCACCACCAAAATAAACACTTTCTATTTTATAAGGTTCTAATATTTGCCTCCAATTATTAATTTCTATATTTATAGATTTCATATAATTTGGAATAAAATTTTCTATATTCTCATAAGTGTTAAAGTCACAATAGGGACATTTTATTTGGCAAAATGGTATATGAATATAAAGAGATATTTGTTTTTTCTCTTTGTATTCTAAGGAGTCCATAGACCACCTTCTTTGTCTGAAGAACCATTCTGAGTAGTATTTTCTTCATTGTCCTGATGAGACTCAGCACCCTTTAATGATTTTTCTTTTTCAGTAAGCCATCTGATAATTTTGTCATGTTCAGGAGGCATAATATTGAAAATTTCTATTTCTGGAGGGATTTTAAAATTTTGTACTGATCCAATTAATAACCCTGCTTCAGTTTCTCCTATTGTATTCAACTGATCGGTAACAAAAGAATTTCTATTTTCAACTACTTCAGTATATTCTTTAAGTATAAGATCTTTAACATGTTCACTAGCAAACCCTAATTGAATTATTCTTGTCCAATCCATTAATTGTTTATAATTATCCTCGGATTCTATCCCTAGAAGAGTTGAGCCTGTACGAATTCTTGAATTAATTAAATCTAATGAAAATTTATTTAAACTACCTATTTGATTTAATCCCTCTTTTCCTTCTGACCATACTCCTTCATGAAAAATTATTGATACAATTCCAGCTTGTGATTCTAATTTCTGTATTTGAACGTCACATGCTTGCCAATATCCTTTTAAAAGAGAAGTGTATTCTTCTATATCAGGAAAGTAATTTATGATTAATGGAACTAAATATATTTTTCTACTTCTTTGAGCATGATCTGCATTGGGCTTTGTTATTTTTCCTAACTCTTCAGCTGTCATATATCCTCCTTTAGAGTGTGTTTATATTATTTAAACTGAAAATAAAAAATTTATCACATCACCATTTTTAACAATGTAATTTTTTCCTTCAGTTCTTAAGATTCCTTTTTTCTTTGCTTCTACAAATCCGCCAGATTCTAATAATTCAGAATAATGTATCACTTCAGCTCTTATGAAACCTCTTGAGATATCTGAATGTATTTTTTGAGCAGATTCAACAGCAGTAGATCCCGACTTTATTTGCCATGCTTTGGTATCCTTTTTACCTGTTGTTAAGAAATGAATTATTTTATTTTCTTTGAGTACTAGCTCAACCATTGATGGGATAGAAAAATCATTAATTTTTAAGTCTTGACGTATTTCTTGAGCATCTTGTTTATTAAGAAGTAATAATTCTTCTTCTAATTTCCCATAAATATACGCTGAAGAAGTGTTACTTTTAGTAATTTCAGATAATTTTATATCATTATAATTTTCATCTATGTTTAATACTATAGTGATTGGAATTGAGCTTAAGAAAAAACTTTCTTCTAATATTTTTGAATATTCATTGTTTTGTTTAGTTTTTTCAAAAGAAGATTCTTCTTCCATCTCTTTCTTTATAGATTCTAATAATTTCAATTGTACTTTTACGTGTTCTAGATTTTTTTTGTTTAATAATTTTTTTTCTGAGTTAATTTTTTCAATTCTTTTTTCGATCATATTTATATCTTTCAATCTTTGTTCCAATAAAAATTGTTCTAAATCTCTTTCTGGATCTATTTCTCCAAACGGATGGGGAACAGAAGGATCAGAAAATGACCTAATCATAAGTAGGATTGCATCAAATTCTTGAAGAGAATTTATGATTTCATCTGTAAAAAATTCGCTAGAATTATTAAATGGTTGAGTATTATCAAAATCCATAATTTCAATTTCAGCAAATGAAGTTTTAATACTTGATGAGAGATTGCTCAATTCTTCTACTCGGCTATCAGGAATTTTCATTATTCCTAGAGAATTGCTTTTTGAAGATTTTTGATTTGTATTATTAGTTAAACAATTGAAAATAGTAGTTTTTCCGCTCATTGGTAACCCTAAAATTGCTATTTTCATATGTGTGTAGTTTTGAAATATTAAATTTGAGTATTCTAATTGAATTATATATGTTTATGATGTAAATGTTACTTAAAATAATACTTCAATATCAAATTGAAATTTAGGGAAATATGATTTTTGTATATTTTGGGAATAATGAGTTTTCTATAAATAGGTCAATCGAAAATATTATTGATGAATCAAACAAAGAAGTCTTGAAAATAGCACTAGATAAAATAGATTTAGTTGATTTTCAGAATATTGTTTTTAATGTTCCTTTAATTAATGATGGGAGAATAATTTTTACTAAAAATTTAATAAAGAAAATTTTTAATACTGAAAATTATTTAGATTGGATTGATGTTATAAGTAAATCAATCGAAGTACCAGGAAACACAAAATTATTGTTTAGTGAACATTTTGAAGATATTCAAGAAATTAGTAAGTTTAAAAAGTCGAAATTTTTTCAGGACTTTAAGGATATAGCTCAACTTGAGGAAATCTTGTTGCCTAAAGGAAAAGGTAGTAGGGCAGAGATGCTTAAATGGATTAACTTACGTTCACAAGAATTAGGTATTCAACTAAATTCAAAACAATCTTCACAGATAGAAAATATGCTTGAGAGAGATTTTTTTAGTTTGGATCAAGAACTTACTAAATTAGCTCTTTATACTAAAGGTAGAAAAGTAATTGATCAGGATATTGTAAATATTGTGTCTGGTTCAAAAAATGAAATAATTTTTAATGTATTAGATCTTATTATTGATGGAAACTATTTAAAATCAATTCCTATGATCAGGAAGTTATATGATCAAGGTGTTAATTCTGGAGAATTAGTATTTCTTTTGATTTCTTCAATTCATAGAATTTTACATATAAGGTCTTTAATTGATGAAGGAGTAAAAAAACCTGATGAAATATCTTCAACTGTAGGATTGACCAATAATTATTATTTTAGAAAATTGATGGGACAAGCTTCTCTTAAAACAGTGGATAATTTATTTATGTTATTAGAAGAGTTATTAGAAATAGATAAAAAAATAAAAACAGAAAATATTGATGAAAAACAAGAAATTGAACTATTGTTAGTGAAACTTTCTTCAATCTCAGTAAAATATTAATTCGAATGATGTATTCAAAATATTTAAGTAAAATTTTATTAATATTAATATTATTTGTTTCTTGTTCAGAAAATGAAAATTTACCCACTATCGAGAATACTTCTACTATTATTCCTAGAGAAAAAGAAGAATTAAATTCACCTGTAGAGCCTATTAATGAGGATTCTGAGACAGAAAGTGTCATGTATTATGTTCGAGCGCATAATTATCTTGAACAGAAGAATTATCAAAATTCGGAAAATTTTTTTGAAACAGTTATTAGATTAGAACCAAACTTCTCAAGAGCTTGGCTCGGAAGATCAACAGCTAGGTTTTATCAAGAAAAATATGATGATGCACTTTCAGATTTGAATCATGCTATAGAATTGAAAAATGATCTTGCTGATGCTTATTTATTGAAATCAATTATATTTTTAGAATTAGGACAACATGCTAATGCAGAAGATCAAATTGTTTATTTTGAAGGATTGGTTTCTCCTGAATGGCCTATTTTGATAAAAGCTAGAATCAAGGGAGAGAGAGGAAACATAGATGATGCTGAAGAACTGTTTTTAAAAAGTATTTCTATATCTTCTAATCCTATGATGGCTTATTGGTGGAGAGCTATATTCAGATCAAATCTGAATCAGTTGGAAAATTCTTTAGATGATTTTAAAGAAGCTATATTTTTAGATCCCAATAATCCTAAATTATATTTAGATAGAGCAAAAGTTTTAATCAATAATAATCAAGATTTAGAGGAAATTATTATTGATTTGGAAGAAGCTGAAATCTTAGCTAAGGAACCAAGATTACCTGCTGTTTATAAAGAAGCAAAAAAACTTTTAAAACAAGTTAAAGAATAATAGGTAAAGTTTGAGATTATTTTTGATAAGAGTATTGATTTTAATATCATTAATTTTAGGATGTTCCAGTGATTCTCTTGAAGTGACTGGGCTGATAATAAGTGTGGAATCAAAAGAGGTAAATAAATTAGAAAAATTAACTTTAAAGGATGTGGATGGAAAAATTTGGATTTTTAATGGTGATAACAAATCTTTCCCACATTTTACTTCTCACCATTTAAAAGAACATCAAGTATCTGGTCATTCTGTAAATATTAAGTATGAACAAAAAGGTAAAGAATTATTATTAATCTCTATAGAAGATTCGGATGAAAAGGATCATTGAGAGAATTATTTTAAGTTTTGTATCATTTTTTTTAATTCTTCGTAACCTATAAAACTTTCATGTTTTGAGACTATTTTACCTGAACTATTCACCAGAAAAGTCCAAGGTTCTGAAGGTAGATTCCATTCTGTCACAGCTTCTGATATTTTCCCTAAATTAGGATTTCCTGAATCTAAAATTTCTTTTGGGTTATCATAAATTTCTACATGTATAAACACTATGTTTTCTTTGAATTCTTCGGATAATTTTTTAATGTTTTCAATAATTGGAGAGCATGTTCCTGATTTACAAAGAGAAGGTGTGGAAAAATTGATTACTATAGGCTTTTCTCCAATAACTTCATGAAAATCAAATTTATACAAATCTGGTTTAGGGTTTATATCTGAAGTAATTAAAGATAAAGATGATTTGTCAGAGATAATTTTAGTATGTATTTTAGGAGGTATGTTGCCTACTTCAGGGGTTTGTGATTTTTCTTTTACTTCAATAATTGCTTCTCCTCTAAAGTTTTCAGAGTCTTCATATAATACATTGATTTTCCAATAGCTTGAAGTTTTAAAATCTATATTAGTACTATATACACCACCTGAAATAGGCCAAGGTTCCCATTCTATAGAGATGGATTTTTTTAATTGAGGAGAATCTAAAGGAGAAATGAATACTTTCAATTTATTTTCTTCATTTAAAATAGGATTTCCCTCGAGATTTAATAGGGCAAACTTGATTTGGTTTAATCCTAGAGAAATATCAGAAGAAATAATTATTACAGAAAGAGAATTCTGAGTTTTCAAAGATATATCATCTGGATTAGTATTAATTCCACAAGATACGAGAACTAGTAAGAGTATTGTTTGAGTAATTAATATCTTTAAATACTTTAAGATTATTTTATTCATATTAATAATATTTTTAGATTTTTCTAAGAAAATCTAAGAATTTCTCTAGGGTTATTTATAAGTATATTTTCTAGATCTTTTGTTTTGATTCCAAATTTTTTCATTCTTGGGATAATTCTTTTCAAAATATGATCCCAACCATGCCCTCCAAATCTCTTTAATCTATGTTTAGAACATATATCATGACCAATTAATATTTTATTAGAAAAACCTAAATCAATTAAATCTGAAATTATCTCAATTCTTTGATGATCACTAGGCATGTATGTGGAATTTGCTAATGGATAGTATGATGATTCATGACCAAAAAGATCAAAATTCATATATATCCCTGTATTAGCTAAATCGAGTAATTTTGATCTTGAATATATAGTTCTTTCTATATGACCCATAATAGTTCGAGATGTGTTACCACCCCACCGTACAATAGAATTAACAATTTCTATAGGAGCATTTTCATCTCTCCCAGGATGAATTAATAAAGGTGCTCCAGTTTCTATTTGAGCTAATACTCCAGCATGCACACTTTTTCTTTCATCTGAACTCCATGGAAAATCACAACCTATTTCACCTATAATTCCACTGTGAATTCCTGTTCCATCTACTCCTTGAAGAATATCTTTTGTGATTTTTTCTGCAATTTGATTAACGTTATCTGTTTTAAAATAATCTGGATGAGTTTTTTCTATGTAGTGGCCTGAACCCATAATTACATTTACACCTGTTCTCTGACTAATAATTTTGAGAGCAGAAGGATTTCTAGATAAACCAATGGATGTTACATCAACTATTGTATTTCCTTGAGCTTTGTAAAAATGATTTAGTTCATTTATAGAAATTTCAATATCATCAATAAGTAAATTATCCTTGTTAGAAACCCAGAATTTTTTTATCCAACCTAGATTAGAAAGACTTAGTTTTTCATCTTTAAGATGTAATTCTTTTGGGTTATGAGGATTCTGAAAAACAACATTAAAATCTATTAACAAATGTTCATGGCAAATTACTTTTCCCAATTCATTTATGTTTTTGGGACCTAAAACTGTTAAAGTTTTTCCAGTTAGTTCTTCTTTTTTGTATGATTTTGTCAAGATTCAACCGTTTTAATTATTGTATCTTTACAGTCCATAAATTTTTCAGTAAAAATTGTGCCAATTCCAATTCCTTTTGGAGGATACACAAACCCTGATTCTATTTTAGGCATTGTTTCTATAATATCTCGATACCAAGTGTTATTAAATGCTCTAACTGTTTCTTGAATCATGGCATTTGGAGCATTTAGGCTCATATGAATAGAACTCAAGAACGTTATGGGGCCTACACAGTCATGTGGAGCTATAGGTAGTTGATATGCTTCAGCCATTGTAGATATTTTTTTAGCTTCAGATATTCCACCTACCCAAGATATATCAAACATACATATATCTACTGCTCTTTTCTCAAAAAGCTCTCGGAAATTCCATCTAAGTGCAAGTGTTTCACTGGCTGTAACAGGTATTCTTGTTGATCTTTTATATTCGGCTAATGCATCCAAGTTATCCATAGGTATAGGGTCTTCATTCCAGAGTGGTTCTATTGGCTCAAGAGCTTTAGCAATTCTTTTTGCTGATGGTAAATTCCACATTGAATGTAACTCCACCATAATATCCATTTTTCTTCCAACAGCATCGCGAATTTTTTGGAAAGGTTCTAAACCTTTATCAATATCTTCAGAGGAGATAAATTGTCCATTTGTTTTTCCAGCAAATTGGTCAAAAGGCCAAATTTTCATAGCTGTAACACCTTCTCCTAAAAGACTCTCTGCTAATTTTCCTGCATCAGTCATAAATGCTTGCTGATCTTCATATTGAGATTCTGGTTTATAATCTACATTCCCGGGAATATTTCTATATGCTTGAGGCCTATTAACCCCATATGAGTAACCAGCGCAGGTATTATAAATTTTTATTTTTTCTCTGAATAATCCTCCCAGCATTTGATATAAAGGCTGGTTTGTTAATTTCCCTGCTAAGTCCCATAAAGCTATATCTATAGCTGACAGAGCCCTAACTTCTGCACCATTGGGCCTCACAGTAATTCCAAGTTTACAGATATCAACCCATAGTTTTTCGATGTTAAGGGGATTTTCTCCCATAATTGTTGGCGCAATATCTGTTAGAATATGTGTTTCTACTGTCTCTGGTCCCCAAGAAGTTTCTCCAATCCCATATTCTCCAGATTCATCATAGATTTTCACCCATATTATTTTTGCATATTTAGAATTTGTTAAAGTTTCTATTTTTGTAATTTTAGCCATAATTTATATAAAAATTGGTTTGTGTTTAGAAGTGTCTAAAATATAAAGTATAGTCAATAAGAATATAAAGGGAAGATCTTTTGAATACATTTAATTCGATAGTTATAGGTTTTATTCAAGGTATTACTGAATTCCTTCCAATTAGTAGTAGCGGACATATGGTTGTTCTTTCAGATGTTTTTAATCTTACAACTCCTTCTTTAAGTATAGATCTAGTTGCTCATCTAGGTTCATTGTTTGCAGTGTTATGTTTTTTTGGTATTAAAAGTTTTAAAGAGATTCAAGTTTCAGGCTTCGAGTATGAAAAATTTAAAAGCATTCTCTTCAGACTCTTTATTGCTTCTATTCCTATAGGATTTATAGGATATTTATTCAAAGATAGTTTAGATACTACAGCTAGAACTTTAGTTATTGTAGGTAGTAGTTTTATTTTTTCAGGGTTATTTTTAATTTTTTCAAGTTATATAAATAATATTATAAAAGATAAAGATAAATTGTTTGGCATAAGAAAAGTAATATTTATTGGTTTATTTCAGGCTTTTGCAATATTTCCAGGAGTTTCTAGATCTGGGATGACAATTTCTTCGGGTATGTTGATAGGGATTAATAAGAAAAAAGCAGTAGAATTTTCTTTCTTACTTAGTATTCCTGTAATTTTGGGAGCAAATATTTTTCAGATGATTGAAATGTTTAGTTCTTCATTTAAATCATTAGATTGGATGAATCTATTTTTAGTATTTTTAGTTTCTCTGATCATCTCTCTTATAACTATAAATTTTACTTTGAAACTGGCTGAAAAAATTAAATTCTGGCTATTTGGAGTTTATGGAATAATATTTGGTGTGTTTACACTAATTTTGCAACTTTTATAAATCAGCTACAGATCCATCATTTTTTAGAGGAGTATCTAGTATTTTTTCTATTCGAGGATATTTTTTCAGAGTTTTCATGTTGAGTTCTATTCCTAATCCAGTTCCTGTTGGGATTTCAAGATAACCGTTATTTAATTTTAGAGGTTTTTCTAGCAATTCACTTTTTGGAGGTATTTTTTCAGTGGGAGTATATTCTTGGAGAGCAAAATTAGGTATACAAGCATCTAATTGTAAGCAAGCAGCAGTGCTGATTGGACTTAAAGGATTATGAGGTATCACTTTTATGTGATGAGATTCTGCCATTGCAGATATTTTTTTGCAACCAGATAGTCCTCCTGCTAGACAAAGATCAGGTCTCACATAAGAACATGCTTTATGTTGTAATAATTGTTGAAATTCAAAAATTGTAGTGAACCTTTCTCCGGTAGCTATAGGTAGGTTAGTTTTTTCCTGAATATCTCTCATTATTTCCGGACTGTCAGGTAGCATAGGATCTTCATAAAAAAAAGGATTAAATTTATCTAATCTTTTCCCTAACATTATTGATTCCGAAGGAACCATTTGTCTGTGTATTTCTATACATAAATCAATTTTATTTCCTATAGCTTCTCTAACTGCCGAAACTCTATTCTCTGCATCATCTATCCATTCAGACACACTGTCATAAGTAAAAAAATCTGATGAGTAGGGAGAAAACCTGATAGCTGTGAATCCTTCTTTAACTTTTTCTACTGAATCAGATATTAAATCGTCAATTGTTTCTCCTTCTACATGAATGTAGCATCTTACTTTATTTCTTGTTTTTCCTCCCATTAAGTCATAAATGGGAACTTCAAGTCTTTTTCCTTTGATGTCCCATAATGCAATGTCAATTGCTGATAAAGCTCCATTGATAATAGAACCCATGAAATGAGAGTTTCTGTATAAATATTGATAATGATGTTCTATTGCTGAGGGGTCTTTACCAATTAAGTAGGGAGTAATTGTCTTTATCATGGCTTCAGTAGGGAATTGCCATCCATGCACTCCACCTTCTCCAATCCCTATAGTGCCATCTTCACATATCACTCTTACAATTAACCACTTGTCCCACAAGTAAGTTTCAATATCTTCTATAATAGTTGATTTAGGCATTTTATAGATTTATAAGTAGTGCGTTAGGGTCTTCTATAAGGAGTTTGATGTTTCCAAGGAATTGTACTGCTGAAGAACCATCAATTACTCTATGATCATAAGTGACTGCAAGATACATCATTGGTGCAATAATAATATTGCCGTTTTTAGCTATAGGCCTTTCAATAATTCTATGCATTCCTAGGATTCCAACTTGTGGAGGATTTAGAATAGGCGTAGACATCATTGAACCAAAAACTCCCCCATTAGTAATAGTGAATGTTCCACCTTGCAATTCTTCTAAGGAGATAAGTTTTTTCCTAGCTCGAGTTGCCAATTCTCCTATAGCTATTTCTATTTCTGAAAAAGTTTTGTCTTTTGCATTTCTAAGTACCGGAACTACTAGTCCTTCATCTGTAGAAACTGCTATACCTATGTCATAATATTTCTTGATTACTAATTCATCATTTTGAAGTTCTGAATTTATTTCAGGGAATTTAATTAAGCTGTTTATGACTGCTTTAACAAAAAAACTCATGAAACCAAGCTTCACATTGTATGTTTCAGAAAATTTTGGTTGAAAATCCTTTCGAATTTCAATAATTTTTGAAAGATCCACTTCATTATAAGTTGTAGTCATAACAGTTTCTTTTTGGACTTCTGCTAATCTTTTAGCAATAGTTAAACGCCTTCTAGATAGTTTTTTCCTTATTTCTGACTTATTTGAGAAATCGGTTTCTAGATTTTTTTCTAATGAATCTTCAGGGTTTGGCAAGGAACCTTTTTGATCTTGGATATAATTCTCAACGTTTTCTTTAGTAATTTTCCCTTCTTTACCTGATCCATTGATATCTGAAATATCTATGTTGTTTTTTTCTGCAATTGTTTTGGCAATTGGAGTAATATTAAGTTCTTCATTAATGATAACTACTTTTTCCTCTTGTTTTGGCTGAGGATCTTTAAGGGGTTTTGTAGCTACTGATTCTTCTGTTGATATAGTAGCTAGGATTTGACCTTCAGTAACTGTATCTCCTGTCTGTCTGTTCAAAGATGTGACTTTTCCATCTACAGGGGAGTGGACATCCAAATTAACTTTATCTGTTTCTAGTTCAAGTAAAGGATCTCCTTCTCTAACAATATCTCCTACTTGTTTATGCCATACTCCTACTGTTGCCTCTACAGTAGATTCTGACATTTCTGGAACTTTTATCTCTTCAGTCATTTTACTCTTTTATAATTTCATCAAAAATTTGTTGTTGTTGGAGCTTGTGAACTAAGCTTGACCCACTAGCAGGACTAGGTGTGAAATTCCTTCCTACATATTTTAAATTATTAAATATAGGTGAAATGATATCATTTATATATGGCCATGCACCCCTGTTCTTAGGTTCTTCTTGTAACCAAATTACTTTTTCTAAGTTTTTATACTTAGAAAAAGTATCTTTAAATATCTTTTCAGGAAATGGATAAAGTTGTTCTAATCTGATTAAAACACTGTTTTTTAGTAATTTTTCTGAATCTTTATTTAAAAATTCAATTGATATTTTTCCTGAACAAATAATTAATTTTCGAATTTTGGAAATATTAGCTTTTCTTGTTTCTATTACTGGAGCAAAGTTTCCTTCTAGAATTTCTTTTAAAGTGCTACATGCTAATGGGTGTCGTAAGAGACTCTTTGGAGTCATAATTATTAATGGCTTTTTTTGACTAGACGGAGTAAAACCTTGTTGTCTTAGCAAGTGAAAATATTGAGATGTGTTAGTACAATTAGCAATAGTTATATTATTTTGACTTGCTAAGGATAGGAATCTCTCTAAATGTCCACTTGAATGATTTGGCCCCATTCCTTCATATCCATGTGGAAGAAGTAATGTAAGTCCTGTGTTTTGACCCCATTTAGCTTGAGAAGAACAAATTAATTCATCAATAATAGACTGTGCATTATTTGCAAAATCTCCGAATTGCGCTTCCCATAAAACAAATGAATCTAAGAACATTGAACTGTATCCAAATTCAAAACCTAGAGCTGCTTCTTCTGATAATGGGCTATTGATAAGATAAGGAATATTGTTTTGATTAATATTAGAAAAGAGATTGAATTTTGATTCATCTTTGGAATCAATTAATATTCCATGTCTTTGATTAAAAGTTCCCCTGGCAGAATCTTGACCAGTTAATCTTATTGGGATATTACTCTTTGATAATAAAGCTAATGATAATATTTCGGCATGTCCCCATTCTATTTTTGAATTAAGATCACTATCTCTTCGCTTTTTTATTAAAGTCTTCAATTTGGGATGAAGAGTAAAATCTAAAGGTACATTCCATAGTGATTTATTAGTATTTATTAATTCGTTTTTGATTAATTTTGTTGTTGAAAACTTTGATTGTTTCTTTATATTTGGAAAATTGTTGGGCCATGCAACTGCTTGGTGATCTAAAGGGTTAGAAATAGAATTAGATTTTTTCAAATTATTCAGATTTTCTTCTTCAAATCTACCTATTTTTTCAGAGGTAATCAAATTTCTAGAAAGTATTTCCTGAACCCAAATAGATCTCACAGTGGGGTGAGATTTGATTCTTTGATACATTAAAGGTTGTGTAAAAGAAGGTTCGTCCATTTCATTGTGTCCAAATCTTCTGTATCCCATTAGATTAATTAAAATATCCTTTGAAAAAGAGTTTCTGTATTGAACTGCTAGTTTTGCAATTTTGATACATGATTCAATATCATCACCATTTACATGTAGTATAGGAATATCAAAACCCCTTGCTAAGTCACTAGAGAATTTTGTTGAAAAAGCATTTTTAGGATTAGTAGTAAATCCTATTTGATTATTATTAATTATGTGGATATTGCCTTTAGTGTTATATCCCTCAACTCCGGATAAATTGAAAGTTTCAGCTACAATCCCTTGTCCGGCAAATGCAGCATCTCCGTGTATTATAATTGAAAGAGATTTTCCAATTGGAATATTTTCTTTATCTTTTAAGCCTAGTGTAGCTCCACTAATAACTGGAGTGATCATTTCTAAATGACTTGGATTTGGAAGCATAAATAAATCAAGGTTTTTACCAATAGAATTTTTGATAGAAGTTTTTGCTCCCAAGTGATACTTAACGTCAAGAAGAAATTCATCAGAATTTATGTTGTTAAGTTTTTGTTTTAGATTTTCTTCTTTAAATTCATCAAATATTAACTCATAAGGTTTCTTAAATATATGTGATAAAATGTTTAATCGACCTCTATGAGGCATTCCCATTAATATTCTTTCAATATTTGTATTAGAAGATTCATTAATTATAGTACTTATGACAGGAATCAATGCTTCAGAACCTTCAAGGCTATACCATCTTGAGCCAGGAAAAGATCTATGTATGAATTTTTCAAAATCTTCGGCTTTAATCAATTCAAGTGTAGAATCGATTAATTCTTTCTGGCTCGGATTAAATGATTCCGATTGATTTTCTACTTTATCTTCTAGCCAAGTCTTTTCTTTCTCTGATCTTAAATGTTCCCATTCATATCCAATGTTTTGCAGATAGATCTCTTCTAATTTCGAAATTGAATAATCATTATGATCTAAATTTTTAGATAATGTTTGTCCAATGTTTATATTATTTATGTTTAGAGGATCTGTATTTGCATAAATATAACCATATTTTCTGATATATTTTGCGTCATCAGTAGACTTAGTTACTTCCTGTTTTGATGAGAAACTTTGTCCTGTAATTGATGTTAGATATTCAGATAAGATTTTTACGTCACTTTCAGGAATAGATGTGGGATCATTGAAATAGTTTTCAAGAATTTCAGCAATGATTCCAGCATTAATTTTCGAAAAATTATTTCTGTGGTTTGCTTTCAACATTTATTCTGTTTAAGACTTCCTAAGATATTTGTTCAAATAATAATTGATTATCAAAAGGATTTTATCAAAATGTTACAGAAATGTAACATGATTTTTTTCTATATATATTTCTTAGTTTAATGTGTTTTTATTAACATATTTTTATACTAGTTAATTATAGATTACTTATTAGTATCTAGGAAATCTTAAACTTAAATCTTGGGATAGTTTACTTAAAGTTTTCTTTGTATACTTCCCATAGTTGTGCTGGCTTCATTTTAGGAATTTTTGATATCAATTCTTTGTTTATGAAAGACATAGGTAAACTTCCAGTGGCAATCCTGGCTGCTTCTTCTCCCAATTGTGTTTGAGCTCTTTCCCATGCTATTTCAGAATAACTAGCATAATGATTTGTTGTGGCAACATTATCCATAGAAAGGAGAGGGTTTTCTGGATCAACGGGCTCTTGTTCAAATACATCTAAGCCTGCACCAGCAATCTCTTCTGTTTTTAAAGCTTCTATCAAAGCGAGTTCATCTACTACAGGTCCTCTACTGCAATTAATGAAATAAGCGGTTTTTTTCATTAATTTAAAATGTTTTTTCCCAATAAATTGGTGAGTTTCATCAGTCAAGTTAGTATGCAATGAAACATAGTCTGATTTTTCACATACTTCATCTATGCTTGTAGCAATTTCTATATCATATTCTTTAAAATCCCAAGATGAAAGGTAGGGATCATATCCTAAAACATTCATTCCAAATGCCTTCGCTTTTCTTGCAACAGCTCTTCCAATATCACCGACCCCAATTAATCCAAGAGTTTGTCCAGATATATGTCCCATTGGTGCTAGATAGTCTCTGGTCCAAATACCGCTTTTTACTAATTTGTCATGTAATACGAATTTTTTTGCACAAACCAATAAAAGCATCATTGTTTGATTTGATACTTCTTCAGTTCCGAAAGAAGCTCCATTAACGAATATAATTTTGTTTTCAGTTGCTGCATTTGTGTCAACTCCATCAAATCCGTGACCAAAACATACTACTCCTTTACATGAACTATCTTTGAGGTTAGAAAAAAAATCAGAATTTAATGGAATCTGTGATTGTTCTACCATAATTACGTCATAATTTTTTAGTTCATTAAATGCTTTTTCTTTTTCTGAATCATCAACTCTTACTATGCTTCCACCTGCAACTTTTATAGCTCTAGTATGTGGTTCTAAATTAATTTTAGAAGATCCTATAAAAGCAACTTTGAATTTAGACATTTTTCCTCCATTTGGGTACACCTTAAGAGATTCGAACTCGTTATCTCATCCTTGTAAAGGCAATCTTTATATTGGTTTGCGATGACAAAATTATACACCCTGTGGAGTATTTTGCACTTTGATATCTTCTGCCAAATTCGAATTACTGATCTCATCTAGAGAGGATAGGTATTGGGATTTTGTAATTTTGAACTTATTTTGGTACCCCGTACGAGATTCGAACTCGTGATCTCTGCCTTGAGAGGGCAGTGTGATGGGCCGCTACACTAACGGGGCAAATTTTTAATTTTAATTTGGCTGGCGATCCAGGGATCGAACCTGGGCTCCCAGATTCAGAGTCTGGTGTCCTACCGCTAGACGAATCGCCATCAATAGCGAAATTCTAGCAGAAGGAGTTTAACTATAATAGATTTGAAAAGAATTTTTAACTAGAAGAATTTACAATAGCCATTTCTAGTGCAGATTTTGCATAGTAGGATCCATTCGTAATTCTTTCTTTTGCCTGTTTAATATTATTAGTGGTAAGTACTCCAAATATTATAGGAGTATCAGTTAATATACTTGCTTGAGTAATTCCATATCCAGCAGACATTGAAATATATTCATCATGTTTTGTTTCTCCTTTAATTACAACTCCTAAACAAATAATTACGTCATATTGAGAAGTTTTAGCAAGATGATAAGCGCTTTGAGATAACTCAAACACTCCTGGAACATATATTTCTCGGAGATACTTTTGATCTTTAATTTTTATATCATATTTTTTTAATTCTTTTAAAACTTCGGATTGAAGATCTTGAGAGATTTCTTGGTTAAAAACTGAAGTTACTAATCCAATCTTAATTTTTGAGAAGTCAAAATTATTTTTGAGAAGTTCTTCAATTTTTATATTTTTAGAGTTAGGTTTTTTCAAAAAATTACCTAGAGAGAATGTCCCAGTTTTTGTTTTTTGGTTTTCAGATATGTTTTATTGTGTTCATTTTCATTTCCAAAAATAGGAATTACTTCAGAAATTTCAAGCCCAAAACCATCTAGCCCAACTACTTTTTTGGGATTATTTGTAAGAAGTTTAATTTTCTTTACCCCTAAATCTACTAATATTTGTGCTCCCACCCCATAATGTCTTAGATCTGGAGGAAAACCTAATGACTTATTTGCTTCGACTGTATCCTTTCCTGAATCTTGTAATTCATATGCTTTCAGCTTGTTGTGAAGACCTATTCCTCGACCTTCTTGACGCATATAAACGAAAACACCACCTTCAGCGCCTATTTTTTTAAGTGAATCTTTAGATTGATCACCGCAATCGCATCTCAGACTGTCAAAGAAGTCACCTGTTAGACATTCACTGTGCATTCTTACGAGTACAGGTTTTTCAGGAGAAATTTTGCCTGAAACTAAAGCCAAATGTTGTTCTGGTTCATGTGAAGTCTTGTATCCAATAGCTTTAAAAGTCCCATATTTAGTTGGGAGACTTGTTTCAGCTACTCTGTTGATCAGTTTGTCATGGCTAAACCTATAAGAAATTAAATCTTCTATAGATATGATTTTAAAATCATGTTTTTTTGCAAACTTCTCTAGGTCATCTCTTCTAGCCATTGTTCCATCATCATTTAATATTTCACACATAACTGCAGCTTTACTTTTTTCTGCAAGAATAGATAAATCTATAGAAGCTTCAGTATGTCCAGCTCTCACTAGAACTCCTCCGGGGCTATATTGAATCGGGAATATATGTCCTGGTTTTACAAAGCTTTCAGGAGTAGATTTTTCATCGATCAAGTCTTTTATAGTCTTGGCCCTATCATAAGATGATATTCCAGTTGTAATTCCTTCTGAAGAATCAACAGAAACTGTAAATGCAGTATGTGTGTTTGAAAAAACACCATTTACCATAGGGGGAATATTTAAATTTTCCAGATATTCTTTTTCTATTGCTACACAAATTAATCCTCTAGCATTAGTTGCCATGAAATTTATTATTTCAGGAGTTATAGATTCTGCAGGAATAGTTAGGTCTCCTTCATTTTCTCTATTTTCATCATCTACAATGATTACTGGCTTTCCATTTTTGAAGCTAGATATTCCTTCTTCAATAGTATTTAAATTCATTTATTCCTTTTTTTATATTTCTATGAGATAAAATTTTATCTTTCAAAAATTATATTATAATTAATAACTCGCACGATGTTAATAAAATGTGAAAAAATCATTTATTGAATTTATAGAAATTTTCTATATATTTAGCTGTTAAATCTACCTCAACATTAACTAGTTTAGTTGGTTCTGAATACTTGAAAATGGTATTTTCCCATGTAAAAGGAATTATTGAAACTGTAAATTTTTCATCATCTATTTCAACAATTGTTAAACTTGTACCATCAAGTGCAATATAACCTTTTTCTACCAGATATTGTGAAATTTGTTTAGGTGTTTTTATTGAAACATTATATGAATTTCTTTCCTTAGAAATACTTGAAATTTCACTTGTGCAGTCTATGTGGCCTTGAACTAGATGGCCACCTAATTTGCCTCCTAATAAAGCAGATGTTTCTAGATTCACTTTAGAGTTATTTGATAAGTATCCTAAATTTGTTCTCTTTAAAGTTTCTGGAATAACATTAACTTTGAATGTTGAATTTTCTAAGTTTTTTTCGATGACTGTCAAACAGGTTCCAGATATAGAAATACTGTCAGAAACATCCAGATCTTCAATAACATCTTTAGATAATATTGTTAAAGATTCATTAGTAATTTCTATTACTTTACCTATTGTTTGAATTATTCCAGTGAACATTTTAATTCAAGTATCCTGATACCATAATATCATCTTTAATTGTTTTGATATGGAGATTTTTTAATTTTGGTGAATCTTTTATATAACTATAACCTTCTCCTCCTACAGCAGTAATTGCATTTTGTCCTCCTAGAATTTTAGGAGAAATAAAAATTATTACTTATTTACAAGGTTTAGATCAAAGAAACTTCCTAGTATATCTTTCCCTCCTTCAACAAAAATGTTTATACAACCTCTATTAGCTAAATCTTCTAATACGGTAGATATATCTACTCCTTTTTCGCTTGGATTAACTTTTACATATTCCACATTATTATTAGTTTGATTAGGAGGATTTGTTGAAGTTGTATATATTAATATTTTACCTGGAGCCTCGAATAAATTTGAATCTTTGGGTGTTTTGGAATTTGAATCTAAGACAACACGAAATCTTGGGCCACTAAAACCATTCCGTGCATTTAGTCTAGGGTTATCAGTTAATAAAGTGTTTATTCCAATAAGAACTGCATCAGATTGAGATCTCAGTTTATGAACTATATTTCTTGAATGTTTATTAGATATCCAAGATGAATTCCCAGATTTGGAAGAAATTTTACCGTCTAATGTCATTGCATATTTTACTGTAATAAAAGGCTTTTTTGTTAATGTGAAATGTTTAAACCCCTCGATCAATTCTTCTGCTTGACGAATTTCTTCTTTGTTTGCATCTGTAGACACTTCAATTCCTGAAGTTTTTAGTTTCTCTAAACCTTTTCCATTAACCTCAGGATTAGGATCTTTTAATGGGGTAACTACCTTTCTGATTCCTGATTTTATTATTGATTCTACACAAGGGGGAGTAGATCCATGATGTGAACAAGGTTCAAGGGTAGTGTAAAGAATACTATCTTTACTTTTCTGTCCAGCTTCTTCTAAAGCAACAATTTCAGCATGTTTGACAGGATTAGTACTGGTACTTCCTTTTCCAACAATCTTTGAATTATTAACTATTATTGCTCCAACTGGAGGTCTTGGCGAAACTTTTCCTTTAACTAATTCTGCTAGAGAAAGTGCTTCTTTCAAAAATGTCATTCTTGTTCAGTATGTTTAATTTGTTTATCAAAATCTAAGTGGGCTTTACTTGCTGTAGGATCTTGTTGTCCTTTATACCTGCTACCTAACTCTGGGGAACCATATTCTCTTATAACGTGAGTGGTTAGTTTTAAGAAACTTATTTGCCCTATCCTCATTCCATAATACAAAGTTATGGGTAATCTAGAAACATTGGTAAGTTCTAATGTTAATTTTCCATCCCATCCTGGATCTACATATCCAGCAGTTGAATGTATTAATAATCCTACTCTTCCTAAAGAACTTTTTCCTTCTAGTCTTGCTACTATATCTGTAGGAATTTTAATTCTTTCAATAGTAGATGCTAAGATAAATTCCCCCGGATGAAGAATGAAAGGTTGATCTTTTTTTACTATGTGTTCTTCTGTTAAATCAGGTAAATCTTTTTTTAAATCAATAAAGGGTTCTGTTGAATTTCTAAAAACTAATATTTTCTTGTCTAGGTGAAGATCTACACTTGCAGGTTGAATATCTTTAGTATCTAGAGGATCTATAATTATTGCCCCTTTTTCTAGGTATTCTTTGATAGTTTTATCGCTTAAGACCATTTTAAGTTCCTTATATAATTTAATAATATTTTATAATTACTTATCAGAAAATATTACAAGATATTGAAAAATTTTATTAAGACTTGTTTTTTATTATTTCTATAAGTTTAAGATAATATGAATAATATGATAGAAGATTTAAGAGAAATAGGAAGAAGTATAATTATCGCTGCCTTAATTTCTATAATTTTACAATTTCTTATTCAAAATAATGTTGTAAAAGGTAAAAGTATGTTTCCTAATCTTGAGGATGGTCAGAGAGTATTGGTAAACAAGTTCATTTATCAACGTACTATTGATTTTGATAAAGATTATATTGGAGAAGGGGAAGAATTTATTTTTGGTGGCCCTCAAAGAGATGAAATTGTTGTATTTAAATCCCCTCATAATTATCAAAAAGAACCATTGGTTAAAAGAATTATTGGTCTTCCAGGAGATTGGGTGGAGATTAAAGATGGTGTTGTTCTAGTGAATAATGATCCTTTGTCTAGTGATTTTGGTTTTACATCTTCTATATCATTTGATCGTAGAATGAAAGTTCCTGAATCAATGTATTTTGTTTTAGGAGACAATAGGAATCATTCTAACGATTCTAGATTATTTGGTTTTATTTCTTCTGAGAATATTATTGGTAGAGTTTGGATAGCATATTGGCCATTTCTAGAGTTTAAAGTTTTTGGTTAAAATATTTTTTATTGAATCAATTTTTATTTTTAGTTGAAACCCATCAAGGGATTTATTAGACTTGCTTAAGCACTTTTCATATTTTCATATGGGCCCTTAGCTCAGCCCGGCAGAGCAACTGACTTTTAATCAGTAGGTCCAGGGTTCGAATCCCTGAGGGCCCACCATATTAACTAAAATTCAAACGTTTGTTGACGTTTTGTTAAAAAATTTTAGGTAAAATTTAAATAATAGAAAATGGAGGTATTTAATATGTTGAGAGTATATTTTAGGAGAAGGAATTTATTTTTTCTTATTTTTATTTCATTAATATTTCTTCTTATAAATTCTTTTATTCTTACAGAAGCTCTTCCTACTTTAATTCTTGCTATAGTTAATGGTTCAGTAGCTACATTATTTGCTCAATTGAGAATGAATTTATGGTCAAGAAATTTAGCAGAAAGACATAACAACTGTGAAATATCAGAAGATGATTATTTAGATTGATAGAATAATTCTTCAAAATAATCACTTTTCCTTAACTGGTTTCCTTATGTAAAATATACTTATGAAAAGTTTTTATTCTTTAATATTAATCATATTTATTTATACGTCTTTAAGTTGCACCACAGATTCACAATCCGCAGGATTAGAAGAAAAAAATAATATTCAACCATCTGAAATAGAGAGAAGAGGGCCTCCGCCTGATGGAGGAGAGAGAAGAGGGCCTCCACCTGATGGAGGAGAGAGAAGAGGGCCTCCACCTGAT
>PVBE010286701.1_pt1 | contig 26124 bp, 27 predicted proteins | sample 1631181 | NCBI WGS metagenome assembly PVBE01 (sample SAMN08397723, study PRJNA350692) | Marine metagenome, whole genome shotgun sequencing project. | isolation source: water | place: Pacific Ocean | collected 2012-04 | reverse complement strand
TTCATGGGCGACGCCGCCTTCGGGATGACCGGAATGGATTTCGAAACCTCCGTCCGGGCTGGCCTTCCGATCTGCACGGTGGTCCTGAAAAACTCCTCGATGGCGGTGGAGACCAACCAAATGAAGGTTTCACACACCCGCTTCCGCACCCGCGACGTCGGGGGCGAGTACGCGGACATCGCCCGCGCGCTGGGCGGCTGGTCGGAGCGGACCGAGGACCCCGGCGAGATCGGCGCAGCCTTCCTCCGGCCGAAGCGGCAAACTGAGGAGGGCAAGGCGGCGCTACTCGAGTTCATCACCTGCGAGGAGATGGCCTACTCCCATTTCGGACCTTTCGGGTAGGGAGATTTATCCCCGGCTCACGCCGGCGGTTTTCATATTCGGCTGATTATCTAATTTTCTTGCGCCCCCAGCGGGGAGAGGAGCGACACGATGGCGAAGGGCATAGTCTGGGTGGGAACACCGTTCATCCTGAATTTCGAGGACCCCATGGAGATTTTCCAGCCGCTCGTGGACGAGGGCCTTGAGGTTCGTCTGGACGAGTGCCGGGGGTACATGCCCGAGGAGGACGTGATCGAGGCCATCTCCGGGGTGACCGCCGTCATCGCCGGGGCCGAGCCCTATACCGCCGGGGTCATCGAGAAGGCCCCCAACGTCCAGATTATCGCCCGCGCAGGGGTGGGCTATAACAACGTCGAGTTGCCCGCCGCCACATCAAGGGGCATCGTGGTGACGAACGCCGCCGGACAGAACTCCGCCTCGGTGGCGGAGCATTTCTTCGGCCACATGATCGGCATCTGCCGCCGCATCAGCTGGATGGATAAAAACATCCGCCGCGGTCTCTGGCGGGAGATTCAGCCCGCCCTCCGCCCGCTCAACGGAATGACGCTCGGCATCCTCGGATTCGGCAACATCGGCAAGGAGGTGGCGAAGCGGGCGGTCGCCTTCGACATGAAAGTGATCGCCAACGACATCGTGGAAGACCGCGAAACGGCGGACAGGCTCGGCGTGCGCTTCGTCTCTCTCGAAGAGCTGGCCCGCGAGTCGGACTATCTGACCTGCCACGTGCCCCTCACCCCCGAGACCACGCTGATTATCAACGGGGACCTGCTAAAGAGGATGAAACCAGACGCTTACCTGTTCAACATCTCGCGCGGGCCGGTGGTGGACCTCGACGCGCTGACCGAAGCGCTTCAGGAGGGGACCATCCGGGGGGCGGGGATCGATGTTTATCCAGAGGAGCCACCCGACTTCAGCCATCCCATTTTCTCGCTGGAGAACGTGGTTCTCACTCCGCACCTGGGCGGCCGGGGGGAGGACGCCATCCGCAACACCCTCGTTCATTCGACGAAATGTGTTCTCGACTTCTTCAAAGGCCAGCGGCCCTCCAACGTGGTCAACCCCGAAGTCTACGAGGTGCTGGACCAGGGGGCCTGATCGCTCCTCGTCGATACGGGCCCCATTCTAGTAATGGGACTCGAAGCTCACTCCTTCTCGCCGGATTAGTTCGTCGAGATCGATATAGGATCGCTTGGTGTCCTTTTCAACCGTGAACTGCATTTTTCTTGCGGAATCGGTGCAACCCCGGACGCTCAGCAGCCGCATCGGCTCCCTGACCTCCCACTCGTGGGCGCCGGCGATTCCGGCCGAGGCGTAAATCGAGGCGCCCGGGCCGGCGTCGTACTCATTTCCCTCAAGGTCGCAAACCGTGGCCCGGCCCGAGATCACGAAGTAAAAAGCCTCGATCGGATGCCAGTGAAGCCGCTCGAGGGTACCCGCCTCGAAGCTCGCCAAGGTGACGCGAATCCTATCGGCCGGGCGCTCGCCGCTTCCGACAATCGCCTTGACCGTCTGCCCGGCGGTCACTCCCTCCCTGGGCTCCACTTCCTCCTCGTTGACCACCATCAGCGTCGATTTAATTTCCACCTCAAGGCCTCCTTTCGCGAATAATTTTTCGGCTGAGAAAAATCGCCGATTTTCCGTGCGGCGATTAAGACCCGTAGAGCTCGGCGGGGTAGTCCACGAGATTTATTTGGCATTTCCCCGTCCTTCGCCCAAGTAATCCAAGGAGGGGACTAAACCCCGTCGACCTGCCGAGTATCCGTTCTCTCTTCCTTGACCCGCAATTTCTCCCTTCCTATGATGGCCGGACATTTCATTTTCCGGAAAATCCAATCATACCCATAAGGAGCTTTATGCCATGAAACTCATCACGATGGAGATCGCCGATGGCGGGAGCGCGAGAGAGACGATAGGGGCCGTACTTGGAGAGGATCGCACCCTCGACCTCGCCGCCGCCTCGGCCGACATTCCTCCCGACATGGTTTTGTTCCTCGAAAGCGGCCGGGCCGGCCTGGATCGGGCGCGCAAGCTCACCGAAGAGGCCGAGAACGGGGACCACGCCTCTCACGTTCGCCCCCTCTCCTCGATTCGCCTCAGGCCACCCGTCCCCCGGCCGCGAAAGTTCATCCACGCCGGGCGCAACTTTCACAAGCACCTCGACGAGACGGGCAGCGCGATGCCGGCCCAAATTCCCCTGGCGCCCCGCTTTCCCTCGACGATGATCGGACCCGACGAGCCAATCGTCTATCCAGAGATTACCACTCAGCTCGATTCCGAGGCCGAAATCGCTATGATCATTGGCGAGAGGTGCAAAAACGTACCCCGTGAACGCGCCTTCGACGTCATCATGGGCTACACCCTCTATAACGACGTGACGGCGCGCGACATCCAGAACGACGACAAGCGAGGCGGCCTTTTCCTGTGCAAAAGCCTCGATACGACCAACGTTCTCGGGCCCTGGATCATCACCTCCGATGAGATCGACGACCCCCAGGAGATGGAGATCATCGGCCGTGTGGACGGTTTCGAGCTCCAGCGCCAGAGCCTGGGCAACATGATTTTCGATATCCCGCATATCATCTCCCATCTTTCGCAGATGACGCTCGAGCCGGGAGATCTCGTCTCGACGGGAACCCCCGAGGGCTGCGCCATCTTCCGCCCGGACGGGGAGGCCCATCTGCTCAAGGTGGGAAGTGTGGCTGAGATTGAGTCGGGCCCGCTCGGGATTTTGCGAAATCCCGTCGTGGCCGGGTGATGCGGCGATGAAGATTACGAGCGTTGAAGCCTATTTCCTCTCCTCTCCCCAGCCCGAGCGAGAGTTCTGGGTGAGCCTGAGGCCGGTCCTTTCGGTGAACGAACTCGTTGTCAAGGTATTGACCGACGAAGGCGTCACCGGCGTAGGGCTGGGAACCGCCGCGGGCCCGGTGTGCGAGGCGGCCAAGCTCTTCAGGAGCGGCTTCGGCGATCTCATCGTGGGCGAGGACCCCCTCCGCCCCGAGCGGGTGCTCGAGAAGACCCTGGGCGCGTCGTACCGGCGCGCCGCCCACGAGAACGGATGGCCCCGGCCCCATATCGTCACCGCGGCGGCGGCCATCGACAACGCCCTTTGGGACCTCATGGGAAAGGTGGTCGGGCTTCCTGTTTACAAGCTCCTGGGCGGTCTCGAGGGCCGCGCGCGCACCTACGCCGGAGGCGGCTACTACCGCAAGGACAAGGATATCGCCGAGCTCACCGAGGAGATCGGCGGCTACCATGACATGGGCCACCGAGGCTTCAAGATGAAGATCGGCGCGATGACGCTCGACGATGATCTCGCCCGCGTGGCCGCCGTCCGCGAGACCATCGGGCCCGAGTGCCTCCTCGCCGTGGACGTGAACGGCGCTTGGGACTACGCCAGGGCGAAGGAGGGAGTGAAGCATCTGGCCGGTTTCGACCTCGCCTGGGTCGAGGAGCCGATCTGTTGGCGCGAGGCGAAACACGCCCTCCCCCGGCTTCGGGCCGAATGCCCGGTACCCATCGCCGACGGGCACGGCGAACTCCACCTATACGAGTGCCTGCGCTTGATCGAAGAAAAATCCGTGGACTACATCCAGTTCGACGCGACGAAATTCGAGGGCGTGACCGGAAGCCGGAAAATCATGGCGGCCGCCGAGCTGGCCCACATCCAGTTCGTCCCCCACCACGATCCCCAGATTCACGCCCACTGCATCGCCGCCAGCCCGGCGGGCTTCATCTGCGAGAGCCACGCCGACGCCGAGCGCGACCCGGTCTGGTTCGAACTATTCGAGGGCGCACCCGAGCTCGAAGAGGGCTGGCTCACCCTCTCCGACCGGCCCGGCTTCGGCGTCGAGTTGAACGAGAGCGCGATGAAAAAATGGGGGGAAAAGGTCCTGTGAGGAGATTTATTCGAAGCGAATAAATTCACGAATCAATTATTGTTTTTACGGGAACCCGAACCCCGCCCGGCTTCCGGAGCGGGGAACCGTAGACGGTTCCACCTCGTAAAGCTTCCTCCAGCCCGCTAGACCAACCCGCTATGTCAGCCTGCCGTAAACCCAGACGGGCCGAACCAAGACGATCACGGCCCTCTGCGTCACCATCGCCTGGTCGTATTCCTTCCAGTCGGAATGGTCCTTGTCCCCGCAGGCGCGGTACACTTCGCGGAACATCACCCGGACCTCCTCGCTATTGGTGTTCGTGTAGTCGTGGAGCCGGGCCTCGCCCTCTACGCTCACCGAACTGCACCAGTCCTTCGATACCGCCAGCACGGTGCACCGGGGGTCTCGCCGCAGGTTCCGCAGTTTCACCGACCACCCTCGCACGACGACGAACGCGGCTTGGTCCTGATAGGCGCCGCACACGATGATGCTCGAGTGCGCAGCGCCGTCGGGCTGAAACGTGGTGACGACGCCCCAATGATTTTTCTCCATAAACGGTCGGGCTTCCTCGAATTCCATATCGATTTCTCCTGGCTTGATAGGGATAAACTGGAATATTTTCGCTCAATGCCGCCCTGTATTCTAACCCGCAATCCTCCGCCGGCAACATCTTCGCATAACCGCGCGGGGCCTCTAGGGCACGCTCCCCGGACGGAAATGCGTGTTATGATGCGTTATCGGTGCAGGAAAATCAGGGTAGCACAATAACCTCAGCGAGGCCGGCTCGCTCCGCACCATCGTTGGCGGTCAATTAATAATTCTTCATTCAGGCGGGAAAATGAACTACACGACATTCGATACGGACCGGATCGATCATCTTCAAACCTACCGACTCATCGTGGGCTCCGTCGTTCCGAGACCTATCGCATGGGTCAGCTCGATCAGCACTGAGGGAGTCCCCAACCTGGCGCCGTTCAGCTTTTTCACCTGCGTCTCCCACGTCCCGCCGCTCTTTTCCATCTCGGCGGGCGAGCGCGACAAGAAAATGAAGGACACCGCCAAGAATATCCAGGATACGAAAGGATACGTGATCCGTTCCGTGGCGGAAGGTTGGCAGCAGAAAATGAGCGATAGCTCGGCGAACTTCGGACCCCGCGAAAACGAGTTCAAGGCCCTCGGGATCGAAACGGTTCCCTCCGACCTGGTGGACGCCCCCCGGATCAAGAACACCCCCATCGCCATGGAATGCCGGTTCGAGGACATGATCGTTTACGGAGACGAATGGAAAACCCATCTCGTCATCGGCCGCGCCCTGCGCTGGCATGTCCGCGAGGACCTGATGCTGGATAACAAGTACATCGTTCCGGTCGGGCTCCGGCCCGTCGGCCGCCTGGGCGGGCCGAACTATTGCCGCACCGGCGATATTTACCAGATAGAGCGGCCCTATGCGCCGCCGGACGAGGTTCACCCCAACGCCTCGAAACACTGAACCGGCTCCGGCTTTTTCACTCCACCGCGGAAAACGATATTCTAAAAATCAGCCGTGAGCCCTTTTTATTTTACGGGAATCGTCAATGTCAGCGCCTGAACGCACATTTCACGAGTTTTTTCGCGAGACCTGCTCCCGCGTCCCAGGAGAGGCAGCCCTCGTGGCCGACGGCGAGCGCTTCACCTACGAAGAGCTCTGGGAGAAAAGCGGGTGGCTGGCAAAATCCCTTCTCCGGATGGGTGTGAAACAGGGCGACCGGGTGGGCCTCTGGTTGCCGAACGGAGCCCCCTTCATCCTCTCTTTTCTCGCCGTCTCCCGCGTGGGCGCCATCGGCGTCTGCATCAATACCCGCTTCAGGAGCGATGAGCTCTCTTACCTGCTCGCCCACTCAGGGCTTTCGGTTCTCATTTGTCCGGATCGTTTCCTCGACATCGACTTCCACGGCCTGCTGCGCGAGGTCGCGCCCGGCCTGCGCGGAATCCCCGGTGGCGGGTGCGCGACCTCTGAAATTCCTACGCTGGAGCGGGTCCTCATCGTAACGGACGGCCCCCCGCCCCCGGCCACCGCCTCGTTCGCCGAGGCGCTGTCTAGTGGCAAAGCCCTGGACGGGGCCCCGCTCGCCTCCGCCGAGGATAATATCGAGCCCGGAGACACTTGCCTCCTCATGTACACCAGCGGGTCCACCGCGGCCCCCAAGGGTGTTCTCCTGAAACACGCCGCGTGCGCCCGAAAACCGCTCGTCCTCGCCGAGCGCCTCCGCCTCCGGCCCGAGGACCGCTTTTACACCGCCATGCCCCTGTGTCACGCCGCCGGCCTGTTCAGCGGCTGGTGGCTCGCCGTCGCCGTGGGCGGGCCGTTTTTTACCCACAGCCGCTTCGAGGCGCTCCTCGCCCTCGAGACCCTTTCAAGGGAGCGAATCACGGTGGAGCGCTCATTTCCCACCCTGGTCAAGGACCAACTCGAGGCCTACGACGCCGACCGGGGGGCCTACGACCTATCCCACCTCCGGACAGGACTATCGTCGAGCCTGAGCCCCGATGTCTTTGAGTTGATTGAGTCCCGTCTCGGGCCTCACCAGTACGTCAATAACTATGGATTCACCGAGGCGACCGGCCCGGTCTGCTTGTCGTCTCCAAACGATCCGCCCGAGGTCCGCTGGGGAAAAATGGGCAGGCCCCTCGAGGGGATGGAGCTAAAGGTCGCCGACCCGGACACCGGCGAGCCCAGGGAGACCGGCGAGCAGGGCGAGATCATGGTCCGCGGGTGGGCGATGATGAAGGGCTACCACGACCCCCCGCCCGGGGCGGGCCCTGCCTTCGACGCAAGTGGCTGGTATCATTCGGGGGACCTGGGGTTTCTCGACCGGGAGGGATATCTGACCTATCTTGGCCGGGTGAGGGAGCGGCTCCGTGTCGGCGGAGAGAACGTCTCGCCCGAGGAGGTGGGCGTATTTCTCAGGCGACACCCCGACGTCGAGGCGGCCGAGGTGTTCGGCGTCCCCGACGAGCGGCTCGACGAGGTTCCGGCGGCGGTCGTTCAGAGAAAGGCGGGCGCTTCGCTCCCCGAGGGCGAGCTTCTCGCGTATTGCCGGGAGGAGATTGCGGGGTTTAAGATTCCCCGCCACATTCGCTTCGTCGAGGTCATGCCGCTCAATTCGAGCAACAAGATCAACCGGCGGAAGCTCAGGCGGGATATGCTCGATGAACTGGGCCTCAGCTGAGAGTAAGAGAAGCTCCGAGTAAGGCGGGCTCCGCCGGCCGCGCCGTAACCGATAACGGGAGAGGATCGAAATGGCTCTGATCGAATACGAAGTCAAGGACAAGCTGGCCTTCATCACCCTGAACCGGCCCGAAAAAATGAACGCCATCAACGAGGAAATGGTCGGCCTGATGTTCGATATTCTCGACGAGGTGGCGAGCGACGATGGCGTCTGGGCCTGCATCATCACCGGCGAGGGCAAGGCCTTCTCGAGCGGCCACGATCTGACCTACTTCACCGGCGAGCGGACCCAGGAAGCCCGGCCCGTCTCGGACCTCTACCAGACCATCCTAGAGCTTCCGAGGCCGTGTTTTGCCGCCATCAACGGCATCTGCCTGGCCGGGGGGGCGGGCATCGCCCTCTCCACCGACATCCGCCTCATGTCCGAGGAGGCGAAGATCGGCTGGCCGCAGGTGAAGCGCGGGGTCTCGTCGGTGAGCGGCCCGTTCCTGCTCGCCAACCTCGTCCCGCGGAACATCGCATACGAAATTCTCTTCACCGGGGAATTCCTGATCGCAAAGCAGGCCCATGAGTTCGGGCTGGTCAACCACATCGTCCCCGATGGAAAAAACACCCTCGAGGAGACCGAGGCTCTCGCCCGGAAGGTGATGAAAAACGCGCCTCTGGCGATCCGGGCCATCAAGGACTTCACCGTGCGCGCAACCCACCTGAGCAACAGCGACGCCCTCCGGATGGGGGATTTGCTTTTCAAAAAACTCGTGGACAGCGACGACGGCCAGGAGGGCCTCGCCGCCTTCCTCGAAAAGCGCGAGCCGAAATGGGGGAACCGCTAGGCCGGGCCGCCGGCGCCCGGGCGCGTTGAAGTCCCGCCGCTCCCCGTTGACACGGAGCGCCCATCGGCCCAGTCTAGCCGTGAAATCAGAGCCGCCCCCGGGAGGGGCGGCCCCCGCAACTACAATCAAATATTGACGCGGAGAGGTGGCCGAGTGGCTGAAGGCGCACGCCTGCTAAGCGTGTGAATGGGTGACTGTTCCGAGGGTTCGAATCCCTCCCTCTCCGCCATTTTTCTGCCCGGACCGCCTCCGGGCAAAACCCCTACTCTTCCTGACAGGAGCTCTTAAATGAGGATTTTCCTCGCCTCCGCGATTTTAATGCTACTCACCGCCCTACCCGCCCAGCCCGCGCTGGCGCAGGAAGTCAAGAAAACGGACCCCGCCAACCCCGTCGCCGTCATGAAGACGAATCACGGGGATATCGAAATCGAACTCTTCTCCAAGGCCGCACCCAAGACCGTGGCGAATTTCATCGGCCTCGCCGAGGGGACAAAAGAGTACAAAGACATCAAAACCGGGAAGAAAACCAAGGGGAATTTTTTCGACGGCGTGATCTTTCACCGCGTGATCGAGGGCTTCATGATTCAGGGCGGCGACCCCAGGGGCACCGGCACCGGCGGACCCGGCTATCGGTTCGAGGACGAAATCAACGCCACCGCCCTCGGACTGGACTCCCTAAAAGCCGTCCAAAAAAACGGCGGGGCGCACCGCTATCTTTCGATCCGCTCCCAGCGCGACTTCCAGCGTATCATCCTTATGCCGCTATTCCGCACCTTGGGAATCCGGAGCCAGGCCGAACTCAACTCCAGAATAGACAAACTGCAAAAAAAGATCGATGAACTCACCGTCAAGAAAGTTTACGAAAACCAGGGATACGTTTACTCGAGCAACCTCAAGTCCCACCACCCGAAACGCGGTGTCATCGCCATGGCCAACTCCGGGCCGAACACGAACGGCTCGCAGTTTTTCATCAACCTCGTGGACACACCTCACCTCACCGGCAAGCACACGGTCTTCGGAAAAGTAATCAAGGGAATGAGCGTGGTGGACAAGATCAGCGGCGTCCCCGTGGGGCACGGAAGCAAACCCAAAAAAGAAGTGCAGATCATCTCGGTGCGCATCAAAAAATAACAGGAAAAAAACGCTGGCCTAAAGCTCTTTTCGCCCTTCGAGCGAGCGGGTGAGCGTCAACTCGTCGGCGTATTCGAGGTGGCTGCCCATCGGGAGGCCCTGGGCAAGCTGGGTGACGCGCACCCCGAGCGGTTTGAGCACCTTCGCGAGATAAAGGGATGTTCCCTCGCCCGCCATGGTTGGATTCAAGGCGAGGATAACCTCCTTCACCCCTTCTTCTTTAATGCGGTCCATCAAGTCCCCGATGGTCAGATCTTCGGGGTTCACTCCGTCCAAAGGCGAGATCACCCCCATCAGCACGTGAAATTTCCCACGGAACCCGCTCGCCCGCTCGATGGCGAAAACATCGGCGGGTTCCTGGACCACGCAGATGACCGACGGCTCGCGGCCGCCACACACCGTGCAATTCTCGCCCCCCGCCTCCCCCTCCACGAGGATGTGGCACCGCCCGCAGAGATTCACGCGCTCGTGGAGCGATTCGCACGAGGCCGCGATCAGCGAGGCGGACTCGGGGTCCTGGGTCAAGAGATGAAAGACAATCCGCTGAGCCCCCTTGGGTCCGATGCCGGGGAGCCGGCGGAAAGCGTTCACGCATTCCTGAATCGCGGGAAATTGATCGAGCGGCATGCGCCACCCTCCGTATCAGCGGGAGATACTACCTGCCCACCCGAAAGGAAAAGGCCAGAAACGCCGCCAGGGCGCCGGCCATGAGAATCGGCCCGAGGAGGTTTGAGCCGATATCGGCCCGGTGGCCGCAGACCGGACACCGGCTGAAGCGAAATTCCTCGCGGGCGCCGTGATGGCTACACCGCTCGCAAAGAGCGGTCACCAGGTGCGAGCCTCAGGAAGGGCAGAGCAAGTCGCCCGGCCCCACATGCGCTCCGCAGTGGCCGCACTTCAGGCCGGTTCTCGCGGCTGGACCCGGCTGCGACATCCGTAGTCCTTCCTACATGAGACCGGGAATATTCATTCCGCCCGTGATTTTCTTCATCTCCTCGGCGGCCAGATCCCGCCCCTTTTTTATCGCCTCGTTGCAGGCCGCCCGGACAAGGTCCTCGAGCATCTCCACATCCTCCGGATCGACGACCTCTTTTTCGATACTGACGGAAACGAGATCGCCCACGCCATTCGCCTTGGCTTTGACCATCCCGCCCCCGGCGGCCGCCTCGACCGTGCGTCCGGCCATCTCCTCCTGGATTTTCGCCATCTTGTCCTGCATCTGGCGAGCCTGCTTCATCAAATTTCCCATTCCGCCTTTAAGCATTACCGATCTCCATTCGCTTGGCCGCCCTTGTTCCGGGCCTGCCGGATGTTCGATATTTGTCCGTCGAATATATCGATTACTTCCTGAATGAACGCCTCCTCAGATTCTTTTCTTTTCTTCCGCTCCCCCTCCAGAGCGGGGTCCGCGGGCGCGGGCGGAGGCTCCTTCAGGGATTCCTCGAGCACCACCTTGACCGGCCAGGCCGCCTCGGCCCCGAAATAGGCCTCGAGCGAGGGCACCGCCTCCCGGACCATCTCGAATGCCTGGGCGTGACCGTTGTCCGACGGAAAAATGATTTTGATGATGCCCACGGCCGTCAAGTCCGCCTCCATCCCCTTCAAAAGCTCTCTTTGGGAGGGACGCAGCACCTTGAGAGCCTCGGCCCAAACCCGCCTGACCTCCTCAGGATTCCACGCCGCCCGAGTCGGGCTCGCCACCACTTTCGCCTCCGGCGGCGATGCGCCGGCGGGCGGCGAACCAGCGGGCTCCGGCCCCGGTGTTTGAGACCTGGCGACCTGAGCGGGTTGCGATGATTCCGGCCCACCCCCCCGGCCCGATGCGAAAGCCGAACTCGATGCAGGTGGTGAACCCGGCGCGGGAGCCGAACCCGGCGCGGAGCCGGAAGCTCCGGATTCGATCTTTTCGATCAGATCGTCCAGATCGGCGATGACTTCGAGGCGGCACATTCGGATAACAGCCAGTTCAATCGACATCCTCGGATGCGTGGTGGTGCGCAGTTCGAACTCTCCGTTCTGAAGAATGGAATACGCCTGATGGGCCTCGGCGAAGGAGAGCTTCGCAGCCAGCTCCTTGCGCTCCTCCATCTCGACCGGCCCGAGATTGAAAAGCGCCTCGTCGTCCCCCGCCGACTGGAGCACCATGATATCGTGCAGGAACTCGAGCAGGCTTCCGCAAAAAAGGCGCAAGTCGTGGCCCGCGTCGAAGATTTCGTTCAACTCGCGCAGGGCGGCGCGCGCGTCGCGCTCGGCGACGGCTGAAATAATATGGCTGTAAACTTCCGAAGGGGGGACTCCGAGAACACCCTCCACCCCCCGGGCGGTCAGCCCCCCCTCGCCCGAGAAGGCGATTACCTGATCGAGCAGGGACTGGGCGTCCCGCATGCTTCCCTCGCCCATTCGCGCCAGAAGGCGAAGGGCGTCCTCCTCGATCTCGATTCCCTGGTCCCCGGCGATACGCGAGAGCTGCTCGGCGATGACGCCGGGTGCGATCCGCCGGAACTCAAATACCTGGCACCGGCTCAGAATCGTCTCCGGGACCTTCTGAAGCTCAGTGGTGGCGAACATGAAAACGACGTGGGGCGGGGGCTCCTCGAGCGTCTTGAGGAGGGCGTTGAACGCCCCTCTCGAGAGCATATGCACCTCGTCGATGATGACGGTTTTGTAACGCCCCCGCGCAGGCCGGTAGCGCAGCCCCTCGCGAAGCTCGCGTACGTTGTCCACGCCAGTATAGGTCGCGCCGTCGATCTCGAGTACATCGGGATGAGAGCCCCGGACGATCTCCTCGCACGCGGAGCATTGATCGCAGGGCTCGGCCACCGGCCCATCCCCGGACTCGCAGTTGAGCGCCTTGGCGAGGATTCGAGCGGTGGTGGTCTTGCCGACCCCGCGGGTTCCGCTAAAGAGGTAGGCCGAGGCGAGGCGCCCGGCATCGAGGGCATTCGTGAGGGTGCGGCGGATGTGCTCCTGGCCGACAAGATCCTCGAAGCGCTGGGGACGCCATTTTCGGGCGCTGCCGATGTAATTCATCCTGCGGACCTCTCAACGCTCAACCGAGAGAAACCGAAACACAACAAACGTAACTTTCCCAATCCAAGGCCCCGCCGCGCGCCGGCAGGGTCAGGCGCCCTCGTGGCACCCGGGAGTGTTTGCTTACCGCTGCTTCCTTCCGGACCTGACGGAGTTCGCAAGCTCCCGCCGCACGAGACCCGGCTCGCCGACAACGCGGCGGAGCGAAACTTTGGCTGGGATTCGAAGTTTGGCGCCGGCGGCAGGCTCCGTTGGCTCCGCCCGGCCTCGGACGTATCCTAGCGCGGCCCCCCCCGCTTTGGAAAGGGGAGAGATACTTTTTATTTCACAACGATACAAACCATGGGCCTTACTTCAAGGAGGCGACGAGGACGACTCCCGAAACAATCAGGCAGGCTCCGCCCACGATCCGGGGGGTGATCTTCTCATGGCTGCCCAACAACAAATAGGTCAGGACCAGCGCAAAAAGCGGGGCCGCCGCCAAAATCGGGCCTATCAGGGACACCTGCCCGCTACGCAGGGCAAATAGAAGACTGAGCAGAGCAGCCGCCATCGCCAACCCCGCCAGAAGGAAATACCACACTGATCGGGGGTTGAACGCATAGGCGTGTCCCCGGGTGGCAATCTTGAGGATTATGGGAGCCACCGCCGCCGCCGAGGCCGCCTGGAGAAACCCGCCGAAAAGCAGTGAATCCATCCCACCAAACCCAATTTTTCGGAGATTGTGGGCCAGCCCGAAGCAGATGGCCGACATGACCGGTATCCAGATGTAGCGCCAATGCTTCCGCATGTCGGCTCCCCCCATCAGGAGCCAAACGCCGCATACGACAATCGCGATTCCCAACCATATGACCGGATGGGGACGCTCCCCGAGGATGAAAAACGCCAAGAAAGGCCCGAAAAAAGCGTTCGTGATGACGATGGCGTTCGTCGGGGCCACCCCCATTTGAGCGATGGATCGATACATGAACAAAAGCGAAAGCGCGGGCGAGGAGATTCCCGCCCCGGCAAACGCGGCCCAGTGCCACGAGAAGGCTATCCGGGAAAAATCCACCCAGGCCAACGCGATGAAAAAGATCACGAAGTTGAACAGGAGGACGACGAGGCTACCGGTGTGGGGGGTGCTTCCTTCCAGTCCCCGCCGCGTCAGCACAGAGGAAAGGGAAAACAGGAAAGCGGGTACAAGAGCGACTGCTTCAAAGGGAATCAGGGACCCACCCTCCTCGTGCTCGCCGGCTGGCGGGGAGGGCGGTCCCGCTCAATGCAACGAAAATCTAAGCTGATACGGCCCAACAAAGCTCCGATCAATAAAGACGGGTCACATAGCCTTCCTGGATGGCTTTTTCCGTCTCCTCTGCTGATTCGTCGTCGCCGATCTGGTCCTTGAAAATCTGGCCCAGCGTCGGGAACGAGCTTCGCTCGATATGCCTTTCGGGGTCCCACAGATGGGAGCGCATCAGCGCCTTGGCGCAGTGCATAAACACTTCCACGACCTCGACGATCAATCCCGTTTTGGGGCACTTGCCCCGAACCGACAACTGCTTGAGGAGCGCTTTGTCCGTCGTCACCCGCGCCTTGCCGTTGATGCGAAGCGTTTCGTTCATGCCCGGCAGCAGGAACAACATGCCAATGTTGGGGTTCTCCATAATGTTCTTCATCGAATCCACGCGGTTGTTCCCCATCCGGTCGGGTACGATCAAGGTGTGATCGTCCACCACCTTGACAAATCCGGGCGCGTCTCCCCGGGGAGAGGCGTCGGTTCCCAGCGAACTCGATGATGTGGACAAAACGAAAAACGGCGAAAGGGAAATAAAATGACGGGTGTGATTATCGAGTTTGTACATCTCTTTTTTAGCGGCGCGTTTATTTGCATCTCCGTAGCAATCGTACAAGGATTCCCTAGTTGTAATCTCGTTTGGTTCCATCATATCGCCTCCCCCGGCCGCACAGAAAATGGAATCACACTTCCTGAATGAGGCCATTATACCCGATCGACCTCGAAACGGGCACCGCCGGAGGGCTCCCCGGGCGGAAAGCTCTCCGAACGGAAAGCTTCCTAAAGCACTACCCCCCAACTAGGCAAGAAGTCCCTCGAGCCGCGCACAGGCCTCCGGCGGCAGGCGCGCCAACCCAGGAGCCCCACGTAAAAATCGATAGATTTCTCCAAGTCGCGGACCTTCAGGGCAAGGTGATCGAGGCACTTAAATTTAGGCCGCTCCATCGAGGTATCTCTCCTTAACAATTATCAATCTCTCTCATTCAACACGATACGGAATTTACGAATATGAGCCAAGCGCGGAATACGGGCGGCCCGCGCATAAGACAGCCCGAAACTGGGTCCGATTTTCTAATCCAATCCTTATCAATTATTATTGTACCACCAATTAAACTGACGGCATCCCGCCCCGGCGATACGGCAATCACGATGACCGGCCCCGGAAAAAGGCCGATCGCCCGGCGCCGCGGAAAACGTTCGGCCCCAGGCGAGCATCCCGCTTCGGGCAACGCGACTTGAATTAATCCGGTTTAATGGCCATGCTAAGGTATTAATTCATGATCTCTTTAACGGGGCCGCCGGTATTTTCGGGTTTTCGAGTTCCGCTCCCCAGTTAGGTGATTTGAGGCTATTTCCGCCACAAAACGGCAATCCATCCTTTCATGAAATTCAATCATTAGGTGAGCAAAGTGAAAATTCTTCGTTTTAACGACGACAAAATCGGCGTAATCAAAGATGGCGACAAGGTCGTGGACGTGAGCGGCGTGATAAGCCACCGCGAGTTGAAAGGCCCACAGAGGGCCATCGAGGAGTTGATCGAAAATTTCGGCGACCTGCGGGACGATATCGCCCAAATTGCCGCGCGCGAAGATGGCGCTTCCCTCGAGAGCGTTCGCCTTCTCTCTCCGGTCCCCCGGCCCGGCAAATGTCTGGGGGCATTTTTGAACTATCTCGACCAGGGCAAGACGGCGGACGACCTGCCACTGGAATTCTTTTATATGGACCCGCTCCTTCCCGGCCCGGGGGCGACCATCGAGCTCGTTGAAATCCCCGAAATCACAGAGTTCCAGACCGAGGCTGAGCTCGCCTTCGTTATCGGTAAGAGGGCGAAGAACGTCACCGAAGAGGAAGCCATGGACCACGTATTCGGCTATTTGCCCCTCTTCGATATCTCGGTCCGCGGAATCACGCGCTACACCCGGTTCCTGACAAAAGGCCAAGGCAGCCACGGGCCCTGCGGCCCTTGGATCACCACGAAGGACGAGATACCCGACCCCCATGATGTCACCGTGCGCTCCTGGGTGAACGGAGAGCCGTCCCAGGATTTCAGCACCCGGCACATGGCCCATAAGATTCCCGCGCAGGTGGCTTGGCTGAGCCGCTTCGTCGATCTCGAGCCCGGCGACGTTATCGCCACCGGGACTTATCATGAGGGGAGAAAACCCATCAAGGACGGCGACCTCGCGGAAATCGAGATCGAAGGAATGGGCAAAGCCGGATTCCGGTCGAAAGGCTACAGCCCGGTAAAATCTCCCGCCACCGGGGGCGCGCCCACCGGCCCCAGACCCTCTCCCGGCCCCGCCGACGCCGCTAAAATCACCCGAGTCTGACGAGACGGCCGCATCCGGAATTTGAAGTGAAAAGCGGAAAGATAAATCTTGCGCGATTTTTCTGCCACGCTGTTACCGGTGGGCCGGCCCTGCTATCATGTCCGCTCCTTCCGGACCATGAATTTTTTTAAATGTCTCTCGTTGTCCAAAATACTCCAAAGACCTAAAATCCTGCCGGAAAGAAAGCTGCGTTTCCCTCGTTTTCGGTATTTTTTTCTAACAATAATTATGGATGGATGATTCCATGCCTGAATTGACTTATGTTGGCCATTCCCAGCCCAAAGAAGATGCAATCGCTAAAGCGGTGGGGGACACCGTTTTCGGCGATGACCTTCACCTGCCCGGCGAGCTTATCGGAAAGGTGATCCGAGCCGGTCGGATTCCGGCGCGCATCAATAAAATCGACGTCTCTAAAGCGCTCGCGCTTCCAGGGGTTCATTGCGTCCTGACCGCCGAGGACATCCCCGGAGAAAACGCGGGGCGGTATCCCTACTATCCCGTCCTGTCCGCAGAGACCGTCCACTTCACGGGAGACGCCGTGGCGCTCGTCGCGGCAGAAACGCGGGAGGTCGCCGAGGCGGCAGCCCGGCTCGTCAAAATCGACTACGAGCCGCTGCCCGGGCTCTATGAATTCAGGAATCTCGAGGGAGAGACGCTCTGCGACTGGAAAACGGAAAAGGGCGACATCGAGGCGGGCTTTCGGAAAGCGGACATCGTCGTCGAAAATGTCTACTTCGCCGCCAGCGTCGATCACGGCTTCATCGAAACCGAGGGCGGCGTCGGCTGGGTGGACGAGCACGGCATTGTAAACATCCGGGTTCCCACCCAGATGATCGAAAACTATCAAGGCGTCGCCAAAGTACTCGGTCTTCCCGCCAACCGGGTGCGCTACGACTGCCCCATGCTAGGGGGCGCCTTCGGCGGGAAGGAACACCCCCTTCTCGGCGCCTATCTCGGCCTCCTCGCGGTGAAGACAGGCCGCCCCGTGCGAATCGCTTACTCGCGTGAGGAATCCATGGCCCAGTGCTCCAAAAAACATCCCTTTGTCATGCGCTACAAGACCGGCGCGACGAAAGACGGGAGGCTCTCCGCGGTCGAGGTTGATATCATCGCCGACGCGGGCGCCTATCCCACCAACAGCAAGGGCCTCGTCCTCGGCGCGCTTTGCGTCAGCGGCGGGCCCTACGAGATACCGAACGCCGGCGGTCGCGCCCGCGCCGTTTTGACGAACAATCCCTTCACCGAGTCCATGCGCGGCGTCGGAGCCAATCAGGTTTGCTTTGCTTACGAATCCCAGATGGACGAGGTGGCGAAGCAGCTAAGGATGGACCCGATTGCGTTCCGCCGCCGCAATTTTATTAATAAAAACCAGACCCTCATGCAAAACCAACCCGTCTCCTCACGGGTGATGCTCCCTGAACTCACCCATAAAATCGAGGAATCCATCACCCGAAAGGCTGGTTCCGCTTCCGGCGTAAGCCCTGGCCCCTGGCGGCGGGGGGTGGGCTACGCCGCCAACATCGCCGGCTACGGCCGCCCCCGAAACGAGGGCGAGGCCTACATGTCCATCGAAGGCGACGGGAGCGTGAACCTGAGGTGCGGGGCGTGCGACCTCGGTTCGGCCCAGACGCACACCAACCGCCAGATCGCCGCCGAGGCCGTGGGCGTTCCCCTGAAGAGAGTGACCGTCACCATGTCGGACTCCCACGTGACGCCGATGGTCGGAATTACGGCGGGCAGCCGCCAGACCATGATCAGCGGCGGCGCTACCCTTAGCTCGGGCCAGGAACTCAGGAGCCGTCTGCTCAGGGGCGCGGCCGAACTGCTCGAGGCCGCCCCGGAGGATCTCGGCATTCGGGAGGGTAATATATACGTGCGCGGCGCCGAGGAACGGTCCGTGGATATCGCCCGGGCCGCCGCCCAGTGCAAGGCGATGGACCTCGCACTTCATGCGACCGGTAAGGTCCAGCTCGGTGACCACGATTTCGAGGGCCACGAAAAATACGGCGATCCCGGCGGATGGATGGATTACGTCTTCGGCCTCCACGCCGCCGAGGCCGAGGTCAACACCGAAACCGGCGAGATTCGCCTCCTCAACTACTGGGCGAGTCACGATATTGGTCAGGCGATTCACCCCCAGCACGTCGAGGGGCAGTTCGAGGGTGGCGCCATGATGGGCATCGGCCACGGCCTCACAGAGGAGATCCAGACCGACCGCGGGAGAATCGTGTCCAATGAGTATCACAGCTATCTCATCCCGACTGCGGCGGAGACCCCGGATTGGGAGAGCGTCTTCACCGAGTCGGGCGAGGGCCTTGGGCCTTACGGTGCGAAGGGAATCGGGGAGCCGCCCTGCACCGCCGCCGCCGCAGCCGTCGCCTGCGCCGTCAGCCAGGCCATCGGCGCCCGCATCACCCGCATTCCGATCACCCCCGATCACGTGCTGGAAGTTTTGGGTAAGCTCGGGCGGAATTGATGCCGCTCTCCTTTTGAGTAATGAATAGCGGGCTCAATGAAGAAGCGCCGGAGTGAAGAAACGCGGGCCAAGGCGGCTCCGAACGTGCCGAAGGCCAAATTGCCCTGTTTCCGGCCAAAGCGGCTTCGTATCTTTGCATATCGTTATTGAAAGGAGGGAAAGCGTGAATATTCGGCCTATCGGATTCTTCGGATTCCGAGCGTGGATAGCATGTACTGCCGCTCTTTTAATTAGCTGGTCACTTTTCGCATTTGACGCCGAACCGCAGGCGTCCTCCGGGGCCCGGACAGCCCCGGCGAAAGAGGTCTTTCTCAAGGCATTTTATGCGCTGGATGAACCGAGGTTTCATCGTGTCGATATTCCGGGGCATCGCTCCCGCGTCAATGTTGCCCGCGCTCTCGTGGTTCACACCTGCAGGGAGGGCATTTGGCACCGGGACGAAATTTTCGATCAGTCCACAATCTCAAACGGGCAACTGAAAATGTCTGAATACGGGAAGAGCACCTCTTACTCCATCACGACCATCGGCCTGATGGAGAACGGCTTCGACGTGAAGGGGATGTGGAAGAAGCTCAAGGCCCTCGATCCCCTCGTGGGTTTCCGCACCTCGGCGAAGCTGCAGATGATGGCGAACTGCGAGCGCGCCATTGACATGTGAAACCTCTCCGGGCGGATGGTCCAGATAATTCGCAAGAAGCCGGACCTCGCCAAGGTTATGCGGTAGAGCACCTACAAGGAAGGCCATGTTTTCTTTGGCATGCAGGCCGGCGTCGTCAAAGGGGGGGCACACCCCAACGCGGGCAAGCTGCTGATGGAGTTCCTCCTGGTCAAAGAGGCTGTTGACATTGTGGCCGAGGAGGAGATCAGCTACTACTCCATGCTCAAGGGCTACAAGCCGTCCGCGTCCGTCAAGAAGTACATGATGGGTTTCGATAAAGTGAAGACCCTCCCCATCAAGGACCAGACCGCCGCCGCGAAGAAGTTCAAGAAGATGTGCCGGCAGTGGCAGCAGGTATTCCGTTAACCGGATAGTGTAATGTCCCGGATTCTGTAGCCGGGAGTCGGCCCTCTGGCCGTCTCCTGGCCTTCGGGGCCACTCACTGAAAGGATTTCATGACTACCATATCCAGGCCGGAGGCCGTACCCTCCCGCTGATGGAGTTTCCTGCGAAACTTCTTCCAGGCTGAAAACGCGATCGCAGTAATCGTCAGCGTCCTCGTCATGGCGATGGTGCTGATTCCACTTGGCGCCCTGATAGTAGGCAGCTTCCTCGTGCTCGACGATCTGGGCTTCGGCACGGAGTGGGGCTTCGAGAACTACCGGGAGATGGTTCAGGGGCACGTCATCCGCAGGGCTTTCCTCAACACCCTCTTCGTCAGTACGGGATCCACGCTTCTGGCCACCTTCCTGGGCGTCTCGCTCGCCTGGCTCAACGCCCGGACAAACTGCCCCTTCCGGGACCGGCTCGAGCCGATGAATCTCATCCCCTTTTTCATGAACCCCTTCGTCGGGGCGATCGCCTGGCACAACCTGGCCTCGCCCAAGGTCGGGATGCTGAACCATATGGCGCGCGGCCTTCTCGGTATTGAGGGCTCGCTCCTGAACGTCAACTACCTCTTCGGCGTCATCTGGGTAACGGGGATCTTCTTCACGCCCCTCGTCTACCTATTCGTGGTGGGCTCCCTGCGGCGCATGGACCCATCCCTCGAGGACAGCGCCCGAGTGACCGGGGCGGGTCTGCTCCGCACCACCCTGACCGTCACCCTTCCGCTCGCCGCGCCGGGTATCCTTTCGGGCGCCATCATCGTCTTCGTCACCAGCGCGGGTGAATTCGGCGTACCCTTCAAGCTGGGCACGCCCTACGGCTGGGAAACCCTGACAACCCAGATCTTCACCAAGGCCGTGGGCGATGAGGCGAACAACTACATGGGCGCGGCCATGAGCATGATCCTCGGCATCATCACGGGCGTTTTCATCTGGGTGCAGCGTCGCATCATCGCGCCGCGCGAGTTCACGACTGTGACCGGAAAAGGCTTCCGGCCAAATCTCATCGATCTGGGCCGGTGGAAGTGGACGGCGTTCGGATTCAATATCTTCTACGTCTTCGTCACCGTCATCCTGCCCATCATCAGCATCCTCGTGGTGAGCCTCCACACCGTATGGGTGGGCAAGATCATACCTGACGATTTCACCATCCTGAATTACCAGCGGCTTCTTTTCTTCTGGACGCCCATCGCCATCAAGCCCGCGACAAACGGCATCATCAACAGCTTCATTCTCGCCCTGGCCGGCGCCACGATCACGATGGTCCTGGCCGTTATCCTCTCCTTTCAGATTCACCGGCGGCGGGGCAGGTTCGCCGGGGTGCTGGACTTCCTGTGCGCCGTGCCCGTGGGTTTCCCGGGTATCGTGCTCGGAATGGGGATCCTCATTGTCTACATCAGGACCCCCATCTACGGCACCCTCTGGATCCTCCTCCTCGGCTACGTTACCCGCTTCTTCCCCTACGGCCAGCGGAACGTGGCCTCCGTCATGATGGCCATCTCCGAGGAGCTCGAGCAGAGCTCGCGCCTCTCCGGTGCCTCCTGGATGACAACTCTCAAACGCATCACCATTCCGCTTCTCAAGCCGGGAATCTTCGCGGGCTGGCTCCTGATGTTCCTCATCTTCATCCGTGATCTCTCCATCTCGATCATCCTTTTCACCGCAGGCACAGAGACCCTCTCCACCGGCATCTATTACCTCCAAGAGTACGAGACCGAATCGCTCACCTGCGCCCTCTCCGTCATCCAGACATCCGTTCTTCTTGCCTGCGTCCTCCTGTTACGCAAGATGGTGGGCAGGCAGGCTCTCGTCGCTTGAGCTTTTTCTCTCCGCTACGCAGACGATTTTGCGGTGTTTTGTTTCGACGTTACTTTCTTAAACTGGCCTTTGAGGAATTCGAAGGAGGCTTTATATGGCAGTCCGCACCGTCGCGATTATCAGCCCGGGAGAGATGGGATGTGCCGTAGGCCATGTACTGAAATCGAACGGCCTCGACATCGTCGCATCCCTTTCGGAGCGAAGCGACCTCACGAAAACCCGGGCCAAAGTCGCCGGATTTGAAGATGCGTCTACACTCGAAGACCTTCTGGGCGAAGCGGATCTGGTGCTCTCCATCGTACCGCCCGCCGCCGCGGTTGAGACTGCCCGTGAGACTGCCACGGCAATGAAGGCCACGGGCCATCGCCCTCCCTATGCCGATTGCAACGCCATATCTCCCGACAACACCCGCCTTGCCGGGAAGATCATCACCGAAGCCGGAGCCGTGTTCATCGACGGATGAATTATCGGCACCCCTCCCTGGAAGGATATCCTTCCGCGAATTTATGTCAGTGGGGAGCGGACCGGCCTAATGATGGAGCTAGGTGGGAAAGGCATCTCCATAAAGCCGACCGGAAGCGAAATCGGCCGCGCCTCGGCACTCAAGATATGCTCCGCTTCACTCACAAAAGGGACGCTCGCACTGCATACCGCCATCATGATCGCCGCCGATGCGATGGGACTGACCGATGAGTTTCATCAGGAACTTCTCATCGGCCGGGAAACTCTTTATCGCCAAATCGAATCCGGGACGCGGCGGCTGCCATCTGTGGCGGGGAGGTACATCGGCGAGATGGAGGAAATTACCGCGGCCTTTTCGGCTGTTGGCGTCACGCCGAAGTTTTACGAAGGAGTCCTCGAAGTATACCGACTCCTCGCTGAAACGCCCCTGGCCTCGGAAACTCCGGATACCATTGACGCCGGCCGCACCCTCAATGAAGCGGCCAAACTTTTTGCTAAGTATCTACCGATGCGTTAACGACCGAACGCGGCAATAACGATATCCACTCTCATTTGGCACGGGAAAACAGATTGCCGCGGCACAACAGGCGCACCCTGTCCGGAAGCACCTACCCTTTCGGTTCGGGCATTTCGTCGGGCCAATCATCGACGACGCGCTGGAGGTAGACCTTTAGCTTTTGGGGGTCGGTGCGGATCGAGGTCTTGATCTTGTTGACCTCGCTCTCCTCCTCGATGGGGAAGCGCAGGGAGTCCTGCACGCGGTTCGAGAGATTGAACAGGGCGGTGGCGGCGGTGAGCTCGACGAGCTCGGGGTCGGAGAACTCCTTTCGGACGATCTCGTAGACGTCGTCGCGCTCCTTGGCGGTGTTTAGGGTGACGTGCTCGGCCCAAAGGACGGCGGCCCGCTCGCGGACGCTGAGATGGGGCGAGTTCATGTAATCCTCGCCCGAAATGGCTTCGAGTTGCTCCTCGGTGATGCCCGCGGCTTGACCAAGCGCGGTGTTGTGCGTGATTCAGTAGGCGCAACTGTTGAGCTGGCTGGTTTTGATGATACACATCTCCTTGAGCTTCGAGGTCAGGACCCCGCCGGCGCCCTCTCTCTGGAGGGCGGCGCCGAAGGCGAGATACAGTTTGGCGATATGGGGGATGTGCGCCCAGGCGCGAGCGGAGTTGGGAACGCGGCCCCGGAACTCCTCGGTGGCCTCAAAGAATTTCGCCCGCTCGCCGCTGGCCTGCGCCGGGTCGATGAGCTCAACGCGCGCTGTCATGGAAACTCCTCCCTCGTCTCGAACGAATCCGTTGTTGGATGAAACGATTTTAGCACGCCAATCAATATTTGAATTACCGTCACCTCGGAGAGTGAGGGAACCCGCAGCGCGGCCCCCCCGCCATACCCCCCCAGACACATTGTCGGATTTTCGGTGTGATGAATTTATGGTTCGCCATCGACCGGTGATTTTCAGAGATAAGAGCCTCCGCACCGACAGGCGAGCGGAGTTTGGCAATTGTGATACCGAGTGAAGAACGAGGTGGCCAAGATGTGGGCGAAAGATAGGAATAGATCCTTCATGGCGGGAGCTTAAGGGCGCTCAAGGGGGTATTTTTGACTTTATGCCCTTCTTGGCGGGAAGCGCTGCCGACAAAGGAAAATACGGTCGTAATTTGATAAATTAAGGGCGTTACCGCATAATTCCAGATACAGAAACCATCTGGGAAATGTCGGATTCTTCCACCTTTGTTCTGTTTTCTCGGAGACGGCAGGATAGGAGGGCAGTTCCGGTGAGCATACCTGAGACCATGAGAGCGGTCGTGCTGCACGGCTGGAACGACGTTCGGCTGGAGGATGTTCCGGTGCCGACTCCGGGCCCGGGTGAGGTGCTCTGCCGGATTCGGGCATGTGCCATCTGCGGCACCGACGCCCGCCTGATCACCGGTGGCGCCGCGCGCACCTTCAAGGGGACCTTCCCGCACATATTCGGCCACGAGTGGAGCGGCGAGGTGGCCGCCATCCCAGAGGGAGTCGAGGGCGTAGCGGTGGGCGACCGCGTGGCGGGAGAGGTGACGAAGGGCTGCAGAACCTGCCCGGCCTGCAAGAGCGGTAGATATCAACTCTGCGAACACAGCGGAAAACTCGAGAAGGGCTACCGCATGCACGGCTTCAACCTCCCCGGCATCTTCGCTCAGTATGTCGCCTACCTGCCCGAGATGCTCTCCCCTCTTCCGGACCACGTCAGCTTCGAGGAAGGGGCGCTGGGATCGGTCTTCTCCCAGGCACTGCACGGCGTGAAGATCGGCGCCTGCCAGCCGGGCGAGACCGCCTTCGTGATCGGCCCGGGGGCGATCGGGTTGCTCATCCTCCAGACGGTGAAGCGCCAAGGGGCGGCAAGGGTGCTGATCGCCGGCCGGGGGGAGCGGCTCGATATGGCCCGCAAGTTAGGCGCCGACATCGCCATCGACATTTCAAGCGATGACCCGGCTACAGCCGTCCTCGAAGCTACCGGCGGCCAAGGAGCCGACGTGGTGTACGAGTGCGCGGGCAAGCAGCCCGCGATCGAGGCGGCTGTCCGGTCGGTCAAAAAAGGAGGCCGGGTCGTCCTCATCGGGGTGAGAGGCCAGGAGGAAGGCATCCCCTTCAACGTCGATCACGTCGTACTCAATCAGATCAGCCTCCTCGGCATGCGCGGAAGCCCGAATCTGTTGGCCGGGGCGATCGCCCTCATCGCCAGCGGGCAGGTGAACGTGAAGCAACTGATCGCGGAGGAGTTTCCGCTGGAACGATTCCAAGACGCTATGGATTTCTACGCGCGGCGCGAGCGAGGGGCCGTTCGGGTCATTTTGAAGCCATGAAGAGGGAGGAAGCACCATGAATCGATCGGAGGCTATGGATTTCATCAAAGAGAATCAGTGGGGGGTCATGTCCACCTTTTTCCCCAACGGCACGCCCCAGCTCACGCCCATCATTTACGCCCTCATGGGGGACAAGATTCAGATATCGTGTACCCGCCCCCGGAAGAAGACTCAGAACCTCCTGAAGAACCCGAACGCGATCCTCTGTATCTTCATGCCGAAATTCTTCGGCCCCTATCTCACCGTGGAGGGGCGCGTCGAAGTGATCGAAGACCCCGACGCCACCAAGAACCTCGCTCTCTACAAGGCCACCCGCGGGGAGCCGCCAGAGAACGTGGAGGAGTTCCTCGCCCAGAGGATCCGCGACCAGCGCCTCATCTTCGAGATGAGCATCGACCGGATGTATCCGCTGGATTGAGCTTCGTTCCACTCGACAGCCTGGGCTTCCCGCCTGGATTCCCCTGTGCTCCAGAAAATAATTGGACCCATGTAGGACGGGGACTAGCCATGGCAAAATCCCCGAAATAGACATAATCATTACGATATTCTTAATCCCGTCCTATCCAATTAAACGATCGTGTCTTAAATTCCTGTTTAAATGGAATTTTTATCCGGTGCGGAGCAAAGTGACTGTTGTTTGTTGACAAGGCGACGAGACATTTATTTTTCTATCAAAGGAGAATTTCCGATGCCGACCGTGAATGTCAACGGCTTGAACCTGAACTATCTAGTCCAAGGAGCGGGCCCTCCTATTATTCTCTCGCACGGCTTTCAAAATTCCGGTTTTGCCTTTACTCCCATTTTGGGCCGCCTTGCGGAACAGTTTCAGGTATTTGCCTTGGACAAGCGGGGGCACGGAGATTCGGACAAGCCGCCCGGTCCCTACCGCATTCAGGATTTCGCGGATGATTTGCTCGGGTTCCTAGGTGCTCTGGACCTTGAGAAGGTTGACTTCCTCGGTCACAGCATGGGCGGGAGGACGGGCACCTTACTTGCCATCGAACACAGCGACCGATTGAACAGGCTGATGCTGGTTTCATCCTCGGCGGGTGCTCCCTCCGGCGCATACCGGGAGCATTTTGAGGTTCTGCACCAATTATCCATCAAAGAAGGAATGGAGGCGGTATTCAATCACCACGAGTTTCGAAGGCTCCTTCCTCCAAAAATGCTCGAAGGACCGCTCGCGGGGGAATATAAAAATCGTTTTTTGAAAAACACTCCGGAAACGTATGCCGCGACAGCGAACGCGCTATTCACCATGCCGGACCTGACGAGGCGCCTCAGCGAGATCTCCGTGCCCACCTGGCTCTGCTATGGAGAAAACGATCCGGGGCCCCTCGATTTTAGCGATATTTATTTGGAGCGTATTCCCAATTGCACGCGAGCCATCCTTACAGGTTCCGGCCATTTTCCGATCTGGGACGCAACGGAATCCCTGATGGAGGGGAT
>PVBE010019872.1_pt1 | contig 26140 bp, 30 predicted proteins | sample 1631181 | NCBI WGS metagenome assembly PVBE01 (sample SAMN08397723, study PRJNA350692) | Marine metagenome, whole genome shotgun sequencing project. | isolation source: water | place: Pacific Ocean | collected 2012-04 | reverse complement strand
CGCTTCTTGTGCGGGCTGGCGCTGACTTTCTAGCCGTATCGGAGGGCATATGGGCTCATCCAGGCGGCCCTGAGGTTGCGGTCGCTGAATTCAATGAGCAAATCGACTCGGTAACATTCTGATCCATGCACGGCCGACAAATTAGAAACGCTCTGTTTGCCTTGGTCATAACAGGACTGATCCCTCTGGTAACGCTCCCTAGCGTGTACGCACAAGAGACAGAATCCGAGTTCGCCGCCGCCGTGCGCGCTTATCGCCAGCAAAACTATGCCGCTGCATTCGAAGGCTTCAAAAAACTGGCGCGTCAGGGTGATCGGGACTCTCAAACTTATCTCGGTCTAATGTATGCCGAAGGGCAAGGTATCGACGAAGATATAGAAGAGGCCATCAAGTGGTACCTGCGTGCCGCTGATCAAGAGCATCCCGATGCTCAATACTGGTTAGGTCACATCTCGCAAAATGGTTTGGGCGTCAAGCAAGACCGCGAAACAGCCGCGGCATGGTTCCACCTCGCCGCCGAAAACGGTCATTCGGAAGCGCAATTCAGCCTAGCAATGCTGTACACAGATGGTGAGGGTGCCCCTAAGGATCACAAACAGGCGGTAACGTGGTTTACAAAAGCTGCCGTTCAGGGCCATGTCCATGCACAGCACAATTTGGGCGTGCTATTAATGAGCGGCGAAGGCGTCGATCAAGACGCCTATCAAGCGGCCAGTTGGTTCAAGCAGGCCGCCGAACAAGGTCATGTCGATGCCCAATACAATCTAGGTGCTATGTTTGCCGACGGTATTGGCATTAGCAAAGACGATGCGAAAGCCGTTTTATGGCTGCGCCGAGCCGCCGAGTCGGGCTTAGCCGACGCCCAAGCGGGATTAGGCCGCATGGCATACGAAGGCGTTGGCATGGCAAAGTCTTACGACGAATCTGCCTATTGGTTTCGTCTGGCGGCCAACCAGGGACACCCTGAAGCACAATTTTTTATGAGCGCACTCACCGCCAAGGGTGAAGGGGTTCCAGAAGACCCTATCGAATCTTTCATGTGGTTATCGTTGGCGAAGTCCCAGGGCATCAATGATAAGGCTCTTGAGGATGAACTCAAGACCGTTCTGACTCCGGAGCAAATGATCGCAGCACGGGAGCGCGCTAAAGAGTGGCAAAAAATGATGCGCAACTAGACGGATCGCTTTTGGCTAACTTGACCCATCTTGAGCAAGTTCATCCAACTTACTTTGCAGCGACAGCCGGTTGGTTGCGTTAAACGGAAAATTCACGAAAATCTCTAGATGGCGTTTGATCATTTCGAAAACGTCGGCAAAGTATGCACGTTCTTCGGCGTCATTCCCTTCAAAGACCGCAGGATCAGGAAAACCCCAATATGCCGTCATTGGCATACCCGACCAAATGGGACAGACCCATTCTGACGCTCGATCGTATACGGTGAAGACAAAATCTATTTGCCGAACGTTACTTCCTCCAAACACATCCCAACTTCTGGGTTTTAGATCAGCTGTCGGTTAATTCTGCCGTGCCAAGAGATCTAGGGTGAACGGATGAACGCCTCTTTTGGATAACTGCCAGCGCTGAAGCCGTGGAATTTATCTTTTCCAATCCTATTCAGCATGGCTTCGATCATGATACTTCTTGCCGAATTGCCAGTGTAGAGGAACAGTACATTGTACATCTTGTTAGACATGGACAGCCCTCACATCTAGCAACACTCCTTTTGACGCCTTGTTATAGATCGATGGCACTTATAGTTTCGACTAAACACTACAAATATTTGACATCTCGCTTCCGAAGACTTGAGACAACATTGAAACCAACATTACATCTTGATAGTGTCCACGCCACCTTCGGGGCTGAAGCGTCTAATGGGGCGGTCCACTCGCAAGGATGCGACAATGAAAATCAATGGTAATGAAATTCGCCCGGGCAACGTCATTCAGCACAAGGATAGTCTTTGGGTGGCGGTCAAGACCGATCATGTTAAGCCTGGCAAAGGTGGTGCCTATGCTCAGGTCGAATTAAAGAACCTCCTCAATGGATCAAAGCTCAATGAGCGGTTTCGTGCCTCGGAGTCTGTAGATCGCGTACGGCTTGAACAAAAACGCCATTCATTTCTCTATGAAAACGGCAACATGCTGACGTTTATGGACACCGAGACCTACGATCAAATCGAACTTGATCGCAATTTTATCGGCGAGCGTGCCGCGTTCCTTCAGGATGGAATGGAGGTCGTTGTTGAATCTCATGAAGGCACGCCGATTGGCATCTCCCTGCCGGACCAAGTCACGCTGGAAGTGGCCGAAACCGAACCGACCGTCAAAGGTCAGACGGCTGCGTCATCCTATAAGCCGGCCGTCATGAACAATGGCGTCCGTGTTATGGTGCCGCCGTTTATCGAAGTCGGAGAACACATCATCGTCGATACCAACGAAGTCACTTACGTGCGGCGGGCTGACTGATCGACGGGAAAGTTTGCTTTCTATGGCACTGAGATCCGCTCTCATCAATGTGATGACTTTGGCGACGCGGAAGGCTGCCCGCGGTCTCGCGCGTGACTTTGGAGAAGTTGAAAATCTCCAAGTCTCAAAGAAGGGACCGAGTAATTTTGTAACGGCAGCCGATCTTCGGGCCGAATCGATTCTGCAGACTGAACTTGAACGGGTGCGGCCTGGCTACGGCTTTTTACTCGAAGAAGCCGGCTCCATTGAAGGAAACGATAAGACCCACCGTTGGCTTGTGGACCCGTTGGACGGAACGACCAATTTTCTCCATGGATTGCCACACTTCGCCATATCAATTGCCCTTGAGCGGGAAGGCCAGTTGGTTGCCGGCGTCATTTACGATCCCATAAAGGACGAAACGTTTTGGGCGGAAAAAGGCAAAGGGGCCTTCTTAAATGATCGCCGCCTCCGCGTTGCCACACGCAAGGACTTGAGCGAAGCCCTGCTGGCAACGGGTATTCCGTTTCACGGCCGCCCGGGCCACGACCTCATGAGCCGCGAACTGATTGCCATTACGGACAAGATCGCTGGAATCCGACGTTATGGATCGGCAGCCCTTGATCTGGCTTACGTCTCGGCGGGGCGTTACGACGGCTTTTGGGAACGGGGGCTCGCCCCATGGGACGTTGCTGCGGGGATCGTCTTGGTGCGCGAAGCCGGAGGGATCGTAAAAGAAATTGACGGCCGGGACATCCGCGTCGACAGTCCGAGCATCCTCGCCTCAAACGAGTCTCTTTTCGGTCAAGTGTCGGACATTTTGTGCCGCGCCGAGTGACAGCTTCGCAAAATTGCCAGTCCGCCAGCTTTAAAGGCAACTTCCCACACCGGTAAGAAGGCCATGAACTGCCTTTTTCTTGGCGCAGTTTCAGCTAGACTACAGATTCTTTGCATCACCTAGGTAAGCGAGTCCAGGCGCGCAGGGCCAGACATTTGCAGAGTTAGCGGGCGGGGAGACTTCCTGGCGCACAGAAAAACAAGGTTAAGTGAAAGGCTCTACCGCCCGATAGAGTCGGTGATGAGTAAATATTATGGCCTCAAGACGACGGGATCCTCTGCTTATTCGCCAGCCCAGCAGATACATTCTCAGAATGCTGGCCTTCTTGATAGCAGTAGGCTTCGTGGTCTCGGTCATCCGTGAACCGTTTTTGGATGCCATTTTGGCAAATCCGCCTCTTAATATCGGAATCCTTGCGGTTTTGGCCCTTGGTGTTCTCTACACGCTCGGACAGACACTCAATCTCCGACCTGAGATCAAGTGGATCAATGGATTTCGACACATAGAGACCGGAGGACGCGCACTCCGCACACCGACGATTCTGGCGCCCATGGCACGGCTCTTAGAAGGCGATTTCGGGGGCGGTTATGGCCTCTCTCCAACCTTGATGCGAACCATTCTAGATTCAATTGGATCACGTCTCGACGAGTCCCGGGACATTTCGCGCTACATGGTTGGTCTGCTTATTTTTCTGGGACTACTCGGCACGTTTTGGGGATTACTGCAAACGGTAAACGCGGTCGGCGACACGATCCGCCAACTCTCCGTCGGTGCCAGCCCAATCGAAGATAGTTTTGAAGAATTGCGCGCCGGACTCGAGGCGCCGCTCGGCGGCATGGGAACGGCGTTTTCATCGTCGCTCATTGGATTAGCCGGATCCTTGGTTCTCGGCTTTCTCGACCTGCAGATGGCGCAGGCACAAAACCGATTCTACAATGACGTCGAGGAATGGCTCTCCGCAGGCGCTCAACTGGACGGCGCGGGCGGCATTTTTGACTATAGTTTGCATAACGAATTTGACAGCGCGTCGAGCAACTATTCGATGGGGGATGGCCCAGGCGGGGTCGATAACCTATTAACGACATTGTCACGTCTCGATCAATATATGAAGACCGAGCAAAAGCTCATGGTCAAAGTTGCCGAAAGCCAGGCCAAGCTGGCACCGTTGTTGGAAAGATTCAGCAATCCAAAAGGGGTATCCACACAAGATCAGTATACCGAGACTATTTGCGGTCATCTGCGCAACTTGAACACGTGCTTACAGCGCTTGCTGGAGGAGAATGCGAAAGGCCAAGACAAAATGGTCGCCGAACTAAAACAGGAAATCATGACGCTTACCCAAACCATTCGGGATATTGCGGGCAGGTGACGGGCGCACCGGCCGGGACAACACGAGCGTATGGCTAGAGGTTTCTCAAAATCGCGCCAACCGGAGGCCAACTACTGGCCAGGTTTCGTCGATGCACTAACCACACTCCTGCTCGTCATTATCTTTCTCTTGGCGGTCTTCATGCTAGCTCAATATTTCTTGAGCCAAGCCATCATGGGGCGCGACGAAGCGCTTGCAAGGCTGAATTCACAAATCGCGGAGTTGAGTGACCTGTTGGCGCTCGAGGAGCAATCTAATCTCACTCTTCGCGATGAGTTGACGCAGTTGCAGGCTTCGCTGTCGCAAACGACGCAGGCACTAGTCGAAGCAAAAGCGCGCGCTTCAGCCGCAGAGGGGGAACTTGGAAGCGTGGGTGCCTCACTCGATAAAGAACGCGAGTTGTCGGTGGCCGCGCAAAATCAAGCGGCCCTATTGAACCAACAGATCATGGCCCTGCGCCGCCAGTTGGCGGCCCTGCAAGCAGCTCTCGATGCTTCAGATGCACGCGATGAAGAAAGCCGATCGGTCATTGCGAATTTGGGCAAACGGCTCAATGCGGCGCTCGCACAGAAGGTGCAAGAACTTGCGCGCTATCGATCCGAGTTTTTTGCACGGTTGCGGGAAGTCCTCAGTAACCGGTCCGGCGTCGAAATCGTCGGCGACCGCTTCGTCTTTCAATCGGAGATTCTGTTCGACTCGGCCTCCGCCGAGGTCAATACCTCCGGCCAGCAAGAACTGCACAAACTTGCGACCGCCTTGCTCGATATTTCCCAGCAGATTCCGGAGGAGATCAATTGGATTCTGCGAATCGACGGTCATACCGACGCCATTCCCATTAACTCGGCGGAGTTTCCATCGAACTGGGAGCTCTCGGCGGCGCGGGCGATTTCGGTCGTCAATTTCCTGCAAACTCAAGGCGTGCCCGGCAAGCGTCTAGTTGCCGCCGGGTTCGGCGAGCACCAGCCGCTTAATCCCGAGACGACAACGGCCACCAATCGGCGCAACCGGCGCATCGAGTTGAAGCTCACTGAGAAGTAATTCCGTTGCTCTGCAGCCCACATGGTTCGAGACGAGCCCTCCGGGGTCCCTTACCATGAGGATTTAGGAAGTCGGATTACCGAATCTTCATACTGAGCACGCGCGCCGCGTTGTCTCGAACCACGTGGGCCCGGAATCCAACGTTACGACGTCGGCAGATCACAGGACATGATCTTGGTCTCGGTAATCGAACCAATCAGCATTTTATCCTTGTAGACCGCTGCGACACTCGACGCCGAATAGGTCTCGCCCGAATCAAGATAGACGTCTTCCGGCGCGCCCGCATCCCCGTTGGTGATCGGGACGCGAAAGACTTGCGACGGCGAAGGATTTTCATAGCCGCTCATAAAGTGGCCTGCGAGTGCAAAGAAATTTGGGTGACCCGCGGTCCAAACCGAGCCATCAGCCGCGACGTCAAGATTATCCACGCCAATGCCCACATGAACGCTTGAGCGAAAGGTCAAGGCTCCAGTATCCAGATCGCGATCGTAGATCTGGATCGCTCGTTTCGAAGTTGCCGCCAGATAGACTTGGGCCCTATCGGCACTGGCGGAAATCCCCCCGCCCGAAGGCCCGTTCGGCACCACAGCGCGCATTGTTTGACCGTCATAATACGCAAGAGGAAATCGGCTGAGGCTAAATATTCGATCCATTTGCTGCACGAACTGGCTTTCTGAGCGTGAATCGTTAGCCACGTAGAATTGGCGCGGCCCTACGGCGACAAGATTATTGGGCGCAGTCAAGAATTCACCCACGATTGTTTCCGCATGGACTGGGTCACCTGTCTCATCCAGATCAAAAATCTCGATCGTTTCACCGTCATCATGAAGGTGATTGATCACAAAGAGCCGCTTTTTACCAGTCTCATCCTTGTACAGACTGACCCCGTGGGGCCGGAAGTCTTCGAGCTGGCCCAACGGAGCGGCATCAAAACTCAACACCCCGCTGCTCAGATCGTAAATTGCAATTGTACCGCGCTCGGATGCACTTTCGGACTCGGCTCCTACTCGAAAGACAGCTGAGAGGTAGACGAGCCCGGTATCACGGTCGATGACGAAATCTTCCGCGCTCGCAGGTCCAGTCACGGGCGCGCATGTCCCGGCGAAATGAGGCTCGTAACTTACGAGTGCGCCGGCCCGCCATGACACCCAAAGAACAAACAAACCAATGACAAGGATGAGGCCGCCCAATGTCCCAAGTCCGTATTTCAAGATTTTCATTCGGCTGCTACTCCTTCACTTTATGCCGTGCATTCAGTGCATGGCGCAGTCTGTTAACGGCGCTGTTGCTATTGAGCCACCACCGCAGGCGTTTACGGTACGACCTGGTCGTGATCGCCGAACTGCAAATTGGCCAAGTGAGCATAGAGCCCGCCCTTGGCACTGAGCTCGGCATGTGTGCCAGTATCCACCAATCGACCTTGCTCCAACACGACGATTCGATCCGCTTTGACAACCGTGGCCAAGCGGTGCGCGATGACAAGCGACGTGCGCCCCTTCATGGTACGCTCCAACGCTTCCTGTACGACACGCTCACTTTCCGCGTCCAAAGCACTGGTCGCCTCGTCCAGAAGAAGAAGCGGCGCATTACGCAATATAGCACGCGCGATGGCGATGCGCTGACGTTGACCGCCGGACAGCATTAGCCCGCGCTCGCCAAGTTCGGTGTCATAGCCGTGCGGCATCTTGTCGATGAATTCAGCGGCAAGAGCCATGTCGGCGGCTTCTTTGACTTCAGAATCGGTCGCGTCGGGCCGGCCGTAACGAACATTTTCCATGGCACTGCCGGAGAAAATTACCGCGTCTTGTTGCACCACGCTGATGCGTTTGCGCACATCTTCAGGCGAGGCATCGGCAATATTGATTCCATCAAGCGAGACAGAACCCGTCTGTGGATCGTAAAAACGCAAGATTAATTGAAAAACCGTCGTCTTGCCCGCACCCGACGGGCCCACAAGCGCCACGCGCTCGCCCGGTTGAACCGCAAACGATAATCCATCAAGAGCCGAGACTTCGGGTCGGGTTGGATAACAAAACGTAACAGTCTTGAATTCAACCTTGCCTGCCGCAGGCTTCGGCAGTGGCACAGGATTTTCGGGCGCTTTAATCTTGGACTCGATGTCGAGCAGTTCCATTAATCTCTCCGTCGCGCCGGCCGCACGTTGTATTTCGGTCCAGACTTCACTCAACGAGGCGATGCTCATTGCAAGAAATAATGCATAGACGATGAATTGTGTGAGATCGCCGGCTGAGAATTCTTGTTTGTCTTCTGCGGCAACTTGCTCCTGATCTGCCTCCGTGATTGGTTCAGTGTCGCCTATCGTTGGTTGTTCAGTGGCGATCGTAGCTGGTTGTTCGAGCTCAAATGCAGCAATCTTTGTTTCGATCACCATTTGCGCGCCCGCCCAAAAAACCAAACCGACGCAAGCAAACGCAAGAGATGTCACTATGGATGTCAAAATCGCACGGGCGACTACCCGGCGTATAGCGACATGAAACGCCTCTTCGACTGCCACGTCATACTGTTCGCGGTCGACCGGTTCGTGAGTAAAAGCTTGGACGGTTTGGATGGCATTCAAAGATTCGCCCGCAAACGCGCTAGTATCCGCGATCCGGTCTTGACTGAAGCGCGACAAGCGGCGCAGGCGCCGGCCCAAAGCGATGGCCACGATCAGCATAATGGGCACGGCCAATAAGGTGATGCCCGTCAAATAGGCACTGGTCACCAATAACATGATGAAAGCGCCAACGCCTTGAACGGCACTGCGCAACGCTATCGAAACCGTCGAGCCGACCACAGTTTGAATCAGCGTCGTATCGGTCGTCAGCCGCGACAACACTTCGCCGGTCTTGGTGATCTCGAAGAACGCCGGGCTTAAGGACGTGATGTGCCGGTAGACATCGGTGCGCAAATCAGCCACCACGCGCTCGCCAAGCCAGGTGACAAAGAAATACCGGATGGCTCCCGCCACCCCCATGAGTAGCGCAACCGCTACAAAGGCAAAAACGTACTGATTGATTTGTGCCGGATTCTCTATCGAGAACCCCTCGTCAACCAAATTGCCAATCACGATGGGAAAGTAGATAAGGGCGCCCGCAGCGGCGAACAAAAAGACGAGGGCGCCAATCAAAATCGGTTTGTATTTAAGGAGATAAGGAAGCAGCCGCAGGAACGGCCTCAAATCGCGGCTTTTGCCGCGATCCGCCGCCTCGCGCCGGACCGCGGTGGCATGTTCCGCCCCACTCGAATGTCCCGTATCACTCAACGCAAAAGCGCTCCAATTACCCGCCGCTGCCAGGCCAGCACTTAGTTATTTTCGCGACGTACAGCAAGCCTCACGCAGTACCACCATAAGAGCGGCCCTACAGCTACCTTTCTTGCATGAATTAGCCAGGCAAGCTATAACCCGGCCGCCGAAAAAGGTAGATGAATTCGCCATGAAAAAAAACATCCATCCTGATTATCACACGATCACTGTCCAACTTACGGACGGTTCGACCTTTCAGACCAAGTCCACATGGGGCTCGGAGGGGGACACGCTGAAATTGGATATTGATCCTCGCACCCATCCAGCCTGGACAGGTGGAAGCCAGCATCTGGTCGATACCGGCGGACGGCTCAGCCGGTTCAATAAGAAATACGAAGGTTTCCTGAAATAATTCGGCGGCCAGTCATCAACAGCCAGCGCAACGATGGGTCAAAGATTAAGCCCCGTCACCAAATGCTTCATGAAGTCGATTAAGTTGCGTGTCAAACTCGCTCGGTAGTCGTTCGGCGCTGTAGAGGGTTTTGTCTAGACGATTGACGCGATCGTACATTTGTTCGCTGCAAGTCAACAATTCGCGCAGTCGCTCCGGTAGAAGCTCAATGCTCTCTAAAGGTTTGCCGCTGCAAACCTCGTGAGCCCCAAGTCGGTATTTGTCATTTTGCGCTTCATGAGCGCTGATCTCACCTTCCTCGATGGCGCGATGAACGAGCAACCAAGAAGCCACCTGCATGAGCCTGGTCGTCAAGCGCATGCTTTCGCCAGCATAAGCCAAATCAATATTTCGAGGCAGTTCCTTTGAGCCCGCGCGACCCAAGCTGTCCAAGTAGCTCGCCGTTTCTTCGACTAAAACCATGCCGTCCTTAAACAGACGTGAAAACGGACCCGACGCGACAAATCTCAAGATTGACAATTCAATCTCAGGAGACCGCGCAGGTTTTTCTTGGTTGCGCTTCGTGTTTTGGCCGCGCTCTTCAGAAATACTATTGACGGTCATTATTCCGTTAAATTTACCCTAGACATGTATTTACCCCAATGTCCTTACCCTCAAAGAGGCCCCATGCCGAACTTGACCATCCTGCAAGGGTGAAACCTGGGGCCTGGTTAACCAAAAACAGGCTAATCAAAATGCAAAACACGTGTCAATCATTACTAACATTAACCTTAACGAATCCATCTCTGGCGTAGACGGATGTAAAAGCTGTTGGCTTGTTTTAGTATGGAAATCCCGCCGCACGATCTTTACTTTTAACGTTCGCCCAACATGGGAATCGCTACGTCAAAAGTGAATGCGGTTACCCAGTATTGCTATCGATATACCGATCGGGCTTGTGCAATACGGCCAGCAAGAATGCAACCAACTTTCCCACAAAAAAATTGGTTGGGCGCGGACGTCTAGTGTTTTGGTACCGTCACGTAGACTTGTGCTTGCATTTTCGACGTATAAAGCCGCAAATAGAACAAAAGACAATATCGTAGCGATCGGAGTAAGTATTTATTTTTTTACTGTCCTAAAAGAGGATATTGTAGTTATATTGATATTTCATTTGTACACGGAAGGAATTAAACTATCCCTCACGTTCATAAATCACTTCCGCCAAACTGCCGCAAGAAGCCTCTGCCAAAAATCTAAGCAGACGGCCTGCAGTATTCTTTCCCGGGCGCGTGGCCAGGCTGTTCACTGCCTTAATCACATCATCTCGGCGCAAGCCCGCCTGGTACAGCGAAGAAACAACCACATCAGCAAGGATTGTAGGCTCCTCGCCTAGGCCGTAGCGCGTTAACACTGTTCCTTGGCAGGCAGTCGCGTATATGCGTTTCCCGCTCAATGGCTCTTCTATTTCTTGAAAACGCTTTCGGCGTCGGCACGCGAACCCTTCTTGACGGCAATCATCTCCCGACACCGCTCGATCTCCATCGTCATTTCGGCAATTCGCTCTTCAAGCTCCTCGATGGACATCATCGAGAGGTCTTGAGATGAAAGCGCAAGGCCTGGCTTCTTTCGCGGTTCAAGATCTTCTTCCTTCATGTCTGTCTCCTTGAAACGGCGCAGCCTTACATTAGTTTGCGCATTGGCCGACCCGCGTGCAAGCATTACAGCCCTTTGAAACGAGATGGACCGGGACAGATGCCTGACGCCCTTCCTACACAGATGAGTGCAATTGACATCCCTGAACCGGGAGGTCCTGAGATATTACGTCTGCACCAAATCGCCGTGCCGGCTCCGGTATCGGGTGAGGTGCTGTTGAAGGTGGAGGCGGCGGCTGTCAATCGCCCCGATGTTGCCCAGCGGCAGGGTATCTACCCGCCGCCCCCGGGCGCACCGGAGACGCCGGGACTGGATGTAGCGGGTATGATCGTTGCGCAGGGTTGCGAAACCAGCAGCTTTGGCCTGGGCGACCGGGTCTGTGCACTCGTCGCGGGCGGTGGATATGCTGAGTATTGCATTGCCCCGACGGCCACATGCTTGCCCATTCCGCAAGGATTCAGCGCCATTGAGGCGGCCGCGATTCCGGAAACTTTTTTCACCGTTTGGTCGAACTTGTTTGACCGCGCCAAGTTAGTGCCGGGCGAACGTCTTCTGGTCCATGGCGGGACGTCGGGAATTGGCACGACAGCGATCGCGCTTGCCACGTCTTTTGGGGCGAGCGTGATTACGACCGCAGGATCGGATGAAAAATGCGAGAAGTGCCTGAGCTTAGGCGCAGACCATGCCATCAACTATCGCCAGCAGGACTTCGTTGAAGTTGTGCGGAATGTCGCCCCGGATGGGGTAAATGTGGTCTTGGACATAGTGGGCGGCGACTATATGTCGCGCAATATGAAATGCTTGGCGCCCGACGGCCGGCACATCAGCATTGCATTTCTTTCGGGCGCCCAGGTAACCCTTAATTTAGCACCCTTGATGATGAAGCGCTTGACTTTGACGGGCTCGACATTGCGGGCGCGTGACGTCGGCTTCAAAGGCGCAATTGCAAATGTGCTCCACGATAAGGTTTGGCCGCTATTCGAGCGCGGCGAAATCAAGCCCCTAATCGATTCAACTTATGCGCTAGGCGAAGCCGCCGAAGCACACAGGCACATGGAATCCAGCACCCACATGGGCAAGATTGTGCTGATTCCTTGAACACTGGTGGCCTGGCTCAGCCGGCGCAAAGCATCGGAACCCGCTTCCAATTTTTCCAAAAACCCTTATATAGGGCGCAAGTCCCGGTGCCCTTGGCTGATTAGGCCGATCTGAATGGGCAAATCTTTGGATCAACCATCAAAGTAGTCCGTTGCAGTCCGGCTCAACGGAGTAAATTGGCCGATTAGTGGGCTTGCGATGACCGGGTTGCACAACGAATGAGAGGAAGAACCATGACGCAGCCCCTTATGCCCAAGGCAACAGCGGTCTGGTTGGTCGACAATACATCTTTGACGTTTGATCAGATCGGTGATTTTTGCCGCTTGCATCCGCTGGAAGTGAAAGGCATCGCTGATGGCGATGTGGCGCAAGGCATCAAAGGGTTCGATCCTGTCGCCAGCGGACAGTTGACCAGAGAACAAATTGAAAAAGCTCAAGAGAATGCCGATTACAAATTGGAACTGGTGGAGCCGGTTCACGACGTGCCGGAGCAGCCGCGCCGCAGCGGCAAGCGCTACACGCCGCTATCGCGGCGTCAGGATCGCCCTGACGCCATTTATTGGATGATCCGCAATCATCCCGAAATCAGTGATGCGCAAATCGCAAAATTAATTGGGACGACAAAGCCAACCATTCAATCAATCCGCGACAGAAACCATTGGAATTCGGCAAATTTGAAACCGATCGATCCGGTAACCCTTGCCCTGTGTACGCAAATCGAGCTGGACGAGGTTGTCCAGAAGGCAGCAATCAAGAAGGCACGCGCCGAAGAAAAAGAAGGGGGAAAGAAAACTGCGCGTGCCGGTACGCTCAAGCCTACGGAAGAGACTCTAGCGCCGGCTACCGACATACCCGCACCCGCAGAAATCATAGAGCTGCCCCCTGCTGAGATTATTAGTCAACCTTCAGAGCCCGCTTCGAAAGATACGTTTGTTTTTACCGCATCATCGTCAAGCAACACCCAAAGTGAAACGGAAGTTGTAACTGCCGATGATAAAGATTCTGGAAAAGAAAAAACCTACGATGCCGACACTGTCTTCGCGGGGTTAGATAAGAAATTAAAAGAGGCCCGCAAGAAAAAAGGCCCGGACGACGAAGCGTAGACCGCGCCTTCTGGGCCTAATCTATTCCTTCAACTTCGACTGTATAACTTAAGGCAAGACGTCCTCCGTCCGCATAGATGCATTGTCCGGTTACATAGGCCGCATCTTCTGAGGCGAGGAACGCAGCAATTAAAGTGATTTCATCGCCATCACCAATTCTCCCGAGAGGTGTACGCACAATAATCTTGTCGCGCGCTTCTGCATCCGATGTAACGCTTTTCAAGACCCCGCTATTGATGTTGCCGGGACCAATCGCATTGACCCTTATGCCGAGTGAGAGCCATGGCCCGCGTTAGCTGATTAAGGCCCACCTTTGAAGCTGCATAGGCAACTGAGTCTCCGCTCGACGTAACAGCTCCAACAGACATGTTGATAACCGTATAACCCAAACCCTTACGGCTCGGCTCGCCCCCGTACTGATGACAACCTTCTCTGAAAAGCGCATGGCATAAACTCTCGCGCATCCTTTTTAGTCCGGGCAATAGCATCACCTGTTACGGCAATAGTGGAACATGCGCAGTTGCACGAGTCCCAAAATGATCACATCGTTCTTTGAGTCCGTTAATTCTGTCTTGTAAGTTTATAAAACTTGGCCAATAGACTATAAGGGCCCCAATTGATCAAAAAAGAAGACGATAATGACCAGTTCATATGACCGCGATCTCGATAAGACTCCAGCAAATTATCAGCCACTGACGCCGCTCACATTTCTTGAGCGCTCAGCCTCTGCCTTCCCCGACACGATTGCCGTCGTACACGGCGATCTCCGATACACCTACAAGGAGTTTTATACGCGCTGCCGACGTCTTGCCTCAGCTTTGGTGAGACTTGGCATCGAGAAAAATGACACCGTAGCCATTGTTGCACCCAATGTACCGGCAATGCTTGAGTGTCACTACGGCGTTCCGATGTCGAGTGCCGTTTTGAACACAATCAACACAAGGTTGGATGCCGCCGCAATCGCCTTCATCTTGGATCATGGCGAGGCCAAAGTGTTGTTTGTCGATCGGGAATTTTCGGCTGTTGTCAAAGAGGCGCTTAACCAATCAACCGCCCAGCCGACGGTCATCGACATTGACGACCCGCAGTTCGAAGGCGGAGAGCTTTTAGGTGACAAAGACTACGAGGCCTTTATTGCTGACGGTGATTCTGAGTTTGACTGGACCGGGCCCGGGGACGAGTGGGACGCCATCAGCCTCAATTACACGTCCGGGACAACCGGTAATCCGAAGGGCGTCGTCTACCATCACCGTGGTGCTTACTTGTTGGCGGCCGGCAACGTAATTACGACGGCTATGGGACAGCATCCCACCTACCTTTGGACGCTGCCCATGTTTCATTGCAATGGCTGGTGCTTTACATGGTCGTTGAGTATTGTCACCGGCACCCATATTTGCCTACGAAAAATTGAGGCTAGTGAGATATTCAAAGCCTGTGCCAATCACAACGTCACTCATTTGTGCGGCGCACCCATCGTGATGGGCATGATCGTCAACGCAACGGACGAGCAGAAAGTATCCCTGGACCGTCGGATAAATTTCTTTACCGCCGCGGCCCCACCGCCGGCCGCCATACTCGCCGCGATGGAAGAAGCTGGATTTGACGTCACCCACCTCTACGGTCTTACGGAAACTTACGGCCCGGCGGTTGTCAATTCATGGCACGAAGAATGGAATGCTCTGTCGGCTAATAAACGAGCCGATCTCAAAGCTCGACAGGGCGTACGCTATGAAGTCTTGGAAGGCCTGTCGGTTCGTGACCCGGAAACAATGGAAGAGGTGCCCAGGGACGGCGAAACCATCGGTGAAGTTATGTTTCGAGGTAACGTGGTTATGAAGGGCTACCTCAAGAGTCCACAAGCAACTCAAAAATCTTTTAAGGATGGTTGGTTCCACTCAGGAGACTTAGGCGTTTGGCATCCGGACGGCTACATCCAACTGAAAGACCGTTCAAAAGATATTATAATTTCCGGAGGCGAAAATATTTCGTCAATAGAAGTCGAAAATACACTCTACAAGCATTCCGCAGTTCTAGAAGCCGCTGTCGTTGCACGGCCTGATGACAAATGGGGGGAGACGCCTTGCGCCTTTGTCAACCTCAAAAATGGATATAAGGGGACAACCGATCAGGATCTGATCAACTTTTGTCGCGACAATCTAGCTCACTTCAAGTGTCCCAAACACATTGTGTTTGGAGAACTTCCCAAGACCTCCACGGGAAAGATTCAAAAATTCAAGCTTCGTGAACGCGTTCCTGGATAGCCTCATTTAGAGTATTTCCAAGATTTATTGAATCATAAAAATTCTCTAGATTTTTAGTTTTGTCGCGTTTTAGCGGGATTGGCACACCATTGGTTACTGCGACCGTTTACGGTGTAAATACCGATCCATGCGCCGCTGAAAGTTTGACGAAAGGTCCAAACAGCGTAATTCAGTGCTTCTGACTTTGGAGGCGGGCAATTTCGTCTTTTATCTTTAATTTTTTTCGTTTTAGTTCTGCAAGTCTGAGTGTGTTGTAACTACTGTGTTGCATTTCCTCTTCGATGGCTTGTTTTAGTTGACGATGTTTTTCTGTGAGTTCATTCAGGTGGTCTTGTGCCGTCATTCCATACTACCTCCGCCAGGTTATCGCACAATTGAACCACATCTCATGCTTTTTGTCAGCGAAAATCATGATGTTACATCGTAGCGCATGCGAATCAACCATACACACAGTAACATAAATATCAATCTCAGAAAACTCCGTATACGAACTAAATAGAAATGAGGTGTTAAGAAACACCTGAAATAAATCGTAAGTCGATCGTCAGGCGAGGCGCCCACAACCCTCAAATAACTCATTAAGTTGTCATGTGCCGCGTGGCGTGATACAGGCCGATCGGGCGGCCTAGACAACATATCAGACAGCAGTTTTTGTTCGTGCCACTCGGCTTTAGGCCCTTCTTTAGTCGCTATTTTTGCTTTGAGAGTGTAGCGGGCCTACCTCAAAGGCTGAACAAACCCCACATTCCAGCTTTGGGAAACGTTGGCCATGGCGGCAAGCTCATCACCGGCTAAACCGCCATAACCTAGGCGCCAAACAGGCGGTTTCGACGGCGTCACAGCGACAAGTCTCAAGGGAAAACAGCCAGAAATCCTTAGGTTTTCTGGAATTATCTTGATTGGATATGAGCACCGTGCCAACTTTCAAAAAGCACCTTCAGCTATGACTTTTATGCTATAGTTTTCCGCGTCTGTGAGAGAGGCACTCTCGGCGAGTACATATTGGAAAAATCTAAACGGGAAAGGTTATGATGCCGCGGCAAACCGTTGAACCAGAGTTTAGTGCCCACCTATCGAACCTGAGACTTGAACATAGCGACCTCGACAGCGCAATCAAAGCACTCGAAAAAGGCGGGCCAGCAAACGAACTCAAAATCAAACGACTCAAGAAGCGCAAACTTCAACTCAAAGACAAAATCGTTTGCATCGAAGATTACATGATACCTAGCATTATCGCTTAGGCAGATTATTAAGCCTTGCGACGGGCCTTTTGCAGGAAAATTTATCGCTGAGAGGAATGCGTCGATGGCCCAATCCGAAGCCCAAGTGGCTATCCTGATGGGGAGTCAATCAGACTGGCCAACGCTTTCCCATGCAGCCGCCACACTCGATACCCTCGGCATTAAACATGAGGCCCGAATCGCGTCGGCTCATCGCACGCCAGATCGCGTTACCGATTATGCCCGTACGGCCAAAGACCACGGCATCAAAGTGATCATCGCCGGCGCCGGCGGCGCGGCGGCGCTTCCAGGCGTGATTGCAGCTTTAACGCCGCTTCCCGTTTTCGGCGTGCCAATCGAGAGCCAAGCATTGAAGGGCATGGACAGTTTGCTGTCGATGGTTCAAATGCCCGGAGGCATTCCCGTTGGCACTCTGGCGATCGGCAAAGCCGGGGCGATCAACGCGGCCCTGTTGGCCGGAGCCGTGCTGGCCTTAAACGATGATGCCATTGCACAGTCACTAGATGACTATCGCACACGGCAAGCCGAACGGGTTCCTGAAATTCCGGTGGACTAAAAAGACGTTTCTGTTGAAACGACTTCAGCGCCGCATTGTATGGCAGAAAGCCCCTAGCACACTTCACGGGAAGGTAGTGTCTCAATCGCTCTGCAAACTCGTACTTTCACCACTTCGAATTCCATCACATTTTCGATTCGCCGTGATAAGAAGTTCCAACTGGCTTCTGAGCCAGCACTCTCATCACCGAGCCAGAATAGCAGTGTCGACGAATAAACACCCGCTAGCGTTCCGCGCTTGGTGTAAAAATTAATATCCGTCGAACGATCCCCAATTCCATGCCAAATCGCGTCGCACGTACTGTATATCAGCCACGACGCCAAAAATGCGTTCTGCGGTAGTGCCAAATAAGCAGCAACACGCTTCGCTGCTGCTTTATGGGAACGAAGAAGATCAATTCGATTACGTACGGCAAATTCTATGCGTTTCCTAACCTTCATGGGATCGAGATCTTCGGCATCCAGAAGATGCAGAAGATTTGCATCCAGTTCTTGAGAATAAAAGTGTATGAGGTCGTGCACGCCCTTTGGAAAGGCCAATTTGTTGTGATCTGTCAGTACTCCGGCCTTCTCCGCCGCCCGGCGCAACATGGAGTCAGTCCACCCCTCTAACGGAACCATCTTCAGAGCAATCTCCAAAACCTGACGGCGTTCAGCGTCGAGATTGTGACTTTCACGCATCATAGCTCAGCCCTCTTCCAACTCTTCGCTGCCCTCGGCCTTGGAAGAAATCCAATGCTGCGCTTCCGTATCAAAGATCAGTCTTGATAGGTCCGTCATACGCTGGGGATACAATATACCATCCAAATGATCACATTCATGTTGTGCGACGCGTGCGTGAAACCCTTCCGCTTCGTGTTCAACCAGCCGGCCTTCATGGTCAACGCCACTGTAGCGAATGCGCCGGTAGCGAGGCACGAGCCCCCTCATACCAGGCACAGAGAGGCAGCCCTCCCAGCCGTCTTCCATCTCTTGGGACAGAATTTCAATTTCAGGATTGATGAGAATGGTCAGCGGCGCAGAATGATGCCCGGCATTGCCCTCCTCGTTTTCCGGCACCGCGCACTCTTCTGGCGCATGAAAGATCACCAGCCGCTTGCTCTCATAAACTTGTGGTGCTGAAAGTCCCGCACCTTGTGCGTCTTGCATAGTATCGAGCATTTCCTGGATCAAATAGCGTATTTCCGGGGCCGTTGGATTATCTACGGTTTTAGCTTTGACAGCCAAAATGGGGTGTCCCATGCGCGCAATTTTTCTAATAGCCATCGATCAAATATCTCTATTGCAGCCAAATTTGTCGAGCTTGGCAGCACTCTCAAAATACTAGACAGGACAGTTAGACTTTGCTATGACCCCCCGACTTTTCGAGCGGGTACTACCACCGCGCCCCACGCTCTTTCCAAAATGAGATTCAGGCAAGGTTTACGTGCATATCGTTGTTCGCGACAATAATATCGATCAGGCCCTAAAAGTGCTGAAAAAGAAGATGCAGCGTGAGGGTACGATCCGTGAAATAAAAAGGCGGAGATTCTACGAAAAGCCTTCTGAAAAACGCGTGCGGCGCAAAGCGGAAGCCATCAGGCGTGCCCGAAAAGTGGCGCGGAAACTCGCGCAACGGGAGGGTTTGGCTCTACCAAGGAGATAAAAGCCAATAATAATAGAAAACAATACCTTGACCTCCACGGCCGCTTTCTTCATGGAGCGGCCGAATTGTTCTGGGTCGACTAGAGCGACTTGACTATCCCCTCAACCATTTTTTTTGCGTCCGAAAACAGCATCATGGTGTTGTCGCGAAAAAAGAGCTCGTTCTCAACACCCGCATAGCCTGATCCCATACCACGTTTCACGAACAACACCGTCTGCGCGCGCTCCACATCAAGAATGGGCATGCCGTAGATAGGGCTTTGGGGATCAGTTTTGGCCGCGGGATTTGTAACGTCATTTGCACCAATGACAAAGGCCACATCTGTATTGGCAAATTCGGAATTGATGTCCTCCAATTCGAAAACTTCGTCATAGGGTACATTTGCTTCAGCCAAAAGGACATTCATATGACCAGGCATCCGGCCAGCCACGGGATGAATCGCAAAACTCAGTTTAACGCCTTCTTCCTTCAAGACGTCCGTCATTTCTTTCAGTGCATGTTGTGCTTGAGCGACAGCCATACCGTAGCCCGGCACAATAATGACAGAGCCCGCATTTTTGAGAATGAAGGCTGCATCCTCTGCACTTCCTTGCTTGACTGCACGGGTTTCCACATGCCCGCCGGCCGATAGATCGACCTCCCCTCCGAAACCGCCAAGGATGACACTGAAGAACGAGCGGTTCATGCCCTTACACATGATATAAGACAAGATCGCGCCCGACGATCCGACAAGGGCGCCGGTAATAATCAAAGCCGTATTCTCGAGCGTGAACCCAATGCCTGCCGCTGCCCACCCTGAATAGGAATTCAACATGGATACGACGACCGGCATATCGGCGCCACCAATCGGGATAATGATCAGTACGCCGATGACAAAAGACAGAATTGTAAGTGCCCAAAAAAGATTGTAAGATTCACTCGTCGCGAACAGATAGATGAGAACAAAAATAGCTAGGCCGAGAAGAGCGTTTAAAAAATGTTGGCCAAAAAAAACAACGGGGGCGCCGGACACCAGCCCTTGTAGTTTTGTAAACGCTACGATCGAACCTGAAAATGTAATCGCGCCGATTGCGGTTCCCAATGACATTTCAATCAAGCTCGAAAGTTTCATCGCCCCGACATTTCCAAGCCCATAGGCCTCCGGGCTATAGAGTGCCGCGGCAGCGACCAGAACCGCCGCAAGGCCGACAAGGCTATGAAAGGCGGCAACAAGCTGAGGCATCGCTGTCATGGCAATTCGAAGTGCGATGATGGCGCCGATTCCACCGCCAATCAGCATGCCGCCAATGATCAATACCCATGTTGAAGCTTGCCCGACGCCTGTAAGCAGTAGCGTCGTCACAATGGCAATCGCCATACCCACCACGCCGAATAGATTGCCTCGCCGCGAGGTCTCTGGAGACGACAGACCGCGCAGGGCCAAGATGAACAAGGCGCCTGAGGCCAAATAGAGAAGCGCCGCCAGATCAACGGACATTGCGCAATATCACTCCTATTTCTCTTTCTTTCGGTACATCGCGAGCATGCGTTGAGTCACAAGAAAGCCTCCAACAATATTCACAGAAGCCAATATGACAGCAGCAAACCCGAGACTTCTTGACACACTGGCCGATTCCGCATTGACGTAACTTACCATTTTTGTGGAAACGGCAATCAGTGCACCAACAATGATCACCGATGAAATGGCGTTGGTTACGGACATGAGCGGCGTATGAAGCGCAGGTGTCACGCTCCAGACCACGTAGTAACCGACAAATATCGCAAGAACAAAAATAGAGAAGCGAAATACAAAGGGATCAATCTCAGTCAAACCTTCCATGCCTTTCTCCCGTTCAGCCCACAAGTAACGGATGGACAATAGCCCCGCCTTTGGTTAGCGCCGTGCCGATGATAATTTCATCGTCCCAATCAATTTTAATATCACCAGTTTCGGCATCTATCATCGTCGCAATGAAATTAAGAAGATTGCGCGCATAAAGTGATGAGGCATCCGCTGCGAGTAATCCCGGCATATTCAGTTGTCCCACGATGCGCACCCCGTCAACTACGATGGTCTCTCCCGGCTTGGCCAGCGCACAGTTGCCACCCTGCTCGACAGCCAGATCAACAATGATGGATCCGGGCTTCATTGAACGGGCCATATTGTCCGTAATCAGTACAGGCGCCGGCTTGCCTGGAATCAGCGCTGTACATATGACGATATCTTGTTTCTTGATCGTTTCTTTGATGAGCTGGGCTTGGGCTTCTTGATAGTCCTTGCTCATTTCCCGCGCATAACCACCCTCCGTCTCAGCAGTCTCGGTTTCGTCACTTTCAACCATGACAAATGTGCCGCCTAGACTTTCGACCTGTTCTTTGGCCGCGGGCCTTACGTCTGTGGCCGATACGATCGCCCCCAGTCGCTTAGCTGTCGCAATCGCCTGAAGACCGGCAACGCCAGCGCCCATAATCAGAACACGGGCCGGTGCTATTGAGCCCGCCGCGGTCATCATCATCGGCATGGCGCGACCAAAAGCCGCAGCCGCTTCTATAGTAGCCTTATATCCCGCCAAGTTTGATTGCGAGGACAGCACGTCCATGGACTGCGCCCGTGAAATGCGCGGCATAAACTCCATCGCGAAGGCGTCAATGCATGCATCTGCGAGGCGATTAAACAGTGTCTTATCACCATAGGGTTCAAGCATGCCGACAAGCGCAGACCCCTCTTTCATCAACGCTATTTCGTCGGCGTCGGGGCTACGCACTTTAAGAACAATATCGGCATCCCCCAGGGCTTCCCCTTCGGTTGATACCAGTTTTGCGCCTACTTGCTCGTAATCAGCGTCGGAGAAATTAGCATGTTGGCCCGCGTCTTCCTCCACCACAACTTGAAGATTCAACGACGTCATCTTTTTCACGGTTTCGGGCGAGGCCGCAACGCGCCATTCTTTGTCCTGCCGCTCTTTGGGAATTGCGACCTTGGTCATGCTGTGCCCCCCCAGTGCCTGAATGAACGCTCAGCCACTACGGTAATTCAGTGCGATCAATTGGGAGCCGCAATAAAGAACAATCCCTTTATCGGCTACCACGAAGAAACTTAGCCTACGATCCACTATTTACGAGTACTGCCGTCCAGATTGAGATAACGGCAAAGATAAATGCAAAAATTACCACCCACGTGAGAAGCCACATAAATCAATCCCAGGTCTCCTGTTGATCGCTAACGCCACGCGTCCATGTCTGATCCCAGTGTCTGCCATCTCGCATTGCTTTTTATCTCTGAATCTGGGCGCGGACTATAACAGAAGGAATTAACCCGACAAGAGTCGGTCAATTGCCGCACCGCCAGCACAATAAAGGCGAGCGACGATTATCATAAGCCCAGACAATCTCACGCATCGAATCAGGTGAGCCCCAACAAGGCCGGATCGTCGGCCCCTTTATCGAATAAATGGAATTTGGTTTGCCAATCCGCACCTCGGACATGCCCGCCAGCCCGAAGTGTACCGTCTTTAAATATTTTAAGGGCGTCTTTACCAATCAGCCCCAGACTGACCTCCGTTTCGATCCGGGAAAGCAGTGCCATCATCACTGATCCGATTGATCCTCTTCCCATCAATTGGGACGAGTAGACGCAACTAGGAGGTACCCCTGCGTCGTTTCTGACCACATCGAGGGTAGAATGGTTCACACAGTACTTATTGTTGATGACGACCCGACGCAGCGGCGTCTAATGGAAACGTCAATCGGCCGTATGGGCTACAAGACCGAGTCCGCCAACAGCGGCGCGGTGGCCATTCAGATCTTAGAAGATCCTGAGAACCAGCATATCAAGCTGGTCATTTTGGACTTGGTTATGCCGGAAATGGACGGCTTTAAAGTACTCAAGCGGGTCCACCAGGATCGCCCCGCACTTCCGGTGATTGTGCTGACGTCGCAAGGCGGAATCGAGATGGTCGTTACTGCCATGAAGGCAGGCGCTGTGGATTTCTTTGTAAAACCGGTGAGCCCCGAACGAATCAAGGTCGGCATCAAGAACGCCCTTCAGTTGAGAGCCCTTGAAGGGGAAATCAAAAGGCTGAGCAAGCGCAGCGCCTCAACGTCAGGAGGTTCCACAGTTACGGATATTACCTCCGCCAACGGGGCGACCGAAGTCGACAATGGGGCAATCTGTGCAGTTGATCGGACCGGTCACCTAAGACCATTAGAAGAAATTGAGGGTGAAATGATTCAGCTCGCCATCAAAACCTACAGTGGGCACATGTCGGAGATTGCGCGGCGCCTCGGTATTGGCCGCTCGACCCTTTATCGCAAGATCAAAGTGTTTGGGTTCAATAAGCAAGTATCTTGAGTGATGTTAGTGAGATAGTTTCGTCTATTCTCCCAACGCACCCAAATATAGGTCGCGCAGCGCTTCCTGCTCTTGTCGGTCTTCTTTGTCGAGTTTTCTCAGCCGAACGACCTGGCGTATGATCTTGGGCTCAAATCCGTTACTCTTGGCTTCCGCATAGACTTCACGAATATCGGCAGTGAGCGCCGACTTCTCATCTTCCAGCCGTTCAATCCGCTGAACAAGAGAGCGCAATTGACCAACGGCAATGCCCTGTGTTTTCTCAGACGTAGCCGCGTCTTTTGCACGTGCGCGAGAAGACTTTGCTTGTGTCATTGGTGGTTGATCTCCCAACTTGATGTTTTGCTCGTCTTTATGCGAACTCACTTATTGTTTTTATTGTCGAGTAAAGCCGTCGCTCGGGGTGCCACGCTCATATTCAATGAGACCCCTTTTGATTCTCAAAGGCGACTAGCCGATCAGGTGTGGCTTCCGTCTGATATTTTTCTTCCATTCGTCGTAGAGCATCCGATAGATCATTTCGTGCGAGTCGTCTTTGATGACCGGAAGCCCTTTGCCTTCTGCCGCTTCCCAATACCAATTCGATAAACAACTGTGACAAAATCCTGCAAATTCCATGAGTTCGATATTTTATACATCGGTGCGATCGCGAAGATGGGACACCAGGCACCGAAAAGCGGCAGTTTTAAGTTCGGTTTGAGTTTTTAGATCTAAGTCTTGTGTCATATCTCTCATCTCCATTTCGGCCGAGGGAATCGTTCAGCGGGATCGAATGATTTTCTCTTAGGAACGCATTGCGCCTGAATCGCAAACTATGATCTTCGATATTCTGAAATATGAAATCGTCGACGGAACCCTCTGCGTCAAGAAGCAATTTAATCACGCCTTGCACGTCGGATTGTCCCATCGCTTGATGGCGAGGCGCATCACCGTCAATTCCCGACGGCGCCAGCACCATATCATTCACAAAAAGAGCGCCGTTTCGGTTGAAATACGCATGTGCCCTCGGCACAGCATCACCATTTTTGAGGCAAATTGCGTTCCCATCAATTTCAAACCGATTGTAGCTAACGCCTATTGTCTCAGTCTCATCCATTACTTCGAGCTGGTCGTCTGTCAGAAGATTGACATGCATAGTCGTGAGGGTGCCGGGTACCTTGGCCACTGTTGCAGGAACGGAACCGTAACGGGTAAATCGTGCGGCATAGAGAATACAGTACCCCTCGACAATCACTTCAAGTGTTGGAATCACCGTGTCCTTATCACCAAATTTTTGCCTGAGCCGCTCCGGCGCCGCATTCGAACCGCAGGCGATTACAGGATGACGAGCTTCCATAGAATCAAGATCTGCTGCGCTGCCAATTGACACCACACGCGCCAGCGGCACAGAGTCACCGTCAACTTCCACGATGGCCTCTGCAAAGTTGTCGAGAGAGTAGCTGGTAAGTTCGTAAGCCTTGCCGTCCGCATAGACGAAGCACCCGTTAGGGCGCGGAAATGGGTAAGCTTTAGCCCACTCGATCTTTTTATATTGCACGTTTGCGCCCCCAGCTCACCGGCTACAATAGAACCTTGTTTCTAACAAACATTGCAAGGATCACAACTGAAAAGCGCGGTGGCGGCCCCGATCCTGTTTTCACACAATGTGGTTTTATCCCCTCAACCTCCACAAATTTCCCAACAGGCGGATATACCTATTCAGTTATATGCGCAAAATTAAGAGTGTAGAGATAGAATAAGAAGTCAACAATAATAATGATCAGTGAGCTGAGCAACACATACGACGTCATGCACATAGACCATCTTCAGAATATCAGATGCCCCGCCCTTCAACGTCACGTTCGAGGCTCTTGATCGCCCGCTCAGTTCCTTCGAGATAGGGATTTAGCGAAAGTGCGTGTCGGTACGCTTCAAGAGCCGCCCTTTCATTTCCGACCGACTCAAAAATTTGCCCTAACCCGGACCACGCTCCGTAATGACGGGGCTCCAATAAAACCGTTTTCTGAATATCCAATATCGCTTCTTCGTATCGGTAGGTCACAAAGTTGAGAATAGCGCGCTGGTTCCAGCCCTCGGCAAATTCTGGTGCCAAATCAACAATATCATCCAGATGAGTTCGCGCCGTATCGTAGTCCTGTTCATTTATCGCACTGATACTTCGGCTCAACAACAGTTCAATACTCGCGCTATTGGAATCTTGCCAAATATTTGAAATCTGGAGTTGCACTTCTTGTGCTTCAAACAAATCTTCTGTTTCGCCCAAGGAATTGAAAAGCTCCTCGAGGCGCTCATCTGTCTGATCTGCATATGCCGGAGCCGGCCCAAATAGAAGAACCGCCGCAGTCAGCGTAGCGCGCGCATACAGTCGGATGGATTGAATAGCCACTATAATGACACTCTCCCTTGCAGATAACGGATTGATTGCACTCCACTCTGAAGTTGACATGGACTACTAGTGCAATTAATTAACCAAATAACTCTTTCATCGTTTTTCTTCGTACGTCAACAAATCACTGTCCAGCCGAACCATACCCATTATATGCCGGGTAGGTCCTGACGCGACACCCCTTCAAAATTGAGAATGAAATCCGGACCAAGGAGGAGCGACGGTGTTTGAAAGCCCGGCCGCATATTGCCTTCCAGAACACCCCCGGCTATGGCAACGGCAAGTTTGGCGGTGAATGCATAAGGTTCGGGCGTATCTAATCTTGCGGTCATTTGACGCCGATTTCCGTCAATCGCGGTTGCAAGCAAGGTTGCCGTTACGCTTTCGCGCTGCTCTTCCGAAGGCCCCTCAGGTTGTCGCTTGATTAAGCGCTCCAAGAGCCGTTGTAAGAGGTGATATTGCCAAACGCGCCCACCCCGCTCGCTTAACTTCAAAAGTTGTTCGATTTGAGGCGTGGAGCAAAAGAAGACGTCAATGT
>PVBE010827824.1_pt1 | contig 26143 bp, 23 predicted proteins | sample 1631181 | NCBI WGS metagenome assembly PVBE01 (sample SAMN08397723, study PRJNA350692) | Marine metagenome, whole genome shotgun sequencing project. | isolation source: water | place: Pacific Ocean | collected 2012-04 | reverse complement strand
GGATTACGGGGCATAGTTATATTATTTATGGCGTGCTACCCAACCGTGTTCCTACGGTCATGTACGAAGGCGCTCCTAATTTCCCAGAACCAGATCGTTTTTGGGAAATTGTCCAGAGGCATAAAGTTACACAGTTTTATACAGCACCCACTGCAATTCGTGCGTTTATGAAATGGGGCGATGAGCATCCACAAAAACATGATCTTTCCTCTTTAAAACTTTTAGGAACTGTTGGCGAACCAATTAACCCAGAAGCATGGATGTGGTACCGAGAAACTATTGGTGGAAATAATTGTCCAATTGTGGATACCTGGTGGCAAACAGAAACAGGTGGACACATGTTGACACCTCTTCCGGGCGTAACGCCTACAACCCCAGGTTCTTGCACGAGACCATTTTTTGGTGTTGATGCTGCCGTTGTAGTGGAAGATGGTTCAGAAGTCTCAACGAATACAGGCGGACTGCTTGTTATCCGAAAACCTTGGCCTGGAATATTGCGAGGTATTTTTGGCGACAGGGAACGTTTTATAGATACATACTTCGGTCGTGTTGATGGAATGTACCTTGCAGGCGATAGTGCAAGGTGCGATGAGAATAAAAACTTTTGGATTATGGGTCGAATCGATGATGTTATAAATGTTTCAGGTCACCGCCTCGGTACGATGGAGGTTGAATCTTCTTTAGTAAGTCACGAGGCGGTCGTTGAAGCGGCGGTTGTTGGTATTCCTCATGAAATTAAGGGAACGGGAATCGCTGCGTTTTGTACTCTTGCAAATGGATATGAACCATCAGAAGATCTTAAACAGGCACTTCGGCAACATGTCGGAGATGAAATTGGAGCAATTGCAAAACCTGACTTGTTGAAGTTTACCGATGCACTTCCAAAAACTCGAAGTGGAAAAATAATGCGACGTTTGCTTCGGGATGTTGCTGCAGGAACGGATTCAAACCAAGATGTCACCACTCTCGAAGACTTCACAGTACTTGCGAAATTACGTGCCGACGATTGATGCTACGGCTGGAATGGCTGTTCCACAAAGTAACTGATCGCCGCAGACCACAAGGTTTGCGGTGTTTTTTTGGATTCTTGCTCTTCCGATTGCAACTTTGCGTTTATTTTCCATGGAGCGTGGATCGAACGAAGGCGACTCTGGGAGTAGTGATGCATCAATTGGATTCATAGTTTCTATTTGCAAACTTGCGGTATGACCAACGAAGACCGGGACACGAAATGATGTTGCTGTAACTTCGCAACCAAATAATTCTTGCAAATCATTTCTTATTGCTTGCTCTTCTTGCTCAGCTTTTTCATGAGGCAAAACATTGTTAACAAGAATTCCACCAAACAGCTCTTCGGTATCATTTTGTTTGAGTGCCTGTACTCCACCCCAACCAGCACCCGATGCAGACTGCATACAAGTTGCAATGATGGATGTAATTGTGCAGTGTTCGTGTAGTGGGGCCAGCGCTTGTGCAATAAGAGATGCCATGCAGTTAGGGATTCGCATTCGGACTGTATTAACTTCTGTAATGTTCGGTATTACGAGCGTTGAGTTTTGTATTGATCCACTGCAGTCGATCACAGTGACGTCGAATTCCTGTTCATCTATTGTCGCCGCAATAATTACACCCTGAATATGCGGTGGTATATCGTCATCACGACTCAAAGCAATCGACTCATGATTTTGGATAGCTATCTCTTTCGTGCAAGCTCTGCCAACCAGTCCTCTTGCACCAATTACCGCAATCTTCATGTTGTTATTTTAAAGGGTCTTGCGCCCAATAGTCTTACCATACGAGCCCCGACACCTTTAGGTAGAATGCGGGTATGGCAAATTACACAACAGTTAAAAACGCAAAAGTTGGAATTTTGATGGGGAGTGCTTCGGATTGGCCTGTTATGAAAAGGGCGAGTGAGATGCTCGAATCCTTCAACGTCCCACATGAATGCAACGCGCTATCGGCACACAGAAATGCTGAATTACTACGAGAATACATTGCAGACGCAGAAAAACGCGGTATTGAGCTCTTTATTTGTGCAGCTGGAGGAGCAGCTCATCTTGCCGGTGTTGTTGCCGCACACTCAGAAAAACCAGTTTTGGGCTGCCCCATGCAGGGCTGGTCACTTGACGGTCTTGATTCACTCCTGTCAACTGTACAAATGCCAAAAGGAATTCCTGTAGCCACATTTGCAATAGGCGGAGCAGGAGCGACTAATGCGGCTCTTTTTGCTGTGCAAATGCTTGGAATGAGCGATTCTGACTTGTTAGGACGCTTTTCAGAGTTTCGCATTACACAAGCAGACTCAACCACATCACTCGATTAACCTTATAATTGAGATTTTTATGGTCCGAGAACCACAATAAAGTGCTCTCTCACGCGTTCTGTATTGCGTCTGGAATTGCAAAGCCGATGCAGTAGAAAGCAATTTTATTCGAACAAAAAGCCCATAAACTTACGTATGGGAAGAGATGACTACAGGAGCAATTTAATGCTAAAAATCAAACTATTATTCTCTATCCTTATCGCGATTGCGATAATCACATCAGCCGCACTTGGCAAACCAAAGAAGTTTGACGAAGTAAACGAAGGGTACACAAAAGTTGTTTCCACAGTTGATGGGTCTTCTCCACTTTTCGGATTGTGGAAAAACGCAAAAGACCAACAACTTCTCTTAGAACTTCCACGTGGATGGAGTAGCAAAAAATTATTTATCGCAGTAACCCCATCAGCAGGTGTGCAATTTGCGGGTTTGCAAGGTAGGGAAGAGTATGTGTATCTTCGGAAGTATGGAGATCGCCTTGCGTTTATTTCACCAGAAATATCCGTTCGATCCTCTGGAGATAAATCTTCAAAAGATTCGGTTGATACAATTTTTACAGACAAAGTCTTGGTAGATGTTCCAATCATTGCGACTGGGCCCAGTGGACAACCAGTTATTGACTTAGATAATTTACTCATTAACAACGCGTCAAAGATTGCGGGATCAGTTGCCAGCGGCGCAAATAGTAAACTTGTAACAATTAAAAAAGCGAAATCATTTCCCAAGAACCTGGAAGTTGCGTTTGAAATGCCAACAAGCGGTGGCAAGTTTAAAACTATTCATTATTCAATCAGCGAAGTACCAGAACGCGGTAGTTATAAACCACGGAAAGCAGACGAGCGTGTTGGGTATTTTGGAACAACATTTCGCGACCTAGGACAGTATCACAATGAAGACAAGTGGATTCATTATATTAACCGTTGGAATCTTCAAAAACGAGATTCTAGTCTAACACTAAGCCCACCAAAGGAACCCATTGTGTTTTATATCGAACACACTGTTCCAGTTCGATATCGAAGATGGGTACGGGATGGCGTTTTATATTGGAACGATGCTTTTCGAAAAATAGGAATCGATAACGCAATAGAGGTGTATTATCAAGATGCTGTAACTGGCGCGCACATGGATAAAGATCCAGAAGATGTTCGATACAACTTCCTCCGTTGGTTACATAACGACGTAGCTACAGCAATCGGCCCATCACGCGCGCATCCGATGACAGGCGAAATTCTCGATGCAGACATTGTCCTTACAGACGGTTGGATTAGAGCATACTGGCGTTGGTACAACCAACAACCAAAATCATCAGAAGCAATGGCAGCGATGAGTCCCGAAGACATTCAATGGTTAAATCAGTATCCTCAATGGGACCCTCGCATTCGCATGGCTGACCCAATGGAACGTGCAAAATTGTTACAAGACAGAAAAGAAGGAAATGGAACAGATGCTTCGATTGATCCAATTCTTGCAAACAATGAAGACCTTGCAGCAATAGCTGGGTGGCTAGGTGACGAAGACCGTCATTGTTTAGCTGCGTATCAACTTGCGAGTCAAATGGCATTTGCTCGCCTTGGTCTTGAGACCTTGAATTTCCTAGAGTCGGGTGCTCCCACTGATGATGGCCGTTCAACAGCAGATGAACTAGACGGTATTCCAGAATGGTTCATTGGTCCACTAATGTCAGGTTTAGTCTGCCACGAAGTGGGGCATACTCTTGGATTGCGTCACAACTTTAAAGCATCAGGTTTGTACACCATGGAAGAGATCAACTCCGAAGAAATGCGTGGCAACGAACCGTTCACTTCCTCTGTAATGGATTACAACCCCGTTAACTTCAATATGGATACCGGTGAGGTTCAAGGCGATTTTGCAATGATTGGTATTGGACCCTATGACTACTGGGCTATCGAATATGGATATACACTAGATAAGCCAAGTACGGTTCTCGAGAGGGCGAACGAACCAGCGCACGCATATTTAACAGATGAAGATACCTCTGGACCAGACCCACTTGCAAAGCGATACGACTTTAGTAAAGACCCTCTTACGTATGCAGAAAATCAAATGCGAATCGTAAACAAGTTGAGAGAAGACTTGCTCGGCCATTTTGTTGAAGATGGCGACAGTTGGTCAAAAGCGCGTCGTGGTTATGAAACGACACTACGTATGCAAATGAGTGCAGCAAGCATGATGTCCGATTGGATTGGTGGCGCATACACAAACAGAAACAAGAAGGGTGACTTTGGCGATGAAGATGTTCCGCCAGTACAAGTTGTTCCTGCTGATCAGCAGCGAGCCGCCCTTGATTTTGTTGTTAATACGGTTTTTGATGAGGACGCATATGGCCTATCTCCGAACCTCATAACACACTTTAATGTTGATAAATGGTACGGTGGTGGTGGCGACAGCGGTGAAGCAACATGGCCGATCCACGATAGTATTCTTGGAAATCAAGCGGGGCTTCTCTCAACAATCCTTGCACCAAGCCGCCTTCGAATGGTGTATGACAATGAGTTTTTGGTTCCTGAAGATGAAGACGCTTTGACTGTTGCAGAAATTTTTCAAACACTCATGGATGCAGTTTATGGTGATATGGAATACATAGATGGTGATTGGTCAAATCGTTCACCAATGATTTCCTCTATTGATCGTAATCTACAAGCTGAAATGGTGGATAGGCTCATCGATTTATCAACAGGAAGAGTTCATATGTTTAGGTCTATAAGGACACTTGCCCTGTATCACACACGTCAACTCTACGAAGAACTTGGCGATGTACTAAAAAACAGATCGAACATAGACATATATACGCTTGCACATCTCCAGGATATGCATGAGCGTCTTGGTAAAGCTCTCGATATTGTGTACACAATGTAACTTCTTTTCAACACACCTTTTTAGTGGGGCACCCATCATGATGGGTGCCCCATTTGTTTGTATTACAAGTGTTTACAAGTAGAGGCGTAGTGTTGTATCCTATGTACAAACAATGAATTTTAATTCGCCACCAACATCACCAATCGAAGCCATCCAACGATGGTTTGATCATGCGGAGTCATCGTATTCGATGCCAAACCCATTAGCGTTTGCATTGTCCACGGTGGATGCAGAAGGGCAACCTTCATCCAGAATGTTGCTGCTGAAAGGATTTGATGATAGAGGTGCCGTGTTTTTCACGAATTACAAAAGCGATAAAGCTAGAGATATTGAAGAAAACAGCGCGGTTTCATTACTCTTCCATTGGGATGATATGCAACGACAACTTCGTATTCAAGGCTTTGCAACAAAAGTATCTCCGGAAGAATCGGATGATTACTTTTCAACTCGTGCAAGGTTGAGCCAAGTCGGTGCGTGTGCAAGTGAGCAATCAAAGCCACTACAAAGCAGAACGGTGTTGATTGCAAAGGTCGCAGCTCTTACTGCGAAATGGGTTGGCAGGAAAATACCGCGTCCAGAATATTGGGGAGGATATCGTGTGTCTCTTGACACAGTCGAGTTGTGGCAGGGACACGACGGACGTTTGCACGATCGAATCAAATATACTCGCTTGGACGATGCTTGGACACATCAGCGACTACAGCCATAGTAACGCTGAGTAAAACGTACAAATCTAGCCTTCTAGTAACCGCCTTGCTTCCTCAAGCAACTCTTTTGGCAACATTGATTCATCCGGTTTTATGTTTTGCTCTTTCTTCTTTTTTGGTGGCGCAACTTTTTCTGGTTGATGCGTAGTGTCACTTTTTATTACTGGCGCGGGTGTGTTTTGCAAGTCTTGTAAAGTTTCGTCATCTATCCCAAACTCTTGCTTCCACTCTTTTGCGAGTTTTGAAGAAAGCCCACTTGGTCTATGTACATGTTTTTTTTTCGGGGCCCTGTTGTCATCGACTAGTATTTGTAAGAATTCGGTAGAGCTAATGTGTTGTGCACCTTTGGTTTTAATGGAGCGGATAATTTCACGGTCACTAGTTACAACAATAATTTCACGCGATGAGGAAGATGATGCAACCCTATCTATAATTTCATCATCAGCGATTCTTGCGGAACCAGTAAATATAGTTTGGTAATTTGGACCGTTTGCGTAATTATCTGATGGGGTACCATCACAGACGAAAGTGATTTTTTCATCTGCCCACCGGCTTGAGTTAATCAATGAAACCAACCCTCTTATCCCAATTCCAGCGGATTCAGGGGGCAAAATTCCTGTTTGGTGTAGGACATTCCATGTATCAATCATCAATTCCATGATTATGACTAGGATATCGGCTTCTGAGAAGTTCGCAAAGTGTTGTGTTTAAAGGATTTGTGTATATTTGTTCTGCCCCTTGCACCACAACCCTTTTTGCGTTCTAATACGTGGCTCAGAACTCTTTTTCAATAGAAGGTGACCAAACTTATGGCAATTCGTATCAAAGCTAGACAAAATGAATCCGCGGGGCAGATGCTTCGTCGGTTCAAAAAACTTTGCGAAAAAGAAAATCTAACAAAGGACGTAAAGAAGCGTCAGTACTTTGAAAAACCTTCAGAACGAAAGCGCCGAGCGCGCCGAAAAGCAGAGTCGCGTCGTTATCGTGAACTGAATTTTCCACAGCAGCGAACACGCTCTTGATTAGAAACCAAACCCACAAACGACAGTGATTACCATGACACAAGATAGCGAACGTTGATGTTACTTATTTATTAAGCGATGCGATGTCATCTAAAAGATAGAAATAATAAAATGGCAGAAAGCCACTTACATATTGGAGATACCCAACAATGAAGTTACTAATGCTTGCACAAGAGCCAATAATACTTCCAGAACTGTTTTACCTTGCACCGATTGGTGCAATAGTCGCACTCGTAATGGCATTCATTTTCAGCAGAAGTGTTATGGCACAAAGCGAAGGCGAACCAGAAATGATTGAAATCGCCGAGCACGTTCGTGCTGGTGCGATGGCGTATCTCAAGCGACAGTACAAAGTAGTGTTCGTTGTCTTTATTGTGCTTGTAGGGATTCTTGCGGCACTTGGTTTTGCAGGTATTCAGCCAGTCTGGTCAGCCGTTGGTGTGCCAATCGCTGGCTTGTTCTCAGGACTTTGTGGTTGGTTCGGCATGAAAATGGCGACAAACGCTTCGGCGCGTACAACATGGGCAGTTAAGCAATCACTTAACGAAGGGCTTAAAGTTGCATTCCGTTCCGGTGCAGTCATGGGACTTATTGTCGTTGGTTTTGCACTTCTTGATGCTTCTGTATGGTTCTACCTTTGGAACGAAATACTTCCAGCACGCGAAGGCGGCTTGGTCGAAATTACTTCCATCATGTTGACATTCGGTATGGGTGCTTCAACACAAGCATTGTTCGCGCGTGTTGGTGGTGGTGTTTATACAAAAGCGGCAGACGTTGGTGCTGACCTTGTTGGTAAGGTTGAAGCAGGCATTCCTGAAGATGACCCACGCAACCCAGCGACTATCGCAGACAATGTTGGCGATAACGTTGGTGATGTTGCAGGTATGGGTGCTGACCTCTATGAAAGTTATTACGGTTCAATCCTCGCAACGATGGCACTTGGTGCTGCCGCAGCAATGGCAATCGGAACCGATGGTTTTGGTATTAAGTTAGCCGTCGCACCGATGGCGCTTGCTGGTCTTGGTATCTTCTGCTCACTGGTTGGCGTTTTTGTTGTTCGCGCAAAAGAGAACGCTTCCTTTAGTGAACTCCTCAAAGGTCTTCACAAAGGCGTATACGTCGCGTCATTCCTCATTGCAGTTCTTTGTGGTGGCTTGTTCTACTACTTGTTCAATGACATCAAAGATGTTGCAGGATTCGTGTGGTGGGGACCTTGGGCTTCTATTATCACAGGACTTTCTGCTGGTTTGATTATTGCGTATGCAACGGAGTATTACACTTCCTACGAACACGCGCCAACCAAGCGTATTGCTGAACAAACAGAAACCGGCGCGGCTACAGTGATTATCGCTGGTATTGCAGAAGGCATGATTTCAACATGGGCTCCGCTCATTGTTATCGTGGTTGCGATTATCGCTTCGTTTAGTTTCGCAGGCGGTAACGAAAACTTCCTCCTTGGACTCTACGGTGTTGGTATCGCAGCAGTTGGCATGTTGAGTACGCTTGGTATTACGCTCGCAACTGACGCGTATGGTCCAATTGCCGACAATGCTGGCGGTAACGCTGAAATGACAGGCCAACCGCCAATCGTTCGTGAACGAACAGACATGCTTGATTCACTAGGCAACACAACTGCTGCAACAGGCAAGGGGTTTGCAATCGGCTCTGCCGCGTTGACAGCGCTGGCATTACTTGCTGCGTACGTATCAGTTGTTCAAACAAGTTTAGATAAGAAAATCAGCAACGACATCGCTATGGTCGAAGAAGCTGAAAACACTGTTGCCTACTTAGGCAACGGTGAATTTGTTGCGAACCACAACGGCGAGACTTTTGGAGGCCTGATGATAGCATCTGATGCGACTCAAGCAGCAGTGGAGATATTAGATTGGTCAGAAAATACACTCGCAGCGGACTTTGCTTGGGGTGAAACCGAAAACGCACACACAGTGACTATAGGCGACGTTTCATTCTCGATGGTTCCTTCGCACAAAGCTGAAATTAAACAACTTCTTTCGTTCTACGATGTCACAATTATGAACCCCAAGGTTCTAGGCGGAATTTTCCTTGGCGTTATGCTTGCATTTGTATTCTGTGCACTTACGATGAATGCAGTTGGTCGTGCGGCTTACCAAATGATGAACGAATGCCGTCGCCAGTTTGCAATCATGAAAGAAGCGTTTAAGAAAAATGGTATGAGCGATGAAGAAATTGAAGACCCAATGAACTGGCCAAAGAAGGTCGAAGTTAATGGGCACCAATTCCCAGATTACGGCGAATGTGTAAACATCTCAACGGCAAGCGCGCAAAAAGAAATGGTACTCCCAGCACTTCTTGCAATTTCAGTTCCAATTATCGTTGGCCTTCTTCTAGGAGTTGGCGGCGTGATGGGCTTGCTCGTCGGCGGTCTTACATCTGGTTTTGCAGTCGCAATTTATATGGCAAATGCAGGCGGTGCTTGGGACAACGCGAAGAAGTACATTGAGTCAGGTAAGCACGGCGGCAAGGGTTCTGACGCACACAAAGCAAGTGTTGTTGGTGACACTGTTGGCGATCCATTTAAAGATACTTCAGGTCCTGCGCTCAACATTCTTATTAAGTTGATTGCAATAGTCTCAGTAGTCTTCGCCGGTCTTGTAGTGAACTTCGGACCAGTAGTTGCAGGTGCGCTCGGACTATAAATGCCAAGCAGCAATTCTGAAAAAACCAATCACTCCGATTATGCAGCATTTGCTGTGGAGGCGGGGCGCTTGCTTCAGGATAGACATTGTGAAGATGTTACTCTTCTAGATGTTTCTGGATTGAGCCAAGTTTGTGATTACGTACTAATTGCAACTGGAACAAGTGATCGTCAGATGAAATCAGTTGCTGCTGAAATATCTTCACTAGGAAGAGATTCTGGCCATCCCCCATTTCGGAAAAATATTGATACTGGAGCAACATGGATTGTCGTTGATTTTATTTCAGTCGTTGTCCATCTTTTTGAACCACAAAGACGTGCATATTATGATTTGGAAGATTTGTGGTCTGATGCAAAGCAAATCGAAGTTCCAACCAACTCGGCAACCACATAATTGTTTAGCAATTGGTTATAATTTTTCCTATGACCTCTGCCCCCCGAATAAATCAAACCTGCAAACTAGAAGACTTAGTTTTTGTTGGTTTTAATAAACAGGTTATAGCTCTTGACCGCTACAACGGTAAAAAGGTATGGGATTGGAAGTCACCAAAGGGTAGTGGGTTTCCAGCAATTCTTCTCGATGGAGATCGTCTGATCGTTTCTGTGCATGGGTATTCGTATTGTCTTGAGCCAACGACCGGTAGCTTAGTTTGGGAAAACGAACTTAAGGGGTATGGAATGGGTATCGCCAGTATCACCTCTGTTCGTGGTTCATCGATCAGCGGAGCAGAGGCGCAAGCAGCTGCACAAGCAGCCGCAGCATCTACTACTACCACTACTGCTGGGCTGTCAACATGAGCTTTGGATTGTCGAGAGGCAAAACCTTAGACGTTGGCGAAATTGGTATCGAGATACGCACACTTCCGTCATGTATAGATGGACGTATCGATCCTAGGAAGTGGTTCCCAAATCCTAATAAACCATTTGAAATCGAAATTGGTTCTGGTAAAGGAACATTTCTTCTTCAGGAGTCGCAAAAAAGAACTGATCCAAACTTTATTGGGTTTGAATGGGCTGCAGAGTTTTATAGGTACGCTGCTGATCGTCTCCGTAGAAATCATATTTCAAATGTAAAAATGGTCCACGGTGACGCCACAGAGTTTTTAAAATTTTGGTGTGAAGACCATGTTGCCGACACAATTCATCTCTATTTTAGTGATCCGTGGCCTAAAACACGACACCACAAACGTCGAGTTATTCAAGATAGCACTCTTGAAGTATTTCACCGTGTGTTAAAAAGAGCCGGTATCGTGCATGTGGTGACAGATCACGATGACTTGTGGTATTGGTGTGAAGAGCATTTTGATCGAAATGAATCCCTCTTTTTGAGAAAAGAATTTAGCCCTGCTACTTCATCAGGAGATGGTGAACTCGTGGGAACAAATTTTGAACGAAAGTATAGGCGTGAAGGACGACCATTTCATGCGACGACTTTGGTGAGGATGGATTGATGCATCGGGAGGATATAGATGAGAATAGGGTGCAGCCAGAAGATATTCTTTGCGACTTCTGTGGAAACACCGCATGGGCGAACAATGTTCCATGTGTGGAAGGACACCGAGGAAGTATTGTGTGTGGAAACTGTTTGAGCGTTGCCTACAGTGAGCTCGTTTTGGTAGCTAGGGGTGTTTCTACGACTGAACAGTGTAGGATGTGCCTAGAACACCGAGAGGAACCTGTGTGGCAAGGGGTTGTTGAACCAGTCGCTTCGATTTGTCTACGATGCACGAAACAATCTGCAACAGTTCTCAATAAATCAAAACAATGGGATTGGTCTAAGCCAATAGCATCGTAAACCCGTTATCTTGGGTGATATGGGATCTCGATTAAGTCTTGCGAACAAATGCCTGGCAATCTTTGGATGTGCAATTGTTGTCATTATTGCGAGCACTCTTGCAGTTCCATGGGCTAGAACCTCTGCACTCGTCCAAGATTATCAACTTGAAGTTGCTGGTCAACTTGCTGATTTATGGATAGCTTCAAAGGTCACTTCTAAGTGGTTTGCAGATGATGAAGTGATAATTCAACTCATTAAATTGTCAGAAATTGGGGGTGGTGACCAAACATTTGTTGAGCGAGCAAAAAATAAATTAACGGGAGACGAGGAGAACGTAGAACATTATTTTGAAGCGAACGATCAAGATCAATTAAATTTTTTCCAATACGCACAACCAATTACAAGGTCACAATTTTCAACCATACAACAAGAAGGAGTAACAACATTCAATTCGGGTGTTGTTGATACCAGTTTATTAGATCCAATAGAAGCACTTTTAATTGTAAAAAGAAAAACTAAGTTTGCTCAGACACAAATTATAACTAGCAGAAAATCGATTGTTGTTGCAGGGTTAATTGGAAGTGTGCTATCAGCCTTGATATTTTTTGTTATTTTGAAACGCTTAATTTTTTCACCAGTTCGAAAACTAAGGCGTGTATCGGAGCGTGTGGAACAGGGAGATTTAACCGCTCGGTCAACACTTGAAACCGGCGATGAGTTTGAAGAATTGTCAATAGCATTTAATAAAATGCTTGATTGGATGGAAGCGGATCAACAAAAGCTACAAAAAATGAACGAATCCCTAGACCTTAAAGTGGAAGAGCTAGCAGAAGTAAACGTTGGATTGTTTGAATCAGGGAAACTAAAAAATGAGTTTATTGCAAATGTAAGCCATGAATTGAGAACGCCATTAAACTCGATTATTGGTTTTGCTGAGTTGCTCGAGAGTATGCCAACGAAAACAGAGGAAGATCATGCAAAACGATTAAGGTATCTAAAAAATATTCTTACGAGTGGCCGATCATTGCTTGACATGATAAACGAACTTCTTGAAATGGCAAAGATAGAGTCAGGAAGGATGGAAGTGAATTTAGAGCCGACAAGTATCTCCGATTTGCTAGAGGGGATAAGTGGAATTATGCGTCCCCAAGCAAAGATGAAAAGTGTTTTCATTAAACTAGAGATTGAGAACAATCTGCCAACTGTCCAAACAGATCCAGGGAAGTTGCAGCAAATCCTTTATAACTATTTATCAAACGCAATAAAGTTTACTCCAAAAAATTCGACAGTTACAATTCTTTGTAAGCAAATCAATTCTAAATCTCAAAACCCTTTTGTACAAATTTGCGTGCAAGATTGTGGGCCAGGAATTCCAGAAGACATGGTTGATATGGTTTTTGAAAAATTCCGTCAAGTTGACGCAACTCATACAAGAGAACATGCTGGGACAGGGCTTGGGCTAGCTATTTGTCGAGAACTCGCAGAATTATTACACGCATCTCTTTCAGTACACTCGACACCTAGCGAAGGTGCCTTTTTCTATGTGGATATTCCAGTGTACTTTGCGACAGAGGCACCAGAGCCGTTGATGCCAGTATGAATATTTCCTTAGAAACAATTGTGCTTGGTTTAAAGAGTCTTCGCCTACACGCGCTTCGATCAGTGTTAACAAGTCTAGGAATTGTGCTCGGAGTCGCTTCGGTGATAGTCATGGTTTCGATTGGAGAGGGAAACAAACAAAGCGCCTTGCGTGCAATTCAATCATTAGGTGCGACAAATATTATTGTCCGTTCCCAACGTCCACCTGAATCGCAACAAGTTGGGTCTCAGCGACGATCTTTTGTCGCCAAGTTTGGAATGACAAGGACGGATCGACATCGTCTTGGCCAATTTGTTCCAGCTGATACAATTGTTCCACTAAAAGCGGTTGGTTCTGAGATTTCAAAGGGTGCATCTAGAACAACAAGTCAAACATTTGGCACTATTCCTGAATTAAAAGATTCTGCAAACCTTAGGGTACAAGAAGGTGGCAGATATCTTGTTGACGGTGATCTAGAACGGAGAGCACCAGTAGCAGTTATAGGATCTGAAATAGAAAAACTCTTTTTTTCTCTTTCGAATCCAGTTGGGCAACAATTCAGAATTGACTCAAGAATATTTACTATTGTTGGCGTGCTTAAACCGATTGGTTTAGCGGGTGGCGCTGGCTCTGCACTTGTTGGGCGAGATCTCAACAAAGATATTCATATTCCACTAACGACAGCTAGATTAGAGTTTGGTGATGTTGTTATTCGAAGACAGTCTGGCTCTTTTAGTGGAGAAGAGGTTGAGATATCCGAAATTTATATTACAGCGCCATCAACGGACGAGGTTATTTCAATGGCCGAACACATTCGTTCAATAATGAAGGTTGGACATCCAGATATGAAAGATGTTGAAATCATCGTGCCTTGGGAGTTACTTGAAAATGTGCGTCGGACAACAGCAACGATGAATATTTTGTTAACCGCCATTGCTGCTATCAGTCTCCTTGTTGGAGGTATTGGCATTATGAACATTATGCTCGCCTCTGTTGTTGAACGCACTCGCGAAATAGGGATACGTCGAGCTGTTGGCGCATCAAGAAGTGATATTGCAATTCAGTTTTTAGTTGAAACGGGGAGTCTCAGTGCAACCGGTGGTCTGCTTGGTATTTTTCTTGGAATTGGAATATCTTTGGGGCTTGTTGATTTCTTTCCATGGGTTGCGAGTTTGCTTGGGTGGGTTTCTGCCGATGATGCCGGTATTAGACTGGAAACACAAATAACACTATGGTCAATTGTTGTTTCTTTTATAGTTGCAGCGGGCACTGGGCTTGTTTTTGGAATTTATCCAGCAATTATGGCGAGCAAACAAGATCCCATTGTTGCCCTACGTCACGATTAATTAAGCGCAACTTGATCCTAAAATAAAGAGTTAACGAATTGGCAGTCGATCGACTACCACCCTTGTTTTACCTTTCGAATATATAACTCTTCGTTGTCTAACTTGTTCAGGTTGTCGCGCAAGAAAAGAGTATCCATTAATCTGTCGATGAACAAAATCTGGCGCACGAATCAGAAGGGTCTTTTTATAGTTTGTAATAGAGCACGGTCCGCCATTTTGTTCCCAAAGATCTGGTTCAATAAATTTAATAATTAATTCAATGATGCGATCAACTTCTTCTTGTTGAGATGGCGGAGCAGTTCCACCCCCGTCTCCATCACGCCCCGATCCGCCGAATGTTCCAAGTTCAGGCGCATCGAAATTACGTATAGTGAACAATAGATCTCTTATGTAATACGTCTCAAGACGATGTCTTCCTGGTGATGCGAGTTGAGATTTTAGTCCAACCTCAAGAGCACCATGTCGTAATTGCCAAGCGGCATTGCCATCTGAATCAAGTTGTTCAACAATTCGTTCCAGAACAGTAAGAGCGGGTTGCTCTTGAAGTTCAAGTGTTATTGTTGTTGTTGAATCTAACCCCGCCCTTTCATCATCTTTCCACTGGACAGAGAGAAGAACACCAAGTTGTTTTTCAAAATTATCCAAAACTTTCTTTGAAGGTACTTCATCAAGTTTTACGGTTATGTCCTTGTATACAAGTTGTCCAAGAACTTTTGCATTGATATGTTCTTCTGGTTGCGCGCCTATTCCAAGAGTAAGGGCCAGGATTACAAAACAAATAACAAAAAGAATTGGTCGCATGACAAGAGTATACGCACTACTTCAAAGAAAATTCTATGTTTTGGATTGCATTAACTGCATCAGAAATCCCAAGAAGTGCCATTGCAGTAGCTTCTGTGGGCATTTCTGCATCCCAAGTGGATTTTCTGACACCTCCGAGTGCCATAGCTGGATTTTCGTATCTTTCAGATTTTTCCTTGCGAGTTGTAAGTTGTTCTACAAATCGTGTTGCTAAAACCAGTGCTTTGAAAGCAACCGTCTTGTTCGTTGAAGAGTGGTCGCATATTTTTGCAAGCATTGGCAGCATTCTTAAACCTCTTGCATCGACAACATCTCCTATATCTGTAATTAATATGAAACCCCCGATAAGGTCGTCATCATTCCCAGAAAGTACTTGCGATGAAATGGCAAGTTGTAACAACTCAAGAAGCGAATCATCAAATTTTGAAATCCCGCGCTGTTGAAGTTTTATAATTGGTGTAATAATCCAAGGAATTAATGATGCTCTAAATTTTAGCGGTACATCTGTAAAACAGCGAGAGCACAATATCTCCCCACGATCAATAAGATTATCGTCGTCATAATGAATGCCAAGTTCAATAGTTGCAGCAGCTACAAGCGATAATTCAAATGCACGGTGTGTTGTATTGAAAGGTTCAAAATATTTTTCTGCGGCGAGCATCACCTGTGACTCACACGCACGTAGCAGTTTTTGTACATTTTGGCTGTGCCCAGAAGTTGAATCCAAAAGCATCAGGATGAGTGCTGCAGCACTTTCAGTATCGATTTTTTTATTTTTCCTAAAATCATTCGCAATGGATTCAATAATTTGGACAGAAGATTCCAAGGCAGTATCCGCTTTTGTTGCGTGTAAAAGTTTGGAATATTGTTGTAGCGCATTTGCTGACAATATTTGTACAAAATGAGTTGCAAACATATTTGATAGAGTGTTGGTCTCTGGTTGATATCCACCTATTACCATCCCATTAGCACTAGAACTTTTAATTAGATGAGAAGCAATAGAGTCTGCAAGTTTTGTTAAATAAGCAGTGTTCACAGTTTTGTTTCTAACAAGTTCGTCACCCCGAACAAGTGCGACAATTTCACCGTCAGCGTGGTTTTGAATATAAGTCGTTAAGGGAATTGAGTATAGGGTGACATCATCATTTTGAGATAGTTCGTGGGAAAAAGCAATGGTTGGGTGTATTCCAAGGTTGATGCATAAAGATTCGACAATGTTAGAAACTGTCCGAAATGGCGACAATCGAAGTTCTGCCTGCATTTTTATATCCCATTCATTGCCCCTACGAACAGCAATGCCATTCATCCCTTGATTAAATGTGTAATCAAATCGGTCAATATTTTTATGTGGTGATGGAATAGGTATTCCACCATGTTCAAGTTCAATGGAGATTGACTCGATGATTTCATTTTTCAGACCTTCTGCGAGCTTCGTTGAAAATATCTTATTCCTGCTCACCTCATTAAATGCCGCGGATGCCGCCCCAGAAAGGCTTGTTGCAGATCCATAACCAAGTATTTTCCCGTGGTGTCGAAATACAAGACAAAAAGAAGTCGTATCAAACAGGGACGAATCGTCATCAGTTGGCACTATAAAACCATCGCGCATCCACTCCCGAACGCTAGAAAACAGTGTATTTGCAGATATGTCGGATTGCTCAGTAAAACCAGAGCACTCGACACAAACGGCCGTTATAAGTGTCAAAATAAATGTTATATGTCCAATAAACATAGATATTAATAAAAAACAGGCGTTTTCATTTGCCTTCTTCTAAAGTTCGCGCATGATAGCGGAGTGTTCGGGATATTTGTTTGAGAAAATAAAGAGTAGAGGAACGAGAGATGCGAATGCTGAAGCACGCGACAAAGTTAACTCGCAATAGGCGAAAAATAGTCATTTTGACTTTGTTAACCTTCTTGGCCCTGTGCTAACCGAGCTTCAATTCCCTGAAGTGGAGGGAAGAAGAGAGAAGAGAAGCGGCCCGACTCAAAAAGAGACGGGCCGCTTTATTTTTAATCTCAGAAAAACCGAAAGTTATAGTTCGATTTTGTCAGTACCCAATGCACCGTGATCATCCATGCCACCACGCGATGGCGAATCAGATTTTGGAACATGTTGATCCCAGTCTTCCTCTACATCCTCGCCTGACAATGCACGTTTCAAACTTAATCCAATCTTTCGATCGTCTAAGTCGACACGAAGAATTTTTACATTAACCTCTTCACCAGGTTTAACAACGTCTTGTGGATTTTCAACCTTAGTGTCCGCAAGCTCAGAAATATGCAACAAGCCTTCTAGCCCATTTTCAAGTTCAACAAAGACACCAAAGTTTGTAATTTTAGTAACCGTGCCATGTACAACCATTCCTGGTTTGTATGCTTCAGGAATAGCCTTTTGCCATGGATCCTCGTGCATTTGCTTAATGCCAAGACTAATTCGTTGTTTGTCTTGATCAATTTCAAGAACAATACATTCAACCTCATCACTCTTCTTATATTTTTCATTTGGATGAGCAATTTTCTCTGTCCACGAAATATCGCTTACGTGAAGTAGACCATCTATGCCAGGTTCAATTTCGACGAACGCTCCATAATTTGTGAGATTGCGTACTGCACCTGAGATAATTGTGCCAATTGGGTATTTTTCAGCCACAAGTTCCCAGGGGTTACTTTCAACCTGTTTCATTCCAAGAGATATTTCATGTTTGTTCTTATCGATATCGAGAATGATGACTTCAATTTCATCACCAGGATTTACGATTTCACTTGGGTGATTAATCCGCTTTCTCCAGGACATTTCAGAAACATGGACAAGTCCTTCGACCCCATCTTCAAGATGAATAAATGCGCCATAGCTGACGAGATTTACGACCTTGCCAGTAACTTTTGTTTGGATTGGGAATCGTTCATCGATATCGTCCCAAGGCGAAGCGTCTTTTTGTTTGAGCCCAAGTGCGATTTTTTCAGTATCGAAATCTACCTTGAGAACCTTCACTTCAAGTTTATCGCCAGTTTTGCAGATGTCGCTTGGGTGTTTGATACGTCCCCAACTCATATCTGTCACGTGAAGGAGTCCATCTAGACCACCAAGGTCAATGAACGCTCCAAACTCCGCAACGTTGGTTACTCGACCGACAACAACATCGCCTTCGCTGATGGTATTGAGCAATCTTTGTTTCGCTTCATCACGTTCATTTTCAATTAGTGTTCTGCGGCTAACAACGATGTTTCGACGTGGTTCATCGATTTTCAAAATTTCAGCGCGTATGGTTTTGCCAATAAAATCGTTTACATCACCAGGTCGGCGAACATCAATTTGTGACGCTGGTAGGAATGCAGGTACTCCAATGTCAATAAGAATTCCACCCTTGATTCTTCGAATACCCTTACCTTCAATAATATCGCCTTCAGAAAATGTTTCAATAACCCTTTCCCAGTTACGAATTCGATCAGCCTTGCGTTTGGAAAGTTTGACAATTCCATTTTCATCTTCTAAATCTTCTAGAATAACTTCGATTTCTTTTCCGGATTCAAGTGTATCCCAGTCATCAAATTCACTTTTGTGAATGAGACCCTCAGATTTCAAACCAACATCGATAACGGCATCGTCACCAGCTTTACCGACAATTTTTCCCTTAAGCATGTTGCCAGGAACGAATTGTTGAATATCTTCAACAATGATGGAATCCATATTTCCACTAACAACGTCTTCTCCGAGTGCCGCGCGAATTAATGCGTCGGCTTGATCCAAATCAATTCCAATATCCGCGATTAAGTTATGGTCAACCATGTAATGTGCGGCCGTTTTCGTCTTGGCTGCGGGGCCGCTATCCGCAGTTGCCTATTGTGAGCCACCAATCCGATTAGGTACCGCACCTCATCAATATATAGATGGTGGGGGTTCACATTGCCCATTTAAAACAGGCGAGCCTCGTATCATACCAAAGGAAGTGGTGACAGAAAGGTTACAAATTCTGTTTTACACGGGTTTTTGCGAGACAAATAAAGCCTAGGCCACCGATTGCTGACAAAAACGCCCCAACAAAGAACACTATGGATCCCGCCGGTGCATCAAGCTTGATTAAAAAGGTATACAAACCCATTCCAATGGCAGGTGCGAGAAGACCACGAATACCCGTTAGGGTGACGTGTAAGCCCATGTATCGACCAGATTGTTCAATGGGAGCGTAGTCTTGATGACCTAAATTCCAAGCAAGTACTCCACCACCAAAACCTACGCCTCGAATTACAGCACCTATCCAAAGTCCCGCCAAAAAATGTGTTGCAATACTGAATCCGATACAAAGAGAGGAAACGACAAAGAACCAACTGTGAATGGATCTGAATGTGAGAACATGTGTTTTGTTGAGCAAAGTTGCCCAGAAGGGAGTACTTATTGGAATCATTAAAATTGGAACAATTGTAACTATGCAAATTTCTCCAAGATAATCAAGTTGAAACTGGTCGTTGAGAATGACAATTAGAGGAGCCATAAGCATAAGGTTTCCAATTCCAAAAATAAACTGGCACCCCATATATTTTGCAAATGGTCGGTCTTCAAGTAACAATCTAAAAGTTTTCCACGGTAAGAAAGAAACATGCCTAGATTCTGTTCGCTCGTTTTTCAGAAGTAATGTGTGATTTTCCACACGTATTTTGCTGTAAATCCAAGCCCCGAGAATTCCAAAACTTGCAGCAATTGGATATACCCATCTAAAAGACTGTTCGTTCATGTCCATTGCTTGACCAACCCCAAACGCAACGCTTGCAAGCACAAGGGCTTGAACTGTTGCAATTTTTCCCGCTACGAGTGCGCGGTTTTCCCTAGGGTAGTTCGCCTGCCAAACGGTTGTTCGCAAAGTAACAATGCCTGTGTAACAAACCCGTGTTCCAACGACACACAAAAGAAGGAGGAGAAGACCTAGTCCAGTTTGAGGGACAAATGCAACTCCTGTAATCATTAAGACAATTGCAATTTTCAGTGCAGTAATGAACCGAATTTTGTGTCGACCGTTAGACATGGCTGACCAAAGGAAACTTGAAATGTTTGCAAATCCTTGGGCTGCAGCTAAGGTTGCTACAACCCAATCGAGCAGAGTTTCGCTTACATGACCATCAAAAAGGCGTTTTGTCAGAATACCAATAACGCCACCATCAACAGCGCCCATCATCATGGGTAAGAAAGCCCATGCTAAGAGTTCCCTTTTGTGCTGAGATTGATTTGCCATTCGTATCTTTTCTTTCTATTTAACTGGTTTTTTTTGCAAAGGGTGGTATGGTACAACCGACCTCTTTTGAAAGGGTCACTGTGCGATGTACATGTAGCACGTATGTGCTCGATCCTATCGAACCCCCAGGGATCCAGTTAACCGCATCGATAGCCATGCCTCGCAATGTTTCATTGGAGTGGAAGGCTTGGAATGATGGTTCGCGAGCCCACCTATTAGGTACTGGGTTTGAGCTCACATGTTGCGTGTGCATCGCACAGTAATCAATATCAGATCAGGAGTACACACTAAAGGATTTCGGAGTTTGGAGGCTTTTGTTTTCAAACAGTTTTTATGTTGCAAGCAGTCCCACTCTACACAAATACTCAGACTCTTATTTAATGGAATTCAAAAAATACAATCGACCCCTCGCTGATTCCGCAGATTATTAAGACCAGAGTTCGCCAGTTTTTGCATCAATCACTGTTACAGAAAGTCCAGAAACCAAATCTTTGGAGATGTCAAATTTCCTGCCGACGATTGGACCATCTGCAGTGAATCGAGCCAGTTCAATAACGGTGCCATCTTTTTTAGTACCCTGGACAATGAATTCTGAACCAGTTTTTAAATCTAGACCGAGAACATATCCACCACCATCTCTTTCATTCATTGCAACGCGTAGATATGCAGGATTTGAGTTGGTGCAATTTTCTATGAATTTAAAAACTTGGCAGTAGGGATTATTTATAAAAGATTCGAAGTCTTTGCCAGAATAACTAAGGATGGTTGAAGTCGCATCATTGTTTAATGTTACGTTTGTAATTTTTGTAGCTTCACGTTTTGTATCAACAACAATAATCCCAAGGACAACAGAAATGCCAAAAAGTATGAGTGCTGCAGTTCGCCAGAAATATGTTGCAGCTGAAGTGGCTTGTTGGCTTTTTGCGACACTTGCTCTAGCCCCAATGAGTGCGAGTGGGGAAAGCCGTTGCGCTTCCTTATCAGCTGCCTTAGCAACAGAATTAAGAACAAGTTGCTTCAGTGAAGCACGTGGCATATCTGCAGGAAGTAACGACTCATCAAGAGCAAAATCTCGTTGCATTCGAATGATTTCGTCTTGGATGGTTGCTGGTGCGTCATGGAATGAACGGTTGAATAAATCTGATTCAATTGGCTCAAGTAATCCATATGCATCTAGGACTGCGAGTTCAATTAGTTGCTTATAGTTATATATTTCGTTTGTCATTACATCTTGTCCGTTATCAATCTTTGAATCCTCTGTAATTAGAGGGCGGATGAGTCCTTTAATCCGTACTCCCGCAGGCGGAGTAACCCTCGGCTCAATGACGATTTTACCGTTCCTAGCGGTTTGTCTAGTTGTATGCTCACTTCACGTAAAGTGAACCCTTGAAAATATGCCCTTTCAATCACGGTTTTCTGCATCTCCGGAAGCGTTTGTAAAGCCCCCCAGATGGCAGCATTACGTTCATGTAACAATATATTCGATTGAGTTGGCCGTTCGGTTTCAGAAATTTGGTGTTGATTATCGAGTTCAAATGATTTCGGACGTACTGTTTTTCGCCGAATTCGGTCAATTAGGTGACGTCTGGTAATAAGCATGACCCATGTCACCAACTTGGCTTTTCTTGGATCAAATCGGTCTGCAGTCTTCCAAAGCCGGACAAATATTTCTTGCACAGCGTCTTCCGCCTCCGCATTGTTTGAAAGAAATTGGATAGAAAGTTTGAAAATCAGGGCTCCAAAGCGATTGTAGAGCTCTTCAATGGCGTCTTCTTCGCCAATTGCCACTCGTCTCATAAGTCGATAATCTGGCTCTTCGCTAGTCAATTTACATCTCCAAGCACCACCCCACCGCTAGTACACCATAAATCACAAACCCGGACAAAAACCTAACAACAAGTCGATTCTGTGATTTATGTATAGAGAAGTGTACCGATAATTTGTCTTAAATTTAAAGAAAAATCTAGTAATTTTGTAAATATCAATTAGACTGCGTCCGGAACCTCTTTTTTTAGAGAATATTTTTTATGGCCCGCGTAATTAGAACATCTTCACTATCTGAACAAAGACCACACAGTCTCAGTTTTAAAAGAGGTTTTAGTTTGCTTGAACTCATCGTAGTGATGAGTATTACATCATTGCTTGCGGGACTTTTGTTGCCCGCACTTTCAGTTGTTAGAGAACATGCAAATCGAGCGCTGTGTGGCTCAAACCAAAGACAACTTGGACAAGCACTAATTATGTATGGCGGTTCGCATAACGAGAGTTTGCCAATTGCAAGCACGCTTGATGAGTTTGAACCAAACCCAGGCGAGTTATCAAAGCTTCGTAATGCAGCAAATATTCAATCAAATTATATTGCCAATGGTAGAGAAAGAAGATATATACCAGAACCACTAGTAGACAAATCATGGGATGGTCTAGGACGCCTATACAAATGGCACTATTGCGGCACACCAGAAACTTTCTACTGCCCAAGCCACGAGGGCGAACACACACTCGACAAGTGTGAAGAATTGTGGAAAGATGACCCCTCGGACAAAGTTCTTTATAGCAATTATCAATACGTGGGTCACAAAAACTGGCGATCAGGTAAACCTATCTCTTTGCTTAGAGTAGAAAAACTCATCCTAGTTACTGATGGTATGCGAACAAAATCTGATTATAACCACGGTGTTGGACATAACGAACTTCGCGGCGATGGATCAGTTGCTTGGGAAGACGGCTATGAAATTCGAACACAGTTGGCAGTGTTGCCACCAGTAGATAATGTTGGGCTTCGTTCTCTTGATGATTTAATCTACGATCTATTTTTCCCAACTGAATAATTGAATTATGCGAACAGCGCCAACAACCGCACTGGATTGGTGTGTACGTCTACATTTCAGGGGGTAAGCCAAAATCCAAAACCTGAATTCGATGCCGGCCAACATGTGGATTTATCAGCGAATAGTTAGTGGCGCAGAGTTGAGAGGTAAGCAAAATATGATCAATGTGATAGATGGGAAACTGTAACGGAAACGATGCAAGTATTCCATTTCCAGCAGTATCAGCCGCATCATAAAGTTTTGGAAACATAGTTAATATTGCAGCACTATTTCTGGTCATATTAAAATCGCCAATGACGATATCTGGTTTCAATGTGTCAACAGATTTCAATAATCTCAAAACACGATTTGCAATTTCCATTTTTGATATATCAAGAGATGAGGGTAAATCTACTGCCCAAACAACAAGCACATTTCCAAGAATTTCAGTTGTATCAAGCACGAATGCAGATATATATATTTCATCTACAGCAAGGAGTGTTTGCGCCTGTATGGGTGCAAATTTTGTTAACAGTGTGAATTGGCTATTGGTAACCTTGTGACCGGAAGTTTCGACCCACTCTTGAATGGATGGCTCGGCCCGCACTCGCCACCCATGTGTTAATAAAATGATGTCACCATTTAACTCTACAATTAGCTCGGCAGATTCTTTAGCAACCCTTTCTTTTGGATGACTCATGGTCCAGCCCACCAATGTAATTGTACCTTTGTCGCCAACACCAGAAAATAAATGGTTCTCAAAAAAACAAAACCAAATCGCAAGGGCAAATACGCCGCCAAGATATATCACAGACAACGTTTTTTTATTAACAAGAAAAAATAACACCCCCATAACAGTAAATACAAAAATAACAAACAGTGTCGGAATCCACAAAAGCCACTGACTCCAAACCCATCGATCAGAAAAAAGGGCGCCAATAACCCAAAGCACGAGAGTTGCTACTGCAAAAAAACTAATTAATGTTACACCTCGTACCATTATGTTGGCATGAATGGAAACACTTGTGGCGCAATTATTGTTGCAAGTGTTGCTACAAGAAGTGTTAACGGAATACCTAGGCGTGGGAAATCCATAAACTTATATCCACCAGGCCCATAGACCATAAGGTTAGTCTGGTATGTGATCGGAGTTAAAAAGTTGCACCCCGCAGCAGCCATCATCGTAAACACAAAGGGATATGGACTTACTCCGAGACCCTCAGCTGCAGAAATTACAACTGGAAACAGTATTACTGAGGCACCAAAGTTGGTCATAAGTTGCGCAGCAATGCTTGTCATTATAAAAATCAAGAACAACGAGCCGTAATTACCAATCTGCATATTTTGCGCAAAACTAAGTATTGCGTCGCTTGCCGTAGTTGCCAACCCACTCTGATCAACAGCCTGCCCAATTCCCATGGCAGAACCAATGACAATAAGCACTTGAAAATTAATAGCCTGTCTTGCAACGGGACCACTTATGCACTTAAACAAAACCATAAGTAAGCCGCAAAGCCAAATTGCAGCAACTCTATCAATTGCGTTAGAGGTGAGTAATCCAATTAATAACACCAGAATTCCAAGTGAAATTAGAGCCTTATTGTGAATTGTAGGTCTTGAATCATCGAGCTCTGAAACGAGATAAAAATGAGGGCTGTGCTTCCACGTATTTAGGAAATTTCCCCCCGACTCGAGTAGCAATGTATCGCCAGGCTCTAACACAATGTTGCCGATTTTCCCTTCGATATGATCACCTTTTCGGTGAACAGCAAGAATTGCAGCGTTATATGTTGTACGAAACTTTGAATCACATATCGTTTGCCCAACAAGTGGTGAACTTCCGGAGACAACCGCCTCAAGCATTTTTCTTGCAAATGGCCGCCCTTCAAAATCTTTTAATTCTTCAACAGCTGGAATCAGACCACGAGTTTTTCTTAATTCAACAACGGATTTCACGTCACCCACAAAAACTAGTTTGTCGTTCTGCTCAATCAATTCTTGTGGGGTTATGTTCATAATAAGGACGTGTTCTCGAACAATTGCATACAAATACAATCCAGGCAGATTTCTTAATCCTGCTTGTGCAACAGTTTTTCCAACAATCGAAGCCCCTTTTTCGATTGACATCTTTATTTCGTATTCACGTTTTCTTGTTTCTTTTGTTTTTAGTGGCTCTCGGTTAGGGAGTAGCCATTTTGAAGTGATGATAATGAAAGAAATACCAAGAACGGCGACAGGAACTCCAATCCAAGCAGCACCCCACATTGTTACAGCACCACTTGGTGCGGAGACACCAATGTTTTGAACCCAATCTGGAGGATCATTCCACCAACCTATGAACAAGCCCATGATAATCAGATTGGAGCCGGTGCCAATCATGGTTCCCTGTCCACCCAAAATGCCAGCAAAACTCAGTGGCATAAAGAGTTTTGATGGCTGAATGTCTAAACGCTTCGACCATTTGCTAACCATAGGAAGATACATGGCAACTATTGGCGTTGTATTCATGAACGCCGACATCATTGCAACAGGCACCATCATTCTTAATTGAGCCACTGCAAGCGATGTTGGTTTTCCCAACAATCTCTTTGCAATAAGTTCAATACCACCAGTTTCTTGGAGTGCTGCAGCAATGACAAAAAGACCAGCAATCATAAGAATTGGTCTTTCAGCAAAACCAGACGCTGCTTGTTCAAAGTTGACAACACCAACAATCATTAATATGACTAAGCCGCCAGACATAATCAAATCTGGCCCGATTTTTTTCCGGTGCATTAATGCACCAATGATGCAGATGATTATTAATAATGTAAACCACGCATCGAAGTTCATGTGGTTATTCCTGCGCTATCGCTAGGTCGTTGATTGCAGCGATAATCTGTTGATGAAGTCCGTCGGTTGCACAGATAACACCTCGATTTTCTTCAAGCCGGTATCCATGCGTAAAGTCAAGTGGTTTGCCAGAGACATCGCTGACAATTGCTCCTGCTTCAGTGGCG
>PVBE011157224.1_pt1 | contig 26145 bp, 23 predicted proteins | sample 1631181 | NCBI WGS metagenome assembly PVBE01 (sample SAMN08397723, study PRJNA350692) | Marine metagenome, whole genome shotgun sequencing project. | isolation source: water | place: Pacific Ocean | collected 2012-04 | reverse complement strand
GAGAACAACAACAACGTATACATCATGAGCATATAATTATATTGAACAGAAAACTTACATGTAACACAAGGAAAGACGCACGAAGCGGGTGAACTCGACGATCCTGACAGTGCTTCTCCTACCGGCGGTCGGTTCGATCTCATAGGAGGATTCAATCCGGGTGTCCGAGATCAGGGAGGCAATCTGTAGGTTGTCTATATCAACGGGCATCTTACTCTCCTCCATCTAGTGAGGCTATACCGGCAGCCACGCTCTGAGAAATAGGACTATCTGGCATCATCGGCTCTGTTCCGGATAGACGGGCATAAAGGGCGTCGATCATTTCGGCGGTCTTCTGTACTGACTCTGCCTGGATCTGCATGGGGGTCTTGCCCGCCTGTGCCGCCGTAGCCATAGCGCCAACACCCTCTATGGTAAGGCCTGTTATATTCTGAGCCCCTAGTTGTGTGGCTAGCGTATTAACTTGCTCTTTGGTGAGCTGACCACTTTCGCCAGCCATAGCAGAAGCTGCACGGCCAACCACGCTATCTGCACCAATTTCTGCTTTATCAAGGAAGGCTTGAACTCCCAAGCCGCCCTCGCCCACACCCTCATTTATCCTTCGGACTTCCTCTGCCTGTGCGACCAGAACCTTAGTCACATCAGACTTCCCAGCTACATCCGCTGATGTGATGGTAGACGCTGCGGCTGCGGCAACTAGGGCCTGCATGTCTCCAGAGAATCCGCCTTCGCCATCTTCGCCGCCGGTGAGCCCAGTCTCTGCGGTAATCCGCCCAGCTTCCTCTGCCAGATCAGATAGCTCATCCGATAGTCCTCCAAACTCCGCGAGATCCGACGACAACGATGTACTCGTAGCCTTGATCTGCTCTATTGCTCCGCCAATGAGGACGTCCTCGGCAATCTCCCCTGCCTTTACGCCCGCCGTGACTCCCTTCGACTTCTGGCCCTGTTTTCCCGTCATCTTGACCGAAGGGTCGTCGAAGACGTTCTCCTGCGTCGCATAGTGGACAATCAGGCCCAACAGAACAATCAGCCCACCGCCAAACACCACCAGCCTGAGCATTCCGCCGACTGCGGGCTCGGAAGCGATCAGGTCGGTCGCGCTCTGACGGAGCCGACGCGACTTGGACGACTCCGCCAGCTTATCCGAGCTCTTGCGCGACAGACCAGCGGCGGAGCCACCACGTCTGTCCAGGCGAAAGTCGAGCGTGGCAAAGCTGACACGCTCCCCCCCGACCAGCGAGCACTGATTCACACGCGTACCATCGACCAAGGTCCCGTTGCTGCTGGTGTCCTCGATCTGAACCTCCCCTGCCAGCACGAGCAGCCGAGCGTGACGAGAAGAAAGTCCCCTGCCGGCGAGCTGGATCGTACAGTCGGCTTCCCGACCGACGATCACCTCTCCGGCTGGCAGGTCGAAGATCCGGCCGTCGTACTCTCCGCCAACTCCGATCAACCGGAAGCTGACCGACTCTCCACCAGCTCGCCCCTCGTAGTCCTCGAGGGCGACGGTCTTGGGGAACTCCGGCTCCTGGGCCACCGCAGTGTCGCCGGCGATCGCACGCTGCGTGATCCCCGCCTCCTCAGCAATCGCGGTATCGCCAGCCGACAATTGCCGTGGCGTGTGTCCTTGTTCGACCAGCGCGATCTGCGTCTCGCCGATCTTGAAGACCTGCCCAGGTGCCATCGTCACAGGCTCGGAGAGCCTGGTCCCCTCGAACATGGTGCCGTTGCTACTGCCCAGGTCATTGAGGCGAATGATCACTCCGTCACGCCAGACCTTGCAGTGACTCCGAGACGCCTGGGTCTCGGTCAACTGAACATCGCAGTCCTTATCGCGGCCGACGATAAGTGCCTCGCCATCATGTAGCGGAAAGCGCATTTCTTCGGCCGGCCCAAGGACCAACAGCTCGAGATCGGACATGGCGCGTCATTGTACCAGCCGCGTCCATTGGCTTGACCCGGAATTCCGGGTTGATAGACTCGGCTTCGGCCAATGAAGTATTGCCACGCTTGCGGTCAAGAGTTCCAGAACTCACAAGACTTCTGCTCGAGGGACGGCATCCCCCTGCTGGAGGAGGCGCCCGGTCCGGACGAAACCAATCTGGCTGGGATTCAACTCGGCCCCCTCGTGTTGCAGCGCGAGCTTTCTCGCTCAGCTCGCGGGGTCCTCTACCGAGCACACCACACCCGACTCCAACAACTCGTGTTGGCGCGGGTTTACCGCCCCCGCACCAATCTGGGCCGGCAGGTCACCGAGGAGATGCAGCGGGAAGTGACCCTCGCCTCGAAGATGGATCACCCCAACATCATCAAGGTCTATGAGTTCGACCACACTGAGGACGGGTTCTTTTACCTGGCGATGGAACATCTCGAGATGGAGCCACTGGACCAGGTGATGAGGGAACTCGGCGCGCTGGAACTCGAGCTGGCGCTGGCCATCACACGGCAGGTACTGCAGGCACTCGAATACGCCCATGGCCAGGGGATCATCCATCGCAACCTGACTCCGGCCTCCATCATGCTGGCGCACAACGCCAAACCCGACCAGTTCGTCAAGCTCACGGAGTTCGGGCTGTCCAAGCAGAGCCTGGGAGAGCCTGGAATCAAGACCAACCGGCTCGTGCAGCATCAACTCGTCGGCGGCACGCCCTGGTACCTCTCCCCCGAGGCACTGCGCGGAGACAAGACGGATCATCGGGTCGACATCTACGCCACCGGAATGTTGCTATACCAGATGCTGACCGGTGTCATACCGTTCCAGGAGAGCGTCAGTGGGCGGCTGATCGAGCGAGTGCTTCACGAGCCGGCGCCGACGATCAGTCGGGTGCGTCGGGGCTATCCATTTCCCCAGACGCTATCGCGTGTCGTCTCGAGCGCGATCGCCAAGCGATCTGACATCCGGCCTCAGAGCGCGTCCGAGTTCCATCGAGCACTCGAACAGTCACGCCCCAAGGCCCTGACAGCCGGACGGCTGACCATCTGGTCCGGGCTCACGGCCATCCTGATCGGGATGCTCTTCGGGGTCACCATCGTACGAGACGATCTGGGGCAGGCCGTCGTTCTGGTCGAGCGCGGCCCCGACACGCAACCGCTGATGGCGGTCGGCCTGTTCCAGCTGGCACTACTCCAGTCAGACGTCACGCCAGAGCCGCAGCCGGCACAGCCGGCACCTCAGCTGCAAGGCCCCCCCCGCCGACCAGCCCGCGGCAGCCCAGTTGAGGTCCACTGCCTGGAGACAGGAAAACGACGGCCCGCAGCCGAGATCACTCGTGGAATGATCACGGTCCCCGCCGGCTTGTTCTACATGGGCAGCGACCAGCTGGATGCCGAAGGAGACGAACGTCCCGCACGACGTGTCCAGGTCCCACTGTTCATGATAGACCGCTACGAGGTAACCCGCGCCGCCTACCGAGCGTTCCTGGCTGATCTGGACCGCTCTTTTCCGGACCACAGATACCCATCTCCCATCGGCTGGCGTGGCCGAACACCGCCGGACGGCACGGACGAGCTGCCGGTCAGCGGCGTGAGCTGGCACGACGCCTATCTGTGCGCACTGTGGCTCGGCAAGACCCTACCCACGGAGGCCGAGTGGGAGAAGGCCGCCCGCGGTCCGGCGGCTGCTCGACTCTGGCCCTGGGGTGACACCTTCGAGCCCCGACGAGCCTGCTTCCGTGCCAACCAGGGCCCACATGGCCCGGTGCCCGTACGTGGAACTCGGCGGACAGGTGCCAGCCAATACAATCTGCTGCACATGGCAGGAAATGTCTTCGAGTGGATGGCTAACCGTTATCATCAGAACCTACCGAGCCACCGGGTAATCCGAGGCGGTGGCTTCCGCAGTGAACCGGCCCAGCTTCGGACCAGTTATCGGGAGGCCCACGTGGCAACTCTCGGCGCTCCCGACATCGGTTTTCGCTGTGTCTATCGACCCACGAGGAAGAAACAATGAGGACCCTGCTGACGACCCTACTGGCCTTCTTGACGCTGGTCGGCTGCGAGACCCGCACGCACAAACAGCTGCGCCTCAAGCACCAGGCGCTGTTGATCGAGCACGAACGGGTCCTGGAACAGATGAACAAGATCTGGCTCCAGTCGCTGAAGGCGCGTTTTCCGCTGATCACGGAGCTTGAGCCAGGCAAGCAGATCTCTCTCGATCCGAAGCGGATGAGATATATCCACTCACTCCAGTTCGAACCCGACCCCCACCTGGCCAACCAGTGGCAGATTCAGGTCACGCACCTCGCCCAGAAGACCAACGTCCACCCCAACTATGTCGTCTTCGTCTTCGACCGCCGGGGGCTGAACATCGGCAAGCTGCGCGTGGACCCCAAGAAATGGCTCAAGTTGCGGAAGGCGACCCTGGAGAAAGGCGTACCGACCCAGTTCCGCGGCGAGATGACGCTCGACCTTCCCGAGCAGCCCCGCTACTTCTGGATTCGCTTCCTGGAATAATCAGCCCCAGTCGTTAAGCTCTATCGATCCCATTTCTCTCGCGGAGAGTCCACGTCATGGAGCCCGTTCTCCAGGTAGCCCTGGATTTCCTGAACCTGAAGCGCGCACTCAAGGTCGCGCGCGAGGCGTACGATGCCGGCGCAAGCTGGCTCGAGGCTGGCACCCCACTGATCAAGAGCGAAGGGCTGGAAGCCGTCCGCGCCCTGCGCAAGGAGTTTCCCCGGGCCCATATCATCGCCGACATGAAAACCATGGACGCGGGCAGAGTCGAAGTCGAGGCTGCCGCCAAGGCCGGGGCCAACTTGGTCATGGTGCTCGGCGCAGCCAGCATGTCGACCATCGCCGAATGCGTCGAGGTGGGCCGCAACTACGGTGTTCAAATCGGCATCGACACCCTGGGGGTGAAAGCCCCCGACGAGCTGGCCCGGGAGTGCGCCGGAATGGGCGTCGACCTGATCGGCGTGCACTGTCCGATCGACGACCAGATGCGAGCCCAATCACCCTTCGAGCGACTCAAGCTGGTTGCCGAGGCGGTCGACGTGCCGATCGCGGCCGCCGGCGGCATCAACTCCGAAACGGCTGCTCGAGCGGTTTCGTCCGGAGCGAGCGTGGTCGTCGTCGGGGGTGCAATCACCAAGGCGGAAAAGCCGGCTGAAGCGACGGCCCAGATTCTAGAGGCCATGCGAACAGGCGAATCGATCGCAACGTCACTGTTCAAGCGAGGTGACGAAACACAGATTCGCCAGATCCTGGAGCAGGTCTCGACCCCCAACATCTCCGACGCGCAGCACCGCTCGGGCGACATGCCCAACCTGCACCCATGCCAGATCGGCGCCAGGGCAGTCGGCCGTGCCGTCACGGTCAGAACCTACCCCGGCGACTGGGCCAAGCCAGTCGAGGCCATCGAGCACTGCGAAGAGGGCGACATCCTGGTCATCGACGCCGCAGGCGCCGGGCCGGCCGTCTGGGGCGAACTGGCCAGTGAGAGCGCCCTGCAACGCAAGATCTCCGCTTGCATCTGCTTTGGCGCCATCCGCGACATCGACACGATCCGTGAGATCGGCTTTCCCTGCTGGGCCACGATCATCACGCCGACCGCGGGCGAGCCCAAGGGGTTCGGTGAGGTTGGCGTGCCGATCCACGTGTCCGGCGTGCTGGTCGAGCCCGGGGACTGGATCGCCTGCGACGACAGCGGCGTGGTCCGCGTCCCTAAACGGCGTGCGGCCGAGGTGGCCAATCGCGCGATGGACGTGCTCGAACAAGAGAACCGGCTCCGCGAGGAGATTCGTCAGGCCAGCACTCTCTCCGAAGTGATGGAGCTGCTGCGATGGGAGAAAAAGTAATTCGCTCCGGCGCCCAGCGCCTCACCATACTGGCGGGACTCTGCCTCGTAGTGGTGGGTATCGGAGCCGCCAGCTGGTGGCTGCTCTACGCGCGTCCCCAGCAACAGGACGCTGAAGCGCTCCGCCAGCGCGAGGTCTGCCGCGGACGGATCGATAAGCTCGTGCTGGCCTGTCGGGTGTTTCGCGATGGTGAGGGCCGGGGGCAGCGCTACCCCTTCGACTGGAGCGAGTTACTGCGCAGCGGCCAGATCGACACCGCCGAGCTGCGCTGCCCGCTGGATTCCCGATCCGGCGAACCTATCAGCTACACCTACCTGGGCGACAAACCGATGCTCGTCTCGGCACGCGAGTTCGTGCTGGCCTACGAAACCTTTCACAATCACAAGCACTACAAACCCCCGGGCCACATGGTCGCCTTCGCCGATCAACGCATCGTCTGGGTCACGACCCAGCAGCTCCAGGCCATCCTGCGCAAACAGAGCGGGGGGCTGGACCGATGACGATCACCGTCAACGGTGAACCCCGGGATGTTACCGAGGGCAGCTCCCTTGCCGACCTGGTGACCGCGCTGGGCCTGACCGAGATCCGGCTAGCGCTCGAACTGAACTGTCAGGTGGTCCCTCGAGCAACCTTCGAGGAGTCCACACTCAACGACGGAGACGCCGTCGAAATCGTCACCTTGGTGGGCGGGGGCTAACACAACACCATGAGCGCAATCACTCTCGGATCCCACAGCCTCGCAAGCCGGCTGATCCTGGGCACTGGCAAGTACACGGACAACGACACGATGCTGCGAGCACTCGAGGCCTCCGGCACGGAGATGGTCACGGTCGCCGTTCGACGGCTCGACCTGACCAACGCGGACGGCCCGAACTTGCTCGAGGTGCTAGACGGTAACTACATCATCCTGCCCAATACAGCCGGCTGCTACACGGCAGAGGACGCCATCCGCACGGCCCACATCGCCCGCGAACTATCAGGCAACAAACTGATCAAGCTCGAGGTGCTCGGCGACGAGCGCACACTGCTGCCCGACCCGGTGGCCACGATCGAGGCCACCGCTCAGCTTGTCGGGGATGGCTTCACCGTAATGGTCTACACCTCGGACGACCCGATCGTCGCGCAGAGACTGCAAGACGCAGGTGCCACGTCGGTGATGCCGGCAGGCAGCCCGATCGGCTCGGGCCAGGGCGTCCTCAACCCGAACAACATCCGGATCATTCTCGAGTCGTTGAGTGTCCCGGTCATCGTCGACGCCGGAGTCGGCACAGCCTCCGACGTGACGCTCGCAATGGAGCTGGGGGTGGAGGGGATCCTGATGAATACCGGTGTCGCCCTGGCTGACGATCCGGTCAAGATGGCCGCCGCAATGCGCCACGCAGTCGAGGCCGGGCGCCTGGCCTACGAAGCCGGGCGCATCCCGAAGCGGCTGTACGCCAAGGCCTCCTCCCCTATCGAGGGAATGGTCGGAGGCTAGGCTGACGCAACGTCGCACTGCCGACGTGCTGGTCATCGGTGGCGGGCTGGCCGGAATCAGAGCCGCCCTCGCAGTCCGTAACGCAGGGGCCGAGCCCTTGATCGTCAGCAACCGCCCTGTCGGAACGAGCGGCAGCACGTTCTACCTGCATCGTGGCCCCTGGGGCATCCACGCGGCACAGCGCAGCGGCCCCGACTGGGACGAGCCGGAGGCACACGCCGCCGAGATCCTCGCCGTGGGTGAAGGCATGGCAACTCCCGCGCTGGCCCAGGTCCTGGCCGAGGAGGCGCCTCTCGCCCTGAACGAGTTGCGGGACTGGGGCGTGACCTTCAGGACCGAGCGTGCACAGGCCTGCTTCTCCAACTCGCCGCGCGCCGTGCTGGCTACCGACTCACTCGCAATCCGCGAGCCACTGACTCGCATCGCCGGCCAGCTGCCCTGGCTCGAGGCCCATGTCGACGGCCTGCTCTGTGGCACCGAGGGCGTTTTCGGCGCACTGGCATTCGACAAGAGAGGACAGGGATACGAGCTGCTAGCCCCTGCCGTCATCCTGGCTACCGGCGGGGGCGGCGGGCTGTTCGACACCCGGCTCGTTCCTCCCGACCAGCTAGCGCAGGGACATGGCCTGGCTCTGTCCGTCGGCGTTCCCCTCGAGAATCTCGAGTTTCATCAGATGATGATCGGCACGCTGACTCCCAACAAACACGACTTCTACCCGCTACATTTGTTGCGCAGTGGCGCCCGATTACTCGATGAGCGGGGAACCGACCTGCTCGAACGACTGCCCAGAGAGGTTGACCGACAGCGGGTGCTCGACCTTCGCACCACCCACGCACCCTTCACCTGCAGCGACGCGTCGGGCCACCTCGACCGGCTGATCGCGGAGGCCATCCATCCCACGCTCGAAGCCGGTGGCCAGCGACACGAGGTGGCGCCGCACGCCCATGCCTGGTGCGGGGGAGTGCCGATCACGCCTGACGGCCAGAGCCCGCTGGAGGGGCTGCTTTGCGCCGGCGAGGTGGCAACCGGCATGCATGGCGCCAACCGACTGGGGGGCAACCAGATCGCGGCCTGCATGGTCTTCGGGCGCCGAGCCGGCAAGACCGCAGCACGCTTGGCGGCCGACCGCACCCCATACGACGAGCAGTCCTTGCATGCCTCCCGTCAGGAGCTGGCCACCCGGATCGCCCCCAACCGGAGCGTCCGCTCTGAGCTAGGAGGGCTCCGTCTGGAGCTGACCCGCATTTTGACCCGCTCCGTTCTCGTGCTGCGCCGGGACACCGTGCTCGCCGACGCACTGCTGGCGATCGAGAACCTGCAAACACACGTCAGCCAACTCCAGGGACCGGATCGCAGGAGCGCGGGCGAGCTGCGCTCCTTCGACCACTCGCTGCTGTCCGCACAGGCCCTGGTGGCCTCGGCCCTGGCCCGCAGTGAAAGCCGCGGCTCCCACTATCGGGAAGACCATCCAGCCAAGGGTATTGCCACCTACCGGATAACGATCCAGACACACGCCGGAATGTTGACCGCCACGAAAGCGACACTTTCTCACTGACGTCCGTATAATCCTGTTTGATGGCTCTTCGTGAAACCCCGTCCAGGCGGCGACCGAGACACGCCCCCCGATGAAGCACTGCCTGCTGCTGATGCTCCTGGCGCCCGGCCTGCTGTATGCCGAGCGCCCCAGCGACCGGCAGGGCGACCCCCTTCCTCAGGGCGCCGTCGGCCGCTTGGGAACCCTCCGACTGCGCCAGGACGGCCAGGTTCGGGCCGCAGCCTTCTCGCCGGACAGAACAGTGATCGCGCTGGCTGGCCTGAGCCAGCGGATCCACCTCTGGGATCTGCGCAGCGGCAAACCGCTGGGCAAGCTGAGCGGCCACACCAGCTGGGTCTATGGGATGGCCTTCTCCCCAGACGGCAAACGCCTGGTCTCGGGCAGCTGGGACAAGACCGTCCGCATCTGGGATCTCGCCACCCTCAAGCAGACCCATCTGCTGACCGGCCATCAACGGTACGTCTTCTGTGTCGCCTGGTCACCGGACGGGTTGCGCGTCGCCTCGGGCGGGCTGGACAAACAGGTCCGGGTCTGGGACCCCGACACCGGCAAGACCACCGCCGTGCTCACCGCCCACACCTCGACGGTACACGCCCTGGCCTTTTCACCCGACAGCAAGACCCTCGCCTCCGGGAGCTTCGACAAGACGATCCGGCTGTGGCGCGGCGGCGCATCACGAACGCTCACCGGGCACACCTTCTGCGTCGGTGCCCTGGCTTTCTCGCCCGATGGGAAGCTGGCTTCGGCGGGGTGGGACAAAACCGTCCGCATCTGGGACCTCGGCGCCCATAAACAAACCCATCTGCTGACCGGCCACACCACACGCATCGACTCGATCGCCTGGTCATCCAAGGGTGAGGCGCTGATTTCCGGCGCACTGCGGGACATCGTCGTCTGGAGCCCCGACACGGGCAAGCTCGCCCATCGCCTGACCTTCCCCGGTCCCAACTTTCATTTCTGCTCCTTTCGGGCCGACGGAACACCGGTCGCGCTGGCCTCCATCGAGAACAGCGTCGAGGTGTGGAACCCCGCAGCCCTCCGGTGTACGCTCCGCTTCCCCGGCCACACCAACGAGGTCCAGACTGTGGCTTACTCCCCCGACGGCGCTCACATCGCCTCCGGCGGAAAGGACACCCGTGTTCTGGTCTGGGACGCTGCCACCCAGAAAGTCACCCGCACGTTGAGCGGGCACCAGCGAATGGTCAGCTGTCTGGCCTGGTCACCCGATGGCAAAACTCTCGCCTCGGGTAGCGAAGACGAGACGGTCAGACTCTGGGGCGCGGTGACCGGAAAGCTCTCGCTGAAGTGGAAGTGGCACGAGGTGTACGCTCTGGCCTATTCCCGTGACGGGACCCAGGTGGCGACCGGCAGCTACGACCGGATGGTGCGGCTGTGGGACGCCAGGACGACCAAGCTGATCAGCACTCTCGAGGGGCACAAGAGCACCGTCACCAGTGTCGCCTTCTCCCCGGACGGCAAGACCCTGGCCAGCGGGGCGGGCGACCGCATCGTGCTGCTCTGGCAAGCAGGCAAGATCCTCCGCAGGCTCGAGGGGCACAGCGGGCCGATCATGAGTGTCCGCTTCTCGCCCGACGGCCGGCGGATCGCGTCCAGCTCCTGGGACAAGACGATCCGCATCTGGGATGCCAAGAGCGGCAAATCGGTCATGACCCTGGCCGGCCATGGCGGGCGCGTCACCGGCGTCGCCTTCTCACCCGACGGCAAGCGCCTCGCCTCCGGTAGCTGGGATGGCTCGGTCCGCGTGTGGAGCCTGGCCACGGGCAAGGCGCAGCGCGTTTTCACCGGCCACGACGGGCGTGTGCACGCCGTCGACTTCTCACCGAGCGACGGGGCCGTCGCATCTGCCGGAGAGGATGGAACGGTCTTGCTCTGGGATGTGAAATAAGCCCGCGGGAACGCTCGGGGTCTGGCTAGCCGGGCCCACCGCGACACGTGCCAGGCAACCGCCAATCGTCAGGCGGAGGCTAGCGCTTTTTTCAGTGCGCAGCTGGAGGCGGCGCCACAGCCATCGCACTTGCTCTTGGCGCTCGGCTTGGCGCGACGGACAACCTCATCGACGAACTCGGGCAAGGTAAACGGGGTTGGGGGAACCCACTCCTGTTCTGCGATCACGCCGCAGCCTCCCGAGCTTCAGCCGCCGGAAGAGCAGCCGCCGGTCTTCTGGCGGCGGGTCGCGATCAACTCCAGCCCACCATCCGGTTCGATGTCGACCATCGTGTTCTGCAGGAATCGGCCGCTCGTCGGGTCGACGGTGACCAGGCAGTCGCTGAACGGATAAACATGGTCGTTGGGCAGCCAGTCGGAGACGTAGAGGAAAAACCCCATCTCGCTGCCGCAGCCATCTTTTTCGACCGCGATGCGCAAAACATCGCCACCGGTCTGGCGCCTGCCGAAGGTGTTGAGCGCACCGATCGCCCGCTCGCTGAACGTCAGCATGCTCGCAGTTTACGGAGCGGCGGAAATCACGTCAACCGACTCTTCGGTGACAAACAGGCCGATGGCCAACGCGACCGCCACGCTGCCGGCCGCAGCCACTCCGAACGGGAAGAGAATGGACTGCCCCGCGAGCCAACCCGAGAACAGCGGCCCCAGCGCGATCCCTGCGGTGAAACCCATCGTCACCGTCGCCATCTGGCGTCCTCTCTGCCCCTTGGGGCTCTTGTCACCAGCCAACGCATACAGCGGCGCGACGATCGACGCCGAGCACAACCCTTGCAGCGCCCTCGACGCAATCAACCCGAACAGACCTCGCGCCAGGCCGGTCCAGATCAAAGCAGGAGCCAGGACGCACAGCCCACCCACGATGAAGCGCTTTCGCCCGTAGCGATCGGCCAACCAGCCCATTGGCAGCTGAGTCAACACCCGAACGATGACCACCGCCGAGAAGACCAGGGCCAGCTGAGTGTCGGTGGCCTCCATCGTCCGCTTGTAGTGCGGGAACAGTGAGATGATCATCGACAACCCGAACATCAAGCAGAAGATGGCGGCGGAGAAGACCCAGAACTCCACCGGCTGTCCGCCGCGACCCGACTCCTGGTCCGACTTCTCGGGGGCCGCATCTCTCCCCCACCCGAGCAGCAGCAACAACGAGAAAGCCCCGAGGCCCGCGCAGATCAAGAACGTCGGCCGAAAACCGAAATGATCATTGAGCAGACCGCCGAACAGCGGGCCGATAGCAAATCCCGCCAGTCGCACCGTGGTGTAAAGACTGATCCCGAGAGCGCGATTCTCGGCGCGGGTGTGCCCCACCAGCAGCGCCCATAATGCGGGTATCATCACTCCCAGAACAATCGCCTGAGCCACTCGCAGCACCAGCAGGGCGGCGTAGCTGGTGATCAACGTCAGGGACCAGGTCAGCAGGACGAAGCCCGCAATGCCGCACAGCAGCTGGCGCAATGGCCGTCGATGTCGGTCGACCAGCCTGCCCGCTGGATACTGGATCACGGTGGTGACCAGCCCGAAGACGCCGAAGATCAGCCCGACCCGCATAGCGACGCTCAGGCCGCCGAACAAGCCCCCATCGATCTGGTCGACAAGAGAAGGCAGGATCGGAATCAGCACGCCCACCGCCACCGACTCGAAGAAACGTGCGCCGGCGAGAATGTAAACCTGCGCGTCGAGGCGGGCTGGAGCATCGGACATGCACGGCCGAGGATGCCAGCTGGCGGGGGAAAATCAAGGAGGCCGAGCCCCGCGCCCTCCAGACTCCGGACGCTCCCAGCCAGTATTGGGGCTCAGGACAGCCGGGACGAAACCGCTCGGCTACTTCTTCAGTCGGGGACGCTTGAACCTCTTCAAACGAACCCAGGTCGGCGCCATCACCTCCACGGCAGCCCCACCCCGAGCCTGCGAACCTCGGTACTCCACGACCCCCGCCTTCGCGGAAAACGCCAGGACATCCTGCGTCCAGCGCGGCGCGCGGGCCTCTCCCTCCTTCGGTTTGTAGCTGAACAGGGACGCCCCCTTGAACCGACCCGCCGGCACGCTGATCGTGGTGCGGCTCTCGGTCACTGCTTCGTAATGCTCCAGCGAGCGACCGAGGCTGGTGGCGATGACGGGCTCCAATAGCGCCTCGGTCATCGCGAAAGCGAATCGCTTGCGGGTGTCGACCACCGGCTCGGCTTCCAGGTCCACTCTGGCCACCTGCCGAACCACCTTCGGGCCGAACCCAACAGCCGTGAAGATCTTCAACTCAGCCGGGACCAGCCGCATCCAGAACTGCGTCTTCTCTGGCTTCTGGCCCGCCTGGTAGTACGTCCGATCGAAACGCCAGGCGTTGTTCTGCCGTCCCTCCAGGCTGACCATCTCCCGCGCCCCGATGGTCACCAGCATACGAGCGACCAGCACCGGCTTGCGCCGCCCTTTGACCTGGCGCAACACTTCGTAGCTCCAGCTGTCCCCGACCCTCGGCACAGGAAACATCTGATGGACCTCGTCGGCGGTGACAGGCAAGGCCATCCAGAGCGTGATCAGCAAACAGGTGCGGGCCATCCTCGTGGTCAAACCAGCGGGTCCAGCCAACCCAGCAGCTCGCTGATCTCGGTCGGCGTCAGGTCCCCCATGTGCCCGATCCGAAACGTCTTGTCCTTGAGTGGCCCGTAGCCATTGGCCAAAACCGCGCCGTGCTTCTCGACGAGCTGCTGATTGAGCGCCCCGATGTCGGTCCCCCGCGTGTTGGCGATACAGGTGACGGTGACCGACCGATACCCCTCCTCGGCAAACAGCTCGTACTTCTGAGCAGCCCAGTCCCGTACCAGTTCGGCCATCGCCAGGTGGCGCTGGTAGCGAACATCGGCGCCCTCTGACAGGATGTGGTCTAGCTGCAGATCGAGCGCCGGTAGCAGCGACAGAACAGGCGTCGAGATCGTCTGGTGCTTCTTGTGGCTCTTGAGCAGCACCTGGAAATCGAAGTACCAGCCCCGGTCGGGCACCTGGGTGGAGCGCTCGAGCGCCGCCTCGCTGACAGCCAGCACGGTCATCCCCGGCGGACAGGCAAACGCCTTCTGGATTCCCGCCAGACAGGCGTCGAGCCGCCAACCAGCGAAGTCGATCCGCTCGGCCGCCATCCCACTGACCGCGTCGACGACCATCATCCGGCTCGGATCCTGCTTGACGATCGCGGCCACCTCGGCCACCGGATGGACCACGCCCGTCGAGGTCTCGTTGAGGACCATCGACACGCAGTCGTAGTCGCCTTCGGCCAAGGCCTCGGCGACCGCGGCCGGTCGGACGGCCTGACCAAAGGGCACCTCGAGCAGGTCCGCTTGCTTGCCCAGAGCCTCGGCAATCAGATGGAACCGCTGCGCAAAAGCCCCACCGCCAATATTGAGCACGCGACGCTGAACCAGATTACGCATGCAGGCTTCCATGCAACCGGAGGCCGAGCTGGTCACCAGCAAGACCGGATCCGCCGTGTTCAGCAGACGACCCAGCTTGAGCGTGATCGACCGGTATAGCTCCGAGCAGGCCTGGCTACGGTGGCCGTACATCGGCACCGAACAGCGATCCAGAATCTCCTGGCGGACCTCTGTCGGCCCGGGGATGAACAGCTTGGTGTGGTCAGTCATGTCGTCTCGAGTTGCTGGTGCATCACCAGCCCGGAAAGAACCTTGGGATAGAAGTCGGTCGACTTCTGCGGCATCCGCTCGCCCTGGTTGGCCAGCGTGGTGACCGTTTCCAGCGGCGTCGGCAGCAAGAGGAATGCGGCGGAGTGCGTTCCCGAGCCAACCGCCGCGATCGCGGCTTCCTCGCCCCGCATGAAGTCGATCTTCTCGTGCGCCGCGATCTGCTCCGCGGTGATCCCGAGCAGATGGGTCAGGATACGGTGCTGCAGGATGTTGACGTCGAGCTGCTTCCAGCGATCACTACCCTCGGCGGGAATCCGCGCACCGCTGGCTGCCTGGTCGCGAGTCTGCAACAGGTACGTCCCGTCCGTCAAGACCAGCACGAAGCGCACACCCGCTGCCTCCTCGAGTGCCACCACGACGTCGCCTTCGACCGGCCGGACCTCGAACTCGTCCGACAGACGGGCCCGCAGGTCGTCCGAGTCGATCGCGGTCTCGGCGCGCACCAAGCGGTGCGTGGCCCAGATCGCCAGATCGCCCGCCATATTGAACAGGGTACCCAGACGGTCGGACGAACCATGCTGCAGCGCCGCTTCGTAGCGGTGGTGCCCATCGGCAATGTAGAGCGTCTTGCCCGCCAGCGCAGCGCGAATCACCTCTTGATCGTCGGACTCGGTGATCCGCCAGACACGATGCGTCTCCCCCATGTAGTCGGCGGCCTCGAGCAGGGGCGGCGTGCCGTCCATCACCCGATCGAGCACGCGCTCGGCCCGATACTCCGGGTCGTTGTAGACAAAAAAAACAGAACCGGCGTTGAGCCCGGTCTGCGCGAGGTACCGCAGACGGTCCTCTCGTGGTGGAGAGAGGGTTCGCTCGTGCGGGAGGACCGCACCCGCCCCATAAGGGAGCACGCTGACCAGAGCGAACACGCCGCGGCGGCGTTGACCGGCCTGGGTCTGCTGCTCGTAGCCGTAAAAACCCGGCGCCTGGTCCCGCCGCAATACCCCGTCGCCGATCCAGCGGTCGAAGGTGGGCCGAACCTCGCCATAGTCTGCCTGAGGCAGGAGTATGTGAGCCAGGTTGTGCGGCGAGCGGGCGAGACACTCGGCCTTCATCTGGTCGTCGAAACGGTCGTACGGCTGTGTCACCACGTCCGAGAGGCAGACCCGGGACGGGTCGTAGTAGCAGCCGCAGAAGGGGTGGATGGTTGTGGTGGCTGTCATCGGTTCTCGAGGTTTTCCTTGATCAGATCGACTGCGTTGGGCGGGAGCCTCAGAGAGTCTCGCGGACCCCGCTGCTCATGGAGTTGAAGCGACCGCCGATAGGCCGCTCGCGCCTGCTCGGGCTTGTCGGCTGCCATCAGCGCCCGCGCCAGGAAGTAGTGGTACATCGGCTTGACTGGATACAGCGTGATTGCGGTGCGGTAGTACTCGAGGGCATCGGCTTGCGACTTGCGGCCGATCCGCTCGAGCCGGACACGGATCTCGGAGCCCTGCTCGAGACTGGTCGCATCACGGAGATAAACCGTCGCCAGGTGCTGGTGGGCCTGACCCAGTTCATAGTACGCACCGGCGTGGCGCCTGTTCAGCTTCGTGCAGCGCAACAGGAGCGCACGGCCGCGCTCAAACGAGACCCAGCCGGCCTTGACGTTCTTCCAGTCCTTGGCCCGCGTGAAACTGCGCATGTAGAGCTGTCCCAGCTCGTACTGGCTGCCGTAGCTCCAGGGGACCGCGAGGATCGCTTGCTCCAGTTCGTGTATTGCCAGCCCGCCGCGGCGCTCCTTCAGTTGTTCCGCCGCCTCGGCAAGATGACGTTCGGCACGATAGCTGCGCAAGAGCCACTCGTTGGAAAACAGGTAGAACAACGGCAGGCAGAGCAGCACCAGCAGCGCACGGGACCAGATTGGCAGGCAGACCCGCTTGACGGGCAACCCCCACTCGATCGAGAGCATCGCGCAGGCCAGGCCAGCCAGGGTCCAGACCGTCGCGCTGATGCCAATCACATACAGATCAAAATCGACGATGCTGTGCAGCAGGAAGGCCCCCAGGCCCACCCCCAACGCCCACAGCGTGAGCCGCTCCATACGGGGCGCCAGAACAGGCCCGACTCCCAGCCAGACCAGGCTGGCAAGCAAGTAGGCCGCCCCCTCCAGCGGCTTGCCGTCTCGCCCCTGGGGCCCGTCGAGCGACTCATCGAGAACGCGCAACAGGACGAAGACTGCAATGCAAACTGCCGCATAAATCCAGCCCGCCTGGTGCACCCCCCAGCCGAGGCTTCTTCGGGTGGGTGGAGGGTCCACCAGCTCCTCCGAGCCGCGGCCAAACAGCATTCGCCGAGCAAGCAGGACCCAGAACAGCAGAAAGGCGAGCAGGCCCGGAAATCCGACCTCTGCCGCCAGCTGCAAGTAGTTGTTGTGTGCCCGCTGCGTCTGGCCGGCGTTCGCGTCGCGGTAACCCTGATAGTAGGAGGCAAAGTTGTCCGGACCGACGCCTCGCAGTGGGTGGTCCCGGGCGATCTTCCAGCTGGCCTTCCAGTAACCCAGTCGCACACGGACCGTGTCTCCCAGCACCTTGCGCGTGGGGACCGTGTCTCCCAGTCGCGAACGGAGCTTGGCGAACGGACCGACCTTGTAGACGGTCAGCAAGAACGCACTCCCGCCGAGCGCCACGAGCAGGGCAACAGCCAGCGCAGCCTTGCGGTGTGCGAGAATCTCTCGCCGACGTATCAAACAGCCCAGCGCAAGCGCCACGCTCAGCGCCAGAATGCCGCCCTTGGAGCCGGAGAGCAGCAGCGCGCCCACGGCGACACAGACCAGTAACGTGCTGCTGTAGCGCCACCGGCTGTTCCAGCACTGCACCACCTGCACCAGCAACAACGGCAGCAGGACGATCAGATAACCTGCCAGCCCATTGGCCAACACGAAGGTGGAAAAGATTCGCTTCGACGTCAGCCGGATCATGAAGTGATCCCGCATCTCCTTCGGGATCTGCTGGATCATCCCCAGCCCGGCCCGGCGCATCTGCTCCAAACCCCAGAAGTGCTGATACAGGCCGTTCACCGAAACGACCACTGCGGTGGCCAGCACCACCCGCAAGAGCAGTCTGGCCCCAATGGTGGTCCGTCCGTACTGCAACGCGAGCCAGAAACAGCACAGGTCTCCCAACCAGTAGCCGGTGCGAACCCAGGCATGGAAGCTGTCCGCTGCTTGCCAGGCCGACAGCCCGGCCAGACCGAGGAATATCAGCCCAGGGACTTCGAGTCCCGAGAGCGCCACCTCGAAGCCCCCCTCGAGAATCGACCGCAGGAACCAGAGCAACGCGGCCGTCACGACGAAGGCCTGCAGCAGCGCATCGGTTCCCAAACCCCCGGCACCCGGAAAGACCGCCCCACCACCACCCACATTGCCGCTGGGCACCATCGGGCGGGCCACCAAGTAGAAACAAAAGAAGAACAGGATCAAGAAGTCGGCCACGACGCCGACCTGATCCAGCGCGTCAGGAGGTCTCTCGGGGGTCTGCTTGTGCGGCGGATCTGGCTGCCGGGGTTTCGCTTTCTTGCGGTCTTTCTTGCTCATCGTTCGGTTGCATCCGCTCGCGACCAGCGCGACTCTCATGCTCGAGGAGACCCACGAGCACCAGGATCAACACCGTCTGCAGCATGATCAAAACGGCGCCCAGTTCCGACACCTGATACAACAGCGCCGCACCGAGCCCCGAACAGAAAGTCATCAAGTACATCGTCAGCACTGCTCGCCTCGTACTCATTCCCATCCGCACGAGCCGGTGAGAGAAGTGATTCGTGTCGCCGATGTAGATCGGCTTGCCCAGCCGCAGCCGCAGCAGAATCACCGAGGTGGTGTCGAACAGCGGCACGGCCATCACCAGCAGCGGCAGGATCACCGCGTACACGTTGCCCTTCTGGTAATACGTGGCCAGGATCGTCAAGGTCGATAGCAGGTAGCCGATCGTCAGGCTACCAGCGTCTCCCATGAAAATCGAAGCCGGGGGGAAATTGTATCGCAAGTAGCCCAACAGCGAGCCCATCAATGCCAGTAATGCGGCGGTGATGAACAGCTGACCCGACTGCGCCGCAATCAACAGGAAGATGCAGCAGGCCGAGGCCGCCACGCCAGCCGAGAGGCCGTCCATATTGTCTAGCAGATTGATCGCATTGGTCACGACGACGACCCAGCCCACCGTCAGCGCATAACTGTAGACCACCGAGTCGACGAACAACGTTGCCCGTATGCCACAGGCCGCAATGGCCAGCCCAACGCCGATCTCGGTCGCCAGCTTCGGCAGCGGCCCCAGCCCGTGCTTGTCGTCCCAAAGACCGAGCAGGAGCATCACCACGCCGCCGGCCAGCAGAGCCCCCAGCTGCGGCAGCCGGCTATACAACCCGGGCAGGTGCTCTCCCACCGAAGCGGGCAGCCAGCTCGGGCTGGCGCTTTCAAGCACCAAGGCCGCACACAAACCCAACCCCAAGGTCCCCCAGAAAGCGCAGAAAATAGCGATCCCCCCACCATAGGGAGTTGCACCTTGGTGGAACTTCTGCGGATTGGGCCTGTCGACGAACCCGACACGCATTGCCCAGCCACGCAGCAGCGAGGTCAGCATCCAAGACGAGAAAAGGGCGCAGGACAGCACGCCCAGCCCAATAAGCCCAAGAATCGAGTGTCCTGACATCAGTCCGTCGATCTACCCCAACGGGTCGGTTCTGACAAAGCTAATTCGCCCCCAAAAAATGTCTTGACTGATCAGTTAATCGGAGATACTCTCCCGGTGGCTCAAAAACCCAACCAAACTGGCCCAGGAGTGCTATTGCCCCCTTGTTAACTAATCAGTTAATGGGCCCGCTGTTCCGGTAACCATTGGGTTAGCGGTGATCCAAAGGGATCGCGTTCAGGGGTAGGGACCTGATGCGGAGGCAAACCCGATCATCGCTAACCTTTCTTACTTTAAAGAGGGTCAGCCCAGGTTTGCTGCTGCGTCTTTTCACTCCGATAGCTGGGTGAGCGAAAAGCCCGAGGCTCGGATCACGCAAAGGTGTCGAGAATCTCCGCCAGCGCCTCGGCCGAGGGCCGCAACTCCTTCTCGGTCAACTTGGCCAGCGGCGTATCCGTCAAGCCAAGCCGACTACCGAAAGAAGTGCTATTCGTATCCACGTATAGCAGACCGGTCAGCAGGACCTCCTCCTGCTCGGCCTGCCCCAGCACGGCGAGCGCAGCAGTGCGGTTGCGCGGATCATAGTCCCGCTCCAGCTTTTTCAGCTGAAGATGTGAGCCATCGGGTAGGTCGATCTGGACCATTTCCCCAGGCTCGTAGTCAGCCGTGATCTCTTCCTGCGGGAGGACATAGTCCACCTGGTGCAGTAGCTGCTTGTGCTCGTTGACCCAGTCGTAGCTCTTGGTCGCACCCCGATGGTTGTTGAACGTGATACAGGGACTGATGATGTCGATCACCGCTGTCCCGGGATGCGCCAAACCTGCCTGGATCAGCGGCACTACCTGCTTGCCGTCACCCGAGAACGTGCGGGCGACGAACGTGCCGCCGAGATGAATTGCCAAGCCGCAACAGTCGATCATCGCCAGCTCGTTGACCTCGCCAGACTTGAGCTCCGCGCCAACATCTGCCGTGGCGCTGAACTGGCCTTTGGTCAGCCCATACACGCCATTGTTCTCGATGATGTAGAGCATGTCGACGTTACGCCGCACCATGTGGCAGAACTGACCGATCCCGATCGAGGCCGTGTCCCCATCACCCGAGACCCCAAGCACCTGCAGGCCGGCATTGGCCAGCTTCGCGCCCAATGAGATGGCTGGCATCCGTCCGTGGACCGCATTGAATCCATGGGATCGACCCAGAAAATAGGCCGGGGTTTTCGATGAGCAGCCGATACCGCTCATCTTTGCCATCATGAACGGGTCGACCGATGCCTCGTAGAGCGCCTTGATGATGTGATTGGTGACCGAGTTGTGCCCACAACCCTGGCAGAGTGTGGTCGGTGAACCCTTGTACACCGCCCGGTCGTGACCCAGCAAGTTGGTCTTAGGCATGGATTCGACTCCTCTGGTCCTTCACCGCGACGATCGGATCGACGATCGCCTTGGCGTCGACCGGCATCCCGTCGTAATGCAAGATCGTCAGCAGCTTGGCCGCCAGCTGGGGCCACTTCTTGCGGATGATCCCCGCCAGCTGTGCGTCCCGGTTTTGTTCGATGACGTAGACCGCATCACACGTCTCGATGAACTCTTCGACAGACGACGTCAAGGGCAGCGCGCGCACCCGCAAGTATCGAGTGGGCACCCCCTCGGCCGCCAGCCAGTCACGGGCCTCGCCCATCGCCGCATCGGTGCTGCCGTAGGCGATCAGCCCAATACTCGCAGGACCATAATCACCCTCGTCGATGATTGGCTGAGGAACCAGCTCTCGGGCGGTCTCCCACTTGGATGACAGCCGGTCCAGCCCCGCCTTGAACTTCTCCGGGTCTTCGGTGTACCGCGCATTCTCGTCATGCCCGCTGCCGCGGGTGAAGTAGGCCGCCATCGGATGCGGGGTGCCGGGCAGCGTGCGGTACGGGATTCCATCCCCGTCCACATCCCGATAGCGCCCGAACGACTCGACCTGCTCCAGCGCCTCGGCATCGAGCACCTTGCCCCTGTCGTACGGGATGCTCGGGAATTCGAAACGATCGGTCATCCAGGGATTCATCCCCAGGTCCAGGTCGGAAAGAACCAGCACCAGCGTCTGCAGGCGCTCGGCCAGGTCAAAGCTGGTCTGACCGAATTCGAAGCACTCAGCCATCGACGCCGGGAACAGGCAGACGTGCTTGGTATCACCCTGCGACAGAAAATAGCCCTGGGTAATGTCGCTTTGAGCCGTTCGGGTGGGCAGGCCGGTCGATGGCCCCATCCGCTGGATGTTCCAGACCACCGCAGGAATCTCGGCATAGTAGCTGAACCCGGCAAACTCACCCATCAGCGACACTCCCGGCCCCGATGTCGACGTCATCGCACGCGCACCCGCCCAGCCCGCGCCCAGGACCATGCCGATCGCTGCAATCTCGTCCTCGGCCTGCACCACGGCGTAATTCGCCTTGCCCGTCTGCGGATCGTGTCGCAGCTGCTTAAAATAGCTGATCATCGACTCGCAGAGGCTCGAAGAAGGCGTGATCGGGTACCAGGTCAGTACCGAGCAACCGCCACAGATCGAGCCCAGAGCCGCAGCAGTATTGCCGTCGATCATGATCTTGCCCGCGGTGCCATCCATCGACTCGACACGATACGGGTCCTGCTTCGTGAGGTGCTCCCGGGCATAGTTGATGCCGATTTCGAGAGCCTGCACGTTGAGCGGCACCGCCTTGGGCTTATCGCGGAAGAACTTGTGGATCTCCTGCGTGACCACTTCCACATCCATGCCGAGCAACTCGGCCAGCACACCCACGTAGATCAAGTTGGTCAGCAGCTTGCGCAACTTCTCGTTCTCGATCTGCTGCTTGGCCAGCTTGTTGAAGGGCACCGGATAGAGCACAACATCGCCGGCCTTCTCGAGAGCCGCCGAGGAGAACGACTCTTCGTAGATGATCACGCCACCGTCGTGCACCTTCGCCACATCCTCGTGCCAGGTTGCCGGATTATAGGCCACCAAGACATCGATCACGTCTCGCTGAGCAACGTAGCCCTGTGCGTTGGCCCGGACCGTGAACCAGGTGGGCAACCCTTGGATATTCGACGGGAATAAGTTCTTGGGCCCGACGGGAATACCCATCGAGAAAAGGGAGCGCGTGAGGATCAGGTTGGAGCTCTGACTCCCCGACCCATTAACCGTCGCAACCGTGATGCAGACATCGTTCGTAATCGTTTCGGTCATCAGACTATCCACCGTGCCATTGAGAGGGCACCCACAGAATGCCCAACTTGGAACATGGTTAAGTTAACCTAATAATACCGATTTAGTATAATTGTAGTTAGTAAATCAGACGTTTAGGAAACCGAAACGACGTAAGCGCGATGAGTAAGCACAGTGAATCGCTCCCTCTACGGCTACAAAACATCTCCTGGGGAGGGCTGGAAGCATTTTACATGGTGGTCTTCGCCCGTGGATTCCGGCGCGCCCAAGATCAATTCTGGAGCAGTGCCTCGGCGCTGCATCAACGTATCGGCAAACTGGAAGAGGGCATGGACTTCACCGTGCTCGATCGGTCCAACCCACGCAGTATCGGCCCCACCACCGAGGGAGAGCTGCTCTATCGTTTCATCGCGCCCTTCTTCGAGGGATTGCACGAGATCGTCGAGCGAGCCAGTGGCCAGCGCCATCGAATCCTGCGAATCGCGTCGACCCAGGCGATCTTGCAGCACCAACTGGTCGAACCCCTGGAGCATTATCACCGCGAGTGGCCCGACGCCGAAATCCGCATCGAGGAGCGCCCGTGGCTCGAGATCGTCGATCTCGTCACCGCTGGCAAGGTCGACCTGGGGTTTGCGCCAGCGCCGCCTCCAGGCCACGAACTCAACTACGACGGAATCTACGACAGCGAATATCAGCTGATCTGCCCACGACGTCACCCTTTGATCCGCGCCGAGACACTTACTCTCGAAGCCGTTGCGAAAGAGCCGCTGATTCTGTTCGACCCCAAATCAGCGACCGGTGGGATCGTCTGGGCCCGCTTCGAGGCAGCCGGTGTGCCTTTCCGGCCCTACTGCATTGCAGAGAACGTCGGTACGATTCAGCACTTTGTCAGCCAGGGGCTGGGCGTGGCGATCGTCTCCGGCATCTCGATTCCCGAAAAGCGGCGACGCCATTTCCGGGTTCGACCGATCGGGGAGCTGTTCGGGTCCCTCTCTCAGGGCGTGATGTGGCGGCGCCACTGGATCTTCCGCCGAGGCGTACAGGACTTTCTCGAGTTGCTTCCGAGAGGTGAGGTGCTGACCGACAGACTGAGCCCTAATCAGGAACTCCCATGACCAGACACCCCTTCGTTCGCTACACCCCACCTCGCCTGGACGACGATCAGATGAGCTCCCGGGCCGCCGCCCTCTACGCCGAACTCGAGGCGCGGCGAAGCGTGCGCCATTTCACCGACGACCCAGTGCCACGGGAGTTGATCGAACTGGCGATCCGCACCGCCTCCACCGCGCCTTCGGGTGCACACCGGCAACCCTGGCGATTCGTCGCCACCGACTCCCCGCAGATCAAGCGACAGATCCGCATCGCCGCCGAGGAGGAGGAGCGCCAATCCTATGAGGGAGGCCGCATGCCCGAAGAGTGGCGAGCCGCGCTAGCCCCACTCGGGACGACCTGGGAAAAACCCTACCTCGAAACGGTCCCCTGGATCGTCGTGGTCTTCGAGCAGACCTATGGAATGAACTCAGAAGGAGAGCGGACCAAGAACTACTACGTCAAGGAGAGCGTGGGCATCGCCTGCGGAATGTTCATCGCCGCGCTGCATCACATGGGCCTGTCCACGCTGACCCATACACCCAGCCCAATGGGGTTCCTCTCCGAGATCCTCGGCCGACCGGAGAATGAACGGCCCTATATTCTATTCCCGATCGGCCACCCGACGACCGACGCCACAGTCCCGGACCTGGCGCGCAAGCCACTGGACGATGTCGCGGTTTTTCTATCGTGACCCAGGAGAAACCCTGGCACGGTGAGGTGGGGATGATCCTGCTCCTCTGCCTCGCCATGCTGGCGTTGATCGGGATGCTCGGATTCCTGTTCGCGACGGGGGCCTTCAGCGGGTAGCACGGCGAGCCTGCGCCGGCAATCGCTGCCACCCCCCCTCCACAGCGTCGGCGGCACGACTAGGTGCGGGCCCTGAGTAACATCAGGCCTCCGCCGACACCCGCGACGATCAGTAGCAGCCCGGCGATCGACAAGCCCCATCGCTTGCCCACCCCGGCGGGTCGACGGCCGTGCTCTACGATGTAGATCTGCTCCAGGTTCGCGCCGGGGTAACTCTTGCCCAGTTGACCTCTCTCCTGGGAGCCAAGGGACTCGATCTCGTTGACCACCACCCCGCGCACGACCTTCTGCTGGCCAAGATCGAAGACCGCCTCGTCCGTCGGACAGTCGGTGCTCTTGATCAAGACACGGATGGTCTTCGGGCTGGGCAGATTCTGCGGCAACCGGTTGTCGTTCTGCTCGATCAAGGCGGTCAGCTTCTTGTGGAAGGGCCCACCGATCGGCACGGCCGGGACCCAGATCGTCGCATACTCCGAATCCCGAGAGGAGGCGGAGTTACTCACGCTCTTCTGTTTTTTCTCGTAGACGAAGACCCAGAAGCAGACCATTAGCTTCTCGATCTCGACGTGCGCGTTGTCCCCGGGTCCCCTGGACGCCAACTCGGCACAGGTAATGCGCCGCGGCTGCGGCTTGGCCACGCACGCCAGCCTGGTCTCCCGATAGCCGACGAGGGCGCACAGCAAGCCGCCAATGATGGCCAGCGCAGCCAAGAATCTCACCGGGACACTCCATCGTCGCAGCCGCCACTATTCAACCAGCGGCCAGATCCAACAGCCCCACACATTGACGCAGCCCCAGGCCTCGCCGACAGGATACGATCGAGATCTTGCACACCCCTCCCCGACAAAACGGTTCTGAAGGCCTGGTAAGGGTTTGTGTATAACCCTGCCTCCTGGAGGTGTCAAACAAATCCAGATTGACAAGCGGCCGAACTCGGGAGATCATCGGTTTCGAGCACGCAACGATTACCTGATTTCGGCAACCGGACCTGGAAGGCAAGCAGCATGGCATCCCGATCGACAGTCCTCATCGCGATTTTGGCAGTGGCCCTTGCGGGCCTTGGGGGCCTCAAGGCCTGCGGCCCCCCCGTCACCGCAACGCTGGAAACACCCGCCTCGCCAACGGCAAGCAAGCTGCCAGTCACCTTCGTGTTGACAGCAAGCAGCGCCGAGGCGGCCTCGATCACCCTGTCCTACTCGACCGACGGTGGCCTGACCTACAAACCGGCGACGACCAGCGGGCCGACCTCAGGCCTGGCAACCAGCGCCACCGGTATCACCCACGTAATCTCCTGGGATTCCCTGGCAGACCTGGGCAAGGCCAAGGCAACCGTGATCCTCAAGCTGGTCCCCAAGAGCGGATACGACGAGGGAGAGAGCGCCACCTCAGGGCCGTTTCTCGTCGATAACACCGCCGGGCCAGCCAATCTCGCTCCATCAGCGGTGCTGCTCGACCCCAAGGGCGGAACCGCCGACACCTACCACGGCCACCTCGCCCTCAACTACAAGCTCTCCGATCCGGAGGGGGACAGCTCAACGATCGCGGTCGAGTACTCCACCGACGGCGGCGCCACATATGTCGCCGCGACGCCGCTCAGCGGAACCCCCACCAGCGGACTGGAGGCTCCCAAGAGCTGGAAGTCCCACAGCTTTGCCTGGGACTCGCTTGCCGACCTGGGAAAGACCAAGGCCGTCGTGCTGCTCAAGCTGACGCCGGCCGACGCCGACACGGGCAGCCCGGCGGTCAGCGGCAGCCTGGCGATCGACAATACCACCCTGCTCAACGAGCGAGGACCTTATCTGCAAAACGTCACACCCACGAGTATCCTGGTCGTCTGGACCACCGAGCAAAAGACGACGACCAAGGTAGACTTCGGCACTACCCCCGAGCTGGGTATGACCTACGAGTCCACCGGGAACACCACACTGCATGCCGCCGAGCTGACCGGGCTGACGCCTGACACTCACTATCACTACACCGCCAG
>PVBE011873997.1_pt1 | contig 26182 bp, 26 predicted proteins | sample 1631181 | NCBI WGS metagenome assembly PVBE01 (sample SAMN08397723, study PRJNA350692) | Marine metagenome, whole genome shotgun sequencing project. | isolation source: water | place: Pacific Ocean | collected 2012-04 | reverse complement strand
TTCTACGAGGTGTACGAACTCCCTTGGACGGTGGCCTCGCTCAACGTCCGGCTGCGCGAGTGGGAGCAGATCTATAATCATATTCGACCTCACCAGAACCTGGACTACCTGACGCCCGCCCAGGACCTGGAAACATTCAAAAAAACGGCCCCCGTGTCTCATATGTCTTGAAGCCATACACCTCCTTGACTTCCGAGAGGCGACCGAAGTATCGTGGCGACGCCCGCGGGGGGTCTCCTCGCGGTGGTCCGGCCCTCGGCGCCGGGGGGAAGCCCGCGTCACGGGCGGAGGTTCTCCCGGAGACGATTCTCAAGACCCGCCCCGATAATGAGGCAGATGATTGCGAAGGATTCCGTCCCCGCGCCCCGGCGGACCCCGTTCCGGACGGGGGGAATAACCCAGTGAAGGGACTCATTCTCAGCGGGGGCCGGGGGACCCGGCTCCGCCCGATCACCTACACGAACGCCAAGCAGCTTGTCCCCGTCGCCAACCAGCCCGTCCTCTTCTATGGAATCGAGGCCATCCGGCAGGCCGGGATCCGCGAGATCGGCATCATCGTGGGAGACACCCAGCCCGACATCGAGGCCGCCGTCGGGGACGGCTCGCGCTGGGACGTCGAGGTGACCTACATCCCCCAGTCAGATCCCCTGGGGCTGGCCCACGCGGTTTTGACGGCGGAGGACTATCTGGCCGATTCGCCCTTCGTGATGTACCTCGGGGACAACCTCATCCGGGGGGGCATTCGCGACCTCGTCGAAGATTTCAAGAGCGAGGCGCCCAACGCGATGGTCCTGCTCTGTCCCGTTCCCAACCCGAGCGATTTCGGCGTGGCCGAGCTCAAGGAGGGGCGGGTGGTCCGGTTGGAGGAAAAGCCCGCGCGGCCGAAAAGCGACCTGGCCCTGGTCGGGGTCTACATGTTCGACCGGAACATCTTCGACGCCGCGCGCGCGATCGAGTATTCCGACCGCGGGGAGCTCGAGATCACCGACGCCATCCAGCGGCTCATCGACGACGGCCGCGTTGTTCACTCCCACGTCGTCCAGGGGTGGTGGAAGGACATGGGCAAGCTGGAAGACCTGCTGGAAGCCAACCGGCTAATCCTGGACACCCTGGAGGAGCGCCGGCTGGGCGAAGTGGACGAGGCTTCCCGGATCGAGTTCCGGGTGACCCTGGAGGAGGGGAGCCGGGTGGTGAACAGCACCATCCGGGGGCCCGCCGTGATCGGCAAGGGGGCGGAGATCAGCGATTCCTACATCGGGCCGTTCACCGCCATCGGCGACGGGGTGCGTATCCACGGCTCCGAGATCGAGCACAGCATTATCCTGGAAGGAAGTGTGATCACCGATGTGCGGCAGCGGATCGCCGACAGCCTGATCGGACGGAACGCCGAGATCGGGCGCTCGGACACGAAACCCTCGGCGTGCCGCCTCATGGTGGGGGATTTTTCTCAGGTGCACATCCAGTGAGCGGGAAGGACGACCGGGACGGCCGGATCACCTCGGAGCGCATCGAGGGGGTCGGCGTCAAGGCGTTGAAACGGATCCCCGATGAGCGGGGCTGGCTCATGGAGATGCTCCGGGTCGACGACGACCTCTTCCAGAAGTTCGGCCAGGCGTACCTGACGGCCGTCTATCCGGGCGTTGTCAAGGGCTGGCATTTCCACAAGATCCAGACCGACCACTTCGTTTGCGTGGCCGGGATGGCCAAGGTGGTCCTCTATGACAGCCGGGAGGACTCCCCGACCCGCGGATGCGTCAACGAGTTCTTCATGGGCGTCCTGAACCCGCTTCTCGTTCAGATTCCCCGGCTCGTTTATCACGGCTTCAAAGGCGTCAGCCCGGAACCGGCGATCATCCTCAACATCCCCACCGAGGTCTATCGCTATGACGAACCGGACGAGTTCCGGGTCCCCCCCCATGGCGGGCCGGTCCCTTACGATTGGGCCTGCGAGGGCGGCTGAGGATGGAGACTTGGCTCGTTACGGGCGGTCTCGGCTTCATCGGAAGCCATTTTGTTCGTCTGGTGTTGGCCGAGCGGCCGGACGTCCGGGTGATCAACCTGGACAAGATCACGTACGCTGGCGTTCCGGAGAACCTGGCGGACGTCGAAGACGATCCCCGCTACACGTTCCAGCGCGGCGACATTGCCGATGCCGAGGCGGTCGGCCCGCTCGTCCGCAAGGCGGACCTGATCGTGAATTTCGCCGCCGAGACCCACGTGGACCGCTCCATCGGCGACGCCGCCGATTTTTTGCGGACCGACGTCATGGGCGTCTACGTCCTGCTCGAGGCCATGAAGGACGCCGGCGTCCGGCGGCTCATCCAGGTCTCGACCGATGAGGTGTATGGAGAAGCCGCCGGCGGGGACGGGGCCGAGCCGTCCGCCGAGCGGGACGCGTTGATGCCCAAAAGCCCCTACGCCGCCAGCAAGGCCGGCGGGGACCGGCTGGCGTTCTCGTATTGGGCGACCCACGGGACCCCGGTCGTGATCACGCGGTGTTCGAACAACTACGGGCCGAACCAATATCCGGAGAAAATGCTTCCGCTCTTCATCACCAACGTCCTGGAGGACGAACCCCTGCCCGTCTACGGCGACGGCCTCAACAGCCGCGACTGGATTCACGTCGAGGATCACGTCCGGGCCCTGTTCGCGGTGATCGACGCCGACGGGGCGGAGGGGGAGGTCTTCAACATCGGAACGGGCGAGGAGCGGAACATCCTCCAGATGGCCGAGACCGTTCTGGAGTGCCTGGGCAAGCCGAAGGACCTGATCCGAAGGGTCCGGGACCGGCCCGGGCACGTCCGGCGTCACGCCGTTTGCGCGGACAAGCTGAAGGCGGCGACCGGATGGTCCCCCGGCCTGAGCCTCGATGGTGGCCTCCCGGCGACCGTCCGGTGGTATGAGACCCACGCCGATTGGTGGCGGCGGATCAAGGCGGGCGAGTACCGGGCCTACTACGAGAAGATGTATGACGGACGCTGAGCGCAAGAAGGGCTTCCGGGTCGCGATCACCGGCGCCGGAGGAATCCTCGGGACGGCCCTGCGGGAATGCCTGCCGGAGGGGCCGGACGCGATGGAGGCCGTCGGCCTGGCCCGCGCCGAACTGGACGTCACGCGGCCCGAAGCGGTCCAAGGGAAGCTGGAAGAAATCTCCCCGGATGCCGTCATTCACGCCGCGGCGTATACGAAGGTCGATGCGGCCGAGGAGGCGCCGGAGGCGGCCCGCGCGGTGAACGCGGCCGGGACGGCCAACGTGGCCCGGATGTGCGCTTCCCTCGGATGCCGGTTTGTTCACCTCAGCACCGATTACGTGTTCGACGGCGCGTCCGACCGGCCTTACCGGGAGGACGACCCTGTTTCCCCCCTCGGGGTCTACGGGGCCACCAAGTGGGAGGGGGAGGAAGCGGTCCGGGCGCACGGCCCGGCGGACTCTTTGATTGTCCGGACCGCGTGGGTCTACGGCCCGGCGGGGCGGAACTTCGTCGACGCGATTTTGGAAAAGGGCGCCCTCGGCGAGCCGATCCGCGTGGTGAACGACCAGCGCGGCGCCCCGACCTATGCGGCGGACCTGGCGGGGGCCCTCAAGGCGCTCCTGCGGACCGAAGCCCGGGGGGTGGTGAACGTCATCGGGGGCGGCGAGTGCACGTGGTACGATTTCGCGCGGGAGGTCCTGTCGGCCGCCGGGCAGGACCCCGTTATTGTGGAGCCGACCTCGGCGCGGCTCCTCGGCCGCAAGGCGCCGCGTCCCGCCTATTCCGTCCTGGACGGGTCGGTCTATCGGGGCTGGACGGGGCGCGCCCTTCGGCCCTGGCCCGAGGCCCTTCGTGATTATCTGGCCCTGCGCGGCGCGCTTATGGAGGGTTGAATGCCGGGGCGTCCTTTTCTGGGAGCTTTTTGAATGGAAATCGGAGTGATCGGGGTCGGCTACGTGGGCCTCGTGACGGGCGCGGTCTTCGCGGATCTCGGAAACGACGTGATCTGCGCCGACATCGACAAGGACAGGATCGAGCGGCTGAACCGGGGCGAGGTGCCGATTTACGAGACCGGCTTGGATGAGATGATCCACCGCAACGTGGAGGGCGGCCGCCTGACCTTTACGATCGATGTGCACCGGCTGGTCCGCGAGTCGGAGCTGATCTTCATCTGTGTCGGCACGCCGCCCAAGGACGGCGGCGAGACCGATCTCTCCTACGTAGAGCGCGCCGCCCAGGCCATCGCCCACGCCATCGACGATTACAAGGTCATCGTCAACAAGAGCACCGTCCCGGTCGGAACCGGGGCCTTGGTTTCCGACATCATCGAGCGCCACAAGCGCAAGTCCGTGCGGTTCGACGTCGTATCGAATCCCGAGTTCCTGCGCGAGGGCTCGGCCATCCAGGACACCCTGGCACCGGACCGGATCGTCATCGGCGCGCCCAACAAGACCGTCGCCATGAGGCTGCTCGAGCTCTACGCGCCCCTCGAGCGCCCCATGCTCATCACCGACGTGCCGAGCGCGGAGATCATCAAATACGCCAGCAACGCCTTCCTGGCCATGAAGATCTCCTTCATCAACGCCGTGGCGAACGTCTGCGAGCAGGCCGAGGCCAACGTGGACGACGTGGCCAAGGGCATGGGGTACGACGCCCGCATCGGCCGGGGGTTCCTCTATCCCGGACTCGGGTTCGGCGGGTCGTGCTTCCCGAAGGACGTCGAGTCCTTCGTCCACAAGTCCGGGGAGCTCGGATACGATTTCAAGCTGCTCAAGGAAGTTCTTTCCGTCAACCGGGAGCGCGCGCCGCACCTGCTCGGCATCATCCGCAAGAGCATGGGGAGTCTGGAGGGAAAGGTCCTGGGCGTTCTGGGCCTGGCCTTCAAGGACAACACCGACGACATGCGCGACGCCAAGTCGGTCGAGGTCATCCGGGCGCTTCTCGAAGAAGGCGCCAAGGTCAAGGCGTATGATCCGGTGGCCATGGACAACGCCCGGTCCATCCTGAACGGGGTGGAGTTCTGCCCCAGCGCCTATGCCGCGGCCGAAGGGGCGGACGCCCTCGTCGTCGTGACCGAATGGCGGGAGTTTCGCCAGTTGAACCTGGTCCGCCTCAAAGAGTTGATGGCCCGGCCCCTGATCTTCGACGGACGCAACATCTACGACGTGGAGCGGACGAAGAGGCTCGGGTTTGAATACCACTGCATGGGGAAGGCCTGATGGCGCCTCCACGGAGCTTGGTCACGGGGGGGGCCGGCTTTCTCGGGTCCCATCTGTGCGAGCGCCTGTTGGCCGACGGCCACGAAGTGATCTGTATGGACAACCTGCTGACCGGGAACGACGAGAACGTCTCCCATCTTTCGAGCGTCCGGTTTCACATGATCAGGTATGACGTCACCCACTTCCTGGCCGTCCCGGGCAAGTTGGATTACGTCTACCATTTCGCCTCGCCCGCCAGCCCCGTCGATTACCTGGAATTCCCGATTCAGACCCTCAAGGTCGGGGCCCTGGGGACCTTGAACGCCCTCGGGCTCGCGAAGGCGAAAGGGGCCACCCTCACCCTGGCCTCCACGTCCGAGGTGTACGGCGACCCGCTCGTTCACCCCCAAAAGGAGGATTACTGGGGAAACGTGAACCCCATCGGCCCCCGGGGGGTGTACGACGAGGCCAAGCGTTACGGCGAAGCCCTTGTGATGGCCTACCACCGGTATCACTCGCTCAATACCCGCATCGCCCGCATCTTCAACACTTATGGCCCCCGGATGCGGCTTCAGGATGGGCGGGCCGTCCCCACCTTCCTGACGCAGGCCCTCCGAAACGAGCCCATCACGGTCTTCGGCGACGGGAGCCAGACCCGGAGCTTTTGTTACATCTCGGATCTGATCGAGGGGATCGTCCGGCTCTCGCGCTCGGACTGCGCCGAGCCGGTCAACCTCGGCAACCCCAACGAGATCACCATCGGGGAGCTGGCGCGGATGATCATCGAGGCGACCGGAAGCCGGAGCGCCGTCGAGACCAAGCCCCTGCCGGTGGATGACCCGAAGGTGCGCCAGCCGGACATCTCGCGGGCGCGGGAGATTTTGGGCTGGCAGCCCGCCGTGGGCCTCGGCGATGGCCTGCGCGACACGTTGGAGTATTTCCGGCTAAAAGTGTTTTCCTGACGCGACCGCCGAAGACCGGCGGGGGAGGGGGGGGGAGCAATCATGATGCGCCCGCCGGACGCCCCGAAGCCCTATCCAACCTCCATCCGGGAATGGCCCGAGCAGTCGCGTCCCCGGGAGCGGCTTCTGGCCCGGGGTGCGGAGGACCTGGGCGAGGCGGAGCTTCTGGCGATCATCCTCCGAACCGGTGGCGGACCGGGCGGCGCGGGGGCCGGCGGCGGAAGCGCGCTGGATTTGGCGCGCTCTCTGCTCTACCGGTTCGGGGACCTTCGAGGGATCGAGAACGCCGGTGTGAACGACCTCTGCTCGATCCGGGGCATAGGCCCCGCTAAGGTGGCCCAGATCAAGGCCGCGCTGGAGCTGGGGCGGCGCTTCCTCGCCGGACGCGAGAAGGACCGCGCGCTCGACTCCTCCGAGGCGGCGGCGGCCTACTTCGCCCCCCGTCTGCGCGCGCGGCAAAAGGAGCTCTTCCAGGTGGCGCTGTTGAGCACGAAAAATCATCTGTTGAAGGTCGAGACGATTTCGCTGGGGTCCCTGAACGAGAGCGTCGTCCATCCCCGGGAGGCGTTCGCGCCCGCGGTGAAAGAATCCACCGCCGCCGTGGTTTTTGCCCACAACCACCCGAGCGGAGACCCCGGTCCCAGCGAGGCGGACCGCCGGCTGACCCGGCGGCTGAAAGAGACGGGCGACCTCCTCGGCATCCGCGTTCTGGACCACATCATCGTCGGAGAAGGCGATTATTACAGCTTCGCGGACCATGGGGCCTTGTGAGAGATGAAACCGGGGCGTGTCCGCATGCCGCCGAACGCGAAAGGCCTTGGGTTTGGAATTTGATTCATGACTGAAAAGAATCCTCCCGGACCGGACTTCTGGGTTCATGCCCTCGCCCGCCGGATCGACCTCTTTGAAAACCTCCGGAGTGGAGAGCTGGGAGACCGGTTGAACCGATTGGCCGATTCCGTCGCCCGAGCCATGGCCCGAGACCGAAAGGTCCTGCTCTTTGGAAACGGGGGCAGCGCCGCCGCCGCCCAGCACGCCGCCGGCGAATGGATGGGCCGCTTCCTCACCGAGCGGAACCCCTTGCCCGCCATCGCTTTGACGACCGACTCCTCCATCCTGACGGCCGTTGGCAACGACTACGGCTTTGACCGCATCTTCGAGCGCCAGGTCGAAGCCTTGGCCCGGCCGGGGGACGTGGCCATCGGCATCAGCACGGCCGGCGCCTCCGAAAACGTGATCCGCGGCCTCCGCGCGGCCGGGAAGCGCCGGGCGCATGCGGCGGCCCTGCTGGGCGGGACCGGGGGGAGGGCGAAGCGTGTGGCCGATACGGCCTTGATCGTGCCCAGCGCCGAGATCCCCTTGGTTCAAGAAGCGCATGGATTCCTGCTCCACGTTCTTTGCGAAGAGGTCGACCGCCGCCTCAAGGCGCCCCGGGGCGGGCGGACACGCCGCAAAACGCCCCCGGTCGGGGCTTCGGCGGGGAAAAAGAGAGGGGCGCGTGGCTAGCCGGGGCGCGAGCCGATCCCGCGCGTCCGCGCGTCCGTCCGTCCGCCGGGCCGAGGGGGCCCCCGCGACGCTTGACCCCGGCCGGTTGGGGCCGGTCGTCGTCGTCGGGGACATCCTGTACGACCACTTCGTCTGGGGGGAGGTGGACCGGGTGTCTCCGGAGGCCCCGGTCCAGGTGCTCCGGTGGGAGCGGGAGGCGGAGGCGCCGGGCGGGGCCGCCAACGTCGCCTTGAATCTGGCCTCTTTGGGTTGCCGCGCCCGCTTGATCGGCGTCGTCGGCAAGGACGCGCCGGGAAGGAGGCTGGTCGGACGCCTGGGAAAGAAGGGCGTGGACACGTCGGGCGTCTTGGCCGTCGCCGACCGGCCCACCAGCCAGAAGATGAGGGTCATCGCGCGCGGACAGCACATCCTCCGTATCGACCGGGAGCGGGTCCTTCCCCTCGGGGCGGACGACGAGCGGCGCGTGGCGGCGAGTGTCCGGCGCCTCGGCCGCGGCGCGTCGGGGATCATCTGCTCCGATTATGCCAAGGGGGTGCTGGGCAAGGGCGTGCTGGCGGCGGTCTTCGGCGTTTCGGCCGCGGCGAAGAAGAAACGGTCCGACAAGGGCCGTCCCTTTGTCCTTGTGGACCCGAAAGGGCGGGACTTCACGAGGCACCGGAAGGCGGACATCCTGACGCCGAATGCCCGGGAATTGATCGAGGCGACCCGCGAGACGGCTGAGCGCGTGGGCGACGGCCCCGACCTGGACAGGCGCGCTCGTTGGCTGATGGGGAGAACGGGCGTCCGGGCGCTTCTCGTCACGCGGGGCGCGGAGGGAATGGACCTGTTCGAGGCCGGGGGCGCGAGGCCCCGAAAGACGCATGTCCCCGTGTCGCAGACCCATGAGGTCTACGATGTCACGGGGGCCGGCGACACTGTGGCCGCCGTGATGGGGATGGCCGCGTTCGGCGGGGCTTCCCTGGCGGAAGCTGCGCGCCTGGCGAACGCCGCGGCGGGGATCGTCGTCGGGATGGTCGGGACCGCGGTCGTGGAGCCCGAAGCCCTGGCCCGCGTCATGGGCGGGGGGCTGTCCGCCTCGGGCTTGAAGATCCTCTCGCGCGACGCGCTCAAGAGGCGGTTGGCCGAGGCCCGGGCCCGGGGCGAGCGGGTGGTGTTCACCAACGGATGCTTCGACATGATGCACACCGGCCACCTTCATCTGTTGCAGCGCGCCCGGGCGCGGGGAGACCTGCTCGTCGTGGGGCTGAACGACGATGCCTCCGTCCGGAGGCTCAAGGGGACGGGCCGGCCCCTCATCGACCAGAACGAGCGGGCCGAGATGCTCGCCTCCCTCCGGTTTGTGGATTACGTGTCCATCTTCACCGAGCCGACGCCGCTTCGCCTCATCCGGGCGCTACGGCCCGACGTCCTGGTCAAGGGGGGCGATTACCGGCTGGACGAGGTGGTCGGGCGGGACCTGGTTGAGGGAACCGGGGGCCGCGTCGAGCTGATCCCGTTGCTGCCCGGTTTCTCCACGTCCTCGCGGGTCGAGGCCATCCGGCGGGGGAGGCGTTGATCCGTCCGATGTCCGAACCCTCCGGCAAGCGGCCGCACAAGGCGATGGATTTCTCCGGGGCGAAGACGGCGCCCCTGACGACCCGGCGGAGCAAGGTGCAAAAGGACCTTCTGGCCGATCCGGAAGCGTACTCCCCCCCCGGGCGGTCCCTCGAGGACCTGATCCCGTCGATCTTGAAGGGAAGCGACATCAAGGAGCTGGCCGACGCTTGGGCCGCCGCGGTTTCCGGGGGGCGTTCGGTGATCCTCGGGATGGGCGCCCATCCCGTCAAGGTCGGGCTGAGCCGCCTGATCATCGACCTGATGGGCCGCGGGTTCCTGAACGTCCTCGCCGCCGGCGGGGCGTTGGCCGTTCACGACATCGAAATGGCCATGCAGGGACACACCTCCGAGGAGGTCGCCGAAGGGCTGCCCGAGGGCGCTTTCGGCATGGCCGAGGAGACCGGCCGGGCCTACTGGGACGCCGTCGCGCTGGCCGGCCGGGAAGGGTGCGGATTGGGTCAGGCGGTGGGGCGGCACATCGCGGAGGGGGCGTTTCCCCACCGATCCCTGAGTCTCCTGGCGGACGCGTACGCGCGCGGGATTCCCGCGACCCTCCACGTGGCCGTCGGGGCGGACATCGTTCACATGCACCCCGGCCATGACGGAGCCGCCCTCGGCCGCGCCGCCTTCCGGGACTTCCAGGTTTTCTCCGAAGCGGTCCAAGGGCTGGACGGCGGCGGGGTGTACCTCAATCTGGGCTCGGCCGTGATCATGCCCGAGGTTTTCCTGAAGGCCGTCAACATCGCCCGGAACCTGGAGGGCAAGCCGCACGGAATCGTCACGGCCAACCTGGACATGCTCCAGCACTACCGGCCGAGGGAGAACGTTGTTCAGCGTCCCCCGATTCCGGGTGGACGGGGCTTTCAAATCACCGGGCACCACGAGATCCTCTTTCCGCTTCTCTACACCATGGTGCGGGACCGTCTTTCCTGAGGCGGCCGGCGGAAACAAAGGAGACGGATGATTCAAATCGTGGTATTGGCCAGCGGCAGCAGCGGAAACGCCATCTATCTGGAGTCGCGGGGGGATGCCTTGCTGATCGACGCGGGGATTTCCCGCCTCCAGATCGAGCGGCGAATTTCGGACGTCGGCGGCTCGATGGAAAATGTCCGGGCGCTCCTGGTGAGCCACGAGCACAGCGATCATATTAAAGGCATGTCGGTTTTGATGAAGCGACACCCTTTTCCCGCTTATATGACCGAGGGAACGCTTCGCGCGCTGTCCCGGCAGCCCGGGGATTGGACGCCGGATTCCAGGGTCGAGACGTTTCAGGTCCTTCGGCCTTTCCGGGTCGGCGCCTGGGCCGTCCGGGCGTTTCCGACGCCCCATGACGCGGAAGAGCCGGTGGGTTTCATCCTGGAGGCCGGGGGAATCAGGGTGGGAATCGCGACGGACATGGGGGAGATCCGGCAGGAGGTCGTATCGGAGCTTTCCGGCGTCCACGGGCTGGTGTTGGAGTTCAACCACGACCCGGCCATGCTGGCGAGTGGACCCTATCCGCCCTTTCTGAAGGCGCGAATCGCGGGTCCCGGCGGTCATCTGTCGAACGAGGAGGCGGGCGGGCTCTTGGAGAGCGTCGCTCATCGGGGGTTGGGCGCGGTCATTCTCGCGCATTTGAGCGAAACCAATAATCACCCCGAGCTGGTCCGTCGGACGGCGGCTCAACACTTGAACGGATACGCCACGAAGTTCGAGGTTGCAAGCAGAGACGCACCCAAGGTTTTACGGCTTCGGATGAGATCCCTCGCGGTTTGATTCAACGGGAGTTTCCATGATCCCCCGATATTCCCGGCCCGAAATGGCCGCCCTGTGGTCGGAAGAGACCAAGCTTGCGAACTGGCTGGAGATCGAGTGCCTGGCCTGCGAGGCCATGGAAGGTCTCGGCCAGGTCCCCCCCGGCACGGCCGAAGCCGTCCGCAAGGCCGTTGTCCCGGACCCCGGGCGCGTTGCGGAGATCGAGAAGACCACGCGCCACGACGTCATCGCGTTTCTGACCCACGTGGAGGAGCAGGCGGGCGAGGCGGCCCGCCATCTCCATTTGGGCCTGACATCGAGCGATATCCTGGACACCTGCCTGTCCATGCAGATGGTCGAGGCGGCGCGGATGATCCTTCAGGACCTGGCCGGTCTTAAAGCGGTCCTGCACCGGCGCGCCTGGGAGCTCAAGGACCGGGTCCTGATCGGCAGAACCCACGGGATGCAGGCCGAGCCGACGACCTTTGGCCTCAAGCTGGCCCTTTGGTATGGTGAGTTCGCGAGGAGCGAGGAGCGGGTCGCCCGGGCGATGGAGGGTGTCCGGGTCGGGATGATCTCGGGAGCGGTGGGGACGTACGCGCACCTCTCGCCCGAGGTGGAGGCGTTCGTCTGCGGGCGGCTGGGCCTTCGGCCGGCGCCCGCCTCCTCGCAGATCATCCAACGGGACCGCCATGCCGAGTACCTGTCGGCCCTGGCGCTCACCGCGGCGTCCGTGGCGAAAGTCGCCACCGAGATCCGGAGCCTCTCCCGGTCCGAGGTGGGGGAGGTGTCGGAGGGATTCGGCAAAGGACAGAAGGGCTCCTCGGCCATGCCGCATAAGCGGAACCCGGTTGTCTCGGAGCAGCTCGTCGGCCTCTCGCGTCTGGTGGGCGCGAACGCCGCGGCCGCCCTTCAGAACGTCCCCCTGTGGCATGAGCGGGACATCAGCCATTCCTCGGTGGAGCGGGTCATCCTGCCCGATTCGACGATCCTGGTGGATCACCTGCTGGTGAAGCTGACGGGTTTGCTCGACGGACTCGTGATTCGCGAGGACGCCATGGAGCGGAACCTGGCGATGGGCGGGGGGCTGTTCCATTCCGAGCAGGTCCTGTTGGCGCTGATCCGCTCCGGGCTTTCGCGCCAAGGGGCGTACGAGATCGTTCAGCGTTGCGCCTTTCAGGCGATGGAGGGGGAGGACTTTCAGGCCGTCCTCGCCGAGGACCCCAAGGTCCGTGAGCGCCTGGACGCCGAGACCCTGAAGCGGTGCTTCGAGCTGAAAGACCACGTCGCGAATGTGGACGCGATCTTCGAGCGGGTGTTCAATCCCCCGAACCCGGAATAGAGGAAGAGCCATTGGTGGAAAGACGGGAGAAGCTGTATGAAGGCAAGGCGAAGATTCTGTACGCCACGGACGCCCCGGACAAGGTCATCCAGTATTTCAAGGACGACGCCACCGCCTTCAACGCCGAGAAGCGGGGGACCATCGCCGACAAGGGCGTGATGAACAACACCATCTCGACGCTGGCCTTTCAACACCTGGAGTCGCACGGCGTCCGGACCCATTTCATCGACAAGCTCAGCGACCGGGAAATGCTCGTCCGGCGTCTGGAGATCATCCCGCTCGAGATGGTCGCGCGGAACATCGTCGCCGGCAGCCTGGCCAAGCGCATGGGGCTCGAAGAGGGGGGAGAGCTCCCCCGGCCCATCATCGAGTGGTATTACAAGCGGGACGACCTGGGCGACCCGTTTCTCAACGAGGACCATGTCCTGGTATTCGGCTTGTGCGACGAAGAGACACTGCGCCGGATCCGGCAAGCCACCGCGCAAATCAATGATCTCTTGAGGGCGTTCTTCTTCGCGCGGGACATCCTGCTGGCGGACTTCAAGGTCGAGTTCGGGCGGGACGCAGGCGGAGAGATTTTCCTGGCCGATGAGATCACCCCGGACGGCTGCCGTCTCTGGGACGCCAAGACGCGCGAGAAGCTGGACAAGGACCGATTTCGCAGAGACCTCGGCGGCGTCGAGGAGGCCTACCGGGAGGTCCTGAGCCGCGTCCGGGGCGTCGCCGCCTCGGGCCCGGTTCCGCCCGGGCCGGAGGGAGAGGATTGATGCCCAAGGCGCGGGTCTACGTCACGTACAAACCAGGCGTCCTGGAGCCCCAGGGCCTCGCGGTCCGGGGCGTTCTGGCCTCCCTGGGGTTCGACGAGGTGACGGAGGTCCGCGTGGGAAAGTTCATCGAAGTGGCGCTGGATCATCCTTCGGGGAAAGACCTCGATGACCGCCTCCGCGCCATGTCCGAGCAGGTCCTGGCCAACCCCGTCATCGAGGATTTCCGGGTCGAGTGGTCGGAAGACGGTTAGGGCGGATTTCTAAAGAGAAGCGGCGAAGAATCTGCACAGGCTGAGCCGCCTCCGACAGCAAAGAGAACGGGTTGTGAGGACTTCGGCTTCGCTCCCCCCCCATTTAGAGGCATCGCTTTCCCCGTGAAGTTCGGCGTCGTCACGTTTCCCGGTTCCAACTGCGACCACGACTGTTATCACGCCCTCAAGCGCGTCCTGGATCAGGAGACCCGGTTTCTTTGGCACAAGGCGCCGGACTTCGACGGCCTGGATTGCGTGATCCTGCCCGGCGGGTTCTCCTACGGCGACTACCTGCGCACGGGCGCCCTGGCGCGGTTCTCGCCGGTCATGCGGGCGGTCGAGGAATTCGCCCGCGGGGGCGGACTCGTCCTCGGCATCTGCAACGGCTTTCAGATCCTCCTCGAGGCCGGCCTGCTGCCCGGCGCCATGCTGCGGAACCGATCTCTCCGGTTTATCTGCCGCGACGTTCACGTCCGCGTCGAGAGCGGGGCGACCCCGTTCACCCGGAATCTGAAGGACCGGACCCTCCGGATTCCCATCGCCCACATGGAAGGAAGCTATTTCACCGACCCCGAGACGTTGAGCCGGCTGGAGGCCGAGGACCGGATTGTCTTTCGATACGCCGGCCCGGACGGGCGCGTGACGGAAGAAGCCAATCCCAATGGCGCCCTCTTCAACGTCGCCGGAATCTGCAACGAGGGCCGGAACGTCCTGGGGATGATGCCTCACCCCGAGCGGGCCTGCGAGGATTCCATTGGCGGCGCGGACGGACGGCTGCTCCTCGAATCGCTCATCCAGGGGTTCGCCTCGAAGTCATGACGGATCGCTTCCCCGCCCCCCCCGGCCCGGCCGGGCGCCCGGCCGATCCCCAGGTCACGCCGGGGCTCGTCGCCGAGCACGGCCTGACGGCGGCCGAGTTCGCCCACGCCCTGGAAGTCCTCGGCAGGGGGCTGACCTTTACTGAGCTGGGAATCCTCTCCGCCCTGTGGAGCGAGCACTGCTCCTATAAGTCCTCCAAGCCGCACCTCAAGAAGTTCCCCACCGAGGGCGCGCGCGTCCTCCAGGGCCCGGGGGAGAACGCCGGCGTCGTGGACATCGGCGGCGGACTTGCGGCGGTCTTCAAAATGGAGAGCCACAATCACCCCTCCTACATCGAGCCGTATCAGGGGGCGGCGACGGGGGTGGGGGGGATCCTGCGGGACATCTTCGCGATGGGCGCGCGGCCCGCGGCCCTGCTCAATTCCCTGCGGTTCGGACCGCTATCGGACTCCAAGAACCGGCGCCTTCTCCGGGAGGTCGTCGCGGGGATCGGCGGCTACGGGAACAGCGTCGGCGTGCCCACGGTCGGCGGCGAGGTGGCGGTCGATTCCTCCTATTCGGGGAACTGCTTGGTGAACGTGTTTTGCCTGGGGGTCGTCCGGGCGGACCGGATCTTCCGGGGGGTCGCCGGCGGGGCGGGGAACCCCGTCATCTACGTGGGCGCCCGGACGGGCCGGGACGGGATCCACGGGGCCGCGATGGCGTCGGAGTCGTTCGGCGATGAGGCGGCGGCAAAGCGCCCCGCCGTCCAGGTGGGCGATCCTTTCCTCGGAAAGCTCCTCCTCGAGGCCTGCCTCGAATTGATGGAGACGGACGCCATCGTCGCGATTCAGGACATGGGCGCGGCCGGGCTCACCAGCACGTCGGCCGAGATGGCCGCCCGGGGGGGGGTGGGCGTGCGCGTCGACGCCTCCCGCGTGCCGAGGCGGGAGTCCGGGATGACGCCCTACGAGGTGATGCTCTCGGAGTCCCAGGAGCGGATGCTCATGGTCCTCAGGCCCGAAGGGCTCCGGACGGCCGCGGAGATATTCGAGAAATGGGATTTGGCCTTCGCCGCCGTCGGCGAGATCACGGCCGAAAACCGCCTCCGGGTCTTCGACGGGGAGGTTTGCGTGGCCGACCTGCCCGTCCCCCTCCTGGTGGACGAGGTCCCTCGGCCGCCGAGACCCCTTTTTCCGCCGCGTAAGCCGAAGCACCCGCCCGTGGAGGCGCGCGCGCTGCCCTCCGGACTGTCGGAAAAGGACCTGAGGGAGGGTTTGCTCCGGCTTCTCTCCCACCCGGACATCGCCTCCAAGCACTTCATCTATTCCCAGTATGACCACATGGTCCGGACGGACACGCTTTTGCGGCCGGGGGGAGACGCCGCCGTCCTCCGGGTCAAGGGGACCTCGAAAGGGCTGGCGCTCACCGTGGACGGCAACGCCCGCTATTGCGCCCTGGACCCCCGCCGGGGCGGGCGGATCGCCGTTGCCGAGGCCGCGCGGAACCTTTCCTGCGCCGGGGCGGAGCCGATCGGGCTTACGGATTGTCTCAACTTCGGGAACCCAGAGCGGCCCGAGGTGATGTGGGAGTTTTCCGAGGCGGTGGAAGGGATGTCCGAGGCCTGCCGGGCGCTGGGCGTTCCGGTGGTCAGCGGGAACGTGAGCTTTTATAACGAGACCGGCGGCGAGAACATCCACCCGACGCCGACGGTGGGGATGGTGGGGCTGCTGGAGGACGCGGCGGGGTTCTGTCCGGCGGCGTTTCAGCGTGAGGGGGATTACGTGGCCCTCCTGGGTCCGTCGGGGGGTGAATCCTCAAGGGCGGGGCTGGGAGGCAGCGCCTATCTCTGGAACGTCCTCGGGATGAGACGGGGACCTTGTCCGCCGGTGGACCTGGAGCGGGAGGCCGCGCTCCATCGGCTTTGCCGGCGCGCCGTCTCCGATGGAATTCTTTCTTCGTGTCACGATGTCTCGGACGGGGGAGTGGCGGTCGCGTTGGCCGAAAGCGGGCTTTTGGCCGACCCGCCGCTGGGCGCTTCTGTGGAAATTGTCCGGGGAGGGCGTCCGGACGAGGTCCTGTTCGGCGAAGCCCAGGGATGGGCGGTGATCTCGCTGCCCCTCGATGAGCTGCCCCGGTTGGAAACGCTTGCCGGGGAGATGGGCGTGGCGCTGGACGTCTTGGGCCGTGTGACCGGGGAATCCTTCATGGTCGAGGTCTCCTCCGGCGAGGCGGGGGCGGCGGGGAGCGTTCTGCGCGCCCCCGTCCGGGACCTGTGGGAGGCGTGGCGCACGGGGCTGGAGCGGGCGCTCGGTTCGGCCTGAGGGAGCGCTTCGGATTTTTCGTTGAGGAATGAAATTTGCTTCCTTTTCCATGGCGGCCGCCGGGCGGATGGATTCTTCGCAAGGCTCCGGGAGGTCGGATCGGGGTCTGTCGCCCAGCAGCTTGACTTGTCGAGGCGGGGGCCGCCTATAATGGATGGAGTCAAGGTTCGGTTGAAGGCGCCGGGGGTCCCGGCCTTACCGCCCGGTCTTCGGGGAGTGTGTTTGCATCATGAGCGTGGATTCCTATTACTCCGTGGGCACGGTTCAGGAGTGGTTTGATTGTGACGCCGAGCCCGAGGAGATCGTCGAGGCCATGTCCGATCGGGACTTCAAGGTGTTCGGCGCCGTTCAGCCCCCCGGCGTCCTGGTCCCGTACCACACCCACGAACAGGAAGAGTGGCTCATCGTCCTGGAAGGGTGCATGAAGCTCATCATCGAGGAAGAACCCGTCATGCTGGACGTGGGGGACGTGATCACCATCGCCCCCGAGGCCGTTCACGGCGCCGTGGCGGTCGGGGGCGAATCCGCCAAGATCCTGATCGCGTTCCAGAACTGAACAACGCCGTCTCACCTCCTTTCCCCGGTCCTCAATCACTCATGTCTGACCATTTCCGCGACGAATGCGGGGTATTCGGAATTCTGGGCGACCCGGAGGCCGCCCGGATTGCCTACCTCGGCCTGTACGCCCTGCAACACCGCGGACAGGAAAGCGCGGGCATCGTCGCCTCCGACGGCGCCGGGCTGCGCCTGGAGGTCGGCATGGGCCTGGTGGCCGATGTCTTCACGCAGGAGCGCCTGAGCCGCTTGCCCGGGAGCCTGGCCGTCGGGCACAACCGGTACTCGACCGCCGGGTCGAGCGATCTTTCCAATGCGCAACCCTTTGTGGTGACTTATTCCCGGGGCGGTTTGGCCGTCGCGCACAACGGGAACCTGATCAATGCCCCCGCGCTGCGCCGGGCGCTGGAGGAAGAGGGGGCCATTTTCCGGTCCACGATGGACACCGAGGTGATCGTTCACCTGATAGCCCGATCCAAGCGCGACACGCTCGAAGAGCGGGCGGCCGAGGCCCTGGGCCAGGTCGAGGGGGCCTATTCCCTGCTGCTCATGACGGAAGACATGCTCATCGGCGTTCGGGACCCCCGGGGCCTGCGCCCGCTTTTCCTGGGGCGGCGGGGCCGCGCCCACGTTTTGGCTTCCGAGAGCTGCGCCCTCGATCTCATCGAAGGCGAAGCGATCCGGGAAGTCGAGCCGGGCGAGATGGTTGTGGTGGAGGGCTCCGGCGTCCAGTCCATCCGCCCTTTCGAGCCCGAGACGCCGACGCCGTGTGTGTTCGAGCTGGTCTATTTCTCCCGGCCGGACAGCCGGGTTTTCGGCCGGAACGTGTACCGGGTCCGCAAGGCGATGGGCAGGCGGCTGGCCGAGGAGCATCCGGCGGAGGCGGACCTGGTGATCCCCGTCCCGGATTCCGGCGTTCCCGCCGCGATGGGATACGCGCTGCGGGCGGACCTGCCGTTCGAGCTGGGTCTGGTGCGGAACCACTACGTGGGCCGGACGTTCATCGAGCCCCGCCAATCCATCCGTCATTTCGGCGTGAAGATTAAACTGAACCCGGTGAGCGACCTGCTGGAAGGCCGAAGCGTCGCCGTGGTGGATGATTCCATCGTCCGGGCGACGACGGCGAAGAAGATCGTGGAGATGCTCCGGCACGCGGGCGCGCGGGAGGTGCACTTCCGGGTCAGCTCGCCTCGCATCACCCACTCGTGCTTTTACGGCATCGATACGCCCAGCCGGGAGGAGCTCATCGCCGCGTCGCATCCGGTGGAGGGGATCCGACGCTTCCTGGGCGCGGACAGCCTGGGGTACCTGAGCCTGGAGGGGATGCTGGACGCGGCGAAAGACCAATCGCCTGAAGGGGCCGGCTTGACGCCCGGCGCTGCCAGGGAGATATACTGCACGGCCTGTTTCACCGGGGAGTACCCCATCCCCGTCACGGACGCTGCGCGGCCGGAGGAGGCGGTTCGATGAACGGAGAGATCCACGTTGCGTGAGCGCGCGAACCGACACCTCGGCGCCCGGTGGGCGGGCCCGGTCTTGGCCGCCTGTGCGGCGGCCTTTGTGCTCGGCCTGGCTTCGTGCACGAAAGACCCTCTCAAACAGGCCCTGAGTGGAAAGTTCCTGGCGTCCGAGAACAACCGGGTGATCAGCAATTACTGCCGCTCCTGCCATGTGCACCGGGATTTCGCGGCCGCGAACCATATGGCGGTCATCAAGCCGCGCTATAGGGTGCGAAAGTATCGGGAGGCCGAGGAGTGCCGGGATTGCCACAGTGTGAAGTTCGGTTTCTTCGGTCCCGCGCACCGGCGCACCCTCCATCCGCCGGACGGCCGGAGGTTGTGAGGGACTTCTACCCGCCGGAGCGTTGCGCGGAGCCCCGGCTTCTTCCCCTGTTGACCGTCGATCCCCCCGCCCCGCCGGCCGATGCGCCGTGAATCCGGACGCCGTGCATCCGGACGAGGTCCTCGGGTTTCAACCGGGTTGAGGGTTGTGGCTTCCGAAAAGGTCTGGTTTCGAGATCATGGAAGTGGTCGCGTCCAACGAAGCGGTTCTGACTGTCGTTCTCTTCTCGTCTTTGGCGGCCGGATTGGCGGGGTTGGGCGCGTTGCCCTTTTGTTGCGGCGCGAGCGTCCCCGTGCGGTGGGTTGGTTGGGCCTATGCGCTGGCGTCGGGCCTGATGCTGGGGGCCGGGTATATCCTGATGGCGGACGGACTGGAGCGCGCGACCCTGTCGGTGGTCCTCGGCGGGGGACTGGGGGTCGTGTACACGTACTGGACGCATGCGTATACCGGGACGAAGGAGCTGGAGACGAAGCCCGCGGAGGAGTACGAGCCGGGCTATGGCCCGAAGTTCATTCTTCTCAACGCCCTCCACTCCGCCTCGGAGGGGGTCGCGATCGGCGTCGCGATGGCGGTGAGCCTGAAGCTCGGGATTTTCATGGCCCTCGCGCTGGCCGTCCATAACATCGCCGAGGCGATGGTCCTGATCGATTTCCTGAGGACGAGAACCATGTCCTTGGGGGAGTCCGTCGGGTTGTGCATCGTCACGAATGTTCCCCAGATTCTCCTGGCCATCGTGGCCTTCTCGGTCGCGCCCGCCGTTCCGGGGATGCTCCCATGGGCGCTGGGGTTCGCGGCGGGGGCGCTGGTCTATCTCGTCATGACCGAGCTCCTCCCCGGGTCTTATGAGCGGGCCAGGCACACGGGCATCGCCTTCCTGGTGAGCTTCGCCACGGGGGGGGTGGTCCTGTTGAAGGGTTTCTTCGTGTAGGGCGGGGCCGTTCCGATGACCGAATCCGTTCTTCTCGTCTTTGTCTATGGTCTCATCACCGCCCTCGCGACCGGCCTGGGGGCGGTCCCGTTCCTGTTTATCAAGCAAATCTCCGCGAGGGTCGTTTCGCAGGCCAACGCCATCGCCTCCGGGCTGATGCTGGGCGCGAGCTTCGGGTTGATCATCGAGGGGACGAACCACGGGGCCTGGCAGACGCTGGCCGGCTCGGGGATCGGCGTGCTCTTCATCCTCGCGGGCCACCGGTTGCTGGAAGGGCGGGACGTCTCGGTGATGGACCTGAAAGGGGGAAACGCCCGGCAGGTTCTGCTCGTCCTGGGCATCATGACCGTCCATTCGTTTTCCGAGGGCGTGGCGGTCGGCGTCGCGTTCGGGGTCGGAGCGAAGCTGGCGGCCCTGATCACGATTGCGATCGCCGTCCACAACATCCCCGAGGGCCTCGCCATCAGCGCCGTCATGCGGCCCAAGGGGATCAGCGTTCCGGCCTGCGCCGGGTGGAGCGTTTTCTCGTCCCTGCCCCAACCCCTCATGGCCGTCCCCGCGTTCCTCTTTGTGGAGTCTTTCCGCCCGTTCCTGCCCTACGGCCTCGGGTTCGCGGCGGGGGCGATGGTGTTCATGGTGTTCCTCGAGCTTCTTCCCGAGGCGTACGAAAAGTGTGGCAAGTCCACCGTCGGCCTGCTGGTCAGCGTCACGCTGGGGGCGATGATCCTGTTTCAGCGGTATCTTTAGGAGGGGCCTGAGAAACTCCTTGGAAGCGCCTTCGCGGGGGATGCGCCAACCTCGAATTCTGTCTTGCCGAGCGAGAGGTTTCCCGACCCGGAGGGTCACCCGACCCAATGGCTGGTCGGCCCCGGCGGGGAGTTTCGCGGTGACGCGCCTGAGTTTTTGAACTCTTTTTCGAACGCCGTTAAGATTCTCGGTGTCTATTCCAGGATGACGAAAATGAGGCTGGAAACGCTTCGGCATGAAGTCATTCCTCCGCGCTTTACAATTTTCCGGGGCGCTGAGACACTGACCATCCGCCGGGAATCTCCGATGTGCGAACACGCGATGGGCCGGTGTCATGCCAATTAATTTCGCCCTGACCCTGGAATATGACGGGACCGCGTATCACGGCTGGCAGCTCCAGGACAACGCCTCGACGGTCCAGGGGGTCCTCCTCGACGCGATTGAGCGGGTGACCGAGACCAGGCCCACGATCTATGCGTCGGGTCGTACGGACGCCGGCGTCCACGCGCTGGGGCAGATGGTCAATTTCGAGCTGGACACCCGGTTGGATTCCGATGATCTCCAGCGCGCCCTGAATTCCAATTTGCCCCGAGACATTGTCGTCAAGCAGGCGAAGAAGGTCCCGCCGGATTTTCACGCCCAGCATTCGGCAGTGGGGAAACGGTACAAATACGTCATCCTGAACCGGGAATTCCCGTCCGCCCTTCTCCGGAAATGCACTTGGCACGTCCGATTTCCGCTTGATGTCCCGGCCATGCGGGAAGGGGCCCGACATCTTGTGGGAAAGCACGACTTCAGCGCGTTTTGGGGCGGGGACGGCGACGACCCCCGGGACGCCGTACGGACCGTCGATCAACTGACCATTTCCCAGGCGGGCGACTCGGTGGAGATTCGTGTCCGGGCCGACGGCTTCCTGCGTTACATGGTTCGGAACATCACGGGGACGCTGGCGGACGTTGGAAGGATGAAAATCACGCCCCGGCGGGTGAAGGAGATCCTGGAGTCCAGGGACCGGAAACAGGCCGGGCCGACGGCGCCGCCGCATGGATTGTTCCTGGTGGAGGTCTTCTATTAAAGGAGAGGGCGGGCGTCTGGCCCCGGGAGCGCCTCCCTTTCCTGTGACACCCGCTACGGCGGCGGATTCCGTTCAGGAAAAGCGGATGACAAAACGGCGTGAGACTATCACGAATTCAAGCGGATCTTGAACGGGGATGTTTCGTGAAATTCACGGAGGAGTTGAAGAAGAGCGGCGAGGGAATCTGGCGGGAGATCCACACACACCCTTTCGTCCGGGGGATCGCCGACGGGTCCTTGCCGGTGGAGACCTTCCGGTTCTACATGGGCCAGGACTATGTGTTCTTGATCGAATACGCGCGGGTTCTGGCGCTGGCCGTCTCCAAGGGCGGCGGCCTGACGACGATGGGGAGGTTCGCGGGCCTGCTGGACGCCACGCTGAATCAGGAAATGGAGCTTCATCGATCGTATGCCGCGCGTTTCGGAATCACGAACGAAGACCTCGAGGCCGTCAAGCTGGCGCCCGCGGCCAGGGCCTATACGCGGCACTTGTTGGAAATCGCCCATGGCGGAGACATTGTCGAGATCGCCGCCGGACTGATGCCCTGCCAATGGGGTTACGCGGAGATCGGCATCCGCCTTGCCCGCGAGGGGGACGTCTCGGAGGCCAACCCCTACGTCGATTGGATTCAAGCGTACGCGTCGGAGGAATTCCGGGCCATCGCCCACTGGCTCTGCGCTCTCCTGGATCGGCTGGGCGCAGAGGCGTCGCCGTCTTCCAGACGCCGGTGCGTCGAGATCTTTCTCCTCAGCAGCCGCTATGAATATCTCTTCTGGGAGATGTCTTTCCGCCGGGAGACATGGCCCGTTTGAGGGGGCGTCGAACCGTCGATTTATCTCAGCCGCGGATGAGCCGGAAGAGCGTCAGCTCCGGACGCGAGCCGATGCGGACGGGCGGGCCGGTCGTTCCCAGCCCCCGGCTCACGTACATCCGGCTGCGCCCGCGCCGAAACGGGCCTTCCAGGTATTTCGTCACGAGACGAAACGGCGAGAGCGGGACGCCCAGGAGCTTCACCTTGACTTGTCCTCCGTGGTAGTGGCCGGCCAGCGTGAGGTCCACGCCGCGGCGGGCCGCGGCGGGAAATAAATCAGGCCGATGGGAGAGAAGGAGCGTCGGGGCCGACGGGTCCAGCCCCGCCAAGGCCCGGCGCAGGTCCGGATTTCCCAGGAGAAGGTCGTCTACGGCGGCGATATTCAGGCTCACGCCGTTGATGGAGAGAACCCGGCCCTCGTTGACCAGCATCCTGATCCCTGCCCTTTCCGCGCCTCGCCGGACCGCTTCGGGACCGACCCAGTACTCGTGATTTCCCTGACACGCGAAGACCCCGCACCTTGCCCGAAGAAGCGAGAGGGCCCGCATGCACGGCGCGATGTCATCCCGGGCGGAGTGGACGATGTCCCCGGTGATCATCACCAGGTCCGGTCTCAGGAGATTCGTCCGGCTGACGATTCCCGCGATCTGCCGCTCGGTGGTGAAAGGCCCCGCGTGGAGGTCGGAAATCTGGACGACCCGGAGACCGAGGAGCGCGGGCGGAAGGCCCCCGATGGGCATGTCCATATCGACCGTTTCGTAATCGGTGCGGGTGTGCACGGTCCCATAGGCGGACAACAGGAGGGGGGCGGCCGCCGTCGCGCCGACGGCCCGGCGGAGGAACGACCGGCGGCTCAGCGAGGGGCCGGTCCGCGCCGGGTCGCGCGGGGGAGGGGAGAAGGGTTTGAATCCGCCCGCGACCCGGGACGCGATCCACCGGATCGGAGAGGCGAAGACGAGAAAAAAGACCAGGAACATCGACCCGACGCTCCAGACACCGAACGGGTAGAGCACCCCATACGTGAACCACGGGGAGGAAATGGCCGACGGTCTGCCCAAGAGGAGACGAATCAGGTAAGGAAGCGACATCAGACCGAAGAAGACGGCCGTGGCCATGATTGCGGCGCGTTGTTGTCCGGGGGAGAGGTTTCTCCGGCCCCGAATGAACCGGCGGGCGCGCAGGAACAGGTAAAGCTGGATGAACAGGGCAACGCAGAGAAGGGCGTTTAGCGTCAGCGCGGCCACATCTCGACCCGTCCTGAATCGGGGAGCGTCGCGAACGCCGCGGGCGAAGGGCGTCGGTTCCCTTCCGCCCGCCGACGAGGGATTGCCGCCGGATCAGGGAACAACCGGCGCCGGCGCACGCCGCGCTGTCCCCGTCGGGGATCAGTCGAGACTGAGGGCCTCCGCCAAATGGGTCAGCGCGCCCAGGTTGTGGGCCGGCAGGAACTGGTCCAGGTAGGGCAGGGCGGTTCGCATCCCCCGGTCGATGGGTTTATACCCGGGGCTCCCCAGGAGCGGGTTGAGCCAGATCACGCGGCGCGCGCGGCTTTTGAGCCGCCTCATCTCCCGGTCCAGGACATCGATCTCGCCCCGGTCCCATCCGTCGCTGATGATGATAACGATAGTCCGCTTCGAGACCATCATGCTTCCCCAGCGCTCGTTGAAAGTCTTCAGACAGCCGCCGATGTTGGTTCCCCCGGACCAGTCGTGCACCTTTTCGGCCAGCCGCTTGAGCGCTTTGTGAAGGTCTCGATCCCGAAGGTAGGGGGTCGCGATGGTCAGGCGAGTGCTGAACACGGCGGTTTGAATGTTCTTGATCTCGCTCTGGAGGCCGTAGATGAACTGGACCAGGAACTGGCTGTAGGCGTCCATCGAGCCGCTGACATCGCACAGGAGAACGATGTCGTTCTTCTTGATCTTCAATTTGCGATGGAACAGGCTGACGATGTCCCCGCCGTAGCGCAGGTTCTTGCGGATGGTGCGCCGCATGTCCACGAATTTCTTCCGGGGGGTGGAAGTCTTTCGCCGGCTGATCCGCGTGGCCAGCTTTGGGGCCAGCTCGGCGATCAGCTTGCGGATTTCTTCCACCTCATCGCCTTTGATGTTTCCAAAGTCCTTGACCGCGAGCACTTCAAAGGGGCTGTAGCTGGGGAGGTTGTCTTCATCGCCCGAAGGGTCGCCTTCCTCTCCCTCCTGTCCATCTTCGTCATCCAGCATGAACTGCTCTTCTTCCTCTCCCTCGCCCTGACCCTCTCCCTCCTGCTCGTCGCCTTCCTGCTCGCCTTCCAGGCCGGGGTCCTCGCCTTCCGCCCCGCAGGACTCCGGGTCCATCGGCGGCGGCTCCCCCTCCGGGCCGCAGCCTTCCAGACCCTCGGGCAGGACATCCCCGTCTTCGATTCCCCAGTACTCGTCGAAGATCTCATCGAAGACCTTCAGCTCATCGTAGTTTGAGACCAGATTGGAGCGGGCGGCCGTGCGGAAATCGTCTTTCTGGGTCACGTCGATGATCTGAAGGCTGTTGTACAGGTCGAGGATTCGGCCGGTGGTGACCTTGACCTTTTTCTCGCGCAGCGCCCGACAGAATCCGAGCATGTCCTGCGTGAAATCCCGGCGCCGCGCTCCCCGGGGGATGAGGAGATTCCGCCTTCCATCGATTGCGGGGGTTGTCTGGCCTTCCAGCACGGCGCTATTCTCCCGCGTATCGCTTCATGAGCATCGGAACGGCCTCATCCTTCGCCCGGATCACATCTTCCTGGTACTTGAAGATGGCGCCCAGGGTGTCGTTGACCGCGTCGCTGTCGAGGTCCTTCTTATGCAGGGTCACCAGGGCGGTGGCCCAATCCAGGGTCTCGGCGATGCCGGGCTTCTTGTAAAAATCAACCTCGCGGAATCCCTGCATGAGGTTGCAGATCTGCCGGGCCAGCGATTCACCGATGCCCGGCATCTTGACGGTCACGATCTCGAGTTCTTTCTCGAAGGTCGGATAATCGATCCACAGATACAGGCAGCGCCGCTTCAGGGCGTCGTGCACGTCCCGGGTCCGGTTCGAGGTGAGAATCACGTACGGCTTGTGCTTCGCGGTGATGGTTCCGATCTCGGGTATGGAGATCTGGAAATCCGCCAGGACCTCGAGAAGGAAGGCCTCGAATTCCTCATCGCTTCTGTCGACCTCGTCGATCAGCAGGACCGGCGACTTCTCGTTGCCATCCTGGATGGCCTCCAACAACGGCCGGGCGATGAGGAATTCCGAGCTGAAAATGGTTTCTTCCAGGGCTTCTCGCGCCCCCTTCGAGCCCTCTTCCATCTTGATCCGAAGGAGCTGCTTGGCATAGTTCCATTCGTACAAGGAGGTGTTGACGTCCAGCCCCTCGTAGCACTGAAGCCGGATCAGTTTTGAGTCGGTGATCTGGGCGAGCACCTTGGCCACGTCGGTCTTTCCGACGCCCGCCTCGCCCTCCAAAAAGATGGGCTTCTTCATCGCAGTCGAGAGATAGAGCGTGGTCGCGAGCGTCCGATCGGCGATATAGTTTTGTTTTCGGAGTTCTTCCTGAAGGTTCTCGATGGAGTCGAACATTCGAGGGGGCCCTCGGTGATGATGGGCGGCAGCCGGTCTTTCCGGGCCGTTGCGGCGGCGACGTTTCGGACCGGGCTTGGATTGAACAATCCTTTGCGGGCCCGCTCATCCGGAACGGCCCCGGATCGTTCCTTGACGAAGCAAACGCCCGGTCGCTGGGAGCGCGGGCGTTCACCTAAATCTTAATATCTCTATCCG
>PVBE010290283.1_pt1 | contig 26194 bp, 23 predicted proteins | sample 1631181 | NCBI WGS metagenome assembly PVBE01 (sample SAMN08397723, study PRJNA350692) | Marine metagenome, whole genome shotgun sequencing project. | isolation source: water | place: Pacific Ocean | collected 2012-04 | reverse complement strand
TTGTTCTGCCTTTTAATCTCGTATTCGAGTGCTTTTTCTAGGGACTGAAATGAGTTTAAGTTTTTAACTTCTACTTTCGCTCCAAGCTCCTCCTGGCCTTCAGGCCTGATTGATACATTGATGTCGAACCTCATCATCCCCTTCTCCATGTCTGCGTCAGACGATTTGCAGTACCTCATAATTCTCTGAACTTCTCTTGCGTACGCACTTGCCTCCTCGACCGTTTCCATGACAGGTTTTGTAACGATCTCCATTAAGGGCGTACCCGCTCTGTTATAGTCGCAAAGTGAGCCATGTGGTGTATGTGTGAGTTTTCCTGCGTCGTCTTCAAGGTGCATCCGGTCTAGCTCCACACATTTCTCACCTTCTGAGGTGTTTATCATTACTTGCCCTTCCTGAGCTATTGGCTCGTCGAACTGGGTAATTTGATATCCCTTTGGGGAGTCTGGGTAGAAGTAGTTTTTTCTGTCGAATTTTGATGACCTAGGTATTCGGCATCCGAGAGCTAGCCCCGCAATAATTCCTTTCTTAATTGCCTCTTCATTTGTTCGCGGAAGTTGACCCGGGAACCCCATGCAGATCGGGCAGACGTTGCTGTTTGGGGATTTGTTAAAGGAGTCGTTAGAGCATCTGCAGAACATCTTCGTTTTAGTGTTGATCTGACAATGGATTTCGAGCCCAATAGTTGTTAGATATTCAGTCATTTGATTGCTTTTAGATCTTTGAGTGCTTTTTCGAATTGTCTCATCGCATTTTTAGCATCTTCTTCACTTAAATTGAAGCCGACTTCGTGGGCGATCTTGTTCCGCAACTTATGTGCCGCCCATAGTCCGTTTGAGTTTGTAAAGTGGGCGTCAGCGGCCTTCATTTTTTCGCCGAGTGTACCTTCGTATCCTAGTTTCTTGAGGGCGTAGTCGAGCAGTTTATCAGCCTCAAATATCGCTTTGTCTGCATTTTCTCGGACAAGTGGCCCTAGCTCCTTCCACTTGCTTTTAATGAATTGCTTGTCGTGTGCAGGAATTCGCCTCCTTCTTCTGCTAATTAACACCAGCATTAGGATCCCCGCCGCGAGAATGATGAGTGCAGTTGGTAACATTTATTCTTCAGATATTGTTATTCCGTGTTCGGATATGTGCTTCTGCAGAACGCTCGTTAGGATGTCCTTGAGATTTGAATGGTCCTTATGTAGCTGTGCATCAATTAACTCATCCTGCATCTTCGTTAGCTTCTGGGTACGCTTCTTAGGGCTGTATATCCCGGGTACATTAATTCTGTTTCCGCTGATCTTGTCTATCGTTATATCGCCGATGTTGAATATCGTGTTAAAGAAGCCGTTAATCGTATAAGAGAAGCTCTCAATCTGATTATACTCTATCCTTAAAGCGCTCCTGTCAAAGATACCGTTCCATTCGACATCAACTAGATTCAGATTAGTTACGAGGATTGCGTTGAAGTACCACGAGATAATCTCAAATACCAATTTGATTATTCCGAATAGGGCCCAGAGTGCCCATATGAGCTGCAATTTTGGCACTAGGATCCATAGGGCTGCTGGCGGTACTATGAAAAATATCAGTATTTTGGCGACTGGTTTTGCGATCGTGAATATGTGATGGTGGACGGCTAGGTAAATCTCTTCGCCATCTTCTGTGTAGCTCTTGAACAGTATTGGGTAGGCCCTCATAAGTTTTATTTATTGATCCGAGTTTATCATTAATGTGTAAAGTTGGTAACAATTAATGTTTGTAATTATAGTTGGGCTCCATTAATGTTGGTTACGATTAATTTTTTGAGATGGATAAGCAGGGAGCTCTGTATTTCTGGTTGGATTTAGTCGCAACTCTGGCAATGGTTGTAGCGCTAGCGATGTTCATCCGATTTTTTATAATCTCACCATTTCACGTTTTTGGACCGTCGATGTGTAACACTCTTAACGAGTTGGATGGGGAGTGCGTCAACGATTATGGTGAGCTGATTATTGTAAACGAGCTGCTCTACCAAAAAGTACTTGGCGCAAGTATAGGTGAACCTCAAACTGGAGATGTCGTTGTGTTTACACCACCTGGGGGTGATGGTTCGTATTACATAAAGCGAATAATCGGAACACCTGGCGATACGCTGAAGATAGAGAATGGATCTGCCTTTATGAAGGTTGATGGTAAGTTCATTGAGTTAGATGAGTCGGCGTATTTGTCTGAGAGTAATTTGAATAACACGCCGTCAAATAATCCTGGGGTTGAGTACACGGTCCCTGAGGACAGCTATTTCGTGATGGGCGACAACAGAAACCGCAGTACGGATTCTAGGAGTTGCTTCAGCCAAAATTCAGATGGACCTTGCGACGGGAGTAACGAAAATGCTTACATCACGAGAGGCAGCATACGTGGAAAAGCGTCCATCGTTTTCTGGCCTCCAGTAAGCCTTCGTTTAATAGACGATCTTCACTAGATTGGGTCCTTGCTGAGGAAGTAGAATTCAATTAGTACTATCATCCCGAATAGTAATAGAGCTGTCCACCACCTAAGCACATTAACGCTTAGGAAGATGAGTGCAGCTTCTGAACATGTAGATAGTAGAATCCCCTGCCTCAAGGATATGTTGAAGTGATTTACGTGGACCTCCTGTTTATAAAATAGAATCCTGCTGAGGTATCCGAGTATTGTGTAGAGTCCTGTTAGTGCAAAAAATAGGCTGAGGCCAAACAGGATTACTCCAATAGTTGAAACGCTGCCACAGAACCCTGTGCTGGAGTAGCTTCTGCATGGCTCTAGCCTTATTAATACAAGTATGAATGCAGTCCAGCTGATGACCGTAATGATCACAAGGGGGGCCAAGTACTTCTTATAGTTCCGCATATATGTCTTCTGATTTAATCTTCTTTATTAGTTCTGGTATCTGTGAGAAATCGTCTATGAGAGTTTGACGCTGGCCACCATTGTACAGTGCGGCAGCAGGGTGATACAGGGGTAGGTAGATTTGTCTATCCGACCAGATCCCTGGTCCCCTTTTTGGGCTCCCATGAACCTGAGAGATCTTTACGCCAGGTATGAAGTGTCCCATTGAGTGCCTGCCAAGTGTTGCTATAACAAGTGGCTTAATTGCTCGCACTTGTCTCTCAAGGAATGGGTACCATAGATCCTTCTCTTCGTCAGTTGGATCTCTATTCTCGGGAGGTCTGCACTTAACGATATTTGTAATGTATACGTCCTCTCGGTCGAGCCCAATAGTAGCAAGCATTTCATTCAGGAACTTGCCTGCTCGCCCAACGAATGGCTTGCCTTCTTGATCCTCCTGAGCGCCTGGAGCCTCGCCAACAAACATTATTTCAGCCTTGTTTGAGCCCTCTCCTGGTACGATATTGTTCACGCTTGGGTACATATTCTTGAGTTCACTCCCAAGAATATCTGCTCTCACCTGCGCCAATGTTTCTTCATTCATAGAAAAAGCTTACTTGTAATCATTACCACAAATAGAGCTATGAGTTTAGCTTGTTTTTTCCTCTGGAGTCACTTGCCACTGAATGTCTTTGGCGAGGCGACCGTGTACTCTGAATCCTGCGGCCTTGCTGTGCCCACCTCCGCCGAATGTTTCTGCAATTTTAGCGACGTTCACATCGTCGTGGCGTGTTCTCAAACTTCCCTTCACTCCCCCATGATCATCCTCGGTATAGAGCACGGTATATCTAGCCTTCGGAACACTATTTATAAAATCAACCACGCCCGATAGGTCGTCTGATGTTGCGTTGTACTTTTCGAGCGTTTCGTTTTTTACTCCGCTTATGATTCTGTCCTCTGCATAGTCATACTGGATGTTGCTAAGGACCTCACCCATTAATTTGAGTTTATTTGCTGAGGTTGTTTGAAAATTGAACTTCGATATGGATCTGATGTCAGCTCCAAGGGCCATAAGTTCACTGGCCATCTTCATTGTCTCCGCCTTTGTGTTGGAGTGCATAAAGCTGCCCGTGTCTGTGTAGATACCGTTGAGTAGGCAGGTTGCCATCTGCTGATCGATCTCAATATTTTGCGATTTGAAGTATTTGAAGAGCAGGCTGGTTGTGGATGTTTCTTCCGGATCAATCACGTTGACTGTTCCGAACTGGTCGTTTGAATAGTGGTGATCGATGCAGATAATAGGCTTTTTGGTTCTTCCCAATTCAGGATACGTCTCAAAGAAACGAACCAAGTGCCTCGCGCCGGCATCTACAATTACAACTGTGTCGAAATCCTCGAGCAGGAACTCATCTACGAACTTGTCTACTTCCGGGAGAAACGCGAAGTGTTCTGGAGGTAAGTCGGCGCATGCAGATGTTACATCTTTACTTAGTTTCTGCAGGTATAGACGCAATGCTAGGTTAGCTCCGGTTGTATCTCCATCCGGTCGGTTGTGTGAAATTATCAGCATTTTGCTGCCTTTTTCGAGGGCCTCTCTAAGTTCTATGAATTTATTATTCACGGATGAGTTTATTAGCTAAGAAGTATAGTGATTTTCCAACCTTTTGTAAAGGCTTATGTTGCACATTTTGCCTATTCCTATTACGCCTGAGATGAGCTAAAATTCGTGCGTTATGAGCGATTCTAAGCACACATACGTATACCTTGGTTCTGGCAGTTACGGAGCTTCTATTCTGAAACAGCTTCTCGCCTCTGATGCTGCACAATGCCTGAAAGTTGTCACTTTGCCTGATGCTAAAGTAGGTAGGAAACAGCGGCTAACGCCAACTGCAGTAAAGAATATTGCCGAGGAGCATGCGTGCGAGATAGTCGAGGTTACGTCCTCAGAAGAAATTGTATCGGCGCTTGAGGGGATTGAACCAGATTTTATTGTTGTATGTGACTTTGGCTTGATACTCAAGCAGTCTGTAATTGATCTGCCACGACTTGAGATTTTGAATGTGCATCCTTCCCTGCTGCCAAAGTGGAGGGGTGCGTCACCAATTCGTGCTGCAATTAGAGCTGGGGATAAGTTATCTGGCGTAAGTATAATGCGAGTCGTGAAACGTCTAGACGCCGGGCCGGTTTATATTTCGCAAGGGTTTGATATTTCAGAGATGGAGTACAATGCTGTATTTCGGAGAGCAGCTCATATTGGTTCCGACCTTTTACTTGAGACGTTTGACCTGGTTGCCTCCGGAGTTACGCCAGCTGAACAGGAAGGAGATCCAGAGTACTGCTACAAGTTACTTAAGTCAGATGGGATGCTGGATTTCCATGAGCACTCAGCAGAAGATGTAGTGAATATGTTGAGGTCTTATTTGGACTGGCCGACTGTTTATTTTGAGTATGAGGGAGTTCGATTTAGGGTACTCGAAGCAACCACTAGCCCTATGGCTCTAAAACCTGGAGAATTCCTTGTGGCGGATGGGCTCTTGCATATTGGTGCTTCCAGCGGAAGTGTTTCCATCGTTGAATTTCAGCCCGAGTCTAAGAGAGCGATGAAAGTGTCCCACTTTGTTCGTGGTAAACACGATTTCTTTCCGCGACAATAATAACTTAGAGAGGATTTGCTCCACCGCTTGGAATCAACCTGTTGATCTGATTTTGAGCGTTCACGAGTAATGGCCGTTTTGTTATTACGCCCTGAGCTTCGCCAATCATTGTCTTGAAGATTTCTTCATACTCCAGGTAGTCGATTATCGGGAAACTCTCAGCGTATCCGACTTGTCTCGCGAATACTCCGAAGATTGGGTTGTTCCTCTGCTCGGGGATAAGATCTCGTCTTGATGTTGGCTTGAAGTCTTTATCGTACCAGGACTGCAGATTTTCGGATCCGACCATGAAGGTGAGTAGCTTCCAAGCATCTTCAGCGTTTTCTGAGTTTCGTGTGACGGCTTCCGTGTAGTAATGAGCAAATGCAACCTTGTTCTCTAGATCTAGTTGTGGAGCCTCGATAATCTTCACGTCTCGTGCTTTGATCACCTTGTGCCCAAGCGACTTCTGCGCGCTTAGCTCCCCTAGTACTTTCTTATATGTATCTGAGTATCCTAAGATCATTGATGTGTCACCTCTTGCAAACGCAGCTACTGCATCATCGCTAAACCCCTCGCTCCACGAGAATACTGAACTTGTAGGATCAGAATAGGCTAAAAGAAAGTCTAGGATTCTTGAGCTATCCGAGCTATTTGCGAATTTTGCAGATCTGAACTTACTATCATAGAATGGAACGTCGTATTGGAGGAGTAAAAGGTACAGCGCGTCCACAACAGAATGTGAGTTTTCGCTACCAATTGCCAACCCTGACTTTTGAATCTCCTTGTCGGCATTAAAGGCCGTTAGGATGTTACTGTCACGCGTAAGTCCATTCCAAGTTGACGAGGGCTTTCCCTGCTCGGGAATTTTCTCCTCAAAGTGCTCGTCGTTATAGTAGAGCGCCAGTGTGTCCACGGTCAGTGGCATTCCGTATACAAACGACTCCTCTCCAATTGTTAGTACGTTGTCTTTCTCAGCTATATCTACGAATAACTCCTGGAAGATTGCAGCAGTCGCCTGAGTTGCGGGAGCAGGAGTTAACTTCTTGTAGTTTTGTAATATCCAGTTGTTCGGTACAGAGATTATATCGGGTCCTCCGCCCTCAGCGATCTCGCTAACTATTCTCTCTAAGTACTCCTCCTCGTTGTTGAATTCAACGAAATTCATTGTTACGTGAGGGTTTTGGTTCGTGAACTTTCGAAAAATTCCGTCTAGGTTCTCTTGAGGCTCATGCAGTTTGTAGTACGTGAGCGTTATAGGTGCCTTCTGGGCTACGTACTCCTTCGGTTTCTTTTTGCACCCCGTAACAAGGAGTGGAATTAGGAGGGCGACTATTATAATCGATATATATCTTCCTGTTTTGTTCATAAGAAAAGTTAGTCTCTAATGACAGTCTATGAGATTTTGTTTTTCAGGCCAATCAAAAAGTGTTTTTTTGAGAGTGCGTACAGATAGACTGGCCTCAGAATGTGCAAGCTTAGTACGTCTAATGTTCTCAGGATCGCTAAAGATATGGGGTTGCTAAGAATCCTGAATATGATCTGTTTCCCGATGCCTGGAACCTTTTTCAACTCTGGATGCTTCCTGTTGAATATGTGTACAGCTGAGCCAATCTTTTCCATTCGTTTTTTGAGGTCCTCCAGAGTTATTCTGTGTCTGTGATGCACAACTGCTTTTGGATTGAACTCGAGTTGCATCCCTTTCTTTTGAAGGCGATATCCAAGTTCGATGTCCTCCCATCCGTATCCCTTAAATTCTGGATCAAATCCGTCCTCGCCTAACATGTCCTTCTTGAGACTAATGTTTGAAGTGTAGAAGAAATTGTAGTCAGGTTTGGTGCCGGTGCTTAATTTATCGAATGCGAACTGGTGTCCTCCGAATCTGTTGAGAAACTTGTGCTCATTCGTGGACCACTTCATGGCTGTTGTGATTTCGTGCTCGGGATCCCAATCAACTGCACCAAGACAGGCGTGCTGCATACTTGGATTCGCTTCATGGGATGACAAATGCTCCTTGATTAAATCGCTTGTGGCCAACATGTCATCGCCAATGAACATGACGACGTGCCCCTCTGATTCAGATATCCCTTTATTACGGGCGATACCTTGCCCAGCGTTCTCTTGGAAAATATATTTGATCTGAGGCTGATTTTGCTGTGCTTCCTCAACGACCGTCCTTGTGTGATCGGCGCTACCATCGTCTACCACAATGATTTCGTGTGAAGTGCCTTCAGCGGAATCTAAGAGTCTTGCAAGGCACTCTCGCAGGGTCTCAGCTCTGTTGAATGTGGGGATGATAATACTTAGGTCCATCGCGTTGTTCTATTTGTCGAAGTATACGATGGACCCTTGCATATGTCATGCTTTTACAGCCTTTTTCACTTTTTCAGCTTTTGCCGAATCTTCCTTCACCTCTTTCCATGACAGTATCTCTATCTGGGATGCATGAATTTCAGTCATGTATTTACGGTTATTCTCGGAGTCGTCATAGCAGTGGTTTAGAAGATTTCCGCTGACTAGGAGTTTAGTCCCCTTCGCGACGTAGTCTCTGCAGATTTCCGCAAGTTTCCCCCACGCAACAATTTTGTGGTAGTCGACTTCACGGATATCATCGCCGATCTTCTGGCTCCAATTGCGTGTAACGGCAAGCGGAAAAGTGATTCTGCTCTTGCCGTTCTTTGTCGTAGAGAATTCTGGGTCGGCAGCTATGTTGCCGAGCAGAATGATTTGATTGAAAGCTCTCATGTGGATTGCTTAAATAATATGGGTGGATTTTCCCATTTGCTCTTTAAAAAGTTATTAAATAATTCTAAAATTTTTACCAGCTAATTAATGACTATGTTCAGCGGAATAGTTGAATCGAAAGGTGTCGTAGGCTCCTGCGCGGATACAGATTGTGGAAAAAGATTATCCATTTCTGTTGATAACTTTGATGATGTAAAAGTTGGAGACAGCGTGCTGGTGAATGGTGTATGTCTAACTGTCTGTGCTCCATATTCTGGTGTGCTGGAGTTTGATGTAATGAATGAGTCATTGGATCGATCGAATCTCGGGAGTCTCACTACGGGTGATACAGCCAATCTGGAGAGAAGTCTTGCACTTGGTGATAGGATACATGGGCACCTGCTTTACGGGCATGTTGACACCACTGCCAGCTTCGATCGATCTGAGGACTGCAGATTCTTTTTCAATTACGATGGGAGTTATGGAGGGCATTTGCCTGTAAAGGGCACCGTTGCGGTTAATGGTGTAAGCTTGACTATAACTCATTCTGAGCCTGGAACTTTTGCTGTAGACTTAATCCCTACTACTCTCGAAGAGACCAATCTTTCTGAGTTGATTGCTGGCGGCATGGTAAATATTGAAATTGATATGCTCGCTCGCTACGTAGAGTCTTTAATTAAGAAATCATGAAGATTGCCGTAGTATATTCAGATTACTATCCCGACGTGACCGATGGTCTGCGAAATGGAGTGAAGAGAGGTGCTGAGGGAAAGTCTATCGAGCTTGAGGAGTTCGCAGTCAAGGGCGCTTTTGAAATACCTCTGAAAATCAAGCAGCTTTCCTCGGGGGGATATGATGGATTTATTGCACTTGGCTGTGTAGTCCAAGGTGAGACCTATCATCATGAGTCCATCAATGTGCCAGTATCCCAAGCCCTTATGACTTTGTCGTTGGACCTTGGATTGCCTGTTGCGCACGGGGTTTTAATGACGAAGGATAAGGATCAGGCCATCGCGAGATCTTCGGAAAGTAGAAACAAAGGGATGGAGTGTCTTGAGGCGGTACTTGATTTCCTGTCCAATTAGACTGTATTTGCGACTGTTGTCAATTTTCGTCAACAGCGAAGGGCTATACTGGTGGGCAGTATGAGCTTATTTGGAGTGTGCTAGAGCATGAGGCTTGCATTCTGTCAATTTTCCTTGTATCCTTGCTCTCTTGTAATTGCTCCTATGAGGAACGTACTGATCATATACTTCGACTCGCTGCCCGAGGGGTTGCTGCGCACAGTTTCTAATATTGTGGGTGGTGTTAAAGCGTTATCCATTGACACTGTGAGTGACATCCCAGAAACGCTGACGACTCCAAATATAGTACTTGTCGTATTGCCCCTGAGCAGTTTGTTCGATCATGATATGGCGCTAACGGATATCATGCGTAAGTTCAAGAGGCCGATCTTTGTTATTGATCATGAGTTTAGACCTCTGCATCAGGATAGGTACCTTCGAATGGGTGTTGACCGATACTTCTCAGTCCCAGTTTCCTTCTCTCAACTAAGAAAATATATCGACTTCTATTCAATGTCTGGAGCTCTGGAATCTAATGATGTACTGGAATATAAGGGGTTGACCTTGGATGTCGGAAGACGGATTGCTCAGCGTGGAAATAGAATAATTCGATTACGTAATAAGGAGTTTGAATTGCTGAAGATGTTTATGAGAAATCCTGGGATTGTGATTACTAAGAGGCGCTTCCTTGAGAGCATATGGGATATAAATGCAAGTATGAATACGACCACAGTAGAGACTCACATTAGTCATCTCCGTAAGAAAATTGAGGATGATAAGAGTGAAAAACTATTGCACACAATCCACTGCGTGGGTTACAAATTAGAGTAATAGATTTATCGAAACTTAATGATCGTCAATCATAAATCATGTGGATTAGTTGTTTTCGTTAATGGCCCCGATTCAAGAGAGTATCTGTTGCTTCATTATCCAGAAGGCCACTGGGACTTTCCGAAGGGGCATGAGGAAGATTCAGACAGCGATCGTTTGGCTACTGCCGTCAGGGAGCTCGGGGAGGAGACTGGAATTATGGACGCCGAAATTGCAAAAGGTTTTAGCACGACTATTTCTTACTCATATAAGCGGAAAAATAAACTTCATAAGAAGGTTGTTGTTTACTTTCTTGGCGAGGCCAAGGGCAAAGAGGTCACTTTATCTCACGAGCACAAGGGATATATTTGGCTTCCATATGAGGACGCGCTCAAGAAGGTAACTTTTAGCCAGGGCCAAGATACTCTAATTGCTTGCGAAGCCTTCCTTAAATCCCTCTAGCTGATCTCGGGCGCTCTTAAATTTATGTCGTAATCTTCTATCTCCGTACGTCTCGAAGAATTGTGAGAGTCTGATTGCGTCATCAATGTTGCCTGTTTGAGCAGTATAGTGAATGTTATCTTTGGCAAGGGGTATATAGTCAATCAGCAGATCGAGAACTGATTGCGAAGAACTCCGGATGTCTTCTAAGGTACTGTTGTCTCTAAGTGACCTGTAATAATTCAGATGGTATGCGAAGAAGTTCATTGGGTCTGTTTCTCGTGCATTAAAGAAAGCATCCACGGCTTTTGAATTGCTCTGGGCTATCAGCCCATAGCTATTGTATGCAGCCGCATCGTGCATATTTGAATCGACCTGCATCACTAGAGCGCGCCTCGCTGCATCAAGTCTTCCCTCTTGCTTGTATAAGTCGCTAGCGATGAAGTGGGAGTCCTCGTAGCCTCTGCTACCTATTGCTTCGAGAGCCTGTATAGCTCCTACTCTATTGTCTTCAAATATGGTTTTTGCGGTTGAGTAGTGTAAGTGGGCCATGAAGCTGAGTCCAAGTAGCCCTACAGTGACAACCGTCATGAATATGAGCCCCTTGTTAATCTTCTTCTCAGCCTTACTCTCATTGGTCATGTGGATCATTAGAGCTATCAGGCAGCCATAAATCACTATGTTTAGAACGAAGTTGAAATTAAAGTCGATTAAATTATGTGCGAGACCTCCAACTAGAGCTGCCCCTATCATCGTTGCATTGACCCTTCTCTTTTCTTTTATGTTCTTAAGCTTCTCGACAGTTGTCATCCCGAACGCAAGAGTGAATGCCAACAATATTAACATCGCGATTACTCCTCTCTCTACTCCGACTTTCAGGTATACGTTATGAGGATGAGGTGCGTTTGCGAGCAGCATCGGCTGTACTTTCGGATAGACATATGAGAATGAGCTTGGCCCGAATCCGATTAGTGGTCTGTCTAGCATTAGCTTTAAACTTCCTCCGAAGAACTGTGATCTCTCTCCAACCGATGTAACGGCTTCGGTCCCTTGGAATGTTGCCTTATCAACTATGCTATTTGCCTCTAGCTCGCTGGCTCCTCTAACTTGGGTTAATCCAAACGCAAGAAGTGCTGACACGGCAATAGATACTACAACGGCGACAATCTTCTTAGTATGACCATTCCTTAGGAATGAGATCCCAGCGATTACGCATACTAAGGCGAAAGCGATAATTGCGCCTCTAGAAAATGTGAGAAACAGACTCGTCACACCAAGTACTGTTAATAGAATACTCGTGAGTGAGAATTTCTTGTTCTCGCTGATCCAGAGGATGGGAATAGTGATAACCCAGAAAAGACCGAGGGCATTTGGGAAATAGTTTGCCTCTACAATGTTGCTTAGAAATGTTCCGGCTACTCTGGATTCTTCGCGCGTGAGGTATTGGATGATCGAGTAAAATCCCTGTATGCCAATAATGAACGGGATGGTTGTGTAGAAGAACTGAACCCAATACCTGCTAGTAATTAGAGATACGATGAGGAGTATGACTGCCGACTCCATAAGGATTTCATTGAGTCCTACGTTCTTTGTTTGAGAGAAAAACAGCGCTACGAGCGAAACAATTGAGAATCCGATGAGCAGCCTCTTAAGTTTTTCAGTGTATGGCTTTACCTCTTTTATAGAGAGTAGCGCAATCACGATTGAGCCTGCTGCTAGTACGTAAATAGCCTTCGGATGATGTAGGTTATTCCAGAAAGCTGCTGACAATAAAATCACTGGAATTGGCGAGAATTTGAGGAGAGTTTTAATCACGGAAAGTATTATATATGGACATTGGAAAAATTAGTATGATAACGTCATATCGATCTAAGCCGAAGTGGCGGAATTGGTAGACGCGCGCGACTCAAAATCGCGTGGACTTACGTCCGTGAGGGTTCGATTCCCTCCTTCGGCACCAGATCATTCGCCGTATGTAAACCGCAGCAATAAGCCCTATAACTGCTTGACGGTGGCCCCTTTTCTGTTATGCGGTATCTCCCTGGGTTGACAAGAGGTTTGTTTTCAGCGTAAGATGATTTCCTTTTACAAATTAACCAAATGCGTATGAGGAAGCTAAGAAACGTTCTAGCAGGCGTTATCGCCGTAGTTTCTATAGCTGTTCTAGCCATTCCGGCTAGTGGTCTAGCTCACTATGGAGGTGGAGCTTACTGGACAAATGTTCAAACAAAGACATATGTTCCGGTAACTAAGTATGTGTGTGATAGGGATTACCCTATGTACCCACGACACGGTGGACATCACGGTTACCATGCACCTGTGCATCAGCCAAGATGTTTCTACAAAACCACTTACGAAGTGAGATATGTGACTAAGAGGGTTAGGAGACAGCAACGTGTGGTTCACCACCCAGTTGTTCGTCACCACACCTCTCCAGCTCGCGTGTACAACACCGGGTATAACCACGGTTATACTGACGGATCGTATGGATACGCGTATGGTAGAAGCTACAATAACCGGTACAACACTGGTTACCACGGCGGACACAACTATAACAACCGATACAACGGTGGTTATACTAGAACATACCAACCAACGTACGGTTCTGGTTACAACAACTCGTACTAAACGTTACCCTTCCATTAAGACCCTCTATTCCTAGGGGGTCTTTTTGGTCATGCTCTTTATTCTGTTCTTTCTGTTCCTCTCGATCGCGAATCTGTGGGCTTCGTTTCTTAGATGCTGCATCAGGTTTAATTCGCCGGAGTTTTTGGGTAAGACTATCTTAGTTTTGTCGCTCAAGAATATCTCTTCGTTTCGCTTTGCGAGTGAAACCATCGGAATGTCTAGCCCCTTTTTATCTCTGGCCTTTAGCGCAGCGGACAGCTGACCCTTGCCGCCATCTATTACAATTAGATCCGGCTTGCTCGAGAGAGACGCGTCTACGTTGGACTTAGTTGAGTAGTATCCGTAGCTGAAATCTTTATGATCGATTTCTATGAAGCCAAGATCGATGAGTTCCTGTGCCGGCACATTATCGCTGAGATTGATTAGGGTCTTCTTCGACTTCAATTTGAGTATGATAGTGCCAAGAAACCTGCCGATAAGATCTACCCTATCCAGAACGTTTACATCCGTAATGCGAGTCTCTTTTTCGTCGCCCTCGAAGGTCAGATTCATTAGCTCGGTTTTGTCTTCAGTTAGAGTGTATGTGCCTTTCTTTTTTCTTAGCTTGGTGTTTGTTGGGAGTGTAGCTACGTATTTGAGGCGCCGATTAAGCACTTCTGTGATGGAGTCGAAGTCATTGATTTCGCCGTCTTCGAGTGACTTGATGTTGAAGATTCTGTACTGGTGTCTTTTTGGTTGCCCGCCTTCGAAGACGACCATACTTCCTACCGTTTCTGTACCTGCTAAGTGAGAAATGTCGTAGCATTCGATTCTTGTTGGTACCTTTGGCAGCTTTAGGATTGTCTTGAGGCTCTTAATGTTCTCGTATGGGTCGTGCTTCTTTTCGCTCATCCACTTGACTCTCATTTGCCGCGCGTAACTCTCAGCATTCTTTGTTGCTAGTTTGATGAGGGCGTGTTTACGGCCAACCTTAGGAATCACTATTTTACACTTTGACCCTCTGAGTTCGGCAAGCATCTTCTCGATTAGCGCCTGCTCGTTTACCTTCTGAGGGATAAGCAGGTTCTTTGGAATGCTACCCGCCTGAGCATAGTACTGCTTAATGAACCCTTCATAGACCTGAGTTAGGTCTTGCTCATCCTCATTCTTTATTACAAAATTCTCCTGAGACACCAGCTTGCCCTCTCTAATCTGGAACAGGTTCGCGAAGTGAGTACCGTAGCTCTCAATGATGTCGAGCACGTCCATCTCGTCCTGAGTTGGTGCTGAGATTTTTTGTCTCTCTATGATCTGCTCTAGATACTTGATCTTGTCTCTTGTGCTTCCTGCCTTTTCGAACTCCTTGTCCTCAGCGTATTTAGCCATCTGATCCTTGAGCCCTTTCAGCAGATCGTTGTGCTGGCCTTTCATGAAGCCGATGATCTTATCGATGATCTGTCGGTACTCAGCCTTTGGTAGTAGGGAAATGCAAGGCTCGTGGCCTTTATCTAACTGGTAAATTAGACATGGGTACTTCTTGTCCCTAGATTTCTTAATCTTCCCGTCCTTCAGCGTTTCGACGTTTAGTTTGCATTTTTTGTATGGGAAGAATGCATCGAACAGTTTTGCGATTTCTTTGAAGGCGTAACCGGATGTTTTTGGTCCGAAGTATATCGATCCATCCTTTACCATTTGGCGGGTCAAATAAACCATTGGGTAATCCTCGTTGACGGTAATTTTAATGTAGATGAAGTTCTTATCGTCCTTCATCAGAACGTTGTACTTTGGTCTTAATTCCTTGATAAGGTTGGTCTCAAGCATGATTGCCTCGAGCTCCGTATCTACCTCGCTGTAGTCGATGTCGTAGATCCTCTTAATCATTACCTTGTTTTTGGCCGACTCCCCTTTCTTCTCCATGAAATATGATTTCACCCTTTTCTTGAGGTTCTTGGCTTTACCTACATAGATAATATCCCCGCCCTTATTTTTAAATTTGTAGACCCCTGGTTTTGCGGGAAGATTGTCTAGTATTCCTTTGATTTTGTTTTCTTTGTCGTTCAGTGAATTTTTTGTATTATACTATCCTTACATTAGCCATAAACGATTCATGAGTAAACTGGCAGAGAGGATTATACATCGGACTCAGTTTCTGCACACTGCTGGACGAGCTTTGAGGTCCTCTGATCTAGGTGGTGAGGAGCTGCCATGTGCTGAGAGGCTCTGTGAAGACGGCAAGTTAGTTCGAAGTCACGGGTTATACCATTTACCCGATTTTGATGAGTTGGTTTCAGTAGATTACTCGTTTCGCGAGACTCAGAATGCGCTTCTTAGGAAGGTTAGATCGAAGCTTTGGGTTTTGAGATCGCTTCCGTTCGTACAGGATGTTGCTCTTTGCAATACGCTTTCGTTCGGCACGGCGGATAGGGATAGTGATATAGATCTTTTTATTATACTGGACTCATCTCGTTTCTATACGGCGCGGCTCATCACAAGTCTGCTGTTCCATATTTCTGGATCGCGAAGGCATGGTGATAAAATTGCTTCTCGATTCTGCCTGAGCTTCTTCGTGTCTGACTCAACGCTTGAGCTGGAGGATGTCCTCATTGAGGACGATATCTACTTCTATTATTGGTTCTATCACTTGGTCTTCCTGAAGGGTAATTCTGGGGTGCAGCGAGATCTTTTGCAGTCGAACTCGTGGTTCGAAGAGGACAGTTTCTCTTTCAAAAACATGAACACTGTTACGGCGAGTTGGTTTGCAAGAGGCCTGGAGGTTGTTCTGGGAAGCCCCTTGTTTGATTGGTTTGAGTGGCTTCAGCAGCGAGTTCAGATGAGTAGAATTAAGAAAAAGCAGCTTGCGCTGAGCAACCCAAAAGGAGTCGTTATTGAGGATAAGTTCTTCAAATTCCACGTTAAGGATGCTCGGGAAGAATTTAAGGCGAGGTTTTACTCACGATCTCAGCGATCCTTGCTCAAGTAATCACCTAAGAAAATACCTACTGAAGCAGCTACTGGAACAGAGATTACGACTCCGATGATTCCCATGAATCTGTAACCAACTAGCATTGCAAATAGAACAATAATCGGATGTAGTCCCGTTGCTCTCTTCATGATTATTGGAACCAGCAGATTGTTTTCAACTCTTTGGATAAGGAAGTACAGAACAGTCACCCATAGGACTAGCATTGCTGATTCGTTTGCTGCGATAGGCACTGCAGCCACCCATCCAAATAGCGGCCCGATGACCGGAACTAGTTCTGTAATACCAGCAAACATCGCAAGAGTCGCTGCATACTCTACGCCTAGGATCAGTAGCCCGATGTAGGTAACTACACCGACAGCAATCATAAGTGCGATCTGGCCTCTTAGCCATTGCCCTATTTTATCTTTTACTGCGTTACTTTTCGCTGTGATGTATTCACCGTACTTTGATGGGAATACCTGTAGCACGAACTTATCGATCAGATGCTCATCTACAGTCATGAAGTAAGTAAGCAACAGTACGAGGATTGCATTAGCGATCCCGTTTGATATGGCGATGAATGTTTTGTAAGCATTACCTGCGAGTGATGTAAGGGTCTCTCCGATAGACAATAACTGGCCCTCAAGTTGAGCAGACAATGCCGCTGAATCGATACCACTCAGATTCCTCTCAATAATAGGATTGAGCCATTCTAGGGCAGCTGGAGTGTTGAAATCCCCGTTTACGAGGTTCTCGACAAGCCCTTGGACCTGTACTCCTAATCTGAGTAATTCGTTCCCTAGAATCGGAACGAAGCTACTGATAAATATACCGAGTACACCAAGCAGAACAACATAAATGAGAACGACAGAGATTCCTCTTGGCAGCTTGAATCTATCTTCGAGTAGGTCAACGGTAGGATCTAGCGCCGCTGCAAATAGTAGCGAGACGAAGAATACGAGGATGATGTCGCCAATTTCTACAAGAACGTAGGCCAGCGCAACAATTGCTAATCCAATTAACAGTGCCTTTGTAATATCGGCCAGGTGAACATGGACGTATCTTTTCTCGGGCAACTTCGCCTCAGTCTTTGGCTTAGGGATCACTACTTCCTCTTCCTCTGTCATCTTCTCGTATTTCTTACGAGCATGCTTCGCCATTTTTTTGATCTTTTTGATTACCATTGTGCCTGAGTTAATTGTTTGAAGTTTATCCTGTCAGGAATGTTTGTACAATGTTGACTATTACCCACGCCAGCGTACTGACTATGAGTCCTATGATTGCGTTGAGGATGAACTTCTTACCTTGGTCTTTATTCTCAGTGATTGCGCCGATTATATACTGATAACCGCCAAGCATGATGAATACCATAGAGGCCACTCCAGAGAGCATAACAAGCAGTCTGAGAGCGTAGAATATGTATAAACTGAAGTAGTTAACCTTAATTCGGCCCGTCATCATTGCGCAGCCTAGGATGTCTCCTTGGCCAATTGGCCCGATTGAGGAGTCTCTATTTAGAACTACTAGTGCATCTATAAATCTTTCAATTTCACCTTGTTTGTCGCTGGAACCGTCTAGCTCGAAGAAATATATGTTCTCAAATTCCTTCATCCACACGGTACATTGATGATTCCCTTGGAGGCTTGGATTCGTAATCCTTGGGACCAATGTTCTTGGAGGGCGGGCGATTTCAGATCTGATACGACCATCGGCGTCGAGGTCTAAAGCCTCGAGTTCCGCAGCTCGGGCAGCTGCAGCAGCTTCTTCTGCTGCGGCTGCTGCTGTAGCTTCAGCCTCCGCCGCGAGCCCCTCTGCAATTGCCGCCGCGGCAGCTGCCGCTTCTTCAGCTGGATCAGCAAAAACGGGTACAGCAAAGGCCAAATTCGCAGCAATGAGCCCCATGAGTAGTGCGAGCGATACAAGTTTTTTCATTTCCCCTAGCGGCTAAATTCGATTACTATCTTACCCTATTATTCTTGCTAAACAAATCGTTTGTGAGATAATAATTTTACACTTACACATACTTACAAATGATACCCACGGTAGCGATTGTCGGTCGTCCTAACACTGGCAAGTCAACATTATTCAATAGATTGATTGGTAGAAAATCAGCAATTACATATGACGAGTCTGGAACGACCAGAGATCGGGTATTTGGGCACGCGACAATTAGTGGTAAGCCCGTCATTCTGGTCGATACAGGGGGTCTTGAGGTCTCCTCTGAGGACGATATGGAGTCGGATATACGTAAGCAGTCATTGCTTGCAATAGAGCAGGCAGACGTCGTTGTGTTTGTTGTAGACATGACTGAGGAGTTAACTGCATCGGATTTTGGGGCAGCCCAAGTGCTCCGAGAGACAGATAAGCCGGTTATATTGGTTGCTTCAAAGTGCGACTCTGGGAAGATGACTGAGAAATTCTATAATATTTATGAGCTTGGATTTGGCGATCCTGTTAAGCTATCCGCTATCCATGCCATGGGGATTGATGAGCTTGGGAGCCGACTGAAAAAAGAGATGGCGGATCTTGACCTGGACTTTGCTGATTCAGATAAGTTCGAGGATAGAATCACTTTAAGCTTTGTTGGGCGACCAAACGCTGGGAAGTCCTCATTGGTCAACAGCCTATTGGGTAAGGACCAAGTGATCGTCTCTGATAAACCTGGTACAACTCGGGATTCCGTTACGCTCCCCTTCGACTACGAGGATGATGGATTCGTTTTTATCGACACCGCTGGAATTCGTAAAAGCGGTAAGCGCAGGGGCGAGTGGCTTGAGAAGTTTACCTTTATGAGAAGCCTGCAGTCGATTGAGATGTCTGACGTTGTAGTGCTAGTACTAGACGCGGAGGCAGGGCTTGGTAAGCAGGATATGCGAGTCAGTCAGTTTGCTCTAGAGGCAAAGAAGGGTCTGATAATCGTTCTGAATAAAGCGGACTTAGTTAAGCCTGAAGAAAAGAATAAGCTTCTGTCTGTGATGACAAGAAGGATGGCATACGCTCACTTCGCGCCAGTCATATTTACCTCAGCAAAGACTGGTAAGAATGTGCTGGAGATTCTCGCCCAAGCTAAACGAATCGATGCAGAGAGGAAAAAGATGGTGAAGACGCGTGAGTTAAACTACTTCTTGGAAAGGATTGTTGCGAAGCATCCGCCTCCAGCTGGAATCAAGTTCAAGTTTATTGAGCAAGTTGGTACGGAGCCGCCTCATTTCTTGATGTTTGCCAATAAACCTGAGAAGGTTCACTTCTCGTACAAGCGATATCTGGACAATGAGATTCGGAATGAGTTTGGGTTTGGGGGAACAGCGATGACTCTTTCATTTAAGCATAAGTAAAAAGAGCCGAGGAGTTTAATCCCCGACTCTCTTTTAGTGTTGTCTGTTTTTGCTTAGTAGTTGATCAGACCTAGAGAATGTGTAGTGAAGATTAGGTCTACAACCTCTGCACGAGTGATTCCCTTTGTAGGTTTGAATCTTCGTACTCCTTCCGATAGCTCAAGGCTATCGAAGTATGTAGCAGCGTATGGAGTTCCGTTTAGGCTTTCTGCAGCCCAGTCAGCGTATGGCATGTACCATGCAGTTGACTCGTTAACTCCTGTGTCTGAGAATGGAGATTCGTCTACTGAGTAATCTAGGGTGAAGTTAGCATCTACGTTGTTGCTGTTAACTGCAGCCTCTAGGAATACCTTGTAGAATTCTGCTCGGCTCATAGTTTGGTTTGGTCGGATTGTTCCATCTGGATATCCTTCCATGATGTTTCGAACCCATTGTCCGAACTGAGCTTGCTGCTGGATAGCAGTCTTGATAATTGTCTTAATGTAAGGCATGTACCAAGAGTTTGTGTCTAAGTCAGAGAAACCAAGGTTCCCATCAATACCTGCGTTGTAAGGAACTGGAGCGATCTCCATGATTCTTAGAACTACTGCTGTAGCCTCTGCTCGAGTTAGGTAGTCATCTGGTCGAAGGAATCTGTATCCGTCCTCAACGCTTCCTTCGAAGATTCCAGCGTTAACTGAGAAGTTAACTGCGTCACAGAATCCAGGTGATACAGGATAAACATCTGCGAATCCAGTACATGAATCAACGTATCCAACAGTTGGGTAACCTGATACTGGTTGGTTTGAAGCGACCCATACTGAAGGGTTTGGAGCCATGTATGGTCGAGCTCCACCTGTTGCAACATTGATGTATGCAACGTCGTTGTCGTACTCCATGTTGTAATCAGTTTCGATGTCGAGTCTGTATCGTCCATCAGCAACTGGGTTTCCGTTTAAGTCGTCACCGTACCAGATTAGGTTATCTAAGTGATATCCGTCTTGCACTGGTCGACCCTTTGTTAGGTTTCTTACTACGTTACCCTGTGCATCAGTGATTCTAGCTGTAACGTTTGAGAAATGTAGAGTCTCGAAGCTAATGAAAGCTGGCTGACCAATCTGTGTGAGGTAAGCTGGCTCAACACGTAGCTTAGTAATGAGACTGTCGTTCTGTGGAGTGTTGAAGTTGAAGTTTCTTGGTACAACTGGCTCTTGGTATGATCCTACGCTTGTTCTGATTGGAGCAGACATGTGAGAGGCGCTTCTTACCACCATTACGTACCCGTCGTATTCTTGGATTTCTTCGTCTACTGATGGATGAGTTGGTGCGATCTTAAATTCCCAGTGGTATTCCCCTGCTGAGACCTTAAGCCCTGTTCTTCCACGTCCGTCCCATGATAGATCCCAGTTGTGAGCTCCTGCATATACATTGTTGAACTTTGTAGTTACAACATTGAAACCTGTTCGAGTGTCTGTAATTGCTAGAGTAACGTCTGAGTCGTGCTCAAGGTAATAGTTGAAGAACGCAGATTCTCCGATATCAGTGTTGATATAGTCAGATGAAACTGAAAGGATTCCAGTTGGATCTGCTGGTACTGGGTAAACAATAGTGTCGTGCTCAAGATCTACTTCAACAGTCTTGATAACCTCAGTAGCTTGACCGTCTATTGTAGAGAATGCTGTCATCTTGATAGTGTATACACCGTCTGGAACAGTGTATCCGAATCCGTCTTTAGCAAACCAACTTACGTCGTGGTAAGTGTTGCCTTCAACTAATCCGTCGTATACTGATCGGAGAGTCTTAATGATTTGTCCGTCCTTCTTTACAACGATATCTACAGTAGCGTCTGTGCTTGTTCTGTAGTTAACAACTACTCCGTCATTATCACGAATCTCACCATCGTCTAGCTGAACGTTACCAGTGAATTCCTTAGCTGGCTGTGAACCTGGCATTGTAGAACCAACAACTGTGTATGTTACTGCAGGAGCGTTTGCCGCGTTAGTTGAGATTGTGAATGAGTCTTGGAAGAATCCAGGATACTCAGGCTTGAATGCAATCTTCAGTTGAGTAGATTTGTCTTCTGCAACCGTGATTGAGTCAGAGCTGTTTCCACCAAATGATACTTCGAATGGTTCGTCTGGTGCAGTTGTAACGTCTAACTCTAGGTCAGCCCCACCAAGATTGGTGATAGTTACCTGCTTAAGTACTTCGATATCAGTGTTTGTAAGACCGAAATCGATTACTCTAGAAACCTGAGAGAATCCAACCTCAGCTACCAAAGGTACTGAAGAAGCAACTCCTTCTCCTGATAGATCTACATCGAATGATCCTTCGTCTGATGTAATTTCAAGTGAAGATGAGAAGTGATCCAGAGACTCTGGACTGAATCTTACGATAACGTATTTAGTGGCACCTGCATCGAGTGACAAGTGACCTGATGAAATTAATTCAAATGGCTCGTTTGGAAGTTCAGTTACATCCACATCAACTCGGTGGCTGTTGTGATTTGTAAGAGAAACTGTTGCTTCTGCATACTCTCCAACCAATGTTCCAGGGAACACAAGGTTTGAGTGAGATACAGATAGTCCAAGATCAGTATGTTCATCTGAAGCATTACCTTCAACGTACAGTGACTTCATCTCTCCAGTGCTATTCACACGAATCCTCATGTATGAGTCGAATGACCCTTCAGCATTCGGATCGAATGTGATTGAAAGTGGAGCTTCCTGGTACGCAGGAATGTTGATGATAGACGATCCATTGTATGTGAATGGAGCATCTGGGTAAGTGATGACACTAATTGATTTAGTGACAGTGTCGAAATTCTCAACAATGAATGTCTTTGTTGATGATTCGTTCTCTCGGATTGTACCGAAATCAAGCGTATCGTTATTTGGATACACTACAACTGATGTGTCCGTAGAAAACGGAGACGCCAGCGAAATAACTGGAACAACTGTTCCAAGCACAAGCATTGCACTTAGTGCTATAGACGCGAAATATCGCGCAAAACCTCTCGATGAAGCCATTTTAATATGGGTTAATATAAAAAGGCTCGCAATATACGCCTAATCGGGGGGTCTGTCAAGTATTAAGTAACATTTTTTGCGCATGTCAAAAGCCCCTATCCTTATGGACAGGGGCTGATTTGTTCCTAAGTATTATATTTGGGCCCTACAGCCTAATACAGGCTAACTGGGGTGATTAATCCCTTATCTTCTAGGTCGAAGATTAGCTTCGCCATATCTCGTCTTAGAAGAGTTCCCTTTCCACCATTATCGTACTGATTCTTGATGTTATTTTGGTCGAGGAAGTACATGTAATCTGACCACCAAGGGCTTGCATATCTATTTATGTAGAATGGTGCAAAGTTGTTGATTCCTGCACTCTGTACCGCTTCAAGAGCGACCTTCCATCCCTCAGCAAAGTTCATACTGTTCGCGGGTTTGAATGATCCGTCTTTGTATCCAGACAGATTCAAGCAACCTAGACCTGCTTTGATATTTTCTCCCATCCACCATGCTGATGGAGTCTGAAGGTATGAGTCAAGGTCCCAGAATCCTAGATTGAAGTCGTACTGCCATGTATATGGCTGAGCTGGGCAAAGCGCTAATCGGTTTGCGATTGCTACACCTTCGATTCTCTTGGTCGAGTTACTTGGTTTGAAGTTTCTGTTTCCGAATCCATCAGTAGAACCAGTCATTATTCCGAGTTCGCAAACTCTCATAATCGCATCGTAGTCTACGTCTGAAGTTGGAACATCGGTGAATGAACAAGCTGGAACGAAGGTTCCGTCATGTGCTTCAAACACCTCTGATGCAACTTTGTATACTCTATCGTCTGCAGTCTTTACTGAGACCTTTAGGTAATATAACCCATCATGTGGGATATGCTCACTCACTAGGAATTCAACAGATCCTGCTGCCTGCCATCCCAGATCTTGAGGACACCCTTCTCCTGATGCACATTTATAGTAGACGGTTGCTATTGGACTCGAGCTACCAAATTCGTAAAGGTTAACCACGGTTCTCTTTGATGGCTGAGAAACAGTCAACGTACTCATTAGAGTCTCAATCCCTATTTCAAAGTCTGTTTTGTCTACAGAAAGTCCAATTACTGGAGCATCTGCTTCAGCATCTCCGTGGATCACAGATACAACAGCCTGCTTTCTGCAAGATTCTCCTGAGTCTACTTCGATTTCAAGTTCAGCGAGATATGCTCCATCTTCGATGGGGTCGTCTCCTGAGAGAGTTCCGTCCCAACTGTAACTGTTTGAGATTGGGAAGTTCTCTGCTCTGTTGAATAAGTCTACGTCGTATGAAAGTTCATCTCCATCATCATATTCAGTCGGAACTATATAGTATGGCCCCGTCATGTGGATCGAGACATCGTTAGCCTGCGTTAATGACTCGTGAGTTGCAGAATACGAGAATACAAGATCCTCATGGTTATTTGGATCGAAGATTAGGCCGCCTTCGGAGTCATATGAGAAATCACATGATATTGGGTCTGGCTCTGGATCAGGATCACTTACATCTCTTACACTCAGATCGGATAAGTTACATCCAACGTGCGTATTGGCATAATCAATCGTCTCATTGAATAGTGCTACCCATTCGTTGTACGCTGACCTGAAGTCTAACTTAAAGTACTGATAAGCTGCCTCAGGGGTAGTCGCGACGTATGAGAACACAGGTAATGTTGGGACGTTGGTTCCGCCGATGGTAGTCATCTGGCCGTGGAACGTAATTAGTTGATCTACCCATGGTCTTGTTACTGCATTGTCTGCAAATTCGTGATTATTTCCCTCGTAGTCATTTAGTAGCGAAGTAAGAGTGTTCTCAACGTGATTCTTTCTTGATAGGTCAAGTACTCTAGTCTGCAAGAACGTACACATTTGTTCTTCAGGAGTGGATTCTGCTGGCGGCCTAGGTGTCGCATATTCTTCTGAGCTGAGTTTTCTACTAGTGTGGGCTCCTCTGTATGCGGCTACCCTAAAGTAGTACCTTGTAAAGTTGTGCAGACCTTCCACTGTATAGCTCGTACCAGGACTAGTCGCTCTTGGTACAGATGAACCAAGGTCTTCTGTACGATTTGGCAGGCTAGTTTCATTGAAGTAGACGTAATATCCGTCTGCTCCTTCGACTTCGGTCCATGTTAGTCTGACCATTTCGTCTCCAACTCCTGATACGTGTAGTCCCTGGACTCTCTCCATATCTGCGATTGGTGAGTCGTCCGGTGGATCAACTGGGTCATCGTCTGGTGGGTCAACTGGGTCGTCGTCCGGTGGGTCAACTGGGTCATCAGCTGGTGGATCGACTGGGTCATCAGCCGTTACACGGTATCGATGCTCACCGTAGTGTTTTACTCCGTCCTGGTCTGTGATAATTGTTCCTATGACATAATTTCCAATTCCACATGGAGAGTAGGAACCTGTGAGGTCAATGTTAGTATTGCCTTCTCCGTCAGGTACAAATTGGTATGCCCCGCAGTTGTTGAAAGTTGACTTGAATGTAGTTTGGTAAGACAAAAATCGACTACCAGCGTTCTCATCTGGTGGGATTTGTCTGACAATTGTTGGTGATCCGACTGAGGTAAATTTTCTACGTACTATCCAATTGTCCATGTTGCTCCTTGACTCGCTATCAAGAATGTCAAATGGTGCCCTCGCGATAATGAACTCCATAGATCTAATATCTGCTCTGCTGGGTATTCTCGTAGATACCCTGATGTCAGGTAGAGATGCTGTGGTAGCGATGGGAGGTTCGCCTGTACCAACGTATCCCCACTCAACCTCAAGGGGCAACACTGGCATGAATTTTATGATATTTACTAGGTTGTCATCATTCATTGGAGGGTACTTATCCCAGCGTATTGCATCAGGAGCAGAAATCGTTGTATTTAGTAGTGAATCACGATCTATCAGATCAGATGGATCAATCCTACCTGGGATATCAAGTTCTAGGGATCCCCTTGTGATTTCTTTGGTTCGCGTGATTTCTGGGTTAAAGATGTAGCCCTTAAGCAGATCTGTTCCAGACCCGAGGTAGGCCACCGAAGCGCCCACTAGGACTAAGACTACTGCAATTGCTTGCGTCTGCCTGCTCATGGAAGACATCTTCTTCTTGAGGCCAGAAATCTTCTTTTGAATGGGTGATTTCTTCTTAGTCATAGTGCTTGGTTAATTTATTTTTGTTATATTATTCTTTTATGCTGAGATTCTGAAATTATTGGCCTTGATAGTGGCCCAAAAGGTTTTCTTATTAAATTCCTAGCTCAGGACTTAGAGTGTAAAGTAGGTCGATTGCTTCCCGTCTTGTAAGGGATAGTGATCCCTGTGGAGTAGGAATTCCTAAGTTGTTTAGGTACTGTTCGTATCCTAGGTACCATGGGGAGTAGTTTTCAGATGCCACGTTTAGTGCTCCTGATATTTGAACTACCTTCCACCACTCAGCGTGTGTCATCACTTGGTCAAGTCGGACTGTTCCGTCCTTGTATCCCTTAATGATTCCGCAATTATACGTGTGATTCAGTGCATCCAACTTCCATGCATTCTTGAAGTTGTGGATTACTTCATTCGTAAGATCGAAGAATCCTCCAACGTTACCGTCATAGCTTGGGTTGTATGCAATTGGTGGCGCTTGACATGTTCCAACTTGCTTACCAATTCTTCCTGTAACAGCCATTAGCTGAGCTCTTGTAAGGTGTGAATCTAGGATCATTACTTTTTCTCCTGGGACTTGTTTGTCCTCAGCTCCCGTGAATAATCCGTTTTCACATACGTACTGTACTGCTGCGTAAGATC
>PVBE010923259.1_pt1 | contig 26197 bp, 21 predicted proteins | sample 1631181 | NCBI WGS metagenome assembly PVBE01 (sample SAMN08397723, study PRJNA350692) | Marine metagenome, whole genome shotgun sequencing project. | isolation source: water | place: Pacific Ocean | collected 2012-04 | reverse complement strand
GTCGCAACGCCATTTGATTCTCCTTAAACGTCAGTATCGCTCCCGGCTCGATCAGATTACGCCGTCCATGTTGCCAGCAAACCCCGCCATAGTCAACGAACGGCTTGATGGGCGATCCGAAGCGACGTAGAATCCGTTGGAAAAACATGACATGACACACGCGAGAATAACAATTTCACTATTGTCCACGATGCTATTGGGGCTTCTGTTCTTCCATGCGTCCGCCGACGAACCCAAGACCGCTAAGACCGCATCACTGGTAACCTATAACGTACTGGCCGATCCGGAGCAGGCCGACCAGCGGGTCCCGACGCTCCTGAAAACAATCGGCGACTGCGACGCCGACGTGATCGCACTGCAGGAAGTCGCGCCATGGTTCATCCGCCGGCTGGCCAAGGCTGACTGGTTCAAGAAGTATCACGCGCCGAAAACCGGCGGGAAGATCATCAGCCCCCGCGGCCTCCTGATCCTGTCGAAACAGCCCATAACCTCGCCGGAGTTCGGACTGCTGCCCAGCAAACAGAGAAGGGCCTACCTGGTCGTAGATACGAAAATCCGCGGAGTCAAGTTCAAGATCGCCACGTGCCATCTCGACAGCTTTTTAAAGGAAGGCGCCGTGCGGGCAAAGCAGATGGATATCATCTTCAAGAAATTATCGGCCGGCGATAACGCCGTATTCATGGGCGATTTCAATTTCGGCGACGACGAACAACCCGAAACCAAACACCTGGACAAGGCGTACGCTGACGTCTGGACCAGGACCAACCCCGACAAGAAGGGATACACCTGGAACATCGAAAAGAGCGAGATGGCCCGCAAAGGTTCGTTCCCAAACGAAAAGAGCAGAAGGATCGATCGAATCCTGATCAAGTCCAAACAGGCAAAACCAATAAGCGCCAATATCCTCGGCGACAAACCGTTAAAAGGAAAGACAGACATCTTCCCGTCGGATCATTTTGGTCTGCGGGGAATCGTTACTATTAAATGATCTAGTCACCAGGACGATCCGGAGCAGAGCTTTTATCAGGGAACCTCATATGAGAAACATCACTATCGCTATAGTTGTCGCACTTTCTGTAACTCTTACGCTAACGACGCACGCGTGGGCCAAGAAGCCGGTCAAGAAAGACGCCAAACCCGCAGAGAAGAAGGTCGTCAAGCAGAAGAAACTGTTCCAGATATTCCGTGACTGCTTCAAGGATTTCGGCGCCAAGAACACGCACAAAGTGAAAATCCTCTCCGGGCCGACGCCGGTGAAGATGCGCAACGGACGCGTGGCCGGCAAAATGTGGCGCGCCACTTGCGGTAAGTACCGCTTCAAGATGACTATCGAAGACAAGACCAAGCTGCCGCTGGATAAACTGATCAAACGCGTCGAGCAGCTTCCGATGCCTTACGTGCGGGCGTGCGAAGTAGTCTCCGACGAGACCGAAGACGGACTTGCGATCTACTCGAACCTCAACGGAGCGATGGCCCATGGCGGTAAGGGTTACATTAACACAGTTCCGCATGCACCGGCCGAAGTGATCGCGCACGAGGTCGGCCACACGCTCGAACAGGCCGCGCGCGAATCAGACCCCAAACTTATCGAAAGATGGGGCGCCGCCAGCAAGGCCGACAATCAGTCGGTCTCCGGCTACGGCGACAGTTCCGACGCCGAAAACCTCGCCGAGTTCGCCAAGGTCTACGCCGTATGCGTGGACAAGGGACCCGAGAAGCTCAAAGAACTAAAAGCACTTTCGCCCAAGCGCTTTTCCATGTGGGAGCATATTCTGCTGCGAGCCCCGACACCGCAGCGATCGTGGACTCAACCCCTCTGGCCGGGCGACGCCCCGGGCTCCAAGGGCGTAAAAGACAACGAGAAGATCACCGATCGCAGCGGCGGAAAGGGCCATCTGGACCGGGCGGCGGAGAACGTGCACAAACCCACGCTGACTCTCCACCTGCCATGTAAATCTCAGGCCTCGGGCGCTGCAGTGATTATCTGCCCCGGCGGCGGATATGGACGCTGCGTGATCGACAAGGAAGGCAACGAGATCGCAAGATGGCTCAACTCGATCGGAGTGGCCGGGATCGTGCTGAAATACCGCCTGCCCCGCCCCGAAGGCCATGTCTACGGACACAAGGTCCCGCTGGCTGACCTGCAGCGGGCGATCCGCACCGCCCGGGCAAACGCCAGGGAATGGGGTCTCAAGACCGATCAGGTCGGCGTGATGGGCTTTTCGGCCGGAGGACACCTGGCATCGACCGCAGGAACTCACTACGACGCGGGTGATCCCAAAGCAACCGACCCGGTCGAGAAGTTAGGCAGCCGCCCGGACTTCATGATGTTGATCTACCCGGTCATTTCGCTTAGCGACTCGGTCGGACATGGCGGTTCGAGAGCTAACCTGCTGGGCGACAAGCCCGACCCGAAGCTGGTGAAGCTCTACTCAAATGAACTGCAAGTGACCGACAAGACACCGCCGGCGTTCCTGGTGACCACCACCGACGATCCGGTCAAAGCCGATAACAGCATCAATTTCTACATGGCGATGCGAAAAGCCGGAGCCCCCGCCGAACTGCACGTATACGCCGACGGCGGACACGGTTACGGCATGAGGAAAACGAAATCGTCCGTCTCCGGCTGGCCCGACAGTTGCATGAACTGGATGAAGAGCCGCAACATAAGAATTCGCCTGCCGCGACGGCGTTAAGCCGGCTTACTGACCAAGAACCGTCTTGACGCCAGCTTTGAAGATCCAGGCCATGTCGGTCGACTTGTTGAAGTTGGCGTCGTGCCCGGCGAAGTAGATCACGTTCTCCTCGCCCGGGAACGGAGATTTCGCGAACGCTCGCGGCGCCACGATGATAGGTTTGGATGCATCCCATCGCCCGTTGATCTCGCGGGTCGAGTAGTCCTTCGAGCCCCTGCGCACGCCGTACATGGCGCCCTTGTAATAATGATGCCACTTGATCGACTCGTTTGAAGTGATGATCCGCTGCTCGAACCCGACCAGATGAACGGTCTTGCCCGTCTTGGGATCCTTTACCGGGAAGAACCTGTTGTACCCACCGAGGCTGAACCTCGCGTGGGCGCCTTCCTTTTTGAACACCGTGTCGAACAGCGATCGCAAAGTCGTTTCTGCGGCGGGCTTGAGAGCCGGTCCGTCGAGGCGTTTTATGTCGCCGGGGCAGGCGCCTCGAGGGGTCCATACAAAGATGATCGACTCGCCGGGGCCCATCGGGTTGGCGATCGTGCTCAATCCGCGTATTCCGCCAACATCGGTGTTGACCTTCCCGGGAATCTCGTAGGCAAGCGACCAGGTCGGCTTGGCGCCGTTGGTGCGAACGAATATCTTGCCGCCGACGGAGAAGTAGAGTTTCCCGTTGGCCTGGGTTATCCCCAGCGGCCGGGCCGGGAAGACCGAACCGTCTGCGGGATGCTCGGGCTTTGGGTCCCATTCGATGCTCTTTGTCGCAGAGTTGTAAACGCCGGAAACAACGCCAGGATCGCCTACGAGCATGAATATCCGATCAATACCGGTTTTCGGATCGCGGTAGACTTCGATATCGCGAGGCACTCGCCTGCCCATCGCGCCGCCGCCTGTCTGGTGGAGCGAATGTGACCACTTGCCGCTGGTGTCGTCTCGCACGAAAACAGACACCGCACGGTGATTCTGCTTATTTACGTTATGCGCCTGTGCGGCGGCGACAAGAAGCGTAACGTCGATCTTCTTGCCGAGCTTGTCGGTCTTAAACGTGACCGATTTTAGTATGTTGCCCTTCATGTGGACAAACCCGGTGGAGTTCGTCTCCAGGTCCACTTGCCATTTTCCATCGGCGGCGTCGAGCCGGAGGACCTGGGCCGACTGCTTGGGGAAATTGCCGTCGCACCAGTATCCGTTGAAAGCGTAGAGTTTGCCCTTGTGCGGGACTAAGTGCATGATCTCCGACCCGCCTGCGTACTTACCGCCGGGGTCGGTGTAACCGGCCTTGTAAGACTGCGTCCAACCCAACGGCTTACCTTGCGACACGGGCTTTTTCTCGGCGCGCACGCAAGCGGTCATACCGGCGATAAACAGCAGAATAACAAACACAAAACGGGGAAGCTTCTTCACGAATACATCTCCTGGCGCCATGGATGATTTTTCTCGCGGATGATCCCAAAACGCGTACAAAGAGGATCGCATTCTGACGAGCTAAAGTCAAGCCCGTACGGCGGCTGCGCTACTGGGCCGCGGCGAGGTTGCCTATTAAAGCCGCCGCCGCCAGTGAACCGCGGGTGAACTGTTTGAGGGCGAAACGTTCGTTTGGCGAGTGCAGTCGGTCGCCGGGCAGTCCGAAGCCCATCATCACCGCGTCTATCCCCAATATTCTTTGGAACAGCTCGGTCACCGGAACGGAAGCCCCGCAGCGAATCATCGCAGCAGGCTTGCCGAACGCTTCAGCCAGTGCGTCGCTTGCGGCGCGGGCGGCGGCGGAGTCTCGGCCCATGAGAACCGGTCGAGCTCCGGCGTGCACTTCCATCTCGCAGGTCACGCCGATCGGTGTGTTTTCGGCGACGTACTGTCGCATCGCTTCGACGATTCTTTCAGGGCGCTGGTTGGGAACTATTCGCATCGATATTTTGACCGACGCCGTCGACGGGATGATCGTCTTGCTGCCCGGGCCGGTGTAACCGCCGACGATACCGTTGCAGTCCAGCGTGGGACGGCTCCATAGACGTTCGAGATCACTGAAGGCCCGCTCGCCTCCGCCCAGTGCGTTTACGCCCATAGATGCGGCGTACTGCCCGGCGTCAAAGGGAAGGTCGGACCATCCCTGTCGTTCTTCGTCGGACAGCTCAGCCACGTCGTCGTAGAAACCGGGCAGCGTTATTCGCCCGTCAGCGTCGTGCATCCCTGCGACCATTCTCGTAAGTGCGTTTATCGGATTAGCGATCGCCCCGCCGTATTCGCCGCTGTGGATGTCGGCCGACGGGCCGGCGACCGTAAGCTCCACGTACGCCAACCCGCGCAGGGCGTAGGTTATCGAGGGAACTTCGTCGGCGAAAAACGCCGAATCGGAGACAACTATCGCGTCGGACTTTAGAGCCTCTGCGTGTTCGGTAATGAACGGTTCGAGGTCGGGCGAGCCGGTCTCCTCTTCCCCTTCTGCGAACACTTTTATGTTGATCGGGAGCCCGCCGCACCTGGTCCAGGCCTCGATCGCAGCCAGGTGGGTGAAGAGTTGGCCTTTGTCGTCGTTTGCGCCGCGAGCGAAAATGTATCCGTCGCGTATTTCCGCCTCGAAAGGATCGGATTCCCACAGTTCCAGCGGATCGGGCGGTTGCACGTCGTAGTGCCCGTAGATCAGCAGGGTCGGAGCGTCGTCGCTTACGTGCAGTGAGGCCAGGACGTTTGGCTTGTTCGGCGTGGGCATGACCTCGGCGGTCATGCCTAATCGCTCGAGATAGTCCGCAAGCCATTGGGCGCAGAGCTTGCAGGGGTCTTCATCGCCGCCGTCTACATTGGCGACGCTGGGGAATCGCAGATACTCCTTGAGCAGTTCAAGGTGCCTGTCGCGATTATCGCTGAGATACTGTGCAACCGAATCGGGAATCATAGGGAACGCCGACTAGAACTCTACGCCCGTGTCCGGGAGCGTTATTGTGGAATCGTCTTTCGCCTCTGCGGCGCCTGCCGCGGGAGTAGTTGCGTCTCCTGCGGGCGCGGTTGCATCATCCGCTGGAGCGGGCGTGATCGTAGTGTCGCCTGCCCCTGCCGGCGGGGTGGTGTCGTCTACGGGCGCACCGGCTCCGTCGTCAACGGGTTCGGCTCCGGCGCCTGTGGCGGCGGCCTGTATCGCCGCAAGCTTCTGCTTGGCCGGGGCGACAAACTGCTCATCGAATTCCGTTATCTTTATTTCGACGTTGTCGGCGGTGATGGTTCCGTCGTCCAGGCCGGCGGTAGTGTCGTCGATCAACTTGGTCGATGCAGTCAGAATCTCAGTGTAGACTCCCACCAACTCGGTGGTGCTCTTTTCAAAACCGACTTTCCATTCGATGTCGGACTTGGCGAATACGAACTTCCGCTTCTGCGGGGTGGTGACCACGATCTTCTCGCCGATCTTGGTGAACACCAACTGCTCGGGCGAGGCGCCGTCGATAAGCTCGGCGGCAGTCTTGGGGCACTCGGTAGCCTCGGGTATTGCGCCGATCTTGGCCTTGACTGTGTCGGGGTACTGCTGGTCGAACTTCGTCTGCATCAGCGAGTCCAGCGCCAGGGCCTTTGCCTGCAGGGCCTCCAGCCCGCCAGTTAGCGACTGTACGGCGGCGCCGGCGTTTTCGTCAAATAACGCCAGGGCCACAGTTTCATCCCCGGCGTCCGCGGTGGCCATGATCTGGGCGATAACGTCTTTGACCTCGGCGATCTCATCTTCGGACGCGTCGCCCTCCGGACCGGTAAGGTCGCCCGAACCGACATCGCCCTGGTCAGTGTCTTCAACGCCTTCCTGGAAGAGCTGCCGACGCCTGGCTACTTCGGCGGGGTCTCCAATGATTTCGTAGTCGAGCATTGACGAGTAAAGCGCCACGGGCGGACCGTCAACATCTCGCTCGTAAGTTGCCGGCTCCTCGTCGCCGCCTTGATTGCAGCCAAGCGGAACGCACAACATTACTCCCGCGATCAATACCAACAAGCAGTTTCTCATGCTACAGACTCCTTAGGGCCAACTTACGACTGAAATCACCACCGCCTGGAACAGAATCGATCGGGCGGTCGGCGGAAGGCAAATACCAAACCGAACTACATTGTCGCTTCTGGAGGCCCATATGACAAGTCCAAACGGCGCGGCAATTGCCAATTGGTTTTCAGCCCCAGACCGCAACTGGCCAGCAGGTCGCCGGGCGAGGCGTGTTTGGGGTCCTATTTGCGGGCGGCTTCGGCTCGTTTTCTCAGCTCTTCCCTGCCCAGTTCTTCGCTGCGGTCGAAGTTTTTGGTTCGGGCTTTTACTTCCGCCAGCGGCGCGGTTTGTCGCGGATCTTTGTACATGTGCACGTTGTCAAACAGGTATGCGCCAGGAGGCCAATAGGCGTATATCTGTACCTGGAACCACTTTACGTTGCTGGGCAACCCGCCTCGGGGCGGAAATGGCGCGGCGTAATGCTCCCAGGCGCCCTCAGTGTTTCGACATGCCAGATACCAGCGAAAGCACTCTCGCCTGTATCGGTCGGGGTGTTTGGCGGCGTCTGTCTTGATGAGTTTTTCCCGCCGGGCCGAACTCATCGCGGCGAACTTCTCGGGCGTGAGCTTCAGTTCAACCAGCGACAACTCGCTCAAAGCGTCGGCGTGCTGGGCGAACTCCAGATACCCCTTTACAAATATCTTCGGGAAAAATATGCCCGCGGTCCTGCCCTTCATGTCGGCGGTCAGCCAATACCGCTGTCCGGGCGTTGCTTTGATCCATACGCTGCGATAGTGAACGCCCTCGAGTCCGGCAACGCTTCCGTAGCTGGTGTCCTTCTTCAGTTTGGGCGGGTTTTTCGGGCTGGCCAGACCCAAACGCAGCTTTCGACGATACTCGTACCACTTGTCGCGCTCCAGATCGGTCTGGAGACGCAGAACTTTACCGGACCCGCGCGGATCGGCCTCAATGAACGTGCCTGCGTTATCCGGGGCGTCCCAGCCTTTGGCTCCGGGGGTTTCAAAGTCGCCGTTGACATTCAACCGCGGGCCGAACTTCTTGGGCTCGGCATCGTCGCCGTACTCGGGCGGACGCCATTCCTTTGCACCCAGCGCCGCGGCGACTATCTGCTGTGCGATCACGCCTCGCGCTCGCTGGGAGCTGTCAGAGAATGTTTTGGTCCAGACTATGGGTTTCTTCGGATCGATCAGGTTCACGCAACATATCTCGGCGCTAACGCTTGAGCCCGAGGTCCGAACCGTACCGTAGATCCCCATGTTCACCGCCAGCTTGTCGGTCAGGATCGCCGATACCTTCCTGCTGTCGGTCTTTACGGATATCGGCCCGGTGAACTCCCTGGTCGTCAGCTTGTCGATGACCTCCTTGACGCCGATCGCCCCGCCTTTGTGACGCCCCAGCCGCAAACGGACGCTGTCGGCCAACTGCACGCCAACCGGCCTGGCGGTCTTGGCGCCGATTGTCTCGAAGTCGATCACCGCAACGTAGATCGCATCGGGTGCCTTACCGGCGGCGCGTGCGCAATAGACCAGGCACGCAAGCACGACCAAGGCAAACAGTGCACCGTAAGTTCTCATTCGACACCTCTACTTATCGTAGACGCCTTTGGGATACGGATCGACGCCCGGTTTGGGGTTCTTCTTGCGGTTCTGTTCGAATAGCCAGCGGATGTGTTTTCGATTTCGCCAGATACCCCCGGCCGTGCCCACATGGCTGGTCTTGGGAAACTCAACATAGCTGCTCTTTCCGCCCTGGGCGGTCATTTCGGCGTGGGCGGCGGCCGAACCGTATCGCATCGGGTCTTCCTGACCTGCGAAGATCGAGACCGGGATATGCTTGATCCTGCTGAACTCCAGCTTCAGGCGCGCCTGCAACGGCCCGGCAGGACGCGAAAACGCCCTTCCCACCGGCCAACCGGCTCCGCAGATCGCCGCTGCAAACAGCTCGCGCCCGGCCCGGAGGAACTCCCAGCACGCCTTGCCTCCGTACGAAAAGCCGGTGAAGTAGATCCGATCCGGATCGACGCCCGGACCGCCCGGACCTGACAGATCCTTTATCAGGGCCAGCGAGGCCTGAACGTACCAGCCGTTTTCATTCACCGCAGGCCAGTCCGGATGATAGATCGGAGTAGGTTTGCCCAGCGGGCCCTTGGGCCAATACGGTTTCGGAACGGTCTTGCCCGAGGGAATCTGCGGGACGAGGCTGATGCACTCAAAGTCCTTTTCATCGAGATAGTCGACAAAAAGATGCCTGGCCAATATCACCTTCTCCATATTTCGCACGTTACCCTCGCCGACCCCGCCGGAGCCTGAAACTGAAACCACCAGCGGATACTTCTTTCGCGGATCGTAGTTTCGCGGGAGCATCATTCTGAAAGGAAGCAGACCGCCGGCGAACTTGAACTCGCCGGGACCGTGTCCGTAGAGCGTGCCCTTGCCCCGCCAGCAGGTGTGGTCGGCACCGGTGATTCTCGCCCCGCCGACAGCCCGGACAATCACCCAGGCGTACCATTCGCCTTTGTAAGACGACGCGATTTTAGTTTCAACTCCGCTCTTGACCGGTCTGAGGCGGCTGTGGAGGTGGCGTTTCGCGATCGCGGTCTCAAGCTTCCTCGACGACGAATGGGCCAGGCTCAACTCGACCGAACCGCCGCTGTAGGTGACCGTAACGCGATGATGGTTCAACTCAACGCCTTTGCCGAAGTTGATCATCGGCGAGACCATACAGGCTTTTCCGTCTACAGTGCGGGGCTCCCACTTGGCGATCTGCGAAGCGGTATAGACCGTCTGGGCCTCATCGCGCTTGGGTTTTGGCGGCGCCTTCGCCGCCGATTCGTCCGGCCCGGCGCATCCCCACACCGCCAAGGCGGCCAGGGCGACAATAGCTGCGGCGTATCTGCTCGTTCGATGTATCATAGAATCTCCGGGTGCGGGCTGTTAGTCTTCGGGCATGTCGTCTTCGGGAAGCCGCCCCGCCGGCTCCAACTCCTGATCGCGACCCTTGGTCAGCAGTTGGATCTTCTTCTCGGCCTTGCCCAGAACGGTGCGGCAGTGATCGATCAGCTTTGTTCCTTCGGCGTACTTCTCGATGGATTCCTCCAGCGGTACGCTTCCGTCTTCGATCTGGGATACGATCTCTTCAATTCGCTCGAGCGCCTGCTCAAACGACATTTTCTTCTTGGCCATTATTCTTATCCTTTTCCACTGAGCCCGCGACAATCACCGCCTGCGGGCGTGTTTTCAATCAAGGTCAGTCGAACAACGTCGCCGAGTCGTCGGAAGCGGGTTTCTTCTTCCGCCTGACTCCCGTCGGTCCGACAACGGAGGTTACTTTCCCGTCCGACAGTTCAGTGGTTATTGTCTGACCATCGGATGTTTCCGACGCCGACCGCAGAATATTACCGTTACTGTCGCGAGTTAAGCTGAAACCGCGTCCGAGTACAGCGCGATGGCTCATCGCCTCAAGTTGCCTGGCCGCGGCGTCTATCTGCTGGGCGGCCAGAGCGATCCGGTGCACCGGCGAACCGGCCGCCAGACGCCTGCTCATATCGCCGATAATGTCTCCTGATACTTTCGCCCGCCGACCCAACGCCCAGACCAATCGATGCTGAAGGTGCTGCAATCTTGCTGCCGAAGCGGCGGCGAGGTGAACCGGATGCAGAGCCGCCAGGCGCCCCGCCGGTCGACCAAGGGCATCTCTGGCGGACGAAAGCCTGCCGACCAGCCCGCCATGGGCGCGGACGGACAGTTCGTCGATCTGCTGGATGCGTCTGCGGACAGATGACATGGGATCGCGGAACACCACACTGCGTCCCAGCCCATCCAGCGACAGCCTGGCCGCCGCGACAGCGTCGCGTGTTCGGCGGGTCATCGACACGCCGAGATCGTCTATATATCGCTTCACCTGGTCCGCATCGGGAACCGCCAGCTCCGCCGCGGCGGTGGGAGTCGCCGCACGAACGTCGGCGACCATATCTGCTATGGTGGTGTCGGTCTCGTGGCCCACGCCTGAAATAATCGGCGTTCGCGCACGATATATCGCCCGGGCGACGGGCTCTTCGTTAAACGCCCAGAGGTCCTCTATGCTTCCGCCTCCGCGGGCTACGATAATAACGTCAATTTCGTAAGTCTCGGCGTTGGCGTCCAGGAGCGTAACCGCCTCGGCGATCTGCTGTGCGGCGCCGTCGCCCTGGACAAGCGCGCCGACCACATAAGCGGCGGCCCCGGGCCAACGGCGCTTAAGAGTGCGGCGGATGTCCCGAAGCGCCGCGCCGGTCGGTGAAGTAACAATCCCGATCCCCCGCGGGAATTTCGGCGGCGTTTTCTTGGCTGACGGGTCAAACAGTCCCTCGCCTCGCAGCTTGTCGCACAACTGCCTGAAAGCCAACTCCAGCGCGCCGGCGCCGCAAGGCGTCATCCGCTCGGCGTAGAACTGCAGTTGCCCGCGGACCTCGTAAACGTCGACCCGCCCTGCGATAATCACTTCCATCCCGTCGACGGGCGTGAATTTCAACTTGGACGCACGACCCTTGAACATCGCCACGTCAACAGCGGAATTGGCGTCCTTCAGGCGGAAGTACATATGTCCGGAGGAATGGAACTTGAAATTGCTGATCTCGCCGACAATCGTAACACGCCCGGAAAACGCGTCGCCCAGGGCGACTTTAACACCCGCCAGCAGCGCCGAAACCGTCATCGCCTTCGGGCCGGGGTCGCCAGAGTCACTGGCCGACAGACCGGCTGCGGCGGATTTACTCGGATCAAAAAAGGCAAAACGATCATCTGGCATGACAATGTGTTCTAGCTGGGGGCTTTCTCGAATGTTTCGCCCAGATCGGCCAGTTGCCGGACGACACGTTCACACTCCAGGGTCGCCTGTTGCTGTTCGGCGTCCGCGGCGGTGTGGAGTTTCAGGAAACGATCGTAGTACGACGCCACCCTCCTGAGCATCGCGATCCTTCCGAAACGCGAAGTTTTCTCCAGGCAGCTTGAGTACCATTTGGCCAGTTCCCTGCACGGGGCTTCTGCGATCTGGTCGATCTTACCGGCGGCGAGAGGAACGTACGTCTGGAGCACCGGGTCGATGTCTTCATTGATGAATGTCGCCGCCAGAGTCGGATTGTCCAACTCCATAACGCAGAGTTTTATTATCCGCTCCCTTGTCGCCAGGTCAACCGGACGCTTGGCCAGGACGGCGGTGAGCGCCTTCAGGCGCCGGACCGAACTCAAACGCCTGGCCAGACGTCTGAGCTGTTTGCGAATTTGCGGAACTTGCGAGATGTTCCTCCGGCCGATCGACGCAAACGCCAACGCCGCCCGGGCGGACTTTGCGGCCTGGGCGTATTGACCGGCCGATTCGTGCTTATCTGCTTTGGCCCTCAAGCCCGCCATTGACGGACGTGAAGCGGCGACCTTACCCTGCGCCGAGATCGAGGCGACCAGCACCACCGCACATATAAGAGCAAGCTTCTTCATGGTCCGATTTCCAGTCATATTCCAGACACGCCCGGACTAACCGGCGCGTGCAATCATTATACCGCTATCCGGCTATGATTGCACTGGAGACCATCGTCGATCGAATTTAATACGGATCGATTCTGTACCCGCGGCCGGACTTTTCGATCTTAGCCGGTTCTTTGTCGGCGCGTCCTGACTTGATGAGTTCTTCGAGCTTCGTTTTTACCCATTTGTCGCGCTTGGCCTGGGACGCCCGGTCGTCTGAGACCATAAGCATCATCGGAATCCTGCTGGGCAGAGCAACCATGCCCTTGAAACGCAGCACCCTGGCTCCGTTAATGGTGATGAATTTCTTGATCATCAACCGAAGAGCCTTGTCCTCGTTGAGCGTCCAGCCCGGATCGATCTGCTCGTAGAGGTATCGAATCGTCGAAAGCTCGATGTCCTCTTCCGGCACTTTGGGCGGAAAATGGAAGCTGGGCCACTTCTTCGGAGCCATCATAACGTTAGCCAATATCAGCGAACCGATCGCATGGGCGGCGCGATCGTGCTCCTCGCCCTCGCGGTATCTGTGCAGCCCCTCAAGCCGGGTGAACATCAGCGCCAACCGCCCTCCGGGGCTCGAGTGGTAAAGGCTGGTCATGTCGGCGTAGAATTCCTGCAGGTGATAGTAAAGTTTCGAGTGATTCTCATACAAGACCATCACGTGTTTCAGCGGCAGGAAGTACGAAATGTAGTTATGCCCCAGCTCGTGCCAGCCTATAGCCTCTCCGATGGCGGCCTTGGTGAGCTTGTGACGCACGGCGAGATAACCCTCCGCCGGCTTGGGGTTGTCGATCATGTTCGGGCGCCAGGAGACTATCGTCACGAGCTTTCCGCCCCTGATATCGACGGCACGCATGCCTCCGAGCATGTCAGAGGGCATGTAATTGGCGGTAAGCGGCCTGCCCCACAGAGTAGCTTTGAAGGTGACGTTCGAAGAACTTCTCATATTCCGCCACCAGGCCGGGCGGTACATCTTGAGCGTTCTGGGAATATACGCCAGATCCGCCTGGGCCGATCGCGGCAGATACCCCCTAATGCGGGTGATCTTTTTTATCTCGTCGGGGACCTGGCTCAGCATGCCCGACTTGTAGCATTGCATGATCTTCTGATACTGGGCCATCGCTTCGGCCCGGGTTTTGGCTTTGGGGTCGACCGTTTCGCCGGACGCCCCGGAAGGCTGGGTGGTCGGAGTTTTTCTTCGCGTCCTGACCGTACGCTTCAGGAGCGGTTTGCCCCAGGCTGTGTTTGAAACCAGAAACGCCGCTACAATCCCTATGCTCAGTAGTGTTTTAAATCTTCCCACTTCTTTTCTCCCTTAGTCCACAATCCAGCCCGTTAGTTTGATTTCTCTGATCGATCCCCGACACTGCTGTCGCCGACAGCGTCCGCTGACCAATCACCCATATACGTACAGATGAAGCTACCGGCAATTGACCGAAAACACAAATGTTTCTTGGCCCCGATTCAAAATATATGCATCAGTCCCGAGTATCGGCGTCTCCCGACCACGCCGGGAGCAAGAATGAATCTGTCGCATTGGCCGGCGCCTCGGTCCCGTTATATTCCCTCTTGCCCTGCACGAGGAAGATATTATCGCCGTCGACTCCGACCGTCGCCTTATCGGTCCATTTGACGCCCCAGTCGAGATACAGCACGTTGTGCCCTCTGCGTCCGTGATTGCGGCTGCTGCGGGGGCTCGACAGGAAACTTGCCTGGAACTGACCGCCTTCAAACACCGGTGTTTTGTCGGACAGGACCGCCATTTGACCGGCCACCGAAGCCAGTTCGGTATCGGACCGCGAAAGGGCCTGGGACCCCAGGGCGTGCTGGTAAGAGTAGCTTATATATTTCGCGGCCGGGAAGTCGGTCATGTCGGCGTCCAGCCCAAACACGTCGCCGGCGGCCTCGCGGTCCGCTGCGCACTGGAACACTCCGCCGGGAGCATAGTGACCGCTGACCAGATGGAATAGTCCCGCCGAATTGCTGACTGGTTTTCTGCCGTCGCCGGGCAACCACGCCGCGTTCGACCCGTGCGCCATTGGCAGCGAATCCTCATTGTCCATGGCGAACTTCTTCATAGCCGTCCCGATCTGCCCTACGTTCGAGGCGCACCTGGCCTGGAGCGATCGGTTTCTGGCCTGTCTGGCCCAAGGTACAAAGAGCAACGCCATGATAATCGCCGCCGCGGCGATCGCGCCCAACTCCCGCAGGGAGAACGTGGGCCTTCCGGACCGCATAATCTCTCTGCGGGCTGACGCTGCGGTCGACTGTCTGGCCGAAGTGATTCGATCGAGCGTTCGGTCAACGAGATCCTCCGAAGCTTCCGGCGCCGGCAGCAGCATCAGCGCATCGCCGGCGTTAGCTATGTCGTCACGCAGCGCCCGGAAGTCCGCATCTTTCTCGAGGCGCGCGTCAACCGCCCGGCGGGCCGCTTCGTCGCAGCGGTCGAGCAGGTAGTCTATCAACAACTTCTCGTCTTTTATTTGTCGCTCATTCATCGTCTGACTCCGCTTGAGCCTTCCACAGCCCTGCGAACCTGCTAACGGCCGCATGCAACCGACTTTTGACCGTGCCAAGCGGCAGGGCCAGCATATCAGCGATCTCCTTGTAGGCGAACTCGTGGAAATAACACAGCACGAGAACGACCCGGAGCTGCTCCGGAAGCGTCCCTACAATCCTTTCTACGGCAAGACGGACCTCAAAGTTCATTAGTTTTTCATCCGGCGCGGGAATCGACGAGGGCATTACCGAAACGTAGCTGTCCTGGTCGTCGGCGCCGCCTATCGACGCGTCCAGAGACGCAGTCGATTTACGCGCTCTGCTGCGCATCGCATCGCGAGCCTTATTGGCCGCTATCGTGAACAACCAGGGCTTCAAACGTTTGGTCGTGTCGAACGTGGGAGCCGATATGTGCAGTTGCAGAAACGCCTCCTGAAACGCGTCTTCAGCCATCGCGCGATTGTCCATGAACCGCGTCAAGAACGCCAGCAACTCCTGCTGGTGACGCCGCATCAGCGCACCAAAGGCCTCGCTCTCGCCGTCAAGATGACGCTGAAGAAGCATCGCATCGCTGATCTCTGAGGGATCCGGCGCCTGATTCACCAACAAACAGGTCCTTTCATTACATTAAAAACCGCAAATGATTATAACGCCCGGAAACAGTTTTGCACATCAGGTCCTTTAAATGCGAATATTGGATTTGGGATTCTTGAACTTCCAACGCCAAGTCGGTATCGTTTAAATATGAAACGCGGAATACTTGCTGACCTCGATCAACTCGGCACGCTGGCCCAGCGGACGTCGCAAAGTCCGTTCGACGCCATCTTCGACTCCCTGGAGCGGCGATGCGCACTTATCCTGGAAACCGGACCGATCACCGAAACACAGTGGCGGGCGATTTGGGAGCGCGGAAGATGGTCGTCGGCCTCCCTCGCCGCTCGGGCCACGCAAGGCAGAATCATGGACCTGGCGATCTGCCACCATATAGATCCAAACGGAGCCTATCGCGATCGGGCGGTCGAAGAACTGAAGAACCTGTCCGCCTGGAGCCCCTGGGTCGATCCCTGCCAAAAAAATATGGCCCCCGATAACTGCACGTCCGAAGCAGCGGTTGCGGCGGTTGTGGGACTGGACTGGCTCTGGGACGACATAGAACCCAACCAGCGTCAGAAGATTATCAACAACGTGTCCGAAAAGGCGATCAAACCGTACCTCAAGGCGATCGAAGAAGAAGTCTGGTGGCACGGTTGCTATCACCACTGGAACGTGGCGGTAAACGCCGGAATGGCGCTTGCTGCTATGGCGATGGAAGATGAAGACCCGCAGGCCGCACAGGTCGAAAAACACGCGCGCGACGGGCTAAAGCATTTCTTCGACGCCTTCGGCTCCGACGGCGGATGGGACGAAGGGACCGGATACTGGGGCGTAACGCTCAGGTATCTGCTGCTCCTGGCCGAAGCCGACAAGAACATCCGCGACGACATGGGCGTTTACCATTGTCGAGGACTCGACTCAACGGGCCTGTTCCCGATCTACTTCACCCCTAACGGACACGCCGCAAGCTTCGGAGACCTCCCCTCGGCGCCGCTGCACGGAACAATATACCTTCTGGCCAGACAGTTCGGACTCAAAGAGGTCGCCTGGTGGCTTGATACGTATTCTCTGGGGCACGACGCCACGACGAACGGATGGTCGGCGGCGGGGCTGGCGATGCTCTTCCGCCCGGATAACCTCAAGGTCCCCAAGGCCCCGAAGCTCGATACCGTAAAAACGTTTCCCGCCATCGGGTGGGCCGCAATGGCCGACCAATGGCCCAGACCGGGTCTGTACGTGGCGGCCAAGACCGGCGACATGGCGGTCAACCACGCCAAGAGCAACATGAACGCAATACAGCTTCAATGCGGCGGTGAAATGATGCTCGTGGAATTCCCCAGAGGCCCGCAGGCCCAGGAGTTCGCCACCGAAGCGCAAAACCGCTTCTACGAAGTGACCGCCCGAGGGCATAACACCATATGCACCGCCCAGCGAGACCACCAGATAGACGCCCAGGGCTCCATACTGGAGTCAAGGAGCAAGAAAAACCACCGCTGGATCGCATGCGACTCCGGAGGCGCCTGCGGTGAGGGCGTCAGATTCGTCCGGCACGTGGTGATGGCGGTCGATCCCGACTCAAATCAGGGACGAGCGGTAATAGTGCTCGACGAACTGATAAACGGAGCCCCGGAAAACTTCGAGCAACTCTGGCATACCAGGGGCAAGGTCGAACTGGACCCCGAAACGCAAACCGGAACGATAACCGGTGTCAGGCAGCAGATGCACCTGGCGCTTGGCGCCACGGTGGAAACGTCGGTGAAGGTCAAGTCGGCGCGAATAGACTCGCACTGCAACGAGCGATTCCTGCACATAACCGGCGGAGCGGTGGGCAAAGTGCTGCTGGCAAGCGTTTTCGCCAACGAACCGATCGACGGGCTCGTAGAGATCAACGAATCTGAGGAAGGCGTAACGGTTGCCGCCGGAAGCTTCAAAACCCATTTCAAGGCCACAAGGGCGCACCTGAAACTAACCGGCGTTGAACTCTGATTTGTTCCTAAATCTCGAGACCATTTGCTACGAAAATATCTTGCGCGCCTATACTTTAATAGACGAAACAAAATGCATCGCCCTTCGCATTAGTTAGTCGACTGAAAGTTTGTTTGATGTTCGAGGGAACCGAAAGGCTTGCGGATAAAAGCGCAAGCCTTTCGTATTGCGCTGATGACCGATAGAATGGCCTTATGAAGATTATTTCGCTCCAGTCAGGCAGCAACGGAAACTGCATCTGCGTAGAAGCAGGCGGGGCCAGGCTGCTGATCGACGCCGGAATCTCCGGCAAGCGCGCCGAACAGCGGATGGCTGACTCCGGGCGGGATATTCGCGATGTTGACGCGATTTTGATCTCCCACGATCATGGAGACCATATCGCCTGCGCGGGGATCTACCAGCGAAAGTTCAAACTGCCGATCTACATCACCGAGCCGACGCTGACCGCTACGCAAATCCACCGCCCTATCGGACGAGTCGACGACATTCGCTACTTCCAGGCCGGAGACGCGATCAAGTTCAACGGAGTAACCGTCGAAACGATACCCACGCCGCACGACTCGAACGACTCGGTCGCATTCGTTATTGACGACGGGCGAAATCGCCTCGGCGTGCTGACCGATCTGGGGCACGTGTTTTCCGGACTGGGCGAACTGATCGGAACGCTCGACGCGGTGATTATCGAAAGCAATTACGACCCGGACATGCTGGACATGAGCCCGTATCCGCAATTCCTCAAACAGCGAATCTCGGGTCCGCACGGGCACTTGTCAAACGCCGAATCGGCCAAACTACTCGCCGGATCGGTCGGCGGTAAGCTCAAATGGGCCTGTCTGGGACACCTGTCCGGCGAGAACAACGACCCGTCCCAGGCGATAGAAACCCACCGCCGCATAGTAGGCCGATCACTGCCCCTGTTCATAGCAGGCAGATACGAGGCGGCCGAACCGATCGAACTTATCTGATCCTGAGACTACAGATGCGTGGGTTGTGGGGTCACGCCACGATCAGCAGCGCCAGCCACGGGACGACGTTGAACACGAATATACACAGCTTGAACAGTCCCATGCCGCCGTAATGGATGGCGTCGAACCTTTCGATCGACATTTTGAACCATTTCGTGTGCATCTTGTAGATCCAGTCATGGGCGAAAATCATCATCGCGAACCACAGCATCAGCATGCCCATATTGATCAACCCGCACACGCCCAGCCAGTTCCGAATCATTTCAATTGACATTTTATTTCTCCTTACATCAGCCCATAACCCTATGTATTCTATCAGCTTATCGAACATTTGCGGTTGACATTCCCGCGCACGACCGATAGAAGCAGCGTATAATGCCCTGCTGGAGAGTATGTGCATGCACGAGTATTTTGATTACACCCAGGCGGCGAAAAAAGCTGGAGTTTCACCAGACGACCTGGCCCGGCTGAAGGAACACGTAGAGAGCATCTACCCCAGCCAGATGCTTCGCGAAATGCATCTGTACAATATCTGCACGGAAATCGGACGCGGCGAACTCACTGTCGAAAAAGCCCTCGCCCCGCCCAGCGGCGAAATCCCGGACATCAAAAACCTCCGCCTCGGCGGATAATCAAGACCCGGCGGTTTCGGCGTATCATTCATCCCCTTCACGGCGAACGGTCTTGCAGCCGAAGAGACGGGCCACGTGCTGGCCTTTGCGCGACTGAAATCGCACGCGGATTTTCTTCTTACCGGCAGTCAGCTTCGTCGGAATCGGGTAGACAATCTCGTGGAACTTGTCCTTGGCAAGTTTTCCGATATTCACAGCGGCGATCTTCTTTCCCGACACTAGTATGTTGAACCTGCGGACCCGATCGCCTCGCCAGGTGCAGAGCAGGTCGATCGGCTTGTCGGGATCGATCTTCATGTCGAAGCTGAAGAATCCGCCGTCTCGCGCATCGCGGAACGGACGATCGAGATAACGCCCCACGTATGAGGCCTTGGAGGATTTGAGATTGTGATCGCGTTCAGGCTGCATCTCTCCGATTCGCATGTCGTCGCAGGTTCGTTTGCGGAGTTCTTCGAGTCGCTCTTTTTCCGCAGCGTATTGGGCCTGTTGTTTCTTCCAGCCGGCCTTTGTGAACACGTCCATGTGTACTGTATAGATAGACCTGTACGTACCGTAATGCGGGGTCAGCGTTATGTCGTACGGAATCGCCAGACCCTTTGCACGGAAGTCCAGCGCCCTGCCCCTGAGGGGCTTGAACCAGCCCAGCAGTTTGTCCATTTCGGTTATCAGAACCGGCATGGCCTCCCGCGTCTGCAGCGGCGTGCACAGCAGGATGGGCCCGCAGAAAAACGCCACGCGATTGGGCTTGTCGAGCATGGCCTGGTATCGCAGCGACATGGGCATAGTCGCAGTGACAACATCGCCGTCCGACCACTTTCGCCGAAGGGCGACGTACGAGCCGGGCTTTCCCTTGACCATGATCCGCTCACCGTTGACCGTAATGAACATTCCATGATCGGCCCATTTCGGATAGCGAAGCTTCAGGGTCAGCGTTTTGGGTTTTTCGCAGGCGATCTTGAGAGTCACCCTGTCGGAAAACGGAAAATCGGTCTCCATCCGCACCTGCAGACCGCGCTGGGAATCGGTCAGCACCGACGGAATAAAGAGGTTAACGTAGAGCGATTCGTCGTCGCGCCAGTAGATTGACTCACCGTACTTGGCGTGATTCTCGATACCCGATCCGGTGCAGCACCAGAACGATCCGAATCGTGTGCCGAAGTTCTTCTTCGCCGGCATCGACAGGTAGTTCTTGTAGACCGTCATTCCGGTCTCGGGATTCTGCGACGACAGTATGTGGTTGAACAGCGCGCTTTCGAAGTAGTCGAAATACTCAGGATCCGGGCGCCACGAATAGAGGCGCCGCGTCAGGCGGAGCATATTGTAGGTGTTGCACGTTTCGGTAGTGCAGCCGAGGCGATCGGCGCGTTTGTCGGGCCGGCCGAAATGCTCGTTGTCGCCGTTACCGCCGTTGACGTACGTATGGTGATCGACCACAGTGTTCCAGAAGAAACTCGATACGGTGTGATACTTCCGCTTGCCGGTCAGCTCGAACAGACGGGCGCATCCGAGCACCTTGGGAATCTGCGTATTGCCGTGCAGGCCCGGCAAGACGTCCTTCCTGCGCGACAGCGGCGTCAGGACCTTCTCGTGGTAGATCCGCTCGGCCGTGTCGAGATATCGCTTCTTGCCCGTCAGGCGATACAGATCGGCGAATGATTCGTTAATACCACCCTGCTCGGCGTTGAGCATCTCCTGCATCTGCTTCTTTGAAAGTTGCTCGAACACGCCGATCAGGAAATCGCCCAGATCGGCCGAAATTGTCAGCGCCAGGTCCGTCTTGCAGAGCGTGTAGGCGTCGTGCAGACCGGCGAAGGTCTTGTGCAGATTGTAAAGCGGGACCCAGCATCCGTTGAGATTGAACGCCTTTGCGCGAATGTCACCGGCCGCCAGTTCGGCAAATATCTCCCTGCCGCGCGGGAAGGCGAATACGAATCCGTCGCCGCCGGCCTCCTGGCATTCTCGCAACTCGGCCAGCACGTATTGAACTCGCTCCAGGTGCGCCTTGCTGCCGGTCGACGCGTACTGCATCGCGCACGCCGAGAGATAGTGCCCCAGCGTATGTCCGGCGATGGAGTCTTTCTCCCATCCGCCGTAGATCTTTCCCTTCGGCTTCAGACCTGCGAACTTGCGGAAGTTGTGCAGCAGGCGGTCCGGCTCGAGTTCCAGCAGGTACTTGCCGTTCAAATTCATCGCGTTCTTGAACGGACCGTCGAGCAGCCTGACATCGTGCAGACTGTATGATGTGACCTTGATCGGGACCTTCGGGGCAATTCCTTCGGTTGACCCGACACGCGAAACACAAGATGAATTGACCATGCTCAGTAACACCACAATGGCGCCTCCAATACGCAATAATGCAGATCGCAACATGCCGCACCTCAAGAATTCTGTTCAAACCAATCCGGGCTCCGCGACAATCGCGAACCGCCGGCCAGTGAGTCTATCCAATCGCACCAATCGAACAAGGCAAAAACTCACGACCCGGAAATACTCGTCACCCCGATCGTCGACAAGCCTCTCATTCTCCGGCTTTCAGTATTCGCGACAGCTCGGCGACAACCGACGCATGCTCGGGCTGGTCGACTACGTTTCGGTTTTCCTGGGAATCAACTCGATGATCGTAGAGTTCCCGTGCGGCGAGTTCGCCGGTTTCCCAATCGAACCACTCCACGTAGCGGTAATCATTCGTCCGGATCGTGTAGCCCATGTAGTCCCGCCCGTCAGGAGCCCTCCAAATCCCCGAGCGGAGGAACTGGCTGCGGGCGGCGATCTTGCCCGCCAGGTGCGGGTCGCACATGATCGGAACCGCACTATCGCCCTCGGCGTCGCACGGGACGTCCAGGCCAGCCAGTTGGCACAATGTCGGATAAACATCCACAAACTCGACAAACTGCGAACATACCGCCGGGCTCACGCCGGGAGCCCGGATGATAAGCGGGACGCGGGTGTCGGTCTCGAAGTTGGTCATCTTGCACCAACTGGCGTGCTCGCCGAGTTTCCATCCGTTATCGCCCCAGAGCACGACTATCGTGTTGTCGGCAAGGCCCAGTTCCTCCAACCGCGCCAGCAGCTTGCCTACTTGCGCGTCAATGTATGTAACCGATGCGAGATAACCGTGCTTCAGCAGCCTCGCATCGGCCTCGTTCAACTTGCCTTCAAGCGGATGCTTTGTGTCCCGCATGTCGGTGTAACCGGTGAGTTCGCGGAGGTTGTTCATCGCCATCGGCGGAACGTTAATCGGCGGAAAATCATTCTCGGCCAACGGAATACTCTCGCGGTCGTACATGTCCCAATACCGCTTTGGAACGTTGAAAGGTAGATGCGGACGATAGTAACCCACGCCGAAGAAGAACGGTTCGTCCCGGCCGGCCAGCTCGCCGAGTTTTTCGATCGCAACATCGGTCTGGGCGCCGTCGTAGTACGCGTTGTCCGCCACGTCGGGCGACTCGGTGGCACTGGCTTTGAGATACCACTGTCCGAACGGATCGATATAACGCTCCCGGCGTCCTTCGGCGGTGATCTCAACCTTTCTCCGCTCGAGATACTCGGTGTTGTCGTCGTCGCGATAGACCGCATCCGGATCGTACGGATAGCCCTCGATACAGATTCGGGGCTCGGACCACGAAAGCGGATCGGGCAGGTCGTTGTGATATATCTTTCCAATCGCCCCGCAGTAGTATCCGGACCGCATGAAATGCTGCGGTAACGTGACTGAGTCGGGCGCGGTGTCGCGAAAATGCGTCTGCAGGTCCCACACGCCTATAGTGTCCGGTCGCTTTCCGGTCATCAAACTCGCCCGCGACGGATTACAAACCCCCGACTGGCAATAAGCCCGCGTAAAGCAAACACCGCCCGCGGCCAGGCGATCGATATTGGGACTGATGACGTAATCGGTATCGTAGCAGCCCAACTCCGGCCGCAAATCGTCAACAGCGATGAACAGCACATTCGGACTCTTCTTACCCGCAGATTTCATAGCAAGTCATTCTCGAACGAACCAACCCCAGATGCAAGCGTCCGCAGCAGTGTTTCCCATTGAACGTCCCCGGCGGTATATTGAATGTACTCCATCGAGGACAAAGCGATGACAATATTGAACAAGACTTTCGGCGTTTCGCGGGCTTGGGGCTTTCTTCTCGCCGCTCTTCTCACCTCCGCCTGTTTGGGAGGTGACGGGTCGGTCAGTTCGGCTCGGACCAGGAAACTAATCGCCACGGGGTGGGACATGCCCGATACGAAGCGTCTCCGTGCGAACCTGGCGGAGATAGAATCCGCCCCTTTCGACGGGATCGTGCTCGAAGTTCTCGGACAGAGAAACAACTCCCCCAAGAGCACGTGCAAATTGCGCTGGGCGTTTCTGGATGAAAAGTGGGATCGAACGTGGTTCCAGCCGGCGATCGACGATCTCCGCGCGTGCAAGTTCAAGAAGCTCACCGATAACTTCATCATCTTCAACGCCAATCCGGGCAGTGTCGACTGGTTCGACGACGCCGGTTGGGCGAACGTTGTAGATCACTGGCGGATCGCGGCTTGGGTGGCCAAACAGTCCGGCGTGAAAGGCATCCTGTTCGATCCGGAACCGTACCTTCGCAACTATAAGCAGTTCAGCTATCCAATGCAGGCCGCACGCGACAAACACACCTTCGCCGAATACCGCCGCCAGGCCCGCCTCCGCGGACGCGAAGTAATGAAAGCGATATCCGCCGAGTATAAAGACATCACCATCTTCTGCTACTTCATGAACTCCGTCCAGCAATGGGCGCTGTCACAAGACAATCCCGCAGTTGTGCTGAAAAAGTCCGGATACGGTCTGTTTCCCGCGTTCATCGACGGCTGGCTTGATGCGGCCCCGGCGGGCGTTACTCTGGTCGACGGATGCGAATCGGCGTACAGATACAATTCCGAGCGCGAGTATTTGCGGCAGGCGGTGTTCATCAAGGGCGACGCCCAGAAGCTGATCTCGCCGGGTAATCTCGCCAAATACCGCGCACAGGTGCAGGTCAGCTACGGGATGTACCTCGACGTGTACACGAACCCGAAAAGTTCACCGTGGTACGTAGACGGCCTGGGCCAGCCGCGCGTCAGGCGTTTGCAGGCGAACCTCTTGACTGCAATGCGGTGCGCCGACGAATACGTGTGGGTCTACGGTGAGAAGTTCCGATGGTGGCCTACGCCTGACAAACGCGTCGGTGCGAAGAGTTGGCCCGAAGCATTGCCCGGTTGCGACGGTGTGCTGCGGTACGTGCGCGACCCGATAGCCTACGGGCGCAGCCGCCTGGCGAAGATCAAGAAAACGCCCAATCTCGCCCGCAACGGAGATTTTCCTGCAAAAATCGAGGGTTGGAGCGTATGGCAGGACAAGAAATCCAAAGGCTCGTTCACCTGGGACCGCAAGGTCGGACATGGCGCTAAAGGATCGGCCCGCAACGCCGGAGCCCGCGAAGGATGCTTCCTCCAGAAACACGACGCCAGGCCCGGCGATCGCTACCTGGTGCGCTCGTTCTGCAGAATCCAGGGCAAGGGCGACATTCAAATGCGTGTCAGATGGCAGACCGCAGAAGACAAGTGGACCGCAACGCAGCACGACAAGATCGTCCAACCGGCAGTCGCGGACGCCCTGGGCGAAAAATGGTCCGAACTGTTCACTGTAGTTGAAGTGCCCCGGGGCGCCGACAAACTGCTCATCATTCTGCTGACCAAAAACCAGCAGACAGACAAAGACATCGTCTGGTTCGACGACGTCGAGTTGTACAAGCTGGATTAATTGCTTTTGGAAAACGCGGGGCGTTTGATAGTATTGGGGCTCGTTCAAACCTAGAGGATTACTGCAATGATTAACCCAAAAATGAATCGCCGATCGTTTCTGGCCGGCACGTCGAAGATAGCACTCGCCGGCGCCGCCCTGCCGATGTTCGTTCCGTCGTCGGTTCTGGGCGCCGACGCCCCGAGCAACAAGCTCGACGTCGCCTGCGTCGGAATGGGCGGCAGGATGATGCGGAGCCTCGTTCGCAATCTCGACGCACGTAAGCAGAATATCGTCGCGGTTTGCGACGTCGACTCGACCCGCCTCGGCCGGAAGAAAGCCAAGACATACAAGGATTACCGCAAGCTGCTGGAAAACGCCAAGGACTTCGACGCGGTCGCCGTCGGCACGCCGGATCACTGGCATTCGAGAATCTGCACCGCTGCGATGCAGGCCGGAAAACACGTGTTCTGCGAAAAACCGCTGACGCATACCGTAGCCGAAGCTCGAGCATTGGGCGAATTGGCGAAGAAATCGAAAGTCGTCACGCAGACCGGCAACCAGGGAAGCGCATCTACGAACTTCCGCCGGAGCGTCGAGCTGATCCAGGCCGGCGTGTGTGGGCAGATCAAAGAGGTTCACATCTGGCATCCGCCGCACGGCTGGCCCAGCGGTGTGAACCGACCCGATGGCGAAGACAAGATACCGGCCGGGCTGGACTGGGACTTCTGGGTCGGACCGTCTCCGATGCGCCCTTACAAGAGCAAGATCTACCATCCCGCTAAATGGCGAGGTTGGTACGATTTCGGCGGCGGATCGGTCGCAGATTTCTGCTGCCACTCGTTTTCGATGCCGGTCCGTGCGCTGAGGCTTGAGTATCCCGAGCGGATCGAAATCTCCGGCAAGGGCCTCGGCAAGGAGAGTTTCGCCACATCGTGCACAGTGAAATTCCACTTCCCGGCAAAGGGCAAGCGCGATGCAATGACGATCAACTTCTACACTGGCGGCGACATGCCTCCGGCCGAAGCGATGGCGGGAATGAAGGAAACCTTCAACGGGCCCGGGCGAACCGGAGCCTTGGTGATCGGCGAGAAGGGAACGATCCGGGCCGGGCTCTGGAACAATGAATGTTATCTGAAAATTAAAGATGACAAGAAGTTCCTCGGCGGATTCAAGCACCCTGCCGGCAAGGATGTACCGCAGTCGCTGCCGCGATGCTCTGGGCTCATGGAGGAATGGATCGACGCGTGCAAGGGCAAAGGCAAAACGTACTCGCCGTTCGAGTTCGGCGCGCACGTAACCGAGATCGGCTGCACGGGAATAGTCGCCCTGCGAATGCAGAAGAACATCGAATGGGACGGCAAGGCGATGAAGGTTAAAGGCGCCCCCCAGGCCGACGCACTTATCAATCCAAAACCGCGAAAGGGTTGGGAGTAGCGCATCGGACATTACGGCGACAGGACAAGTCGTTGGTTACAGGGCCAAAGGCCCGAACGATTATAGCCGGGTCCGGGAGGGCGTGTTGCCCGAAGCCCCTGACCCTAACATCCGGGAGACCGACACAGCCAGCACAGAATCTGGCGCCGATCGCGTCTTGGCGGCCTGCAGACGGCC
>PVBE010570461.1_pt1 | contig 26198 bp, 22 predicted proteins | sample 1631181 | NCBI WGS metagenome assembly PVBE01 (sample SAMN08397723, study PRJNA350692) | Marine metagenome, whole genome shotgun sequencing project. | isolation source: water | place: Pacific Ocean | collected 2012-04 | reverse complement strand
GAGGCGCCCCGCGGGGTGTGGGTGGGTCACGCCGTAGTGGGCAGCCATGCCGGGCGAGTGGTCTCGTAGCCCTCGATGTCGGCTTCGTGGCGCAGAGAGATGCCGATGTCATCGAGTCCCTCGAGGAACCGCTCCCGGGTGGAGGGTTCCAGCGGAAACGAGCACGAGATCCCGGCATCCGGTGCTTCAAGCGTCAGAGCGGCCACGTCCACGGTGATGACCAGATCGGGGTCGGCCTCCACGGCGTCGAGTAGGGCGGCGCCCACCTCATCGGACACCTGGACCGGCACCAGGCCGTTCTTGGTGCAGTTGTTGCGGAAGATGTCGGCGAACCGGGGCGAGACCACGGCACCGAATCCGTACTGTTGGATGGCCCACACGGCGTGCTCGCGTGACGAGCCCGTCCCAAAGTTGGGGCCGGCCACCAGAACGGCGGCCTCGGAGTAGCGCTCGTCGTTCAACACGAAGTTCCGGTCGTCGCGCCATTCGGAGAACAGGCCCTTGTCGAAACCGGTGCGTTCCACCCGCTTGAGCCAGTCGCTGGGGATGATCTGGTCGGTATCCACATCGGAGCGACGCAGTGGCACCCCGGTACCCGAGACGATCTGTACAGCTTCCATGGTCGTGCTCCCTTCTTGTTCCGGGTCAGGCCAGGTCGGCCGGCGAGGCGAACGTGCCGGCGATGGCGGTGGCCGCGGCGACGGCCGGCGAGACCAGATGGGTGCGACCGCCCCGGCCCTGGCGGCCCTCGAAGTTGCGGTTGCTGGTGCTGGCACAGCGTTCGCCGGCCACCAACTTGTCGGGGTTCATGGCCAGGCACATCGAACAGCCGGGTTCCCGCCAGTCAAACCCGGCCTCGATGAACACCTCGGGCAGACCCTCCGCCTCGGCCTGGTCCTTGACGACCCACGAGCCGGGCACCACCAGGGTTCGGATGCCGTCCTTCACCTTGCGGCCCCGGACCACCTCGGCGGCCGCACGGAGGTCCTCGATGCGGCTGTTGGTGCACGAGCCGATGAACACCGTGTCGACGGCCACGTCACGAATCGGCGTGCCGGCGGTGAGGCCCATGTAGTCGAGCGCTCGAGCCGCTGATTCCTGTTGACTGGGTTCGTCGAACGAGGACGGGTCGGGGACGTTGCCGTCCATACACATGACCTGGCCCGGGTTGGTTCCCCACGAGACCTGGGGGGTGATCTCGGCGCCATCGAGCACGATCTCATGGTCGAAGGTGGCGCCCTCGTCGGTGACCAGCGTTCGCCAGTCGGACACTGCGGCGTCCCAGGCGGCGCCCGTCGGGGCGTGGGGGCGACCGGCCAGGTACTCGAAGGTGGTGTCGTCGGGGGCGATCAGGCCGGCCTTGGCGCCCGCTTCGATGGACATGTTGCACACCGTCATCCGTCCCTCCATGGAGAGGTTCCGGATCACCTCGCCCCGGTACTCGATGACCGAACCGATGCCGCCGCCTGTGCCCAGTCGCCCGACGATGGCCAAGATCACGTCCTTGGCCGTGGAGCCCTCGGGAAGCGTGCCGTTCACGGTCACCGCGAGGGTCCCCGGGCGTTGCTGGGGGAGGGTCTGGGTGGCCAGGACGTGTTCCACCTCGCTGGTGCCGATGCCAAAGGCCAGGGCACCGAATGCACCGTGGGTGCTGGTGTGGCTGTCGCCGCACACCACCGTCATGCCCGGCAGGGTGAGGCCCTTCTCGGGACCGATGACATGGACGATGCCCTGTCCGGGGTCGCCCATCGGGTAGTTCTTCACCCCGAACTCGTCGCAGTTGGCCCGCAGGGTCTCGATCTGGACACGGCTCACCGGGTCGGCGATGGGCTGGTCGATGTCTGCGGTGGGGACGTTGTGGTCCTCGGTGGCAACCGTCAACTCCGGGTGGCGGACCCGGCGTCCGGCCATGCGGAGCCCGTCGAAGGCCTGCGGGGAGGTGACCTCGTGGACCAGGTGGAGGTCGATGAACAGCAGGTCGGGCTGGCCGCCGGTGGCCCGAACGACATGGCGGTCCCAGACTTTTTGGCTGAGGGTCCTCGGTTCGCTGAGGGTTCTGGTGCTGTCGGAACCGGGCATGGTCGCTCCTGGGCATGCCCGGCGCGTCGGCCGGGCGAGATCGGGTCCGTTCAGGATACGGGTGGTTGGGTTGCAGGTGTCGGAGGTCAGGTGTCGCGGGAACGAGCCCGGTCGATCAGGTTGAGGGCATCCTGCACGTCAAGTTCGCTGACGTCGGTTACCAGTGACCCGCCGGCGCTAATGGCCACTGCCGCCGGGTGGCCCACGATCCCGAACCGGAGGTGCACCTCGCCGTCGTCGGCGATGTTGGGAAATCCGGTGATACCCCACTCGGCGACCGTCTCCGTCGCCAAGTCCATTCGGTCAGCGGGAATGGTGGAGACGCCGATGACGGTGACGCCCGGAATGGTGCTCAGTTCGACGACCGCCGAACTCTCCCTTCGACACGTCACTCACGTGGGTGTCCAGAACCAGAACAGGACGTCTTGGCCGGCCACGCTGGTTCCATCGAACAGCTCGCCGCCTACCAGGGTGGCCGTGAACTCCAGCTCGACTGGAATCTCGTACGGCACGGGTTCTGACTCGGACGCCCGAGACGGCTCCGAGACCGCCCCGACCTCGGCGACTTGCGTGTCGTGGGATCCGGATGTGCAGGCGGCAGCGAGGAGGGTCAGGGCCACGAAGATGCCGACATCTCGTCTCACGCTGCGACCCTAGGCGGGGTACCGTCGCTGCCATGAGCACGAGGATGCTGATCATCTCTGCACTCTTGTGTGGCATGGCCCTCCTGGTGGCCTTCACCGTGCAGGTGGTGGTGGCCCGGTGACCCGACCCATGGTTCTGGGCCTCGGTGGGTCGTCGCTGGTTCAGCACGATCTCGTTGTCATCGGTGGTGGCCCGGCGGGCTACGCGGCGGCCCTGTACGGCGCAGCTGCCGGCCTCGACGTCGGCCTGGTCGAGGAACACCTGCTGGGTGGCACCTGCCTTCACGTCGGGTGCATTCCGGCCAAGGAACTGCTGGAGACGGCCTCCGTGCTGCGAACCGTCCGCGACGCTGCCACCTTCGGGGTGGGCATCCCCGGGGCTGGTGAACACGAACCGGTTGTCGACCTGGCAGTGAGCCAGGTCCGCAAGCAGAAGGTCATCGATGGGTTGGCCAAGGGAGTGGCGTCGCTCCTAAAAGGCCGGGATGTCACCGTCTATGACGGAACCGGTCGATTGAGTGCCGCCCACGTCGTGTCCATCGACCACGGTGAGGGCGACCCCACCCTGGTGGTGGCTGAGCACATCGTGCTGGCCACCGGGTCGTCGCCCCGCACCATCCCCGGCTTCGAAATCGACGGCACCCTGGTGGTGACCAGCGACGAGCTGCTGTCCATCGACCGGGTGCCCGCCCGGGTGGCTGTCATCGGCGGCGGGGCCATCGGCTGTGAGTTTGCTTCGATGCTCTCGGACTACGGGTCGGACGTCACGCTGCTGGAGGCTGCCCCGGAGATCTTGGTGGGATGCGATGCCGACGTGGCCACAGCCATCCGTCGGTCCTTCCGTCGGCGCAAGATCGACGTCCACGTCGGGACAGCGGTGCACGGCCACCGGCCGACGGACAACGGAGCCACCGTCGTGAGCCACGGGCCGATCGATTCCGACGATGAGTCGGTCGATTTGGAGGTGGACTTGGTAGTGGTCTCGGTGGGTCGTCGGCCACGCGGAGACTCCGCGGGCCTGGTCGGCACCAGGGTCGTCGTCGACGAGCGCGGTTTCGTGGAGGTGGACGATCGACTTCGCACCGGGGAGCCCGGCGTCTATGCGGTGGGTGACGTGGTGGCCACGCCGCAGCTGGCCCATGTGGGCTTCGCCGAGGGCATGTTCGTGGTGGGCGACCTGCTGGGCGAATCACCGAAGCCCATCGACCCGTCTACCGTGCCGTGGTGCATCTACACCCACCCGGAGGTGGCATTCGCCGGGCTGACCGAAGATGGGGCGATCGCCGCCGGCCACGACGTGGTGGTGAGCAGCCACCGGTACGTCTCCAACGGCCGGGCCTTGATCGTGGGTGAGACCGAGGGTCTGGTGAAGGTGGTGGCCGAGAAGGACGCCGACGGCCGGGCGGGACGGATCCTGGGCGTCCACATGGTCGGACCATGGGTCACCGAGCAACTCGGACAGGGCTATCTGGCCGTCAACTGGGAGGCCACGGTCGACGAGGTGGCGACCTTCATCCAACCCCACCCGACCCTCAGCGAACTCTTCGGCGAGACGGTGCTGTCGCTGACCGGCCGCGCCCTTCACGGCTGATCAGCGGATCGATCGACATGGCCGACGTCTTCCTTCCGCAACTCGGTGAGACGATCACCGAGGGGACCATTACCCGCTGGTTCGTGGGCGTCGGTGACTCGGTGGCCGTCGACCAGCCTCTGTACGAGGTTTCCACCGACAAGGTCGACTCGGAGGTGCCGTCCCCGCTGGCTGGTGTGCTGGCCGAAATCGTGGCCGGCGAGGGAGCGCTTGTCGCCGTCGGAGCGCTCCTCTGCCGTGTCGATCCCGCTGGCTCCACCGCTGCTGCACCCGGGACGGTTTCGGACGTCGCCACTGGCCCGGCCGCTGCGTCTTCCCCAATGACATCGACCGAACCGGTGTCGTCGTCGGGATCGTCGACAGCTGACATCGGTGGTGGACTGGGCGGGGGTGTCGCGCCGCCTGGGTCGACCGGGGTGGGGGCATCGGGGTCAGGCGGGAGCCGGGGGTCTGGAGGCAGTCGTGGGAGCGGACTGCTATTGAGTCCGGTGGTGCGGAGGTTGTTGTCCGAGCATGGGGTGGATCCGGTCCGGGTGACGGGGACGGGGGTGGCCGGGCGCATCACCCGGGCTGACGTAGAGAGGTTCCTTCGGGACAACCCCGGCCGGGCCGAGCCGTTTGACGGGATCCGTCGGGCCACGGCGCGCCACATGGTGGCGTCCAAGGCCACGTCGCCCCATGTGCTCACCGCCATGGAGGTCGACTACACGGCGGTCGACGTCGTCCGGCTGGCCGAAAAGGACGCGTGGCGTACCGCCGAGGGCACCAGCCTCACCTACCTGCCGTTCATCGTGTCGGCCCTATGTGGAGCCCTGGCCGAATTTCCGCGACTCAACGCCTCGGTGGGGGACGACGAACTCATCGTGCACGGCACCGTCAACCTCGCGGTGGCCGTCGATCTGGACTTCGAGGGGTTGGTGGCACCGGTGGTACGGGGTGTGGACGAGCGATCCATCCAGGACGTGGCACGCGCCATCGTCGACGTGGCCACACGGGCCCGTAGCCGGTCGTTGGTCCCTGACGACCTGGCCGGCGGGACGTTCACGGTGACCAACCCCGGGCAGTACGGCACGCTGTTCCAGTTCCCGATCATCAACCAACCTCAGGTGGCCATCCTCTCGACGGACGGCATCGCCCGACGCCCCGCGGTGGTCGTCGACGATGACGGGCACGAGTCGATCGAAGCCCGATCGATGGGTGTGCTGGCCCTTGCCTGGGACCACCGGGCATTTGACGGGGCCTACGCGGCGGCCTTCCTCCGGTCAATGAAGCAGACCCTGGAGGGAGCCGACTGGGCCGCTCGATGGGCGGTCGGCGCCGACCGGTGACCACCACCAGGCCGTTTCGCGTCCGCTGGCTGGGACGGGTCCGCTACCGCGATGCGCTGGCCCTTCAACAGCGGATCCATGCCGAGGAACCAACTACACCCCAGGACCACCTGCTCCTGCTGGAACACCACGCCGTCTACACGCTCGGCCTGCGGGCCACCCTCGACCACCTTTTGGCTCCGGCAAACGAGATCGACGCCGAGGTGGTGCAGGCCGACCGGGGCGGCGACATCACCTACCACGGACCCGGCCAACTGGTCGGCTACCCGATGCTCCACCTGGCGGGCAAGCGGGGAGGTGGGATGGCCGACACCGCGGCGTACGTGGCGTCCGTGGAGGAGGTGGTCATGGCGGTGTGTCGTGATCTGGGCCTGACCGACGTGGGTCGTCTCGACCGCTACCCGGGGGTGTGGGTGGAGCCCGCCGGACCTCGGCCCCGCAAGGTGGCGGCCATTGGCGTGAAGCTCACCCGGAGTCGGACCATGCACGGCTTCGCCCTGAACGTGGCGCCCGACTTGACCCACTTCGATCGGATGGTGCCGTGTGGAATCACCGAGTTTGGGGTCACCTCCCTGGCTGCCGAGGGAATCGACGTGACCATGGCCGAGGTGGTGGACCGAGTGGCGGCTCGGGCGATCGAGCAGTGGGCGGCGGGCCCGGTCGATCGGGCCGACGTGGCGTGGCGTCGCTTCGCCGGGAAACCCGTAGACGGAGAGGCCGTCAAGGGTGAACGAGACGGGGATCTCAGTCCGTTCAGTCGAGGGGCGGGGCCCGGTGAAATCCCAGCTCCGGTCGGCGGAGGGGTGGGCCGCAAGCCTTCGTGGATGCGGGTGCCGTTGGATGTCGGCCCCGGCTACCGACGTCTGAAGTCGTTGATGCGCGACCAGGGACTGACCACGGTATGCGAGGAGGCGGGCTGCCCGAATATCTCCGAGTGCTGGAACGACGGCACGGCCACCTTCATGATCAACGGTGAACGTTGCACTCGGGCCTGCGGCTTCTGCCTCGTCGACACCCGAAGGCCCGACGCGCCCGATCCCGACGAGCCGCGTCGGGTGGCCGAGGCGGTCGTCGAGATGGGGCTGGCCCACGCGGTGGTCACTGCGGTGGCCCGTGACGACCTGGCTGACCACGGGGCCGGCGCCTTCGTGGCCACCATCGAGGCCATCCGCGGAGCCAGTCCGTCGACGGCCGTAGAGGTCTTGATCCCCGACTGTCGGGGTGACGTCGAGGCGCTCTCGAAAATCTTCGACGCCCGGCCCGACGTGTTGAACCACAACGTGGAGACCGTGGCTCGCTTGCAGAGGACCGTCCGCCCGTCGGCGTCGTACGCCCGGAGTCTCTCGGTTCTGGCCCGGGCCGGAGCCTCCGGCCTGACCACCAAGTCGTCGATCATGGTGGGGATCGGCGAGACCGACGAGGAGGTCGACGGGTGCCTGGCCGACCTAGCCGCCGTGGGATGTGACATCGTGACCATTGGGCAGTACCTGCGGCCGACCACCACCCACCTGCCCGTCGACCGGTGGGTCGAGCCCGGCGCATTCGACCGCTGGAGCGAGGTGGGAGCGGCGCTGGGCATCGGTCACGTGGAGGCCGGTCCGCTCACCCGGTCCAGCTACCACGCACGGCAGGCGGCCCAGGCGACACGGGCGGTGGGCGGACCGGTTCCCGTGGCCCTGTCGGTCGGACGCTGATCGCTTGGTGAACGGGGCCGACGGGCGCTGCCCCCGATCTCGCCCCATAACCTGACCGAGTGTTCCAGCAGCGCCTCGCCCAGGTCCGGGCCTCCATGGTTGACCGGGGAGTCGACGTCCTCCTCCTGTCCGTGGGCGCCGACCTGCCGTACTTCTGTGGGTACGAGGCCATGCCCTTGGAGCGCCTCACCATGCTGGTGGTGCCCCGTGACGGCGACGCCACCCTCGTCGTACCCCACCTCGAGGCGCCCCGGGTCGTGGAGCGGCCCGAAGTGTTCGACATGGTCACGTGGCGTGACGGCGAGGACCCGGTCGCCCTGGTGGCCGACCGTCTGGCCGGCGCCGGCACGGCCGCGGTGGGTGACCAGATGTGGGCCGGCTTCGCCGTGGACCTGCTGGCCGCCTGCCCCGACCTGCAACTAGGTAGGGCGTCGGAGGTAACGGCGCCCATACGGATGGTCAAGGACGCCGCTGAGATCGACGCCCTGCGCAACGCAGCGGCTGCCGTCGACCGGATCCTGGCCGACGTCCAGGCCGGCAAGATGCCCCTCGTGGGGCGGACCGAAGCCGATGTGGCCGCCCAGATCGCCCGCCGAATCATTGACGAGGGCCACCAGCGGGTGAATTTCACCATCGTGGCGGCGGGCCCCAACGCGGCCAGCCCGCACCACGAGGCGGGTGAGCGGGTCATCCGCGTCGGTGAATCGGTCCTGTTCGACATTGGCGGGACGATGGCCGGGCCCGACGGGGTGGGCTACTGCTCCGACATCACCCGCTGCGTCCACGTTGGACCGCCGGCCAGCGGGTTCGCCGAGTTGTACGAGGTGCTGCACGCCTCCCATGCAGCGGGCGTAGCCGCAGCCACGGTGGGCACGCCGTGCGCCGAAGTCGATGCTGCGGCCCGGAAGGTCATTGACGACGCCGGGTACGGCGAGTTCTTCGTGCACCGCACCGGCCACGGCATCGGGGTCGAGGCCCACGAGCATCCCAACATGGTGGCGGGCAACGACCTGCCCCTGGCTCCCGGCCACGCCTTCTCGGTCGAGCCGGGGATCTACGTGCCCGGTGTGTGGGGCGCTCGCCTTGAGGACATCGTCGTGGCCACCGAAGACGGCCCGGATCCGCTCAACCGGATCGACCACGGGCTGGCCGTGGTCGACGGTTGACGGTCACCAGCACGGCTGTCCGGTGATCGACCTCGACGCGGCCAGCGTGCTGCTGCAGTGGGCCACCGGCGGACTGTTCTTCCTTTGGGTGACCGGGCGACGCCGCGAGGTGGGCATCGGCTACGGCTGGACGATGCGCATCACCTTCGGGTTGATGGCCGCCGGATCGGTGGTCGTGGGGCTACTGCTCGATCCGCAGCCGGTGCGGGAGGTGGCGGGCGCCGGGGTGGTACTGGCCACCACGGTGGCCATGGTCATCTCGGTGGTGCGTCGACATGCCGGCGTGTCCGGCCAGCGTGGCCTCGAGGAGCGCCGGACAGCCCGGGTGGCCGAGATGACCGGGATCGACCGGGATGCCCGAGCGTTCGACGACGGCCCCGAGTTTCCACCGCACCTCGATCTTGTGGCGCCGTTGGTCGGGTTGGTCGGCCTGGTGGCGGCCGGCCTGGCTGCTGGTGATCCGGCCGCCCTGTCGGTGGCCCGGATGCTGGTGGGGGCCGTGTTCCTCGGCGCGGTGAGCGACGCCATGCTCCTCGGCCACTGGTACCTGGTGCAGCCCGGCCTGGCCCGCGGGCCGTTGATCGAACTGGTCTGGTGGACGGGTCTGGCATGGCCCTTCGAGCTGGCCGTCCTGCTGTGGCCGACCGGCATGGTTTCGGTGTTGAACGGGACCATCGCCGACGGATACAACGGCCTCCTGGGATGGTTCTGGGTGGCGTCGACGGCGGGAACGTTGGCCCTCGTGGTGGCCACCCGGGCTGCCCTGCGGGAGCGCCAGTACTCGGCGGTCATGGCGGCCACCGGGCTGTTGTACCTGGCCATCCTCACCGCCTTTGGCATGGACCTGGTGGCACGGGCTGCCCTCTCCTGAGGTGCCGCATTTCTTCTGGGGAAACGACACGACCGGTAGGATTCGCGACCTGATGACCGAAACACGCGTGTACACCCGGCAAGGCGACGACGGCACGACAGGCCTGTTGTACGGCGGGCGGGTGGCCAAGAACTCTCCGGCGCCCATGGCCTACGGCGACGTAGACGAGGCCCAGGCGGCCATCGGGCTGGCCCGGGCGGCCTCCGGCCCCGAGATGGACGCCATCCTCGTCGGCCTGGAGCGGGACCTCTGGCTGGTCATGGCCGAACTGGCCTGCAATCCCGAGAAGATCGCCCAACTGGGCGAGTCGGGATCGCGACCCACTCCGGACATGGTCACAGCGTTGGAAGAACTCATTGACGACGTGTCGGATCGGTTCGAACCGCCGACCGAGTTCGTGGCGCCCGGCGAGGACGAGGTGTCGGCCCGACTCGACGTGGCCCGCACGGTGTGCCGCCGTGCCGAACGCTCGGCCCTGTCGGCCAGCGTCGAGGGGTCGTCGGTAGTGCCGTACCTCAACCGCCTCTCCGACCTCCTGTGGACTCTGGCCCGGTGGCACGAGGCCGACAGCGCGGCGGGCGGTTCGCTCACTGTCCGCTCCATTGAAGGCCGTTCGATTGAGGGTCGCTCCACGCCCGACTGATACTCGTCCCGATCCGATTCCCCGAGGAAGACCATGACCGTCACGTTCACGCCCCCCCAGTTCTCTACGGCCCGTCGCGCTCCCGCTCGGGCCGAGGTGGTGGCCCACGGAATAACCATCGAACGGCTGGCCGATGGAGACCCGCTACCGTCCGGCCTCGATCGAGCGGACCTGGGTCGTCTCGGTTTCGAGGCCAAGGCCGGGCAGGTCCAGGTCGTGCCGTCCGACGGCCGCCTAGTAGCTGCCGTGGGCCTCGGCGTCACCGACGAACTGGGCACGAACGGGCTCCGACGGGCAGCTGCCGCGCTGGGTCGTGCCGCACGGACTCGTCGATCACTGGCCACCGACCTGGCGTCGGTGGTGGCCACCACTGGCGAGCTGACCGAGGCTGACGGCGTTGCCGCGGTGGTCGAGGGTCTGACCTTGGCCCTTTACCGGTTCGGCTACCGATCGGCCGACGACAAGGGACCGGTATCGGACCGACTCGCCCGGGTGTCACTCGTGGGAAGCACTGCGGCGGGCGTGAAGACGTCGATAGAACAGGCCGAAGCGGTTGTCGGAGGCGTGGTGCTGGCCCGCGACCTGGTCAACGAACCGGGTGGCAGCCTGACGGCGCCGAAGTTCGCCAATCGGGTGCGACGCATGGCCCGCGACCGGGGGCTGACCGTCAAGGTGTTAGACGAGGCGGCCATTCGTCGCGCACGCCTCGGAGGCCTGCTCGGGGTGAACCGCGGCTCCACTCATCCGCCCCGTTTCGTCGAGCTCACCTACACCCCCAAGGGCCGACCAAAGGGCACCCTGGCCCTGGTCGGCAAGGGGCTCACCTTCGACGCCGGCGGGCTGTCCATCAAGTCCGGTCAAGGAATGATGGACATGAAGATGGACATGGGTGGTGCAGCCGCGGTGGTGGGTGCCATGTCGGCCCTGCCGACGGTAGCCCCCCGGTGCCGGGTCCGGGCCTACCTCCCGATGACCGACAACATGCTGGGTGGGGATGCCACCCGACCGGGCGACGTCCTGACCATCCGAAACGGCAAAACCATCGAGGTGCTCAACACGGACGCCGAGGGCCGTCTCGTGCTGGCCGACGCACTGTCGATGGCTTCAGAAGCGAAGCCCGACGCCATTGTCGACCTGGCCACACTCACCGGTGCCTGCATGGTGGCCCTCGGTCCGAGGATCGCCGGATTGATGGGTCGCGGTGATGGCTTTCTCGAACAGGTCGAGGCGGCGTCGTCCAAGACCGGCGAACGAGTGTGGCGCCTGCCTCTTCCCGACGACTACCGCCGCATGGTGGACTCCCCGGTCGCCGACATGAAAAACATCGGCGGACCGTACGGCGGGGCGATCACCGCCGGGCTCATCCTCGGCGAGTTCGTGGCCGAGGGCATCGACTGGGCGCATCTGGACATTGCCGGCCCGGCGTTCACCGACGCCGACGATGCCGAGGTGGTCCGGGGTGGCACCGGTTTCGGTGTGCGCCTGTTGGTCGACCTAGCCAAGTCCTTCACGGCCTGACCTGATCGAAGAGGATCTGCCGATGACGGATGCGTCCGAGGGGCCCGGGAAAGAGACGATCGATGCGGCGTCGCTGGTCGCCGCAGCGGGATCGGTGGCCGTGCTCACCGGAGCGGGCATCTCGACGGACAGCGGTATTCCAGACTTCCGGGGACCGCAGGGCGTGTGGACCCTGAACCCCGAGGCCGAACGGGCATCGAACATCGACGTGTACCTGGCCGACCCTGAGGTCCGGAAGGCCAACTGGCGGGTCATGGCCGGCGGGATGTGGGACGGGGTGGAACCGAACGTCGGGCATCGCGCGCTGGTCGACTTTGATCGGCGGGGTGGGTTGCACACGCTGGTGACCCAGAACGTGGACGGCCTCCACCTCATGGCCGGGACCGACCCGGAGCGCATTGTCGAGGTCCACGGAACGGTTCGACGGTCGATGTGCCTGGAGTGCGGCGTGCAGGACGACATCGAGGTGGTCCTGGAGCGCGTTCGCTCCGGCGAAGAGGACCCCCGGTGCCCGAGGGGGTTCTGTGGCGGCCTGTTGAAGCGGGCCACCGTGAGCTTCGGCCAAGCGCTTTTCGAGGGCGACCTGGACCGGTCGCTGGCCGCGGCGGCCGACGCCGACCTCCTGTTGGCCGTGGGATCGACGCTGGCCGTCGGTCCGGTGAACCTGATGGTTCCGACGGCCGTACAGGCCGGTCGGGCGGTGGTCGTGGTGAACGGTTCGCCGACCGACATGGACGATCTGGCCGAAGTGGTGGTCCGGGGGTCGATCAGCGAACTGCTGCCGACCATCCTCGGTTCATGACGCGATCGGCGAACCGTCCGGTGGTCGAATCCCGACCAGATCGGTAGGATTTTGGTATGGCCACCTTTCGAGATCTCCTGCGGGACGCTAAGTCCCGGATCACCGAGACCGACCCGGCGGGCGCCGAGGCGTTGCTGGCAGCCGGACACCTCCTCCTCGACGTCCGCGAGCCCGACGAGTTCGAGCAGGGGGCGGTTCCCGGCTCGGTCCACATCCCGCGGGGCAACCTCGAGGCCAGCATCGAGAGTCGGGTCGACGACCGGGACCAGCCACTCGTTGTCATGTGTGCCGGCGGGGTCCGCTCGGCGTTCGCCGCCGACACCCTCCAGCAGCTGGGCTACACCAACGTGGTCTCCATGGACGGCGGCTTCAACCGTTGGAAGGACGAGGGTCGCGACTGGCGCACCCCGCGGACCTTGAGCCCCGACCAGCGCAACCGCTACCAGCGCCACGTGCTCCTGCCCGAGGTGGGCGAGGAGGGCCAGCTGAAGTTGTTGGACGCCAGCGTCCTACTGCTGGGGGCCGGCGGTCTGGGCTCCCCGGCCGCCCTGTACCTGGCGGCCGCCGGGGTGGGACGGATCGGCATTGTCGACATGGACGTGGTCGACGAGTCGAATCTCCAACGCCAGATACTCCACAACCTGGATCGGATCGGCGAACGCAAGGTCGACTCGGCCAAGAAGACCCTCACCGCGATCAACCCGGACGTCGACGTCGTCACCTACGACGTTCGCCTCGGCGCCGACAACATCATGGACATCCTCGCCGGATACGACGTGGTGATCGACGGAGCCGACAACTTCCCTAGCCGCTACCTGCTCAACGACGCCTCGGTGAAGCTCGGCGTGCCGGTGGTGCACGGTTCCATCTTCCGCTTCGAGGGCCAGGTCACGGTGTTCGATCCCCGGGATGGGGTCACCTACCGGGACATGCTCCCCGAGCCGCCCCCAGCCGAGTTCGCCCCGAGCTGTGCCGAGGCCGGAGTGCTGGGCGTGCTGCCGGGCATCGTCGGCTCGATCCAGGCGCTGGAGGCCATCAAGTTGATCCTCGGCCTGGGCGAGGGCCTGTCCGGACGCCTGGTGGCCTTCGACGCCATGGACATGTCGTTCCGGGAGTACCGCCTGCAAAGGGACCCGTCCCTCGAGGTGACCTGGGAGAACCGGGACCGCATCGAGATCACTGAACTGGACGGCCTCTGCATGCCGAAGGTGACTACCCCGCACGAAGGCTGACCTGCTTCTGGAGCGTCGGGCAACCGGCGCGTCGGGGTTGGCTCCAGGTGCTGCGAGACTTGCCCCGATGACCTCGATAGCCATCATCGGGACCGGCTATGTCGGGCTGACCAGCGGCGCGTGTTTCGCCCGTCTGGGGCACGACGTGGCGTGTGTCGACGTCGATGCCGACAAGGTGGCCCGGTTGTCGGCCGGAGACGTTCCGATCGTGGAGGAAGGCCTGGACGCCCTGGTGGCAGAGGGACTTGGGTCCGGTCGGTTGAGATTCACCACTGATGTGGCCGAAGGGGTCGCTGATCGTGCGGTGGTCTTTCTCTGCGTCCCCACGCCCCATTCGCCCGACGGGTCGGTCGACCTGTCCTACGTCGAAGCAGCAGCATCGTCTCTGGGGCCGCTGCTGACGTCGGGGGCCGTGGTCGTAAACAAGTCGACCGTGCCGGTAGGGACGACCCGGGTGGTCAAGCGGCTCCTGGATCGCGATGACGTCACGGTGGCCTCCAACCCAGAGTTCTTGCGTGAGGGGAGCGCAGTGGCTGACTTCATGGGGCCAGATCGGATCGTGGTCGGCGCCGATGACGAGCGGTCATGTGAGGTGGTTCGCTCCCTCTACGACGACGTCGACGCCCCGGTGGTGCTCACCGACCCGGCGTCGGCTGAGACCATCAAGTACGCGGCCAACGCCTTTCTCGTCACCAAGCTCTCGTTCGCCAACGCCATCGCTGCGGTCTGCGAGGGGGTGGGCGCCGACATCGACGACGTGGTCCTCGGGCTCGGGTACGACGCCCGGATCGGAGCCAGTCACCTCCGACCCGGCCCCGGCTGGGGCGGCAGCTGCTTTCCCAAGGATTCCCGTGCCCTCATCCACCAGGCCGGGCAGGCCGGCTACGACTTCCGGTTCCTGGACAGTGCCCTCGAGGTGAACCTCCAGCAGTTCGAACGGATGGTGGACAAGGTTCGGCGGGCCGTGGGCGGGGACCTGGAGGGTCGGACGGTGGCCGTCTGGGGCCTCACCTTCAAGGCGGGCACCGACGACCTCCGTGATTCTCCGGCCCTGGAGATCGTCGAGCGGCTGCTGGCTGGCGGGGCGAGACTGCGGGCCCATGATCCCACGGTGTCCGAGTGGCGGCCTCCGATTCCCGATGCCGTCGAACTGGTCGGCGACCCGGTGGCGGCCTGTCGGGATGCCGATGTGCTGGTCGTGCTCACCGAGTGGCCGTCATTCGCCTCGGTCGACCCGGTGGCAGTGGTCGACGTGATGGCCCGTCGGGCCGTGGTCGACACCCGCAACCTCCTCCAGCCCGGGCCGTGGCGCGAGTTGGGCTGCGGGTTCGAGGGCGTCGGCCGTTAGGCACATGGCCGACACGCACCTACCCGGCCGATGAGGCGCGTCCTGGATCGGCTCCCTGAGGGCACCGTGGCCGTCGGTGGTGGCCTAGTCGTCAACGGCCTCACCGCATACACGTTCATCACCCTGGCGTCACGTGACCTTGGTGCCGAGGCGTACTCGCCGGTCGGACTTCTGTGGGCGCTGAGCTTCCTGCTCGGTCCGGGGTTCTTCCAGCCGTTGGAACAGGAGACGGCCCGGGTCATCGCCAGCCATCCCGCAGATCCGCCCCGCCTGGTCGTCGGGCCGGCGGCCCTCCTGGGCGGCTCGCTGGCCCTGGGCCTTGTTTTGGTGGCCCTGGTGGCCGCACCCTGGATGGTCGACAGCCTTTTTGCCGGCCACGGGGTGCTTCTGGTCGGCCTCCTGCTGGTGCTGGTCGGTCTGGGAGCGGGCCACCTGGCCCGCGGCATGCTGGCCGGCCTGAACCGATTCGGCGGTTACGCCCGCTACTTCATCGGAGACGGCGTCGGCCGCCTGGCCCTGGTGGGCGTGCTCGGTCTGGTGCTGACCGACGAGGTGGCGATCTACGGCCTGGCTGTCGGCGGTGCGCCGTTCCTGGGGGTGGCCGCCGCGTTGGCAGGTCGACGGTCGGACGGCGCTTCGCGCCCGGACCCGGCTACCGAGGCCGGGCCGGTCCCGGTAGCCGACGGGACCGTCGACCGTCGGGGTGGCCTGGCGGCCCTGGCCCCCGCCATGGGTGCCTTGCTGGTGGCCTCCGTGTCCACGGCCGTCGTGCTCAACGTCAGCCCCCTGGCCGTCGAATTGCTGGCCGGACCGTCCGAAGGCCACGAGGCAGGTCGGTTCCTCAACGCCCTTCTGGTGGCCCGGGTGCCTCTGTTCTTCTTCCAGGCTGTGCAGGCTTCCCTACTGCCCAGGCTCTCGGCGTTGGCCGCCGATCGGAGGTTCGACGAGTTCCGCCACGTGCTGGGTCGACTTCTGGCTCTCGTCGGATTCCTCGGTCTGGCCGCCGTGGTGGCCTGTGGCCTGGTCGGCCACCGGGTCGTAGAGCTGGCTTTCGGAGCCGAGTTCGCCGTCGACCGTCGGGACATGGTCCTGCTGGCCAGTTCCAGCGCCGTGCTGATGGTGGTGCTGTGCCTGGCCCAGGCACTGATCGCCCTCCGTTGGCAGGGCCGGATGGCCCTGGCCTGGTTGGCCGGCCTGCTGGCCTTTCCGATGGTGCTGGCTGTCGGGAGCGACCTGTTCCTCCGGGTGGAGGTGGCATTGCTTGCCACCGTGTCCACCTCGATGGTCGCCATGTCGGTGCTCCTCGGACGACGGTTCCGACTCCTACAATGACCGCCTGACCGGGCGGAACGGGGCGTTCCCACACGTCCAACGACCCGTGTACGGAAGCAACGTGGATCCTCAGCCGACCGACCAGCAGCCTCCAGCCCGCCGACCTGTGTTCTTCTGGGCGGCGAGCTTCCGGTCGATCGTCGTGGTCTCGGCGTTGGTGGGGACCCTGCTGGCCACAGCGTCGCCCGCACCTGCTGACGTGGTGGTCACCGTGGAGGCCGGTGACAGCCTCTCGGAGATCGCCGCCGAGCACGGCACCAGCGTGTCGGCGCTCATGTCGGCCAACGGCATTGTCGACGCCGACCGGCTCTTCATGGGCCAACGACTGGTCATCCCCGGCCCGGGCGCCACCCCGACGACCCTCCCCACCATGGTGGTGGTGGTGCAGCGCGGCGACAGTCTGTCGGGCATCGCTGCGGAGTACGGCGTGACCCTCTCAGCGTTGATCCAGGCCAACAACATCGTCGATCCCGACACAGTGCACGTCGGCCAGGAGCTACTGGTGCCGGGTGCGACCCGGCCGGTGACCCCCACCGGGCCGGTCGTGGTGACCGTCCAACCCGGGGACAGCCTGTCGGCCATTGCCTCGGTGCACGGGGTGTCGGTCTCGGCCCTCATGAACGCCAACGACCTGACCGACCCGGATCGGCTTTCGGTGGGCCAGCAACTGACCATCCCGGGCTCGATGCCGCCGGCCACCACCCTGCCACCGTTGATCGTGACCGTGCGGTCCGGAGACAACCTGTCGGCCATCGCCGCGGCGAACGGGGTGACGGTGTCTGCCCTCATGGAGGCCAACGGAATCACCGATGCGAATCTTCTTTCGATCGGCCAGCAGTTGCGGATACCCGGTCGGTTTGCCCCGCCCATCTACTCGGTGGACTACGGCCCCGTGACCGTTGACGGCCGCGGATGGGGCCACGGCCGCGGAATGGGCCAGTACGGGGCCCTCGGCTACGCGGTGGACGAAGGGTGGGGTCGAGACCAGATCCTCGACCACTACTACGGGGGAACGACACCCACCATCGTCCCCGACGTCGAGATCGGCGTCCGCCTGTTGTCCCACGACAGCGACCCGACGACCGTCTACCTCTCCGACGGCCTGTTGCTGGTCGGCGGGATCCAGGGGCCGTGGACCGTGATCTCGACCCGGGTGGTGCGCCTGGTGCTGGACGGCGACGCCGACCGTTACCGCGTCCTGTCCGGCTCGTCGTGCGGCGGCGACTTCACCGACACCGGGCTGGTCATCCAAAGTCCGGTGGCCCGCATCACTGCGGCCTGGCCGACCGGTTCGGTACACGCCGCCAACGGTGGGATTGCCTCGACGGCCGACGGGGTGGCCTACGAACTGGTCGACACGGCCACCTCGGGCCTCGACCAGACGCTGCAGCTCTGCGAAGGGCCGACATCGGCCACCTGGTACCGGGGCGAGATCCGGGCCGCCCGCTACGGGGCCCGCCAGCGGACCGTGAACTGGGTGGCCATCGAGCAGTACCTCCGGTCGGTGGTGCCCAGCGAGATGCCGTCCGTCTGGTCGGAGATGGGTGGCGGTGCCGGCCAGGCGGCCCTGGAGGTCCAGGCGGTGGCGGCACGGTCGTACGCCTTGGCCGAGGTTCGGTACGGCTACGCCAAGACATGCGACACCATCCGTTGCCAGGTGTATTCGGGGCGTCGGAGCCGACGGGGGTCCGACGGTTGGGACCACGAAACCGCCGCTACCGACGCCGCGGTGGCCTCCACGGCTGGCATGGTTCGCCTGCAGGACGGCGTGGTGTCCCGCACCGAGTTCTCGGCATCCACCGGTGGTCACACCATCACCGCTGATTTCACCGGCGTGCCCGATGCCGGTGACGACGTGTCCATCAACCCCGTGCACCGGTGGACCGACGAGATCGACGTCGAGCGGGTGGGCGACGCCTTCGGGTTGGGTGCGTTGTACGAGATCGAGGTGATCGCCAGGGACGGCTTCGGTGACGACGGCGGTCGGGCCGTCGAGGTGGAACTCCGGGCCCGGGACGGCAACCGCTTCGTGGTGTCGGGCGACCGCTTCCGTCGGGAGTTCGGCCTTCGTTCCAACTGGTTCAGCGTCGGCTACGGGCCGCCCGATGCCGGCACCGCCTTCCCCGACCCGCAGGTGGACGAGTACCGGGTGACCTCGACGTTCACCGCCGAGGACCTGGCCCGGGTCACCGAGGCGGCCGACCATCTCGAGATGACCGTGCCCGAGTTCCTGCGGGCCGGCGTGTGGGTGGTGGCGTTCCTCCTCAGCCTGTCTTCCGGCGAGAGGGACCCGCTCGAGGTGCCCGCCCAGACGGGGACCGAGCGGGTCACCACGGCCTACATGGCTGCCGACGGGGACCAGCAGGCCCTCGAGAAGGTGGCTGCCGAATACTCGCTGGACGGTTCCCAGGCCCAACAGGTGGCCACCACGGTCCTCGTTTTCCTGGTGGGCCTGTCCAAGGCGGCGGGACGCTGATCGAGGCGCCCGGAGGCCCCGTGGGCCTCCCGATACCCTCGTCGCGGTGAAGGGACTGATCCTGGCCGGGGGGAGTGGACGGCGTCTGCGTCCGCTGACCCACACCAGCGCCAAGCAACTGGTCCCCATTGCCAATGTTCCGATCCTGCACTACGTGGTGGCCGACCTGGTGGGGGTGGGGATCACCGACATCGGGATCGTGGTGGGAGACACCGCCGCCGAGGTGATGGCCAGCATCGGTGACGGCAGCAGATGGGGAGCGAAGGTGACCTACATCGCCCAGGATCGGCCCCTTGGCCTCGCCCACGCCGTGGTCGTCGCCGGCCCTTTTCTGGGCGACGAGCCGTTCGCCATGTACCTGGGTGACAACATGTTCGAGGACTCCCTCGACGGGGTGGTCGACGGGTTCGACGGTTCGACGGCCGCTCGGCTGCTTCTAGCCCGGGTCGACGACCCGTCGGCGTTCGGGGTGGCCGACGTGGCGCCCGACGGGACGATCGTCGGGTTGGCCGAGAAGCCCGAGGAGCCGGCGTCCGACCTGGCCCTGGTCGGCGTGTACCTCTTCGGCCCCCGAATTCACGAGGCGGTGCGGGCCATCGAGCCGTCGGCGCGGGGGGAGCTGGAGATCACCGATGCCATCCAGTGGCTGCTCGACGCCGGCGAAGTGGTGGAGCACCGGGTGTTAGAGGGCTGGTGGATCGACACCGGCAAGAAGGACCCCTTGTTGGAGTGCAACCGCCTGGTGCTGGACCGGCTGGGCGGCGACGGTGTGGTGGTCGACGGCGACGCCGAAGTGGTGGACTCCACTCTGGTGGGTCCGGTGGTGGTGGCTGCCGGTGCCCGGATCAGTGGCAGCACGGTCGGCCCCTACGTGGCCGTGGGCGCCCGCTGCGCCATCGAGGGTTCGACCGTGGAGCACTCGGTGCTCATGGACGGGGCCGTGGTGTCGGACCTCGACCGGCTGACCGGCTCGGTCCTGGGCCGGTCAGCCGAGGTGACGGGGTCTCGCGGCGACCGGGTAGACCTGTCGGTGCTGCTCGGCGACCATTCGGTGGTCGACGCCCGGAGTTCGGAGGGGGGCACCGGTGGCTGAGGTGAGGGCTGTGACAGCCATCGACGGGGTGCTGGTCGTCGACCCGGTGGTCCACGTCGACGACCGGGGCTCATTTGTCGAAACGTGGCGTCAGGAGTGGCTGGGTGACGTGGCACCCATGGTGCAGGGCAACCGGGCCGACCGGGTGGCCGGTTCCCTCGTCGGGTTGCACTACCACCGCCGCCAGGCGGACTACTGGGTGGTGGTCGGGGGGACGGCCCGCGTCGTGCTTCACGACCTGCGGGTCGGATCGCCCACCGACGGCGCCACCGTCGAGATGAACCTCGGGGGCGACGGTCCGGACCGCCATCGTGGCCTGTACATCCCGCCCGGGGTGGCTCACGGGTTCGCGGCGCTCACCGACCTGACCCTCACGTACCTGGTGGACGGCACCTACGACCCGGACGACGAGCTGGGGGTGGCGTGGGACGACCCGGCCGTCGGTGCCGACTGGGTGGTGGCCGACCCGGTGTTGTCGGCGCGCGACCGGGCCAACCCGAACCGGGACGATCTTTCCGACGACCGGCGACCCGTCTACGTGGAGCGCTGAGGTGCGCCTCCTGGTGACCGGGGGCGCCGGATTCATCGGTGCCAACTTCGTCCACCGGGCCGTGGCCCGGGGCGACGAGGTGACGGTCTACGACGCCCTCACCTATGCCGGCAACCCGGCCAATCTGGCGGGCCTGGACGGTCGGTCCGGCTACCGGTTCGTCCACGCCGACGTGTGTGACGCCTCGACCCTGTCGATGGTCATGCCGGGCCACGACGCGGTAGTCCACTTCGCGGCGGAAAGCCACGTGGACCGGTCGCTGGTCGACCCGGACCGGTTCGTCACCACCAACTGCGGCGGCACGGCAACCGTGTGCCGGGTGGCCATGGAGGTCGGCGTCGGGCGGGTGCTCCACGTGTCAACCGACGAGGTGTACGGCTCCATCGGGGAGGGTTCGTTCGTCGAAGGGGATCCGTTGGCCCCCAGTTCGCCGTATTCGGCATCGAAGGCCTCCGCTGACCTGATCGCCCTCTCGTACCACGAGACGTTCGGGCTTCCCGTCGTGGTGACCCGGTCGTCGAACAACTACGGGCGCTTCCAGTTTCCGGAGAAGGTCATCCCGTTGTTCGTGACCCGCCTACTGCGTGGCGGCCGGGTCCCGTTGTACGGCGACGGAGGCAACGTCCGCGACTGGTGTCACGTGGACGACAACTGTGCCGCTCTGGAGCGGGTGCTAACCGATGGCGAGGCCGGCACCGTCTACAACGTGGGGGCGGGCGCCGAGGTCGACAACCTGAACCTGACCCGTCGGCTCCTGGACCTATGCGGGGCCGACGAGTCGGCCGTCCAGTACGTGGCCGACCGTCCCGGGCACGACCGCCGCTACTCGGTGGACACCACCCGGATCCGCAGCCTCGGTTGGGCTCCGACGCGTAGCCTCGATGAGGGCCTGGCCGAGACCGTGGCGTGGTACCGCGACCATGAGGACTGGTGGGAGCCGCTGCTGGGGGATGCCCGGTGACCGTTCTGGTGACCGGCTCCGGTGGTCGCCTTGGGCGAGCCATGGTCGCCGGATTCACCGACCGGGGGTCGGGCGCCGAGCCGGTCGTGGGCCTTGACCGGCCGGCTCTCGACGTGGCCGATCGGCAGGCCGTGCACGCCGCCGTGCGGACCCACCGGCCGACGGTGATCGTGAACTGTGCGGCGTGGACCGACGTCGACGGTTGCGAGGGCGACGCCGACCGGGCCCGACGCATCAACGGCGGGGCGGTGGGCCACCTTCGGGAGGCCGCCGAGACGGTGGGAGCCCACCTGGTCCAGATCTCCACCGACTTCGTGTTCGACGGACGGGCGACCGAGCCCTACCCCGAGGACCACCCGACGGGCCCGTTGAGCATCTACGGGGCGTCCAAACTGGCCGGCGAGTTGGCGGCCGGCCCGGACGCCGCCGTGGTACGGACCAGTTGGCTGCAACCCGCTGACGCCTCCGGAATGGTGGAGTACCTCCTGGACGCGTTGGCTGGCGACGGGACGATCCAGATGGGCGACCAGCGCCGGGCCTGCCCGACCTTCGTGGCCGACCTGGTCCCGGTGATCGTCGACCTGGCGGACCAGCGGGTAGCCGGGACGGTGCACGCCACCAACAGCGGCGCAACCACGTGGTTCGAGTTCGCCCGGCACGTGGCCGTGGCCACCGGTCGCGATCCCGACCGGATCGAGGCTCGGTCTGACCCGGGGCTGGACGGCACGTCGCCGGCCCCCCGACCTGAGTTCTCGGCGCTGGACAACGGGGCGCTCCGGTCGATGGGCCACCCGGGCCTTCGCCACCACCTCGACGCGGTGGCCGAACTGGTCGCCGGGGCAGGGTCCTGACCGTGCACGTCGACGTCGGCGACACCATTGCCCGCCGGGCCGACCGGACCCTCGATCTGGTGATGGTGGCCCTGGCCGTCTGGACGGTGCTCTTCCACCTGGGCCGCCTGACCGGGGTGGGACGCGACGCGACCTTCGGCGCGTGGCTGCTGGTGCTGGTGCTGGCTGCGGTGGGCGCCGCCGCCCGGGCATCCGGGAATCGACCGCATGCCGGACAGGTGGCTGGTCGGGGAGACGGGTGGGCTTTACCCGCCGGACCGGGCTCCGCGGGTCGCCTGTCGCGCTGGCCGTTACTTCCGGGCTTGGCCTCGGCCGGCCTGCTGGCCGTGGTCGACGTGGACGGTCTCTGGTGGCCGGTGGTCTGGTTGGGTCTCCTGGGGGCACTGGGCGTAGCGGTCCGGGCCATACGGGCGGCCGGTCCGACGGCCGCCACGACGGCCCGGGCAGTCCTGTACCGCACGTCGCGAACCGCCGCCCTGTCGGTCCTGCTGCTGGCCGCCCTGGCTGCCCTGCTGTCGTTGACCATGGTCCGGCCCGATCAGGACGACGTGTTCGTAGTCAACCGTTCAGCCTGGGTGGCCGCCCACGACGGGGCCTTTCCAGACCGCGACACCATCTTCAGCGATGACGTGTTGCCCGTTGAGCGACCCGCCGCGTTGGCCACCTCGGTCGAGGCCCTGCTGGGAAGCGCAGCGGCCGCCGGTCGGGTCTCGGCGGTCGGGTTGACCCATCTGGGGTTCGGCCCGCTGGTGGCCGCCCTGGCCGTACTGGCCACCTGGCGGCTTCTACGGGGTCTTGGTTCGAGGTCCGCGGCGGCCGCCACGTGGGCCGGTACGGCCTTTCTGGTGCTGGACGGTGCCGTCCACGGTTCGTTCGGCAACTTCTTCGCCGGCAGGTCCTGGCAGGGCAAGGCGGTCTTCCTGCTGATCGTCGTACCCACCCTCTGGCACCACGGGTCGGCCTACGGGCGCAGTGGGAGACGCCGTCACCTGTGGATGGTGGCCGCCGGCGTGGTGGCCGGCCTCGGACTCACCTCGTCGTCTGTGCTGATCGCCCCGCCGGTCGTGCTGGCCGCGGTCGGAGCCGCCGCCTGGGACCGCGATGAGCTCCGCCGTCTCGTCGGGGCGGCGGCCGCCGTGACGCCGGCGTTGCTGGCCGGCGTGTACGCCCTGGCCGCCGATCCTCAACGCCTCGGCGACGTCGGCGCGACGTTGGCCTTCCTCGACGTGGGCCGCCTGCTTGACAGCGGGACCGAGCCGGTGGCCGTGCTGCGAATGGTGTTCGGCGACGGCCTTCCGGCGTTCTTGGCCCTCGGGGCAGCGTTGACCGCCTGGGCTGTGGTGGGCCCCCGGAGTTCACGTCTGGTGCTGCTGGCCGGGCCGGTGGTGGTCTTCGGGGCCTTTCTGGCCCCCGGGGTACTTGACGTGCTTGATGCCGCCGGCGAAGCCGACGCCGTGGCCTGGAGGACCCTCTGGGTGTTGCCGTTACCGGCCATGGTGGGCCTGGTTCTGACCGCGGTACGTCCCGGCGTGAGGGCCGCCCCGGCCATGGTTCCGGTGGTACTGCTGGCCGCCCTGCTGGTCGTCGGTACGCCGATAACCAGTGGGGACAACCGGGGAACCGAGTTGGTGTGGCCGCCGGTAGTCGACCTGCCGCGCCCCGAGGTGGAGAGTGCCCGCACCCTTCGTTCCCTGGCGCCGTTTGGCGGGACGGTGGCCGGTCCGGAGGACGTGGACTTCGCGGTGGCCGTACTGGGCGTAGACGTGCGGGCCGTCAATCCCCGGTCGTCGTACCTGCAGGGGCGTCACGCGGGTGCCGACTTCCATGCCATGGATCGCCTGACCTTGTCGCACGCCCTGTCGCATGGTTACGCCGAGTGGGGGGCCGACGCCGTAGCCCAGGCCGTCGAGGTGTTGTCACCGGACGCGATCTGCCTCACGCCGGGAGGCGGCGACGAGGTCGCCGACGTATTGCATGTTGCCGGGTACGTCCGGGTGGCCGAGGACCCCGTCTGCCGGTTCTACGTCCGCTGATCGACAGCCGGTCGGGGCCGCTCAGCGGAGGCGTCGGACCAGGTCGGCCAGGCGTCCACCGCCGGGGAGCCGCTTGAGGGCGGCGAGGCGTCGACCCAGGGGGGATCGTCCACCGCTGCCCACCGTCGGGTTGGCCACGCTGCGGCGGCCCACCGCCCGGAGCTGGGCCACGTGGGTGGCCAGGTCGCCGCCCATGGCCTCAATCCTCAGGGACGCCTCGGCCAAGTGCAGGTGGTCCACGGTGGCCGTCGGAGAGCCGTCGGGTAGCAGGGCACACAGTTTGTCGGCCAGTCGGTCCACGGTGGTCGACGGAGGCCAGGGATGGCGGGTCCCGCCGGCCACCAGGGCGGCAGCCAGCTTCCAGCAGGTTCGGACAGCCACCAGATGGCGGTCCACGCCACCCGTCGCCTCCCATTCGTCGTCCACGAAACGCAACTCGTCCGGTCGGTCGACCGGGCCCACCAGGTTGTCCAGGCCCAGGTCCAGGTGGTCGCCGGGCAGCACGGTCCGGCTACCGGCCGACAGGAACGGATGGGCTTCGGCGTCCGACACCGTGCGGTGTACCGCATCCCGGTCGGCCACTGCCGACCAGGCGGCCAGCACGACCCGCACCCCGGTCAGGTCTCCGGCCCGGATCCGGTCCAGGGCCACCTGCTCGAGGTTGGGTCCCGGTGTGTAGTCGTCGGTTGCCCCGCCCGGCGAACGCAGCACCAGCCAACGGTCGTCCCCAGTGGCCGTGCCGACCGGGTGGGTGGCCCGCCGGTCGATGCGCCGGACACCGTCATCGGTGAGGCGCCGGACACGCAGGTGGGCACGCCGTCGGTCGCCGGTGAACCGCCAGGCCAGGGCGTCGCCGTCGGAGCGGCGGTCCAGTGCAGTGTCGTCGGTGGCCGCCACCACCAGGAACGAGTTGGCCATGTCGGATCCGTGACCGGCTCCGATGACCTGTCGGTGGATGGCCCGCTCATCGGCCGACACCCGCCCGCCCATGCGACTGCGGTCGATGGGGGGACCGACCAACTGGTCGACGAGGTCGATGGCGTCGGGCTGGTCGTAGCACCGGTCGGTCAACACGGTGGTGGGCAACTTGTAGTCGGGGAACGGCTGGTACCAGCGTTGGGCGGTCAGGCCGGCGGCCGTCAGGTGCCCGGCCAGTTCGGGGCGTGAGAAGGTGCGCACGGTGGCCGTGGCGCCGGTTGCGGCCACCGGTGGGTAGCCCTCCAGGCCGACGAACGGCAGTCCGAGGTGGTCCTCGTCGGCCTGCAACCAGTAGGCGAGGCCGAACCGGTTCTCGATGGCCACCACCAGGGCGCCGCCGGGGGGCACCAGAGCGGCCAGGTGGGCCAGGAAACGGTCGGGTTCGTGGCCTGCGTACTCCAGCACCCCGACGCACAGCACGAGGTCGAAGCCGTCGTCGTCAACGACGTCGGTGGCCGCACAGTGGCGGACCTCGACGTCCAGGTCCTCGCACCGCAGCGCGGCGGCCTCGGCCCGTAGTCCGTCGCCCTCGACGGCCACCACGCTGGCTCCCTGCTCGGCCGCCCACCGGCTATTCACTCCGCTGCCCGCTCCAACGTCCAGGATCCGGACCCCGGTTCCGACGCGCAGCGGGTGCAGGAGGTTGGTGCGGGCCCGACCGAAGTGGTAGCGGGTCGGCCAGTCGTCGATGTGGGCGGCCAGTTCGTCGGACGCGCTGGATCGATCCGTGGCGTCGCGAAGCACAGCGGTGATCCGGTCCTCGGCGCCATCTCGCCAGCGCCGGTCGCTCACGAGCCGTCCGATCCGGGGCCGTCTGATGGGGCGTCCACCGATCGGGCCGACCAGGTGCCACCGAGGGCCACCAGGCCGTTCTGGTGGTCGCCACCGCTGGGTTCCACCTCGAAGCGAATCAGGTGGGTGTGGCGCTCGAACACCTTGCGCATCGACGCATCGTGGAGGGCGACCGACAGTTCGTAGGTGCCGGGCTGCACGGCCAGGGCGTCTATG